>TARA_R110002051_G_scaffold324773_2_pt1 | contig 105636 bp, 95 predicted proteins | sample TARA_R110002051 | Tara Oceans TARA_R110002051 (sample SAMEA4397023) | marine metagenome | biome: Polar Biome; feature: [MES] marine water layer (ENVO:01000295) within the mesopelagic zone...; material: water (ENVO:00002006), including particulate matter (ENVO:01000060) such...
GACGGGGAAGCCGCGGTCGCGCATCAGGGCCTGGACGTCGGCGTCGCGGCCGCGGAAGGCGCGGTAGGCTTCGGCCGGGTCGACCGAGTTGCGCGGGGCAAACAGGGTCTCGACCAGGCGGTGGGCGGTTTCAGGATCGTAATAGCTGCCAGCCTCTTCAAAGGCTTCGGCGGCATCAGCGGTGAGGACATCGGCCCACATATAGCCGTAATACCCGGCCGCATAGCCTTCACCCTCGAAGATATGACCAAACTGGGTCGAGCGGTGACGCATCACGATCTCGTCCGGCATGCCAAGATTGTCGAGCGTGGTTTGCTCGAAGGTCTGGACGTCGCCGATCGCGGCTGGATCGGTGGTGTGATAGACCATGTCCATCAGCGCCGAGGCGAGATATTCGCCGGTCGAGAAGCCCTGGTTGAAATTATTCGCCGCGCGGATGCGGGCGATCAATTCCTGCGGCATCGGCTCGCCGGCGGTATTGACGAGATAATTATTGACCACTTCCGGGGTCAGCAACCAGCGCTCGAGCAATTGCGACTGGAATTCTGTGAAGTCGCGCACGCCGCCATTCAGCGTCGGATAATCGACATTCGAAGACAGCGCATGCAGCGCATGGCCGAATTCGTGGAAGAAGGTCGTCGCATCATCCCAGGAGACGAGAACCGGCTGGCCCGGCGAAGGCTCCACGAAATTGGAATTATTCGTCGCCAGCACATTGGTTTCGCCATCAATGGTGGTGTGGCCGCGCAGCGAATTCGCCCAAGCGCCCGACTGCTTGCCTGGGCGGGCATAGGGGTCGAGATACCACAGGCCGACATTCTCGCCGCTGGTCCGGTCGGTCACTTCGAAGACCCGCATGGCCGGGTTCCAGACGGTGACTTCACCGGCCGGCAGCTCGCGGAAATCGAAGCCGAACAATTCGCCGGCGACGTAGAACATCGCCTGCCGCAGATTGTCGAGCTGGAGATATTGCTTCACTTCGTCCGAATCGAGGTCATAGCGAGCGGCACGGACTTTTTCGGCGTAATAGCGATAATCCCAGGGCTCGATCGTGATGTCGGCGCCTTCGCTATCGGCCAAGGCCTGCATGTCGGCGACTTCTTCATGGATGCGCGCGACGGCAGCGGTCCAGACACCTTCCATCAGATCCATCGCCCGCTGCGGGGTCTGGGCCATGCGGTCTTCCAGGCGCCATTCGGCGTAATTGTCGTATCCCAGCAGCTCAACGCGCTCATCGCGCAGACGCAGGATGTCGAGAATGGGCTGGTTATTGTCGAACTCGTCGCCATTATTGCCGCGGCTGTAATAGGTCCGCCACACCGACTCGCGCAGGTCACGCTCGTCAGAGAAGGTCAGGAATGGATCCATCGAGGAGCGGGTATTGGTGATGGCGTACTCGCCTTCATGCCCGCGATCCGTCGCCGCATTCGCCGCCGCTTGGACAAGGCTTTCCGGCAGGCCGGACAGCTGGTCGGCACTGATATAGGTGACGTAGGTGTCTTCATCATGCAGCAGATTATTGCTGAAGGTATTGTAGAGCTGGGCCAATTCCTGGCTGATCGCGGCATAACGCTCGGCGGCGGGACCGGTCAGCGTCGCACCGTTGCGGGCGAAGCTGTTATAGGTCAGCCAGACCAGACGCTGCTGATCGGGACGCAGGCTCGCCATTTCATCGCCTTCATAGACGGCGCGGATACGGGCGAACAGGGCTGCATTCTGGGTGACTTGGGAATTGAAAGCCGACAGTTCCGGCGTCAATTCATTGCGGATATCACGGAATTCCTCGGTCGAATTATTCGACGACCAGATGCCCCAAAAGGTGAAGACACGGCCGAGCGGCTCGCCGGAGCGTTCCATCGCGATGATCGTGTTCTCGAAATTGGCCGGTTCCGGATTGGCGGTGATGGCGTCGATCTCGGCCAGGTTCATCGCCATGCCTTCGCGGATCGCCGCGGCGAGGTCGTCGAGGCTGGCGTGTTCAAAATCAGGTGTGCCGCCATAAGGACCGGTCCATTCCGCGAGCAGCTCGTTGTCGGACATGACGGTCTCCGTGGTCTCGGTCGTTGTGGTGGTGTTGGTCGCCGCCGTGTCGGTGGCCGGCGTGCAGCCGGCAGCGAACATGGCCGCAGCGCTGACAGTGATCATCATCAGATGACGCATGATATTTCCCTTCGGGTGAAAGTGTTGGCGTGAACCTAGCCGTTCCGGGCATGGCTGGAAAATTAAGAATTCACCATCTTCCCGGCGGGTGACGCATAATCCGGTTGGCGCTGGGTCGGGTCGTCTGATCAAGGCGCCCAACAAGTTGAGTTGCAGCGGCCCGGTGTCGCTGCGCGCAGGCCGGACAGACCGGCACCGATGATGATAACGTCGTGGGAATGTGCTGTTGTCATTTTCGGCTCCCCGGAGCGGCAGGCTAGCATGCCCGAGCACCGCGTTACGAGCGACCCCTACAAGCTTGGGAAATTCGACCCATTAACCAGACGCTAACCATTTCGCCGCGCTGTCGCCGTAATCCCCGGTGATAAGCTGGGCTCTGTTTTTAGCGACCGGAGGTTTCCATGCGCATCCTTGCCGCCACCATCGCCGCCCTGTCCGTTTTCCTCGTCGGTCCCGCCTTCGCGCAGGACCCGCAATACGGGCAGCCGAGCGAATATTCCGATCCTGTCGACACCTATTCCCAGGACGAGTTGACCGATGCCGTGACGGACTTTTTTGGCGTCACCGCTGAAGCCGCCGCCAGCATGCTGGAACGGGTGTTCTCCGATCTCGGACGCCCTGTCGGCTATATCGCCGGCGAGGAAGTTTCCGGCGCCATCGGCTTCGGGCTTCGCTATGGCGAGGGCTATCTCACCATGAAGAGCGGTCCGCGCGAAAAAGTCTATTGGCGCGGCCCGTCGGTGGGCTGGGACGCGGGCGGCAATGCCAGCCGGGTCTTCGTGCTGGTTTATAATCTCAATGACACGGCTCAACTCTTCCAGCGCTTTCCCGGCGTCGAGGGCACGGCTTATCTCGTCGCCGGCATGGGCGTGAACTATCAGCGCGCCGACGACATCACCCTGGCGCCGATCCGCTCCGGTGTTGGCCTGCGCGCCGGTGCCAATGTGGGCTATCTCGCCTATACCCGTCGCCGCGCCTGGTTACCCTTCTAGTGAAGATACGCCCCTGCGAGCCAGAAGATCATACCGGCATCGATACCCTGCTGCAGACCGCTTTTCCCGAACCGGGCGAAGCGCGTCTGGCAGTGGCTTTGCGCGCGGCCGATGCCGATACGCTCGAGCTGGTGGCCGAGTTGGACGACAAGATCGTCGGTGTCACCATGTTCTCCCCGACCCAAGCCAAGCTGGACGATGGGCGCGAGATTCCGGGCCTCGGCCTCGGACCGGTTGCCGTCCTGCCCGATTATCAAAATCGAGGCATTGGCGCGGCATTGATCGAGGCCGGCCTCGATTTCATTCGCACGCTGGGCCCAACCTATTGCATCGTGCTCGGCGATCCGGACTTTTATGGCCGTTTCGGCTTTGAACCGGCACCCTCGCTCGATCTGCACTGGGCCGGCGATCCGGAAGACAAGACCGGCAATGCCTTCCAGGTTCTGGCCCTGAATGACGCGCCGCACCTGCCGCGGGGCACCCGGATCGAATATCACCCCGCCTTCGATATCGTTTGAGGCCTATTCGGCTGCCTCCGCCTCGATGGGCTGATGATCATAGCTGAGAACGCGCGACATCCGCCAGGCATCGCCCTCCAGCCGCCACAGCGTCGTAAAACCAGCGCGGCCGGTCAGCTGCGGCGCCTCGCCGGGACGCACGATGCTGAACAGATGTTCGCCGGTCTGCACCGCGCCATACAGCACGCCATTATCGTAAAGCGGGTGCAGCACCAGCGAGCCGTCAACCAGGGTCCGCGTCACGTGATAGTCCGGGCCGCAGATATTGCGGTCGAGGCTGTCGATGAAAGCCGCGCGGCCCAGCGTGATGCCGCCGACATCATGGTAGAATTCGAAATCCTCGCTGGTCAGCGTCGCCATCAATTCGAGATCGCAGCCATTATAGCCCAGCTCGAACACCTGCCGGTCGAGCTGGGCAAAGCGCGCATCGAGCGAAGTATCTGCCGCATCTTCGGCCCAAACCGGGGCTGTCGAGAGCAATATCAAGCAGAGTCCAGCTTTTAGAACCGACATCAAAAACTCCCATTTCCCGTAACAATGCGGACCATAGAGGGCCTGACCGCGGCTGATCGCAAGCGGGACTCCGCGTGCCGCTATCCCGCACTACCGCCGCAGATTGTTGCGCGATACTGTGGTGTTTCAATTCGGTCCGGACCGGACACAGGGAGGCTCAGATGAACGAAGCCAATACAGTCAGCGGCTTGATCCTGCTGGTCGGGATCGGCCTGCTCTTCGTCCTCGTCCTGGCGCGCCAGATTCCATTGCAATTGCTCGGACGGATCACGGCGCCGATCTTCAGGCCACTGGGCAAACTGCTGGGGATCAAGGCCATCACCCGCGCCGGCCCCGGCTCGGTGCGGCCGGCCCATATGGGCCCAAGTGCTTGGGCCGCTCTGTCACGCGCCGCACGGGCACGAACCGAGACGGAAACCGCGCTGGGTGAGGATTTCGACCATGAAAAAAAGCACCTGAAGCAGAATGGATTCCTGTTCCACTGGACCGGTGTCGAAGGCGGCTATATCCGCACGCCGGGCGAGCTGACCCATGAGGTGGCGGAGGATTATTACCGTCAGGGTGCCGAATTCCTCAATGGCCGCGTCAAGATCTCGGCTAATCCGGAAAATCTGTACGAAGACGAGGAGGGCGCGGTGATCGCCGAGTATTTCCCGGCCGACCGGGAATGCCTCTATTTGCTCAACGCGATGCGCAAGACAATCAATTCCAATGTCCGCAAACTGACCGTCGTCTTCTCAACCATCATTGCCACCGTGCTGATTATCAACCTGCTCTATAATGACGGCACCCTGATCGACCTGCCCGGCCCTATCAGCCTTGGCCCCTTGACGATGAGCGCCCGGGATATGGGCCAGGCCGCGTTTGCGGCGCTGTCGACGCTGGGCGGTGCCTTCGCGATGTGGATCATCTACTTCATGGAATACGTGCCGTATCAGCGCAATAATTTCCGGGAATTATCCAATTTCATGACGCGTTACCTGGCGCGGCTCAACGACCATTTCCGCACCGCGGAAGGCCAGGCGAAATCGGTGACGGTAGGGCAGGAGCAGGACCCGGCGAAGTTCGCCCATTCGGCGCGCATGTGGCACACGAATGTGCTGTGGATCGCGCAGCGGATCTTTTTCATCGAGAGCTTTGTGCGCAATATCATGTTCCAGATGTTGCGAAATTCCGGCTATTATCTGGTCTTCGTGCCGCTGCTCTTCACTGTCGTTCTGGCGATGCTCAATCTCGGACTGGGCCAGTGGACCGGCTTTGATGCTGGCGCCAAGCTCGCCGATCTCGGCGTGATTTTCCTGATCCTGTTTGTGGTTCTGGTGAGCATTTATGCCGGCTTCCTGCGCCGCTCCATGGCCAGCATTGACGAGATCGACCAGGACGAGTGGATCGGCTTCGACAGCCTGCAGCTCGAGCATGTACTCGGCTCGATCGTTGGCAAATATGCCGAGGATGTCGGCTATTGGAAAAACCGGATCAGCGGCGGGATCTAGAGCATTTTCAGCAAAAGTGGGAACCGGTTTTGCGGTTCGAAAATGCGATGAAACAAAGAACTAGAGCATTTTTATTGACTTTGAATTCAATGAAAATGCTCTAGCTGATCTTCGGATGATCGCTCTCACACAGGGCATGGTCTGACAGGGTCTCGATGACGCGGCACTGATCGACTTCGCCATGGGCGCAGTGATCGAGCATGCGCGCCAGCTCGACGCGAACCGCTTCCAGCCCGGCGATCCGGCGCTCGACTTCGGCCAGCTGACGGCTGGCGATGGCGTCGGCGCGCTCGCAGGACTGGTTAGGCCGGTCGGAGAGATCCTGCAGCGCCCGCAAATCATCAAGACCAAAGCCAAGCGCCCGGCCATGGCGGATGAAACGCAGGCGTTCGACATCGGCCTTGTCATAGCGCCGCTGCCCGCCTTCGGAGCGGGGCGGGGCGGCCAGCAGGCCGATAGTTTCGTAATAGCGAATGGTTGGGACCTTGACCCCGCTCGCCCGCGACAACTTTCCGATCGACAAATCTGACATTAGCGCTTGAACCTCTAGCGACTAGAGAGATTAGGCTGTGCCCGAACGTATTGGCAAGGAATCAAAATCATGTCGGCAAGCTGCTGTGAAACCAAGCAATTCGACGGAATGAGCCCCGGCTTCAAGCGCGCGCTGATCGCGGTGATCATCATCAATGCCGGCATGTTCATCGTCGAAATGCTGGCGGGTGCCGCCGCCCAGTCCCAAGCGCTGAAGGCCGATGCACTCGATTTCTTCGCCGATGCCGCAACCTATGGCCTGTCGCTCTGGGTGATCGGCAAGCCGCCGCGCTGGCGCGCCAACGCCGCCCTGGCCAAGGCTGGCAGCCTGTTCGTGATGGGCGCAGCCATCCTTGCGCTGGCCTTTTATCGCGCGATTTTCGTCGCTCAGCCGGTGGCCGAATTGATGGGCGGGATCGCCCTGCTGGCGCTGGCCGCCAATGTCATCAGCGTACTGATCCTGATGCGTTGGCGCGATGGCGACGCCAATGTGCGTTCGGTCTGGCTGTGCTCGCGCAATGATGCGGTCGGCAATATCGCCGTCTTCATCTCCGCCGGTGTGGTCTGGATAACCCATAGCCATTGGCCCGACATCATCGTCGCCGTCGGGATGGCCGGCCTCTTCCTGACCTCGGCCTTCCAGATTCTGGTCCAGGCGCGGTCGGAGATCGCGACGACAGGGGCCAAGGCCCATCACCATTAGGCGATGGCAACGCTCTCAAAGCAGACTTCCGGCCATAGCGCCTGCTGACGAAGGCATTTGGCGTTCCAGCCAGACGGGTCGGCGAGTGCCGTGACCGGGCGAACCTGCAGCGAGAATAGCTCGGCCAGCCCGAAGGGTGCGAGCACTTCCATCGCGCCTGCGGCGTCCAGCCGGACGGCGACGGCATGGGTGTGGGAGGCGAAATTCGCCACAGCATCGGAGGTGCTGGTCAGCGGCGCGCGCGTAACGCCATGCTTGGCACCAAACCAGAGATGGACGCGGGCCTGATTGCGGATTTCGACGATGGCATCGACGTCGGCGAACACGGCCGCGCCGGCCCGGATCACGATATCCTCGGCTGCCTCGCCCAGATCGGTGGCGTCAAAATACCCCAGATCATAATCATTGACGCCATAGGCCGGATCGCGCCCGGTCAGCGCATTCCAGACCGCCTGATAGACGGCCCCCGCCATCAGGCCGTGATCGGGCAGTGCCATCGCCGCGGCCCGCTCCAGCACCGTCATCACGACCGTGTTGGCCGCAACCGCCTCGACCAGGAAAGCCGTCTGCCTGGCAGAGGGCGCATCGGCGAGACGGCGCGGATCCATCATCAGCCCCGCAACGCGCCGCCAGTGGCGCCGGTGACCTTGGCGATCACCTTGGCGGCGACGGCGTCGATATCCTCATCCGTGAGGGTCTTGTCGCGTGGCTGCAACACCACTTCAATGGCGAGCGAGGTCTGCCCCTCGGGCACACCCTTGCCGTCATAGACGTCAAACACGGTGACATCGCTGATCAAGGCCTTGTCGGCGCCCTTGGCGGCGCGGATCAGGCTGTCGGCGGCGACGGACTTGTCGACCAGGAAGGCGAAGTCGCGCTTGACCGGTGTCAGATCGGCGCGGTCGAGCTGGGCCCGGGCCTTGAGGCCGGAAGCCTTGCGCGGCTGCGGGATCGCGTCGAGCACAATCTCGAATGCCAGCACGCGGCCATCAATCCCCAGCGCCTTGAGCACGCGCGGATGGATCTCGCCAAACTCGGCCATCACATTCTTCGGCCCCTGACGCAAAACGCCGGAGCGGCCCGGATGCCACCAATCGCGCGCCTCGGCGGCGACCTGGAGAGACGCGGCTGGCGCGCCAGCGGCTTCAAGCGCGGCCATGGCGTCGGCCTTGACGTCGAACACATCGGGAAGCCGTGCGCCCGTCCAGTGACGGCCGGACGCGATGCGGCGCACACCGGTGGCGACCAGCAATTGGCCGTCCGGCGCATCGGTGAGATAGACCGGACCGACCTCGAACAGGCGCGCATCGCCCAGGCCGCGATCGGCATTGGACTGCAGTGCCGTCAGCAAATGGATCAGCGCCGTCGGGCGCATCACGTCGAGCTCGGATGAGATCGGGTTTTCCAGCGCCAGGCCGATGCCATGGCCACCAAACAGCGCCGCCTGCGATCTCTCGCAGAAGGACCAGCTCACCGCTTCCTGATAACCGCGAGCGGCGAGCGCCCGGCGGGCATGGCGGGCGCGCAATTGCATCACCGTCGCCGGCGCCTGCCGTCGCACCGAGGGGCGCGACAGCGAGGTGGCGATCAGCTTGTCGAAGCCGTGAATGCGCGCGATTTCCTCGACCAGATCGGCTTTCAGGCTGCAATCCATCCGCCAGCTCGGGACACCAACCGTCAGCACATCGCCATCGCCCTTGGCGGTGAAGCCGAGTGTGGTGAGGATACGCAGGATCTCGGCGCGTGGCAGGTCGAGCCCGGTGAGGCGTTTGACTTCACTGATCGGGAATTCGATATCGGCGGGCGCGGCGGGGATCTTGCCGGCAGTCGTGATTTCCGAGGCCTCGCCGCCGCAGATTTTCAGGATCAGGCGTGTCGCGTATTCAATCCCGTCGACGACCGATTGCGGATCGACGCCGCGCTCGAAGCGGTATTTGGCATCGCTATCGATGCCGGTCGCCTTGGCGGTCGCGCGGGTGATCAGCGGATCAAACCAGGCGCTCTCGATGAAAACGTCCGTGGTCGCGTCGGTGCAGCCGGACGCAATCCCGCCCATCACGCCGCCAAAACCGAGGCATTGCGCCTCGTCAGCGATGACGCACATGGTTTCGCTCGGGCTGTAGGTTTTCTTGTCGAGCGCTTCGAAGGCATCGCTATCGCCAGCGCCGCGTCGCGCATGAACGGTGCCGGTCAACTTGGCCAGATCATAAACGTGCAGCGGCCGGCAGCGATCATAGGAGATCAGATTGGTGATGTCGGCGAGCGCATTGATCGGGCGCAGGCCGATTGATTTGAGCGCCTTTTGCAGCCAAGCCGGCGAAGCGACATTCTTGACGCCGCGGATCACACGCCCGACGAAGACCGGACAGGCTTCCGGCCAGTCGAGCTCAACCTTGACCGGGCAGGGAAATGTGCCCGGCGTTTTCGTGATCGGGACATCCTTGAGCGTGCCGATACCGGTCGCCGCCAGATCGCGCGCAATACCGCGCACACCGAGCCAGTCGGGCCGGTTGGGCGTAACCTCGAAATCGATCACGACATCGTCCTGGCCCAGCGCCACCACGGCCGGCGTGCCGACAGCCCAGTCGCCTTCAAGATCGATAATGCCGTCATGATCCTCGCCGAGTTCCAGCTCCTTGGCCGAACACATCATGCCCGAGCTTTCGACGCCGCGGATCTTGCGCGGCTTCTTGTCGAGCGAGAAATCGAGGCCGGGGATATAGGCGCCGAGCGGCGCGTAGACGGCGCGCATGCCGGTTCGGGCATTGGGCGCGCCGCAGACGATCTGCTTGATACCGTCAACGGTTTCGACGGTGCAGACGCGCAGCTTGTCGGCATCCGGGTGAGCGACAGCCTCCTGGACATAGGCGACCGTAAAGGCGCCGAACTTCTCGGCCGGATTGTCGATCTCTTCGATCTCGAGACCGGCCATGGTCATGGCCTCGGCAATCTCCTCGAGGGAGGCGGACGTCTCGAGGTGATATTTCAGCCAGGAAAGCGGGAATTTCATTGCGCATCCTCCGGCCGAAGCGTGGCCGTCTCAGGTGATATCGGGGTCGGGGTGGCGGCGCCCAATTGTTCAAACGCGTCTTCGGCGCCCACTTCGCATTGGTGCACGCGTCGGGCCAGCGCACCGCCAGCCGGCGTCGTCTCCCAGCAGCGATCAAACACCGAGCAATAGCAAACGCGCACTTCCCAAGCGTCCCAGCTGGTCGCCGCCTCGTACAGCTCGGACTGGGTGATGTCTGTGCGGGCCCATCGGATCTGGATCGGCGTCACGCTTTCATTGGGCGCAAGAGCGCGGCCGGTCAGCCCGGCCCAGGACAGGTTATAGCCCTCGGGCAGCTGGGCGCGATAGGAATCGAGCCCCGGCTGCAACTCGCCATCGCGATAGAGCGAAACGCGGCGGATCAACGCCGGTCCGACGCCATTATTGGCGATGGTGATACCGAGACTGGCTTCGTTCGGCATGGTCGAGACAAAACCATCCACCTGCAGCACGGGATAGACTGCACCATGTTGCTGTGCCCGCATCACCCGGCCCTGATCCCAGGCGACAAACAGCGCCGCGATGCCAACCAGCATGGCGCCGATCCCGGTCAGGGTCTGATGGTTATGGGTGAACCAGCGCCACATCAGCTCAGACCGGTCGCCATATTCGCCTGCAGCAGCGGCGAGAAGCCATAATGGCCAAGCCAGCGCTGGTCGGAATTGAAGAAGTCGCGCAGATCCGGCGCGCCGTATTTAAGCATGGCGAGGCGATCAACGCCCATGCCGAAGGCGAAGCCCTGGTATTCGTCCGGATCGAGGCCGCAATTGCGGATCACATTCGGATGCACCATGCCGCAGCCCAAAATCTCCATCCATTGGTCGCCGGATCCCACCTTGACCGCTTGGCCGACGCGCTCATAGCGCACATCCATTTCCGCCGAAGGCTCGGTGAAGGGGAAATGGTGGGGACGGAAACGCGTGACGACTTCATCGGTCTCGAAAAAAGCGGCGAGGAAGTCCTGCAGCACGCCTTTGAGGTGGCCCATATGGGTTTCCTTGTCGATCACCAGGCCTTCAACCTGGTGGAACATCGGCGTGTGTGTCTGGTCCCAGTCACAGCGATAGACCCGGCCCGGCGCGATGATGCGGATCGGCGGCGTCTGGCTCATCATGGTGCGGATCTGGACCGGCGAGGTATGGGTGCGCAAAACCTTGCGCAGCCCCTCGGCATCCGGCTTCATGAAGAAGGTGTCCTGGGTATCGCGCGCCGGATGGCCCTCGGGGAAATTGAGCGCCGTGAAATTGTGGAAATCATCCTCCACGTCCGAGCCTTCGGCGACGGCAAAGCCCATATCGGCGAAGATCACTGCGAGCTCTTCCATCACCTGGGTAATCGGGTGGATCGACCCCTTCGGCTCGGGCCGCACCGGCAGGGTGACATCGATGGTCTCAGAGGCCAGGGCCGCATCAAGCGCTGCCGCTTCGAGCATCGCCTTGCGGGCATCGATCGCCGCGCCGAGCCGGTCCTTGAGACCGTTCAGCGCCGGGCCCATCACCTGACGCTCCTCCGGGCTCATCGAGCCCAGCGAGCGCATCATCAACGAGACCGACCCCTTCTTGCCCAACGCACCCACGCGCACGCCATCGAGGCCGGCCTCATCGGTCGCGTCGGTGATTTGCGCGAGCACATCCTGCTCGAGGGTTTCCAGTGCAGCAGTATCGGTCATGTCTTCGCCCTTGCCAGTCGTGGTCGGGTTTAGCGTTTGAATTTTCGGGTGTCGACAGCACAAATCCGCTGCGTCAGGCCCAAAAACGAAAAAGGCCCGCGGGCGGTGCGCCGGCGAGCCTTTTCCTGAAGTCGTATGACAGGCCTAGGCCAGCGCGGCTTGCGCTTGATCAACCAGGGCCTTGAAGGCGTCTGGCTCATGGATGGCGATGTCGGACAGGACTTTGCGGTCGACTTCGATACCGGCCTTGATCAGGCCGTTCATCATCGTCGAATACGTCATGCCGTTCAGGCGTGCCGCAGCGTTGATGCGCTGGATCCAGAGGGCGCGGAAAGTGCGCTTCTTGGCACGGCGGTCGCGATACGCGTACTGGCCGGCCTTCTCCACAGCCTGGACGGCAGCGCGGAAGGTGTTCTTGCGACGGCCATAATAGCCCTTCGCTTTTTTGATAACTTTTTTGTGGCGGATGGCCGTAGCCGGGCCGGATGTCACTCGTGACATGGTGTGTTCCTACTCAATGCCGGGGGCTTAAAGGCCGTACGGGAGATATTTTTTGATGATCTTCGTATCCTGAGCGGACAGGACAACCTGTCCCCGCTTGTCGCGGATCTGCTTGGGGGTACGCTTGATCATGCCGTGACGCTTGCCGGTCTGACCGGCTTTGATCTTGCCCGTGGCAGTGAGCTTGAAACGCTTTTTGGCGCCGCTCTTGGTCTTCATCTTCGACATTTCCATCTCCTTTGCAGGACCGGCGAACCAGCCCGAGGGTGTGAACAGTCAGCGGGCATGTCGATTTGGCCCGGTAGACTGGTGATAAGAGAGCGGGGTTTATACGCGTCTGGCGGGGGATTGCAACAGCGCGAGGGAGTCTGAATCAGGCCGCGTGCTCATGCTCACACAGGCCGCATTCGGTTGCATGGTTATGGCCCGAACGGGCCTGGGCGCGCCAATTGATCAGATGGGCCGCAGCCAGCAAGCTGACGCCGCTCAGTGTGATGATGGTTTCTACCAGCTGGGTGGACAGATGCAGAGCACCGACCAGCATCAGGCTCAGACCCAACAGGCCCAGAGCGAGGACCGGCCAGCGCGCATGGCTCGACCGCACGCTCCAGCCCAGCGCCAATAGCGAGACCGGTGCGGCGATCGCCAACAGGCCGAAATGCCAAGCATGACTGGCGCCGAGCGCCTCGGCGAGGCCGGGCGTCAGCATCGGCGCTGCCGCGAGGGCGACCGGGAAGAACAGGCAATGCGCGACGCAGACCGCCGACAGGCTGACGCCCGTCAGGTCGAGCGTGCCGTTTTCAAGATTGATATTGGGCAGCCAGCGCATCGGCGTCTCATCTCTCGGGTTGGGAGTGATATAGTATAACATCCACCGCGATGGAAGCCCTCGCCTGTCGGTTGCGCAGCTGGGCGCGCAAAAAAAGCGGGCGACCCCTTGTGGGAGCCGCCCGCTTGTCTGCCTGCCTACGCGTTGCTGCGATCAGTTGGCAAAGCCGAGCTCGGAGATTTCCAACCGGGCCATCGCGCCATCGCCTTCACGATAGGTGCCGACCCAGATGTCATAGGTCCCAGCCATCGGCTGCTCGAAGCGCAGCCCCGGATTGAAGCCGTTATTGTCATCATTGCAGATCCAATTGCCATTCGGATCATTGATGACAAGCGTGGTGTCCGCATCCGCGATGACGGAGATGAAGAGATCGAGCTCACCGGGCGTGAAGGTCAATTCATAGTCCGGCGCGGCGGTGACGTAACCGCGACACATGGAATCGGCCGCCGATTCCGCAGCCAGCGGGCCTCCCGCCACGAGTTCAACAACAAGCGGATCCGGCGAGAAACCACTGGTCAGCGAGGCCGCGCCGTAATTGGCGTCGAGTGTGTAGTCGAGCGTCTCACCGGACTGAAACTCATCGCCGAAAACCAGTTCGGAAATGTGCAATACGGCGTCTTGCGGCTCGCCCTGGCTATAGGTGGCGACCCAGATGTCGTAGCGGCCCGAAGCGGGTTCGTCGAAACGAATGCCCGGATTGAGATTGCCGGCCCCGTCATCATCGCAATGCCAGCTGCCGTCCGGCGCATTGACGATCAGCGTCGTGTCGCCGTCCGACGTGGCGGACAGATAAAGGTCGAGGCTGCCGGCCGTATAGGTGAGGTTGAAATCAGGTGCTGTGGTGGCGTAGCCACGGCAATTTTGGCCCGCCGCCTCATAGGCATCGACATCGCCGCCAGCCTGCAGCGAAACATTATACGGATCGGGAATGAAGCCCGCTTGCAGTGCGACCGTGCCGTAATTGGATGGCAGGCTGAAATCGAGCACAGCCGGCACGTCGACATGGCCGCGAAAGCCCTGTTCGGACACAAATAGCGTCGCGTCGATCGGGGCGCCTTCGGAGAAGCGGCCGGCCCAGATGGCATAACGGCCAGCGGCCGGGTCCCTGACCCGGATGCCCGGATTGAGGTCCTCGGCACTGTCGTCATCGCAATACCAGTCGCCGTCCGGGCCCCTGACGAGCAGGGTCGTGTCGCGCTCGGCCTCCATCGACAGATAAAGGTCGTGCTCGTCATTGGCGGAATAGTTCAGCCACACATCGGGGGCTTCGGAAATCTGGCCCCAGCAGGAATCGCCAGTGCCGCGGCTGCCGTCGAGATCACCGCCGGCGCGAACCGCGACGCGGCGTGGATCGTCGCGGAAGCCAGCGCGCAGGCTCAGCGTTGTGGAATTGGGTTGCAGGGCGCCATTGGGTGCCCGCGAGTAAGCATTTTCGCTGGAGAAACCCAGTTCGGAAATGTGCAGCATGGTGGGCTCATAGCCATTGCCCGACTGCAGCGTACCGACCCAGATATTGTAGAGCCCCGATTGCGGCGCATCAAACGTAACGCCCGGGCTGAGGCCCAGGCCATCGGCGTCGTCATTGCAGTGCCAACTACCGTCGGGCGCATGAACCATCAGGGTCGTATCGGCATCCGAAGCTGCCGAGATATAGAGCGGCAAGGCGCCAGCATTGTATTGCAGATTGTAGGAGGGTTGGAAGGAGATGTAGCCATAACAGGCGTCGTCAACATTGCCGCCATAGATCGCGCCGCCGGCCTGAATGCCGACCGAAGTCGGGTCCTGCGCAAAACCGGCCGACAAAGTCACCGAGCCATAAGCCGGCGCGGCGTTGACATCCTGTGCCTGTGCGGAGGCCGCGAGCAATAAGAGTGCCGCGGCGCCAGTTGCCCATTTATAGATCATGATCAGTCTCCCCTGGTGTGATTTATTCGCTTGAAAGTTCTGAGATCGAGAGGGTCGCCTCTTCGCGGGCGGCATCGGCATAAGTGCCAATCCAGATGTCGTAGACGCCCGATTGTGGATCGACGAAGCGGATCGACGGATTGAGACCGCCACCGCTATCATCATCGCAATGCCAGCTGCCATCGGGTGCATGTACGACCAAGGTCGCATCGACCAGCGCACCAACCGAAACGATCAGAGGCAAGGCACCCGCATTGTAGTAAAGATCAAAATCGGGTGCGCTGGCGATAAAGCCCTTGCAGTCCAACCCGCGCGTCTGGCTGACATCGATCGGGCCGCCCGATTGCAGACGTGCCGTGAAAGGGTCAGGTGTAAAGCCGGCCGAAAGCGAGGCCTCGCCGCCGCTGGGCAGCGCAGACGTGTCCTGGGCCTGAGCGGCACCGCAGCCGGCAATCAGCGTGATGGCAAGAATGGACAGTCTGATCATTCAATCCCCCGAAGCCCCTTGACCGGCCGACACTGATGCCGGTCAATCGCTCACATTTGAGCATGCTTTGCAGACGAGAGCATCTGAAAACAATGGGGCTGAACCGCGACTGAACGCCACCGCCTTCAAAGCGGCAGCGTTCAGACACAATTCGGGGTGTGAGGTCGGCGCGGCTAGCGCGGCGCCATGACCATGACCATCAGCCGGCCTTCGAGCTTGGGCTCGAACTCGACCTTGGCGGTCTCGGCGAAGTCTTCCTTGACGCGGCGCATGATATCCATGCCGCGATCCTGGTGAGCCATTTCACGGCCCCTGAATCGCAGGGTTATCTTGACCTTGTCGCCTTCTTCGAAGAAGCGGTGCATCGCCTTGGTCTTAACCAGGTAATCGTGCACATCGATGTTCGGCCGCATCTTGATCTCTTTGATCTCGACCGTTTTCTGCTTCTTGCGAGCTTCGGCTTTTTTCTTCTGTTCCTGGTATTTCAGCTTGCCATAATCGATGATTTTGCAAACGGGCGGATCGGCGTTGGGGGAGACTTCCACAAGGTCGAGTCCGGCCTGTGCGGCCGCCTCAAGAGCGGCCTCGGTCGGCACAATCCCCTGCTTCTCTCCATGTTCGTCGATAAGAAGCACCCGCGGTACGCGGATGTCTAAATTCATACGCGGTCCGTCTTTTTTCGGCGGTTGCGCAGATTGTGGTCTACGGGCTATGGCCGCTTCTCCCTTATGGCCTGCAAGCGATATACTTAGTAATCCTTCGCCGGCGCAGCTGGATCAAGTCCAAATTGGCTCAATTGACCCACCACCCTGCCGGAGAGCCGCGCACTATGGTGAAATGATCACATTAAGCAAGCGCCGCACGCGGTTCACGCCGCAGCTGTGCGGTCAGTAAACCCGCCAGCAAAGCGCATCGCGGAAATCGCTTCGGACGGCGCAACCTGCGCCAGCACCGGCGCGTGCATCAGAATAACCGGTGCCTCGCCGCGCGGTGCATTGGCGGCCGGGTCCTCAACACCTGCATAGAGCGCCAGCGCCGGCGCTCCAGCGGCGACCAGCAGGTGCAATAACGGCGTATCCTCGCCGAAAACGAAGCGGGTCCGGCGCGCCAGTCCGGCCAGCTGTGGCAGCTTCGCCTTGCCGGTGATATCGCGCGAACCTGGCGCAACATGCGAGACATAGCGGCCGATCTCGCGCGTATCCGGCCCACCGACCAGAGCCGGCGTAATGCCGGCCTGCAGCAATTCATGCGCCAGGCTTGCCCATTTTTCCTTGGGCCAGCGCAGGGCCGGCTTGACGTCCTCGCCAGCGGGAGCGAGCAGGGCGAAGGGCCCGTTCAGGCCGAAATATTCCGGGTCAAGCATGCGCGACTTGCGGGCGAGGAAATCGACCCAGCTGGCATCGGGCGCCGGTGCGCCGCCGAGCGGGTAATGCGTCGGCCCGATGCCGGTCGCAGCGTTGAGCAGGCCTGCGACCTGGTCAACCGGGTGCGCATCCGATTTGCGGCCCGGCAGAATTTCCAGCCAGTCACACTTGGCAAACCGGAACAGGCCTTTGAGCTTTTTTGATCCGCTATCGCCAACCAAGTCATAGACGCGCGACGGGTGCGCAGCCTTCAATCGCTTGTCGCGGGCGATGGATTGCGGCCGGCCCTCGGGCTTGGCGTCAATCTCGATCGCGTTGAAAAACGGGCTGTGCTTGAGGAAGGATTCGTAATCCGGTGTCGTCAGCAACACGATCCGGTCGCGCCTGTGCACCTGCCGCAGCGTTTTCGCCGAGGCGAGCATGCGCACGGTCGAAGTCAAATCCCCCCAATGCAGGACATAGACGGTATCGCGTTCCGGTTCGATCATGGCTGCGAGTTTAAGACCTCATCATAAACCCGCAAAGTCGCAGCTTGCAGCGCGCGTGTCGAGAACTGTGTCCGGATGAAGTGCGCGGCGCGCTCGCCGATCGCGGCGCGGCGCTCGGCTGACATCGAAACCGCCTCGCGAATTGCCGCCGCCAATGCGGCCGGATTTCCCGGTTCAACCCGCCAGCCAGTCTCACCCGGCAAGACGACCTCACGCGCACCGCCATGATCGGCCGCGATCACCGGCCTGTGCATGGCTCCAGCCTCTGCAGCCGTGCGCCCGAAGGCTTCCGGCTCGACCGAGGGCGTCAAGGCGATGTCGGCCATGGCAAAAGCCGCCGGCATGTCCGTGCAATGCCCGACGATCCGGACATCGTCCTCAAGTCCGTATTGGGCGATCAGGCTTTCAAGTTCGCCGCGATAGGCATCACGCCCCTGGGCATCGCCGGCCAACAGGGTCAGCGGCATTGTCAGACCTTCCGCCTTGAGCTGGCCCAGTGCGATCAGCGTTTCGCGTTGGCCCTTCCAACCGGTCAGCCGCGCTGGAAACAGCGCGATCAGCCGCGATGAAGGCCACTCCACACCCCAAGCGGCGGCCAGGCCGGCGACGCGGTCCGGCGCAACCGCTTGTGGATCAAAGCTGTCCAGGTCGACGCCGCGCGGGATCACCCGGATGCGATCCGCCGCGAAGGGGTGGTGGGTGCGGATATGGTCGGCGATGAAGTTTGAATTGGCGATCACCCGTTCGCCGCGTGCCATCACCGCATTATACCAGCGTTTCAGCCCGGTCTTGCCATTATAGGTGCCGTGATAGGTGGTGATAAAATGCGCATCCGTCCGGGCGGCGGCCCATTTGCCGCTCCAGGCCGGGGCGCGCGAGCGGGCATGAATGATGTCGACGCCTTCGCTGCGAACGATCCGCGCGATGCGCCCGGCATTGCGCCACACGGTCCAGGGATTCTTGCTGGCAACCGGGAGCCGCACAAGTTCGCCGCCGAGCGCCGCCAGTTCGGCCTCCATCCGTCCGCCTTCGCTGACCACCAGGGCGCGTCCGCCAGCGGCAACCACCGCCTGGGCGACTTCCAGCGTCGTGCGTTCGGCACCGCCCGCCTCAAGTTGGGGAATAAGCTGAAGAAGAATCATCGCGTGGCTAGGCTACCGGATTTGCGGATCAAGGACAGGGCGGGTTTTTTCACAAGCATGAGCCCGTGACAAACGAATCCGCAGCGCGGCGGGTCCCGCTCACGGTCGGGCGCGTCACACAATGATGGAAATCTTGAGTGGACGCCTGGCGCCGCCATGCTACCGCTCCCGCCAACACCAGTGGTCGGAGTGTCAGGCATGCAGGCACATGATTTCGAGCGGAATGGCTACCGGCTCACTGATCGCAGCGACGCCTTCGATCCAACCGCAGCCCACCGCCTCCTGAGCGTCTCCTACTGGTCGCCCGGCATCCCGCTGGCGACCGTGATCAAGGCGGCGGCCAATGCTTGGACTTTTTGCCTGCTCGCCCCCGATGGCCGCTTTGTCGGCATGGCGCGCTTCATCACCGACCGGGCGACCTTCGCCTATCTCGCCGACGTCATCATCGATCCGGCCCATCGCGGTCGCGGCCTTGGGAAATGGCTGGTCGACTGTCTGCACAGCCTGCCGGAGATTATGGCCTGCCGGCGCCTGATGCTGATGACGGCCGATGCCCAACCACTCTATGCCAAGTTCGGGTATCGCGCCTTGAAGTCACCGGAACGCGCGATGGAAGTGGCCCGCCCCGACATCTACCAGCAGGCTGTGCCCACCGCTGAACCGGCGGTGGACCCCATGACGCCCGCTGACTAATCTGCCGCCAATCCACCGCCGTTACGGGATGTTCCGATGCGTTTATTGTTTTGCGCCTGCCTCATCACCCTCGCGGGATCTGCCGCCTCGGCCCAAAGCTCCGCCGTCGAGGTTGAAACCGATCGCTATCTCTCCTGTCTGGAGCGCATCAATGCCGACCGCGAGGCGGCATTCGAAGACGCCCTGGCTTGGCGGATGGAAGGCGGCGGCTGGCCGGCCGCCCATTGCGAGGCCCGCGCCCTGATCGCGCTGGGCGATGCCGTCAATGGTGCCGCGATGCTGGAAGATCAGGCCAGTGCCGACGCTGGCGTCCGCGACGAGGCCATCCGCGTCTCGATGCTGGTCGAAGCCGGCGACGCTTGGCTGACCATCGAGCGGACCGACGATGCCCAGCGGGCCTTCACCGCCGCGCTCGACCTGTCGCCCAATGACGCAAGCGCCCTGTTGGGCCAAGCGGAGACAAAGCTGGCACTGGGATTATGGGACGAAGCGGAAAGCGCAGCGACCGCCAGCATCGAACAGGCACCGACCTTGGCTGGTGGCTGGCGTCTGCGCGCCTTGGCCCGGCTTGAAACCGGTGCCCTCGACGCCGCTTGGCAAGATATGGAAGCGGCCCGCGAGATCGAACCTGACAATATCGATATCCTGGTGCTTCGTGGCCGCATCAACGAGGCGCGCCGCCTCGCAGCCCAGCCAAACTAGCCGGTAGCGCGGCGGCTGTCCGGCTGATCAACGGCTGCCAGGACGACGCGATTGCGGCCGGAATGCTTGGCCTCGTACAGCGCCTCATCGGCGGCGAGCAACAGGCTTTCCGGCGTATCGAGACCAGCGTCCGACGCCGCAGCTGAAACCCCGAGACTGGTCGTGATCGGCACAGCCTCGCCGAGATCGTTCTGGATTTTCATCGCTTCGATCGCGGCGCGGATGCGCTCGGCGGCAATCGCGGCCTGCTCAATCGGCGTATCGTGCAAGACGACGGCAAATTCCTCGCCGCCCAGTCGACCCAGCAAGTCACGGTCGCGCAGGCATTTCTGCACCGCCTTGACGGTCTCGATCAGGACCCGGTCGCCGATGGCGTGGCCATAGGTGTCATTGACCAGCTTGAAATGATCGAGATCGATCATAACCACCGAGACGGCGCTGCCATGGCGGCGCGCCTGTTCGGTTTCCATTTCCAGACAATGCATGAAGGCCCGGCGATTGGCCGCGCCAGTCAGGGCATCGGTCTCGGCGAGTTGGCGGAATTGTTTCTGCATCCGCACAACGCGCGATGCGGCGCGCAGACGGGCGCGCAATTCTGTCATATTGACCGGCTTGCGGATGAAATCATCGGCGCCGGCATCGAGCGATTCCTCGAGGCGGCGCTCCTGGCCCGATGCGGTAATGACGATGGTGTGGATGGATTCGGTCTCGGGGTTGGCTTTCAACGCCCAACAGACTTCCAGCCCGGTCACGGCCCCGACTTCTATCCCGGTGAGGAGAATATCGGTCGGCATCAGCTTCATCAGCTCGAGGACTTCTTCAGCGCTATGGGCAGTTTGCACCCGATAACCGGCGTCCTCGACTGTCTGTGTCAGGATGCGCAGCTGCACCTGGCTGCTCTCGCAAATCATCACGGAAATCTGGTCGCCGTAGGTCTGCGTATCGTCCATCGCATCCGGCTCACTCATAGCGCCCATTTCCCCAACATGGTTACCATCATCGACCGCCCTCCCCAGCTTGGTCCGGCCCGGCTTCCGCCAAAGCTGAGCCTGATATAGCGGCGAAAAGATAACAGGCTCTCAACCCCGCGTGTCAATTCTCGCAATTGCCTGCCATTCGGCTTCGACCTCCGGATCGGTGTCGGTGCCCGGACGGGCTTTGGCGCGCTCGCGAGCGAGTTGCGGTGCCAGGCGCGACAGTGCCCAAACAGCAGCGCCGCGCACCATGGCGTCCTCATCCTCGAGCCGGTCCAGAACGGCGGGCAGCAGGCTCTGATCGTCTGAATTGCCGACCGCAATCATCACGTTTCGCCCGAAACGCCCGCGCCCGATTCGCTTGACAGGCGAAGCGGTGAAGACGGCGCGGAACTCTGTATCGTCGAGCGCGGCCAGTTCACTCAGCAAGGGGCCCTTCAGCTCGGGCCGCGGATGGAAGGCCATGTCGGATGCGACGGCGGCGAATTTATTCCACGGACAAATGGCGAGACAATCATCGCAGCCATAGATGCGATTGCCCATCGCGGCGCGAAATTCCAGCGGGATTGGGCCCTTGTGCTCAATCGTCAGATAGGAAATGCAACGCCGCGCATCGAGCTTGTAGGGCTGAGGGAAAGCCTGGGTCGGGCAGATATCGAGGCAGGCGGTGCACGAGCCACAATGATCGGTTTCCGCCGCGTCCGGCTCGAGCTCGGCCGCCGTCAGCATCACGCCGAGAAACAACCAGGAGCCATGCTCGCGGCTGACCAGATTGGTGTGCTTGCCCTGCCAACCCATCCCCGCCTTGGCCGCGAGCGGTTTTTCCATCAGCGGCGCGGTATCGACGAAAACCTTCACCTCGGCCCCGGTCTTGGCGACGAATTCGCGTGCCATATGCTTGAGCCGCTTCTTCATCAGGTCGTGGTAATCGGCGTTTTGCGCATAGACCGAGATCACACCTTCAGACTTGCGCTCCAGCGCTGCCAGGGGATCAGTATTGGGGCCGTAATTGAGCGCTACCACGACGGCCGACTTCGCATCCGGCCACATTCCAGTCGGGTGCTGGCGCCGCGCCAGCGTGTCTTCCATCCAGACCATCGAGCCGTGCTGGCCACCAGCGACAAACTCCGCCAGCCGCTCGCCCGCCTCCCAAGCCTCATCGGCCCGGCAAATGCGCGCTTCGGTAAAGCCGGACGCGACGGCGAAGGCTTTGACCGCTTGAGAATCCATCGGCCTTTCCCCTAGAAATCCAGATCCGCATAATGCTCTGACGGCTGGGTTCCGGGCAGCTTGTCGGTGAGCAGGCCGCGAAAGGCCGGGCGGCATTTGACCCGCAAATACCATTGCTTGACCGGTTCAAACTCGTCCCAAGGCACGTCGCCGAGATAATCGACGCAGGACAGATGCGCCGCCGCGGCGATATCGGCCAGCGTGTAGCGCGGACCGGCCAGACCATCGCGGCTCTCCAGCAGCCAGGCCATATGGTCGAGATGCCAGCGCAAATGCTCTCTGCCCTGACGGATCGCGGCGGGGTCGGGCGAGCCGAGGCCCTGGACGCGCTTTTCCAGTTTCTCGTGCAGCAGATAGGCGTTCACCTCGCCATCAAACTTGCGATCAAACCAGTCCATCAAGCGGCGCGCTTCGGCCCGGTCAGCCGGACCGCCGGGCAGGAGACAGGGGCTGGGCGAAGTTTCTTCGAGATATTCGAGGATGGCGCGGGTTTCGATAATCACCCGCCGGCCGCCCCCGGACTCATCGACCAGCACCGGCGTCGTGCCGGCCGGATTGAGCGAGAGCAGATCGTCGGCATGCTCCCACGGCGTCTCGAGCTGAAGCTGGTGCTTCAGGGATTTCTCGTCGAGGGCCACACGGACCTGACGCGAGAAGGGATCGAGGGGCCAGAAATGGAGTACGCGCATGGCGTCAGACTAATCCGGTTTCGCTGAAAGACTAATGTTCATGGCTTTGTGAGCCGTCGGCGCGGAAGAAGGCCGTCCCGTGCGGCTCGGCGGCGCCGTGCGGGTCGGCGTGGATGATGATGTCGGCCGCCGGATAAACCGCCATCAGACGCCGCTCGCAGTCGACCTCGATCTCATGCGCCTCGCGCAGGCTGATATCGGGCGGCAGGCCGAGATGAAACTGGATATGCACCAGCGGCCCGGAGGCGCGCGTGCGCAACTGATGTACATCGATGATGCGCGGATCCTCGCCGCGCGCCAGATGACGGATACGCTCGCGCTCCTCATCAGGCAATTCGCGGTCCATCAACTGGTCGAGCGCGCGCCTGGCGACGCCCCAAGCAGTGATGCCGAGCCAGACGGCAACGCCGAGCGCGACGGCCGCATCCAGCCAGAGCCAGCCGAGATAAACCGAACCGGCAATGCCGATCATCACCGCCAGATTGGCGCCAAGGTCGGAGAAATAATGCGCCCTATCACCCTCAACCGCGATCGATCCGGTCTGTTCGACGGCGCGCGTCTGGATGATCACCAGGCCAATCGTCAACACGATCGACAACACCATCACCGCCAGGGCCCAGCCACTGGCCCGGATAACGACCGGTTCGAACACGTGTTGAATGCCTTCGCGCAGCAGCAGCGCCGCCGACGCCGCGACGAAAATCGCCTGCATCACGCCGGCAAAGGCCTCCGCCTTGCCATGTCCGTAACGGTGTTCGCGATCAGCCGGTTCGGCGGCATAGCGCACCGCAAACAACACGGTCAGCGAGGCCGTCAAATCGAGCGCGCTATCGGCCAGCGACGCCAGCAGCGCGACCGAGCCGGAAAGATACCAGACCACCGCCTTGGCCACGACCAGCACCACAGCGACCGCAACCGAAGCCGCCGTCGCCACGCCGGTGACGCGGCGCGCCTCGGCCGGGGCGAGGCGGCCAGGGCCGCCGGCATCGTGTGGAAGATCGTGGGGCATGAAATAAAACCTCTTGAGCAAGCTTTATGGCGCACTGGCGAGACGCGTCAATGCAGCGCGGGCCCACAGGCACACGCCTGACCAATGCGTGCCCGCCCGCCAGCTGACAATCCACTGGCAAAGCCGGGAAAACTGAAACAGGATGCGCCACCGTCCAAACCCCTGGTTGCCATGACCCTGCTCCATCTCATTGTGCTCGCCCTGGTCCAGGGTATCACCGAATTCCTGCCGATCAGCTCCTCGGCACACCTGATCCTGACGCCGACCCTGCTGGGCGAAGCCGATCAGGGCCCGCTGATCGATGTCATGGCGCATGGCGGCACTCTGCTGGCGGTGCTGGTCTATTTCTGGCGCGATATCCGCGATGTCGTGATCGGCAAATTCGCCCTTCTGACCGGCCGCATCACGCCCGGCGGACGCCTCGCTTTGCTGGTCGCCGCCTCGCTGCCGCCGGTGATGATTTTCGGCGGCGCCCTGTTTGCCCTCAACCTGGTCGATGCGCTGCGCTCGCCGCTGGTGATCGCGATCTCGACCCTGGTCTTCGCCCTGCCGCTCTGGCTGGCTGACCGTTATGGCCCCAGCGTCAAATCCATCGAAACCATGACCTTCAGGGACGCCGCCCTGATCGGCCTCGCCCAAGCGCTCGCCCTGATCCCCGGCGCCTCCCGCTCCGGCACCACCATGACCGCCGCGCGCGCCCTCGGCCTGACCCGCAGCGAAAGCGCCCGCTTCTCGATGCTGATGTCGATCCCGGTGATCGCCGCCTTCGCCGTTCTCTCCATCATCGAACTGATGGGCGAGGCCGATGCCGGCGCCCACCTCCATGACGGCCTGATCGTCGCCGGCCTCTCCTTCATCTCCGCCCTCGCCGCAATCGCCGTCCTGATGCGCCTGGTCGACCGGATCGGCTTCCTGCCGTTTGTGATTTATCGCGTGGCGTTGGGGGTTGGGCTGCTGGTCTGGTTGGCGATGTAGGGGGAAACTCCACTCCCAAATCACCCAATCCTTGTCATCCCTGACAGATGCCCGGATGCGAAGCGATCCGGGCGGAGATCAGGGACCCAGACGCTCGAGGGTCTGGGTCCCCGCTCTGCGGCCCGATCAAGTCGGGCCATCCGGCGGGGATGACAAATAATTGAAATAAAAATACAATTCGCCACGGTGGGGCATGAACTCGCGCCTAAGCTAGCACCAAGAGCTCAATCATCGCCGTCGAATACCCAAGAAATAGGGATGGGTTCGATGTCGTCGAACGACTCATTCTTCGGCGGGTTATCTGGTTGCGCGGCTTCCGCTTCGCGGATTTTCTCGAACCAATCCTCCAAGTTTTCGCCCTCAGAAAATTCGGCAAACTGACTCCGCGACGGCGCTTGAACGAAAGTGGTCATGCAACCTTCCAGCTTTCCCGCATCGATTGTGTAGACGCCAGTGTGGTATCTTGCGCCCCCCCAGGCGTTGGAATGCGTAGATGAGCCGTGCACGCTCTTCTCACCAGAGATAATCCAAACCGGTTCACAATCGACAGATGATAACGCGCCTAAGAATGCGGTTCGATCCACCACAGCCGCACTCGGGCCGGGCTCTAGAACTGAGGGGTCGAAAAACCGCTTCTGACCGCACTTATCCACATACGACGGTTGCTTCCCACTTAACAATTTCAGTCCCAGGATGTTCGCGAGCCAAGGCGCAGGCATTTCAAGACTCACGGTATCGTCCAAGGAATAGTCGAAATTTCCGCGTTCGCAGAGGTATCTGGCAACCAAAGGCCGCACCGGGGCGCCTACCGCAAGCCACCGGTTGGGGGCAACCCAATCATCGTTTCCCGCTAAGCGGGGGTGCCAGGGAAACTCTCCAAGGTAGTAATCTCCGCTAAAATCCAATCTAGGAATCGAATAAGGATCGGTAAGGCGTTTTCCCCGAATTGATTTGACTAAACGTGCCTTATCGTTCCGCTTCACGGCGACGCAATCGATACGGCACCAAACGTCGCGTTGCCATGAAACCTCTCCATTAAATTCGCCCTCGCCTCGAAAGCCTCGCGATCCATGAAGTACCAGCCAGGGCGTATCAGCCTCCAGTGATTGGACTGCAATCATCGAGGCGTCGTTGTACAAGTCACGGTCTGAAAGCAGCCAATTCAAACGCTCTTCCGGTGACGCCGATCGCAAGGGCCGCCCGATGGGGGACCACCAGTACTTTTTTGCTTCCGTCTGTCGCCCTCGTTCGCGATTGGATTTCGCCATGAGCAGCGAGGGGTCGAGTTCCCGAACGCGCGTCTGCAACGCACTTTCGTACTGCTCATCTCCTGGTTCGCTCGAGTACCCCGATCCTAGATAGAACTGCGTATCGCTGACCCGTCCCACAAACTCGTGAAGAGCAATCCATTGATATTTCTTCCCGATCCTTTCACGCCGATGCTCGTTGCGGTCATGAGCTCCTAGGGCGCGATCGATTTCGCCAAACCTCTCTTGGGTCCAGCCGAGGTCATGAGCACGCTTGCAGATCCAGCGTCGTGCAAGTGAAGGGTCGAACTGCGCCGGATTTTGAACCCTTTCACGCTTCGAGAACATTTCTCCCAGGATGAAGGGCTGGGCCCGGGTGCGAAATTCCTCCCATTGGTCGCTGGAGATGGTGTCTCGGAACTCGGCGGACGCTTTATCGATTTCGGCCTCTTCGTCGGTCTGCGGAAACGGCCTGTTGTCGGCATATTTTTTAGCGACCTTGAGAAGAGCTTCGTACGCCTTCAAAGCGGCTGGCGAAGCCGTAGCTTGAAAACGATCCGCCCATTCTTCGAAGAGCGCGCTCGGAGTTTGAGGCTCCTTCGCGTCAATGCGGGATATTGCCCAATCATCAGCAATTCCATCAATGACGTAGCGCGCGAAGTCTCCGTCGTTCACTGCAGAGCCGACTATTTCATCGCTGTGGAAATGACCGGGGCCGTATTCCTCACGGTACGTATCGATGACGCTATCGGGTACGTACTCAATAGGTTCGGCACCAGCGTGTGGCGGAATCGTATTCAGAGGGTCGATGTCAGATGCTAAGTGCCCCGTGGTTTGCGCGTACAAGACAATGCTGCGCGCGCTGTCTCTAATGGATTCGTTGCAGGTGGTTTTGCCTGTGGAGAAAAAGTTTTCATAAGCGGCATGCGATAAATTGGAGAGGTTCGTTGGATCCAAGTTCTGCAGCGCCGCGCCGTAAGCAGCAGCCAACAGGCGGTCGCAGACGTACGGGTCATCAACAACTGAAAAGGATCTCAATAGATCCGCGGCCAATCTCAGGCGCGGCGCCAATATCGTCGCAAGTGCTTTTGTGGCTCGATCTCGAAGGTGGCGGTTCGACGTTGTTAGGAACCATGTGAGAGTCACAGCACAAAGTCTGGCCCTGTTGGGCTCTATAGCTTCAAAGCCATTTTCCCATGCCCATTCAATCAGCGAATAGGGTCCACTTTCTCCTTCCTCGCAGCTTAGCAAGTATGCTGACCAAATTGTGTCCCGTTCAGGCATCGAAAATGCGCGAAGCCGAGTGTCCAGATGGTTCGCATTGAACTCGTTATCGGGCTCTGTGCTGATCGATACCCGCAGATCGAGAAAGCGGTCTGCTGGAAGCAGCGCCGCAGCGAGCTCGTCTGAACGTTTTGAGTAGAATACCTGCTGGCGCCATTTGAGGCTCGTTAAAAACGCCTCGTTCACGTCCCAGAGATTGTCGCCCTCCACCTGCACGGCATCGGGCAACTCCACTTGCCAACGCTCCGGAAGAAGGACTGCAAGAGCCTCGATCACGCCGGCATTCCGATATGCTTTCTCACCGCATACAAACTCGTGGAGCTTACCGCCGGGGCTGAACGCGTTTGTGGCTGATTCCCGATCAGCGTACTCATCGAGCATGGCCTCCGCGATCATGTAGTCGCCGAACCTCTCAAAGGTGAAGCGTACGACGTCTTGCTCGATAGGCTCGTCGGTCGGATCGGCGCCCGCCTGAATCTCTTCAGATAGGACGCCCTCGTTGATCAAGTTTGTGAGCAAGCCTCCCTCGATATCTCCGGATGATGGAAGATAGTGGTCAAGAATTTCGTGGGCGCTCGTGTAGGCTAAAAATTGGGAACGATTGCGCCGCACTTCGCTGACAAATGCACCAAATGCCTGCTCAACGATCTTGAGTTTGGGGTTAAGGCGCAGCCGACTGTTTATGGCCGCGATTGCTGCCTGATGATAAAAGCGAAATGTCTCGCTGACGCCAGTCATGCCCCTAGGCAGCTCGGACTTGCCCGATGCATCGAGAAAGTCGCAGCAAGTGCGCAAGAAAAGTGGGTTATCGAACTCCTCAGTCAGCGTAGGCGCGCCAGGTAGCGTAATCCCCCTCGTCGCTAAGTACGCCCTTGCGGCCCGACCTCCCGTGCCCCCGAACCCCACATGGTACACCCTACCAAGCTGCTCGGCACCGAAGCTGGGAGGAATGAGGCGGTTAGCGAAGGTCGATCGGCAAGAGAGCACGATACAAAGGTGCTTGTAAGGCTCAGCCTCTGCGAAGAAGCTCCCGAGGTGTTGCGGCCAAATATCAATGCCATTCCTTTCATTGATCGCATCAATGCAGATCAAGGTGCGTGCAGAGCACGCCTCACCTGCAGCATCCAACGCGCCGAGCAGCACCGAACGCTCATGTGTAAGGCCCAGTTGCTGAGCGACCTGAGCCCAGGGATCACCGAGCTCGAACTGCTGCCCAAGGAGAATCAGAGCGGGGCGCTTCTGAGAAATCTGATCGCTGACAACATCAGCGAGCAAGTGAGACTTTCCTACCCCGGCCTCTCCAAGAAGGGCGCAAAATCGATGATTTGCCAGCGTCCATTTTGCCGTACCCAGTTCATCTCGGATTTGGGACAAAGTGTCATCCAGCGCTCCAAGAACGCGGTACGCAGCATCCCTATCGCTATATCCACCATGATCAGGGCGGACAGAGGACAACGAAGAAGCTTCAAGGAAAACGTACCGCACCGAGTCGTGCGTTTTCGCAATCAGCTTGAGCCAGCTTCCTACAGGAAGCTCGTCTGTTGGTGTAGGATCGGACTCGAAGGTCGCGGAAAGTTCAAGAACGGCTTTGGATAGATCCTGCACCCCTTCAGAGGGCGACGTAGAACCGGCAAACGCGCCCAATACTGATCGAAGATCTCCCGCCAGTTCTCGCTTCCAAACTGCCGATAGTCCGTGAAAGTCAAAGCTGCGCGTAAAAATTTCAAAGTTGCCCTTGAGGTCTAGATCAACGTTGGTCGCGGGAGTGTATCGGCTTCCCAAAGCCGTCCTAGCCACGCGAAACCTATCGTGAAACCACTCCATTCCAAAAAAACTGACATCAAACCAATATGCTAATCGGCCTGAGTAAGCGGGGGCAGCACGCATTAAGCGTTCCAGAAGCGCCGACTCATCCCAAAGTTCAATCGTTAGGGCACGCCCATGGTCCGCCGCCTTTTCTATCCAACGAGCCGCCCAGTTCTCCCACTTATTGCGGGCGCTAGTTTTCCCTTTTTGCACGCCTGCCGGAAGATTGAATGGAATGCAGACGTGATATGTTTCCAAGCGCAGGTTTTTTTGTAGCGCGGCATCGATAGACTCATTCAACTGTTTTCTAAGGCCATCGCCCCACTCAAAGACGTACTTCGCTTGAATGCCAATTCGGCCATTGCCTGGCTTGTCAGCATATGCCTCTACACCCGCGTCAGCTCCTGCGCCCTTCCGTGTATAAATATACCCGGCCGACTCGAACTCCATGCGGAAGAGCTGACAGCACAATTCTTCGAAAGCCGTGTGTTGACTCCCGTGGTGTGATCGGATCGAGCGGAAATCTATTGATGGATTGCTCATCGGGTCTCTCGCATTGGGCCTTGGCACACCTAGGGTTTCAAGGGTCCCAAGAGCAGCCAAGGCCTAAGTCTGTCGTTTCAACAGAAAACTTTCGCAAATATGGCGCGAGCTGAGAAATGTAATCATGCCACGCCAATCGCGTCCGCCAAGCGGCCGGACGCGGGACCCCCCCTTATCCCCGCCCCGCCAACGCCATGCGATACTCACCAGGCTCTTTGAACCCGTGAATAACCACCGCGCATCCGGCCCCAAGCCGGGCGCAACGCCGTGTCCGCTCCAGGGAGGCAGCTATAGTAGTAGTCGTAGTAGGAGAAAAAAAGGGACATGTATAATTAACGCGCTCGCACGACAGCGCTTTGTTGGCACGCCGGACAGACTGCGCGTTAATTATACATGTCCCTCTTTTTCTAGACCGCCCGCTCGTGAAACTGCCCGTGCCGCCGGTACGGGATCAGGTAATCGGGGACGATGGCTTCGACGGTTTCGCCGGTCAGGCCGAGATCGGCCAGGGTTTTGGCGGCCTCGCTGACGACATTGTCCTGGCGCAGCTGGGTCAGCTGGTCACGCGTGATGACCGGCTCGACGAAGGGCAGGATCGCCGCCATTTCGAACAGCATCGCCATCGGGGTCGCCAGGGCGAAGGGCAGCGGCATCAGGAAGCGCGGCCGGTCGAGCTCGGTGACGACGAAGCGCATCAGCTCTTCAAACGTGTACACACCCGGTCCGCCCAGCTCATAGGTCTGGCCGCGGGCGGCCTCGCTGGTCAGCGCGGCGAGCACGGCATCGGCGACATCGCCGGCATAGACCGGCTGGAAGCGCGTCTTGCCACCGCCAAACAGCGGCAGGATTGGCAGGAATTGCGCCATCGAAGCGAAGCGATTGAAGAAGCCGTCGCCGACCCCGAAAATGATCGAAGGCCGCAGAATCGTCGCGCTGGGCAGCGCCGCCTTCACATGCGCTTCGCCTTCGGCCTTCGAGCGTGCATAACGCGAGGCACTGTTGGCGTCGGCACCGATGGCCGACATCTGGATCATCGTGGTGATGCCGGCCTTGGCCGCCGCTGTGGCGATGGTCTTGGCGCCCAAGGCATGCAGGCGCGTGAACGTCTGGCGGCCGTCTTCGTTCAGCACGCCGACCAGGTTGACGACGCCGCTGGCGCCTTCAACGGCCCGCTCGACCGAGGACGCAACGCGCACATTGGCCTGCACCAGCTGGACTTGTCCGACGACACCGGCAACGCGCAAATCCTGCGCCAGATGCGGCCGCCGCGTTGCCACGCGAACCCGATAACCCGCCCGCGACAGGGCCCGAACCACATGGCGGCCAACAAAGCCTGAGCCGCCGAATACTGTGATGATTTCGTCTCGAAGCATGGTTTCATCCCCGCGCTAATCCGGTCGGTTCCGGGTAGACCAAAAATCACACGATCTGTCCATGAGACAATGCGCCTGTGGGCCCGCCGCCACGCCGAAGCGCCGCCGTATGCGTTGCGCTGAGCGCCCGGCGTTGACAGGCGAGCAGGCCTTCTTTACCTACCCGCTTCCACACCTGCCCAGGTGGCGGAATTGGTAGACGCGCTAGCTTCAGGTGCTAGTTTCCGAAAGGAAGTGGAAGTTCGAGTCTTCTCCTGGGCACCAATATTCAGTCCTAACCAGCTGAAATCCCTTATAGAGCATTGTGTTAGTCGCATAATTTGGTACATGGCTTGGTACATAGGAACCAGCCGTGAGAATAATTGTGCCCGGGCTACAGCTCCGCAATAACACCTATCACTTCCGCCGCGCAGTGCCGCCGGACCTCATTGAGATTGTCGGCCAGCGTGAGTGGAAAAAGACCCTTGGGCTAGGGCCAGACCAGACATTGCGAGCGCACGTCGAAGCAAATCGCTTGTGGCGTGAGACCGATGAGCAGATCGCAACATTGCGACGCGAGTTGGCTCATGATTGCAGTCCTGCTGTTCTCGCGAAGCGAGCGGCTGAGTGGGCAGGCCGCTTTCAGCTTCTTGATGGACAACCTGGTGCAATCAGAGAAACCGTTTGGACTGACCGCGGCGAGGACGAGCTGGACAGCCAACGAGACCTCAACATCGAGCGCATCATTGAGGAGGCCGGTCGACAGTCCGGCTGGGACGAGAAGGGACACCCCAAGCAACTAACGCCCGTGCAGAAAGCCCGGCTGGCCGTGCTGGTAGCTGGCAAGCCCGTGGAGCCTGAGTTGACGGTGTCGCAGGCACGCGACCTCTACCTCTCAGAGCGGTACGACGGGCGCCAAGACAAGGCGACCGTCCAAGCGACAAATCAATTCATTGAGATGGTCGGCGACGTGGAGCTGGCCAGCATCTCACGCCCGATGGTCAACAGGTGGCTCCGAAGCCTAGTAACCGACCGCGGCCAATCCGCAGGGACCGTTCGCAGGCGCCTGACGACGCTAAAGGCCATCTTCAACTACTTGCGAAAAAACTATGACCTCAAAGCCGACAATCCGTTTGCGGAGCAGGACATTCCCGCAACCGCCGCACCACCGAAGCCCCGCGTTCCGTTCCATCGCAGACATTTCAGCCTGCTGGACGCCTATGTTCGCCGCCAAGACACCGACCCCAACACGCGCCATATTCTGACGCTGCTGAAGTACACGGGGTGTCGCCCAATGGAAATCGGCGGCTTGAGCAAATCCGAGGTCTATTTGGACCAGGAAGTTCCGGCGATAAGGGTCCGATGGACCGCAGACCGAAGGCTCAAGACGGCGATGGCGGAGCGCGTTGTACCGCTGATCGGCCCTGCCATCACAGCCGCGCGTGAAGCCTTGAGCACCGCTTCCGACCAACACCTCTTCCCCCAGCTGTATCGGGACACGGAGCGCCTCTCGCAAACCTTGAACAAGGCGATACGAGCGGCAGGCGTCCCGCATGCACCGGATAGGCTGGTGGCCTACTCCTTCCGGCATTCAATGAAAGAAGCGATGCGGCTTGCTGAGGTGCCGGAAGAGACTCAGGACGCGATCATGGGGCACTCCAGAAAGAACGTCGGGGCTGGATATGGCGCTGCGAAACGGCCGCTGGGTGTACTGAAGGATGCGTTGGAACGCTCCATTCCCCACCTCGGCGATGTCGACGAGACGGAATATCTGCCGGACGAGCTGCCGTGAGTGCCAAAATTTTGACCAGAATATCAGAGGGGTCTCTCAACACAGCGCCGACCGCATTTTCCCCCAATGCCCCAGCGAGGATCATCGCGCGGGGCGGTCCCTGTTCTGACCTATTGGCCAATCAGCGAGGGCGAACAACCAAAGCAGGACGATGTTCAGGCCCGGCACTAGCATGAGCAAGCTCAACGAGCCCGCGTAGCCCGCCTTGCGTGCGATCTTCCACATTGGAACGACGTACAATACCACGATCAGCACAAGTGTGATCAAAATCTGCCACATTGCCGGTGCCATAGCTCTCCTCCGTCTAGCTGCGTTAAAGCTAAATCAGAAGGCGCTGATTCCGCAAGTTGGGATGATGGCCCTAACCTCAACCGCTCTAAACGCTGAGCCGGCCCCCTCCCGAGCACTGCGCAGCGAACTCTAGGTGTCCCCCTAGCACACCCCTTCAACCATCTGGGAGAGCCTTTTGGGGCAACGCCGCTTAGCCTGCACGTTGGTGACCCCCGCACAACACCTCTTTCTACCCAAACCGGGCCTAATCTGCATGCCGCACCTCGTTTTGCCGCAATTAGGCGTCCCCTAAACAGAAACCCGACCATGCCGAAAACAAGCCACCACGGCGCCTGCTGTCCTTTGACGGCGGGCGTCTTCTTTTTGAGGAGACCACATGCTCGCATTCGACTGCGCAGACGACTTCCCACTACATGAAACCGCCCAAGACCAGCCGAAGCGCTCCGACATCCCGTTCGACTGGACGCTTCGTCCGAGCAACCCGCCAGCGCACCAGCTGGTTGCCCTAGCGATGACCGACGCCAATGCCATTAGAAGGCGCTCCAAGAAGGCGCGTAGACGCCAGCAGAGACACGAGAGTGCATTTGAGGCCGCAGTGTCCGCCATCGTCGCGAACGCCACTCAGGCGGCCCTCAGGAGCGACTCTACGCCTATCCACGTGAGCCGCTCAAAGGTCCATCTGGAGCGACGCGACCGGTACCGCCAAGAAGGCGAGACTGGAGCCTTTCCCCAGCGTCTGGATGAACTTCACGAGGCTGGTTGGATCGTACAGGTCATCGCACCCCCCTCGACTGCTGAGCAGCGGAACAGTTCAACCATCACCGCAGGGCCGGTCCTCCTGGCTCACCTCAGGGAACCGGACTTCCAAGCGGCGGCATTCCACCAAGCGCCGGTGGGCGAGGTCATCATCCTCAAGTCTGTGAAACGCCGCCAGAAGCGTTCCATCATCGACTATGTCGACACACCGCAGACGCATTCACTCCGCGAGGAGGTTACCCGGATCAATCACGCGCTTTTGCAGGCTGACATCTCGGTGACGCCGGAGTGTGCCGACACAGTCGACGTCGGCCATCGCCGCCTCGTACGGAGTTTCATTGATGAAGGCTTCGACCATGGCGGGCGTTTCGGTGGCGGCTTTTGGGTCCCGATGTCAAAGACGGATCGGTTCGCACACCTCCGGATCGATGGCGAGCGAGTTGTCGAACTCGATTTTGAACAGCTTCACCCTCACATCGCGTACGCACTGGTTGGCGGAGCGGCCCCAAAGGGCGATCTCTACGACATCCCAGGATTGGAGACCGTGCCCCGCAAAACACGCAAGGCCTTCTTCAATGCTCTGCTATGGGATGAGCGTGAACGGCGGAGCCTTGTGAAGGGAACGCGTGAACACTTTCCCGCTCATCTGTCGGGGAAGTCCGCCGCAGACCTAGTCGCACGTCAGCATCCGGCCATCGCACCCCTACTTGGAACCGGCGCAGGGGCTCGCATCATGGGCATCGAGAGCGAGATAATGACACGTATAATGCTCGACCTCATCGAAGCAGGCATTACGGGGCTCCCGATCCACGACGCAGTGCTCGTTCCGGCCTCCAAGACCTTTCTTGCACTACCCGTCATGCGGGAGGCTTACCGGAGCATCACAGGGCAGACCATTAGGGTCAGTAAGACCGTTGGGTAATGGTCCCTGTGTCACCCCCTTTGGACATGCCCCCCCCCTGTGGGGGGTGGTAGGGGAGGTACTAGTATCTGAGAATACCCTTGTTCCTTAAGGCCCCTCTTAGGATACCCCCCCCAACCACCTATCCATTAGTAGGGTGCTTAAGCGACGGGCGTGCGTTTGATCCGCTGCACGCTGGAGCGGCTGATGCCGAGTGCGTCCGCCACGGCAACTTCGGTCATGCCGCTCCCCAGCAACCTCAGAACCTCCGAGGCCTGTCGTTGTGCGGTTGGCGCACGGCCCTTGTACTTGCCCTCCGCCTTCGCCTTAGCGATCCCCTCGCGCTGCCGTTCCAGCATGATCTCCCGCTCGAACTCCGCAACGGATCCGAGGATGCCCAGCATCAACTTGCCCGTGGCCGAAGCGGTATCGAGGTCCATCGCCAGGATGCGTAAGCTGGCGCCCTTGGCGTTGACCCGTTCGACAATGTCCATGAGGTCGCGGATTGACCGGGCCAGGCGGTCCAGCTTCGTGACGGTGAGCTGGTCACCCTCCCTGAGATAATCCAGCGCCTGCTCTAGGCCGTCCCTACGGGCGACCGAGGAGGCCTGCTCAGCGAAGACCTTCTCAGCCCCAACCGCGGCAAGGTCCCGTTCCTGTGCAGCAAGCCCCGCCTCCTGGTCAGCGGTAGAGGTGCGGGCATATCCAATAATCATGGTTCACTCCAAGCTTTGCTAGGGTCTAAACCCTATGAGGCTTGAAGCGTCAAAAGTCAATATGGATTTGTATGACGCCTTATCGGACGCTCGGTCCCCGGCGTCATTAGGGCAAGCTTGTTTGACTCTCTGATCTGGGCATAACTATTGATCGCAATCTTTAGGCGATTGGACGCCGGTAGATTTCCCACCCTCAGAAAGGTACATTCATGAAAATTGGACAATTAGCGCAAGGTGTTAGCGTTGGCGAAAATGCCGCCAGGATTGCGGCGCTGGAAACGCTGGTCAGCCACCTGCTGCGCAATGCCCTCGCAAATGGCATGAGCGCTGAAGACCTGACAGACCTCGTAGCGTCTGCCAAGGCAGCAGCAATGTCCGGCGGGATGCACCCAAGCCAGCAGCCAATCCACAGTGAGGCCTTAGATTCCCATCTCCGGGAATTGGGGGTGTAGTAGAACGCAGAATATGTACTCCCGACGCCATAACAGCAGTGGAGGCTAGGGACTTCATCCCGCCGAACCGCCTAGCGGCCCACAGACTTGTTTCTGACGTCGGGAGCAATACCGACAAGCCCAGCTGCCCCCATCTGTTTTTATCGCGACAGCTATTGTCACCCCAGCGGGACTACGCTCACCTCATTCGGTCCCCCACAAGCGGGCATCGAGGGTAAATTCAAACTCTTGAGTGCCGCCGCCTTGCTCAATGCGAGCGCATGCGGTTCACTCAACTTCAACGGGGCTTAGAGACACCAAACCATGACACCGACACCATCAAACGTGCAGTCGCTCGCCAACTTCGCCTGGTCCATCGCCGAGCTGCTGCGGGGGGATTTCAAGCAGTTTGAATACGGCAAGGTAGTATTGCCCTTCGTCGTGTTGCGCCGTCTTGACCTGATCCTGGAGCCCACCAAGGACGCCGTCCTGGCGGCCCATGCGAACCTGCCCGAAGGCATCGATGACGAGACGCGACGGACGATCTTGCTGGCAGCCGTTGGCAGTGACATCAAAGCCTACAACACCTCGCGTTTCACCTTCGCAAAGCTCAAACAGCAGGACCCCGGCCAGCTCCACGCCAACCTGGTCGACTACATCATGGGCTTTTCACCCGATGTGCAGGACGTTTTCCTGGAGAAATTCCTGCTGACCGACCAGCTCAAGCGCCTCAATGATGCGGGCCTTCTCTGGAAGGTGTTCGAACGCTTCACCGAGATCGATCTTCATCCGAAAACCGTCTCCAACATCGAGATGGGTTACCTCTTCGAGGAATTGATCCGGCGCTTTTCGGAAATCTCCAACGAGACTGCCGGGGAGCATTTCACGCCGCGCGAAGTCATCCGCCTGATCGTGGACCTTCTGGTCGAGACTGATACGGGCAAGCTCACCGGGCTGGGCGTGATCCGCCAGGTATACGACCCGGCCTGCGGCACCGGCGGCATGTTGGCACTCGCCGAGGAAGCCCTCCACAGCATCAATTCAAAAATCCGCGTTGAACTCTTCGGCCAGGAGCTCAATCCCGAAGCCTTCGCAATCTGCCGCTCCGACATGCTGGTGACCGGCCATGATCCGGACCAGATCGCCTTCGGCAATACGCTCACCAATGACGCGCACCCGGGCCGCAAATTCCACTACATGATCTGCAATCCGCCCTATGGCGTCGACTGGAAGAAATATCGCGAACCGATCGAGGCTGAAGCGAAGGAAATGGGCCATGATGGCCGTTTCGGTGCCGGCACACCGCGTGTCTCCGACGGCCAACTTCTCTTCCTGCAGCACATGATTTCCAAAATGCGCGATGACGAGGCCGGCTCGCGCGTCGGCATTGTCATGAATGGCTCGCCCCTCTTCACCGGCAGTGCCGGTGGCGGCGAGAGTGAGATCCGACGCTGGATGCTGGAAAATGACTGGGTCGAGGCGATCATCGCCCTGCCGACCGACCTCTTCTACAATACCGGCATCCAAACGTATGTCTGGCTCCTCTCAAATCGCAAGCCGGTGGAGCGCCGCGGCAAGGTGCAATTGATCGATGCCTCAGGCGAGGGCTTCTGGAAATCCATGCGCAAATCGCTCGGCTCCAAGCGCCGGGAAATCCCCGACGAGGCCCGCGAGGCGATCGTCAATCTCTACAAGGCTTTCGACAAGGCCGATGAAAAGGTCTCCAAGGTCTTCGACAGCACCGAGTTCGGATATCGCGAAATCAAGGTCGAGCGCCCTCTGAAACTCGCCTTCCAGGTCACGCCAAAACACCTCGGCGCCCTGCGCGACGACAAGGCCTTCGCCAAACTCCCCGACGCCGAGCAGGCTGCCCTACTCGCAGCCCTGGACGAGTTGCCGGACACACCTTGGCGCTCGCGCCCGGCTTTCGAGAAAGCGCTCGGCGCGGTGCTCAAGGCCCACAACATCAAGCTCGCCACAGCCGCAAAGAAATCGATCCTCACAGCCTTGTCCGAGCGCGACGAGACTGCCGAAATCTGCCGCACCAAGGATGGCACACCGGAGCCCGATAGCGATTTGCGCGATACGGAACTGGTGCCGCTCGGCGAAGCTTGGAAATCCTATCTCGAACGCGAGGTCACGCCCTTCGTCGCCGATGCGTGGGTCGATGAGGGCTTCACCGATGCCAGCGACAAGCAGGTGGGCCGGGTCGGCTATGAAATCAATTTCAACCGCTATTTCTACGAATACGTCCCGCCAAGACCGCTGGCCGAGATCGATGCCGAGTTGAAGACGCTGGAGGCGGAGATTGCGGCGTTGCTGGCGGAGGTGGCGGCGTGAACATAACAACGCTTCAAGAGCGCGTTCACGGAACGCCACGCCCCGACGGCTGGATGATTGGAAAGCTCCATCAGACGTTGAGGGTGCGCCGTGGCAACAAAAATGCTGGCATGCAGGAACGCAACCTCCTCTCTCTGAGCTTCGGTCGCATAAAGCGCAAGGACATCAACACCGCTGACGGTCTCCTGCCCGAGAGCTTTGAGACCTATCAAGTCGTAGAGCGAGGCGACATCGTCATGCGCTTAACCGACCTGCAGAACGACAAGCGCAGCCTGCGACAAGGGCTCGTGCGCGAGAGAGGCATCATCACATCGGCCTATGATGCTCTCCACGTTTCAGACGATGATGAGCCTCGTTTCTGGGCCTATGCGCTCCTGGCACTCGACCTTGCGAAATACTATTACTCGCTGGGTGGCGGCGTGCGGCAGTCTATCAAGTTCACCGACTTTCCGAACGAATGGATCACCCGCCCCGACCTCAACACCCAGAAGGCCATCGCGGCCTTCCTCGACCGGGAAACCGCCCGCATCGACCAGCTAATCGAGAAGAAACAGCGCCTGGTGGCGCTGTTGGGGGAGAAGCGTCAGGCTGTATTTGATCAAGTGGTGATGGGGCGCGAGGGCGGGGCCACCGCTCTCGTCCCCTCTGGCGTGGATTGGTTTGGGTCCGTACCGCATGATTGGACGGTATGTCGCTTCCAACGCCTGATCTCCTCCAAAGTAGATTATCGCGGAAGGACGCCAGTTAAGCTTGATGATGGCGTGTTTCTAGTGACTGGGCGCAATATCAAAAATGGAGCTATCGACTACCAGCGAGCGGCTGAATACACATCAGCAGCTGAATGGGCAAAACTTCAAGAACGAGGTGCGCCCGAAATCGGCGACGTGCTCATGACGACCGAGGCTCCCTTGGGCGAGATCGCTCAAGTCGACCGTTGTGACGTCGCCTTCGCGCAAAGAATTATCAAGTTTCAAGCTCGCGCAGATTTGATCTCGAACGACTACCTCGCCGCGATGATGCAGACCAGTGAATTCCAAGGATCTTTAAGTCTGTATTCCTCGGGCTCAACCGCCAAGGGAATCAAGAGCGAAAGACTGGCGCACCTTTTTGGCGTCGTGCCCCCACCGGCGGCCCAAGCAGAAATTGTTCGGCACCTCCGGGCGCGGATGAGCGCGATTGATAATCTGAAAACCCCGCTAGACACTTCCATAGCCCGTCTCAAGGAACACCGCTCCGCCCTCATCACGGCGGCTGTCACCGGCCAGATCGATGTGACGCGCTGGAGCCGTCACGGCGAGGCAGATCGCCGCCTTGACCAGATCCAGGAGGAACTAGCGGGATGAAAAAGGTCATCGACAGCCTACCGAAAAAGACCCCAGCTGAACGCTCGGCCATGCGTGAGAATGCTCGCAAGATGGCAGAGAGCGGAGACGCGAAGAAATCGGAGCAGGCGGAGGCCTTCCTGGCTGCTCTGGATCAGTACGAAACGGACCTCGCAGCCGTCGAGTATGACCACCTGTCCTCCCTGGATGAAGTCGGGAAAATCAAGGAAGCTTTCACCCGGGTTCCGCCGACCGACACCCAAGTGAACCTCATCAAGGTCATCGCAGAGACCCCTGGAGGTACGGCGGGGCAGCTTAGTTCGGCACTCCGATGGGAAGGCCTCACCTGGCAGATGCATTTCGGGATGATGGCCAAAGACCGTCAAGCCTATCTCTGGCCAGCGCCGCCCTCAGAACATCGAAAGCAGCCGAGTGGCGAAGCGGCCACATTCTACTGCGGTCTGCTCACAACTTACGACAAGAAGACCAGCGGGTTCACTTTAAAGCCAGAGGCCCGCGCGGCTTTCGTGGCACTGGGGCTGATCAAATGACCAATGTCTGGATGATCCGCTTGGGTAAGTATGGCGAGAACGAACCGCGAGCGCTGCAGGACGGCAAACTGGCGACTGGCTGGGATCTCTCGCGGGAATTGGAAACTTGCTCATCGCGCGAAGAGATCCTCGCCTATTTGGAGCCGTGCTACCCCAGCCAGAAGCAAGGCACAATTCAGAACTGGGCCGTCCAGATCAATCAGCTCAAGCATCAGGTCGAGCCGAATGATCTCGTCGTACTGCCCCTGAAAACCTCTGGTGAGATCGCCATTGGCAGGGTGAAGGGCGGCTTCATGATGGTCGATGGCAAGCATCCTGGCCGCGAAGTGATCTGGCTTGTTACAGACCTTCCCCGGCAAGCCGTGAAGCAGGACCTTCTCTATTCCTTGGGAGCATCCCAAACGATCTGCCGCATCTCTCGCAACAATGCTGCAGACCGTTTCGCCGAACTGGCTCGGTCGCGGCGGGATCCTGGTCCGTCGCTCGCGCGGCACATGCCAACTATGAATAAAGGCGATGCAGCCGAAGGCGAAGACGCAGAGGTAGACGTCCAACTCGACCTTGCCGAGATCGCCCGCCAACAAATCGAGGAACACATCTCAGCGAACTTCGCGGGACATGAATTCACCCACCTGATCGCCGCAATCCTGGAAGCTCAAGGGTATCGGACGGAAGTCACTTTGCCGGGTGCAGATCGCGGCATCGACATCGTTGCTGGCAAAGGCGCCTTGGGTTTCGACTCTCCACGCTTGGTTGTCCAAGTGAAGTCCGGCGACATCGTTGGCGATCAACCGACCCTACAGAGCCTTATCGGCAGTGTTCAGGATGCCCATGCGGATCAGGGGCTTCTCGTCTGCTGGTCAGGGTTCAAGTCGACTGTGCGGTCCCGCATCAACGAGCTTTACTTCCGCATCCGTCTCTGGGGTCGCGAGGAAGTCCTCGATGAGCTCTTCGATGTTTTTGACGACCTGTCGGACGAAATGAAGGCGAAGCTACGCCTGCAGCGGATGTGGGCAGTGGTGCCGGAGGAAGCTTGATGGGAGCACAGCCCCTGGCGCGTTGTGAGATGGATCGATCCGCAGTTTCAGAGCTTCGGAACGCATTGGATCGTGCTGCTGATGAGGACTTCGCCGAACACCCGATTATCAAACACATGGTGATGTTCGTCCCGGGGACCAAAGTTGAGATATTCTCCGACGAACACCCGCCACCGCATTTTCACATCCTCCATCAAGAAGTTAATGCATCATTCCGCATCGACAATTGCGAGCTGGTCGATGGGTTCCGGCCAAGCAGCCGGTTGATGAAGGCGATCAAGAAATGGCACCGAGAAAATTTGTGTACGTTCTACTACACTTGGAACAGAACCAGGCCAGCCGATTGCCAGGTGGGAAAGCTCAGGCTGCCAGCCCGATGCCCACCCGAGGAGGACAAAAATGAGGGCTAGCGCTTCCTCCCTCCATCGCGAGATCGCCGTCCAGGAACATTTCGTCCAGCAATTGGCCGAACACCAAGGCTACTGCGAGCGCCGTCCTGAGCACCACGACAGGCCTCTCGCGCTCGACATCGAATTGGTGTGCGAGTTCTTAAAGACGTCCCAGCCAGATGCCTGGACGGCGTTGGAAGCGCAGTATCCTGGCTCGGCTCAGCGCACCGTAATTGACAAGCTTTCCAAGGACCTCAAGACCTTCGGGGCGCTGGTGGTGTTCCGACAAGGGATCAAGCTGGTCCCAAACATCAAGTTCCAGCTCTGCGCTTTCCAGCCAGCCTCTTCGATCAATCCCGACCTGGTAAGACTCTACGACGCCAATATCCTTTCGGTGATCCAGGAAGTCGAATACTCGACAAAGAATGGAAACCGGATCGATACCGTCCTCTACGTGAACGGCATTCCGGTCGCGACATTCGAGTTCAAAAACACGCTCACAGGGTCGAACTACAAGACAGCCGAGAAGCAGTACAAGAAGGATCGATCGCCCGCTGGGGAGCCTCTCCTGACCTTCAAGCGGGGTGCTCTCGTCCATTTTGCGCTCGACCAGGATTATGTCTCGATGGCAACGCGCCTCGCCAACGGACAGACCTACTTCCTGCCTTTCAATCGGGGGCGTGATGGCGGCTCTGGAAACCCTGATGTGAGACTTGAGGATGGATCTGACGAGTTCCGGATCGCCTATCTCTATCGCGACCTCCCCAGCGGCAAGGCGATCTTTTCGCGGGAGGTGTTGCTCGACATTATCGGTCGCTTCATCCACCTCAATGAAGACGGGGTGATGATCTTCCCGCGCTTCCAGCAGCTCGATACGGTGCGCAAGCTCATGGCCCATGCCCGAGCGCATGGGTGCGGTCAGAACTACCTCATCCAGCATTCCGCAGGGTCAGGGAAGTCGAACACGATCGGCTGGACTGCACACCAGGCGATCAAGCTTCATACAGAAGGCGATGAGTCGGTGTTCGACACCGCCATCATCCTGACCGACCGCCGGGTGCTCGACCGGCAGCTCCAGAACACCGTTAGAGAGCTGGAGCAGACACCGGGCGTGGTGCGAGCCATCGACGGCACTTCGCGTCAACTCAAGGAAGCCCTTGAGGCGGGGGCAAAGATCATTGTCTCAACGATCCAGAAGTTCGGAACGGATCATCTGGCGGCGCTCTCGGCCCAGGCGCACAAGCGGTTTGCCGTGATCATGGATGAGGCCCACAGCTCTCAGTCAGGCAAGGCGGCTGAAGCCGTCTCAAAGGCACTGACAGCGAAGGAAACGGAAGAGGCTGGCGGGTCGCTGGAAGACATTATTCTGGCCCAGCAAAACGAGCGTGGTCCACAGCCCAATATCTCTTACTTCGCCTTCACCGCGACCCCTCGCAATGTGACGCTGGAACGGTTCGGCATGGCGAGCCCAGACGGCAAGCCACAGTCTTTCCATCTGTACTCGATGCGGCAGGCGATCGAGGAAGGTTTCATCCTCGACGTCCTCAAAAATTACTCGACCTACAAGGCCTACTACCAGCTTGAGAAGACCATTGAGGATGACCCTCGCTTTGAAGGTTCGAAAGCGCAGCGCAAGGTCGCCAAGTTCGCCCACCTCCACGACGATGCCATTGACCAAAAGGTCGAGGTGATCGTCGAGCATTTCCGGCGCCACGTGATGTACGAGCTAGGCGGAGAGGCCAAGGCGATGATCGTGACAGCCAGCCGCGACGCCGCCCTCAAGTATTTCCGGGGGGTGGAGCGCTACCTTGCTTCGAAGAACTATTCCGAAATGGGTGTCCTGGTTGCCTTCTCAGGCGCAATGCCTGATGGCGCTGGAGGCGAAGTAACCGAACCGGATCTCAACGGCTTTTCCGAGACGGAATTGCCCGACAAGTTTGACGGCCCTGGCTACCATCTCCTTATCGTGGCGGAGAAGTACCAGACCGGCTTTGACCAGCCGAAACTGTGCGCCATGTATGTGGATCGCAAGCTCGCGGGCTTGCAGGCCGTGCAGACGCTCTCTCGCCTCAACCGCACCAAGTCTGGCAAGCAGCACACATTCGTCCTGGATTTCCAGAACTCCATTGAGGACATCCAGGAAGCCTTCAAGCCCTTCTTTGAGACGACCACCCTGGAAGAGCGTTCTGACCCCAATCAGATCTACGAGCTTGAACAGAAAATCATTGGCTACGGCTTCATAGATAAGGCCGAGATTGATCGCTTCGCCGAGATCTATTTCAAACCCGAAGGCGTCACCACGGCGGACCGCCCTAGCCTGGAAGCCATTGTCAGCAACGCAGTGGGCCGCTGGAGTGCTGAAAGCGACGAGGGCCGCCAGGAGGAGTTTCGCCAGCTGCTGAAGAGCTATCAGCGCTTCTACGTCTTCCTCGCCCAAATCATGTCGCTCGGGGATAGCTGGCTGGAGAAACTGTACGTCTACGCAAGTTGGCTGGACCGCAAGCTCCCCGACCGGGAACAACCGGAAGACCCCGACATCACCGACGATATGCTGCGGCTCGCGGCCTTCAAGGTGGAGCGAAAAGCGGAAGGTTCAGCATCCTTGTCCGCAGGGGAAACCACTGAGCTGAAACCTATCAGCGAGTTTGCGGCAAAACCCTTCACGGAGAAGGAAGCGAAGACCCTCCAGGAGATCATCGACGCGTTCAACGAGCGGCACGGAACGACTTTCACTCAGGAAGACTATCTGCGCTTCGTTGCGGCTTCTGAGCGGGTAATGGAGAGCCCTGCCATGCAGGCGACCCTCCGCAACAATCCGCCGGACGTCTCACGTGGCGCCTTTGTGAAGGCTGTGTTCCCAGAGATCATTCAGGCTTTCCAACGGGACCAGGAGATGTCGAACATCATCCTCACAGACGGCGAGGCCCGCGCGAAGGTCTTCGATTGGCTGTTTGCGATCGCTCTCAGGCAAGCACACGAAGCGCCTGGCCAAGGCTCAGCCAGTCCCAGGACTTGACGCCAGCACCGCGCCACGGTTTGGTACATGGAGATCATCAACGCGCCATGTACCAAATTTGAAGGTCAGACTAACACATTGAAATAACACCAGTTTGAAGGGCGGTAGAATTTCCCCCTACTCTTCTCCTGGGCACCATTACTCCGATTTTTGTCGTCCTGTGAAATCCGGCTTTTGCCGGAAACCCGTTGATTTACTGGCGAATCCGCTAATGACCTGTCCGGGGTCGTCCGACGAAGATTGTTGGCATCCAGCCGAATTGTTGGTACTTTTGTTGGTACTTTCAATTCGAGTGCGTTTAGACGCAAGGCTGGCGAATGGCCATCACAGATATCCAGATCAAGGCCTTCAAACCCGCCGCGAGCGCCTACAAGCGCAGCGATGGCGGCGGCCTTCACCTGTTGCTATCCCCTAGCGGCGGCAAGCTCTGGCGCCTCGCCTATCGCTTTGACGGAAAGCAGAAAACACTCGCGCTGGGGGCATATCCCGCTGTTTCTCTCGCATTGGCGCGGCAAAGACGGGATGAGGCCAAGGCCCGGCTCGCCGAGGGCGTCGACCCATCGGCCCACGCCAAGGCCGCCAAGCGGGCGATCAAGGCCATCCGGCAAGACACCTTCAAGGCCATCGCCGCAGAATACGTGGTGAAGGTCGAAAAGGAAGGCCGCGCGAAAGCGACGATGAAGAAAATCCGCTGGATGGTCGATCTTGCCAATGTCGACCTCGGCGACCGCCCGATCACCGAGATCACTGCAGGCGATGTCCTGATCCCGCTGCGCAAGGTCGAGGCTGCCGGAAACCTCGAAACCGCGCGCCGTCTTCGCTCGACCATCGGGCAGGTGATGCGCTTCGCCATCGCCTCGGCCAGAGCCACCCACGATCCGACCCAGGGCCTCAAGGGTGCTCTCACCGCCCCGATTGTCACCCATCGCGCGGCGATCCCCGATCAGGCCAAGGTCGGCGCGCTGTTCCGCGCCATCTGGACGTATGACGGCACGTTGGAAACCCGTGCGGCCCTCCAGGTTATGGCGCTTCTCTATCCGAGGCCCGGCGAATTGCGGCACGCGGAATGGGCAGAGTTCGATCTAGATGCTGGCATCTGGATCATCCCGGCAGAACGCACAAAGATGCGGCGCGAACACCGAAAGCCTATATCGAAGGCGGCGGTGGCAATCCTGCGCAATGTCCGGGAAATGACCCAATCGCAAAAGCTCGTATTCGCGTCTGTCAGTTCCCTGATACGCCCGATGAGCGAGAACACTATGAACGGCGCGCTCCGGCGGCTGGGATTCAAAAATCACGAAGCCACCTCGCACGGCTTTCGCGCGACCGCGTCCAGCCTGCTCAATGAAAGTGGGAAATGGCATCCCGACGCCGTCGAGGCCGAACTTGGACATGTCGGGTCTGAAGAGGTGCGGCGCGCCTACCATCGCGCCGCATATTGGGACGAGCGCGAGCGTATGACAGAGTGGTGGGCAACTGAGGTGGAGCGATTAAGGTTGCACGCTCTAGATGATGATTCTACCGCGAGGTGATCAGAGTGGCGCAACCCGATTGGACACCAGAACAGACACGCATACACCGTCAATGGGTGATCTTCGGCGCCAAGTTCCCGGATTTTTGCATCGCCGGTATCGCCAAGTTTCGACCTGAGGGCCTCTTTCTCACAGCGCCGGAGCAAGATTTGGCTAGCGAGGAAGTCATCGCTGCCCGCGTGTGCCATGACGAATTGGTTTCGCTTTCAGACGCGGACTTGGACGCAAGGTGGAAAACAAGGCTGGTCGAGGAAGAGGCCAAACGCGAGGCGGCGCTGCCACTGAACCAACATGTGGCGGATGCGGCAGCGTACGATTTTTATTCTAAGGCCGCTTTTTGGACCGTGGAAGAAGCCTGCGCGCTCATGGTTGCACGTCACCCGCGAAAGGTCGGTCTGCAGACGGTAAAGCCCTACGCGTCGATATCGAAGACCGCACGGCAGTTTCTTGATCTGCATGACCTTGCAACGCGTGCTGTAGCCATGAATCAGCTGGCGCATCGGAACTTGCCGGGATTCTTCTTGGCGTGGGCTGGACGGAACCGGCTGTCCATTCCGGAGGGCCTCGCGGCGGCGATCCAGCTTCAGGGGGTCCAAGTCGCGGACTGGAAAACCTTGTACGATCAGCAAACCGAACTGGTCTCACGGCTTGAGGCGAGAATCAGTCAACTTGAAACAGGGGCATCGCCGACGCCGACCGACTCGGTGGCCAAGCCACTTGGTGAACTGGCTCGCACCAGCTTGCTCAAACTCGTGATCGGTATGGCAGTCAAAGGATATGGACACAACCCAAAGGCCAGCCGGACTGGGACCGCGAGCGAAATCGCCAGCGATTTGAGGCTTGTTGGACTATCGCTCGACGAGGACACCATCCGGAAATACCTGGCGGAAGCCCGCGAACTGCTACCCGACTGAAACCGTCGAAACCGAATTCGGTTTAGCCGAAACCGAATTCGGCCTACTGCACTGTAAACCTTCCTAAATCCACCTCGTACTTGGCAACACGAGGTGACGCAATGGACGACAAACCCGCACTCCCGGCGACCGGCTTTCTTCGCCTTCGCTCGATCATCGCCCCGCACGGGCCGATCCCGGTCAGCAAATCCACCTGGTGGGCAGGGATCAAGGATGGCCGCTTTCCCAAACCGCTCAAGCTCGGCTCCCGGATCACGGTCTGGCGCATCGAGGATATCCGCGCGCTGATTGAAAACGGGCCTTGCTGAGATGGCGCGCAAGGCAAGCTGGAGGTCGGTGCGGCGGCATCGGAATTACACGGTCGACGAAGCCTCCAGGGCGCTGGGCATCTGCAAGGCCACCGTGCGCCGGTGGATCAAGACCGGCCTTCCAGCCCTCACGGAACAAAAGCCTGCCCTGATTCCTCGGCGAGGCGCTGATCGCCTTCCTCAAGGCCCGTATTCCCGCGAAACAGACATGCCGGCTGGAGGAGTGCTTTTGCCTGGCCTGCCGCACACCGAGACGGCCCGCATTCGACGAGGTGGAGGTCCGGCTTCAACAGAGCGGCGGCGGCATGATCACCGGCCTGTGCAGCGAGTGCTCGGCGACCATGAACAAGCGCGTCTCGGCGGATGGTCTGGAGCGCATACGGCGGATTTTGACGGTCGGCGCCGTGCAGGCGGACGGACACATAAGCAAGAGCCACCCACCCTGTTCAAATGCACACAATCCCCAGGAGCCAGAAACCCATGCCTAAGCACCATGCCAAGAACGAACGCACCAAGCACCGCTACTTCGCCTATCTGGAGGAAGCCAAGCGCATGGCATCGAGCAGCGTCGACCAGGCTGCCGCCGCCCTCTCGCTGTTCGAGGCGTCGACCGGACATAAGGATTTTGCCGCCTTCCACATCGAACAGGCGCGGCGCTTCAAGCGCGAACTTGACGACGCCAAACACGAGAAGACAGACAAGCCGCTGGCCAGGGCGACGATCCATTCCCGGCTGATGGCGGTGAAGGCCTTCTTCAACTGGCTGGCTGGTGAGCCGGGTTACAAGTCGAAAATCCGCTATGCCGACAGCGATTACTTCAACCCCTCCGCCAATGACAGCCGGATCGCGACGGCGAAGCGGGAAAGGCCCGCGCCCGACCTGGCGCAGATCAAGCACGTGCTTGCGCAAATGCCGCACGAGACCACGCTGCAAAAGCGCGACCGGGCGCTGATCGCCTTTGCCATCCTGACCGGCGCGCGCGATGATGCCATTGCTTCGCTCGCGATCCGCGATATCGATCTTGAAGGCCGCAAGGTGTTTCAGGACGCCCGCACCGTGCGCACCAAAAACCGCAAGACCTTCCCCTCATGGTTTTTCCCGGTAGGGCCTGAAATCGAAGCGATTGTCGTCGAGTGGATCGAGCACCTGAGGACCGACTGCCTGTTCGGTGCCGACGATCCCCTGTTTCCCGCGACAAAAGTTGGCCAGGACGCGAACAAGCGCTTCGCCGCCCTCGGCCTCGACCACAAGGCCTGGTCAAATGCCGACCCGATTCGCCGCATCTTCAAGACGACCTTCGAAGCGGCTGGCCTGCCCTACTTCAACCCGCACTCATTCCGCAAGACACTGGCCCGGCTCGGCGAAACGATCTGCACCACGCCCGAGGCTTTCAAGGCCTGGAGCCAGAATCTCGGCCATGAGCACGTACTGACCACGTTCACCAGCTATGGAAGTGTGTCGAGTCATCGGCAGGCGGAGATATTGAGGCAGCTTGGCAGGCCTGACTCCAAGAGCGCTGCGTCGTCGGACGCCGACCTAGCCCGGTCGCTTCGCGACGCACTCGCGCGACTAAGCTGCCACGAGTGACACCCCATATGTCATTTTCGTCATAACCGGCGCAGCGCTTGTATCGCAACACGGGACATTGTAACTGCGGATATGGTCTATCTTCGGGCAATCATAGCGGCACTCTTTCTCGTGGCATTCGCGAGTGAAGCTGGTGTGGCCGCGACGCCAAATCTGGACCACCATGAAATCGTTTCCCTCGACAGGGACGATGAGCCGCAATCCGACCATGGTCAGCATGCCCTCCATGCCTGCGGCGCCTGCCACCATGCCGTTGATCTTCGCCTTGGAGCGATTACGCCTCCAGTCGAACGTCACTTGGGTGCCCATCCGGCCTATTCTGACCGTGCCCCCCCATCCGCGACCGAACCGCCCTACCAGCCGCCGATTTGAATTTCAGTCTGAACAACCCGTCCAACTGAAACCAACAATCGGAATCCAATTTCATGAATCCAATCAGTGACGCCTGGCCAATTTGGCTGGGTCGGAGCGCCGTGGCTGCGATTATGCTGGCCGCGATCTCCATAGAATCTGCTGGAGCGCAGGACGCTACAGCAACGCATATGAACCTATCTCAAGCACTGCAGCTCGCGTTGGACAACAACCCGACAATCGAGGCCGCGAACGCCGAACTCAGTGCGATTGAAGCCGAATCCCGACAGGCCGGCCTGTGGGACAATCCGACAGTTGGTGCGGACTTCGAAGATTTCGGCGGTGATCGAAGGGCCATCGGTGATGCCGACACGACGCTTTCGGTCAGACAGACAATCCCCGTAGGCGGAGACCGGGCGCGTGCCCGCGACGTTGCCACGGCCTGGGCTCAAGCGGCCCGAGCCAATCTTGCTCAAACGCGTAGTGACCTTCTGGCCAGCACCGCACAGGCCTATATTGCGACGTTCGCCGCATCAGAAACCTTGGCTGTTCGCCAGGAATTACTGGAACTCGCCAATAATTCTTCAAGCGCGATTCTTGCCCGTGTCGAGGCCGGGCGGGCATCACCAATCGAGCGCAGCAGGGCGGAAATACTCGTTGGCCTGGCGACAATTGCCGCCCAGGACGCAGAGACCGCCCAACGGCAGGCTCGCAACCGTCTCTACGCGATCTGGTCTGGCGACGAGGTCGACGTCGCTCTTGGATCGCCATTGCAATCGCTCGATGTGATCAATTATCGCACGGCAGCGCCGGCCGACTGGATTTCCAATAATCCGGAGCTTGTAGGCCTGCGGGCGGTGACCCTCGCTCGAAGCCAGGAAATTCGACGAGAACGGGCGGAAGCCATTCCCGATCTAACCATTGGCGCTGGCTGGCGTCGTTATGGTGGGACTGACGAATCTGCCTTCATCGCGACGGTGGAAATGCCGATCCCGGTGCTCAATCGCAATCAGGGCGGCATTGCCGCGGCGGCATCGCGTGAGAACGGTGCCCGTTTTGACGAAGACGCTGCTCGCCGCACGCTGATGGCCCGGTTCGCCGCTGCAGCGGGGCGACTGGAACGGGCACGAACCACATTCTCCCTGCTCGACGAGAACATCCTGCCCGCCACCCAAACAGCCCTGGACGGCGCTCAATTTGCCTACCGGGAAGGGGCGCTTGATGTGCTCAATTTACTCGATATCCAGCGATCCTATTTTGACGCACGCATCAATCTGATTTCCGCACGCGCCGAACTCGCGAGTGCCGCCATCGAACTGGATGCTCTCGCCGGAACGCCGCAACTCAACCAATTGGCCGCGCCAAACTCCACGGAGGCAGCACAATGACACTGTTCAAAACCAATCTTCTAGCGGTAACGGTCAGCATGCTTGCTTTGGCCGCGTGCTCACCGGGCAATCAAGACAGAGATCAGCACTCAATCGGTGCCGCGCCACACTCAGACACTGATGGCGCCCAACATGAGGGCAACCTTGAAGACAGCCATGAGGAGCCGGGCGGCCGTGGCGCAAACCCTGAGGTCCATCTCGGCGAAGATCAATTCAGTGCCCTGGGCATTACGGTTGAAGCGGTCACAACTGGTGCCGTCGATGGCGTTTTGGAACTGCCTGGTGAAGTCGGGTTCGACCAAAACCATCTGGCCCACGTGTCGCCCCGGGTTTCCGGTGTGGTTCAAAGCGTCAGTGTTGCAGAGGGCGACCGGGTCGAAGCCGGCGACATTCTCGCGATTCTGAACAGTCGACCGCTCGCTGACGCAAAAGCCGCATTCCTGTCCGCACGGGCAAGATTGGAACTCGCGGAAAGCTCCTATCAACGTGAGGAGCGATTGTGGGAACGGCAAATCTCCGCAGAGCAGGATTTTCTCAACGCCCGGCAAGCGCTGGAGGAGGCGCGAATCGTTGTCAGAAGCGCTGGCCAGCAGCTTGATGCCCTTGGGGTAGACGCGAGCACTCTTCCCCGGGTCAACGCCACGACAAACCTGTCGCTGACTCGATACGAACTGGCGGCGCCCATCGCCGGGACCATCATTGAGCGGCATGCCGTGCTTGGCGAAGTGCTGGAAGAAGGCGGCCAACCGCCTGCTTTCATCATCGCGAATACCAGCTCGGTCTGGGTTGATGCAGCCATCTACGGTGGGGATTTAGGACGTTTACGGGCCGGTGCTGCGGTTTCGATTGATCCAGGTGATGGCGTGGCCCCGATTGAATCCACCATCGATTTCGTGAGCCCACAAATCGGCGAGCGAACGCGAACCGGCAGAGCCCGCGTCGTAATCGACAACCCCGGCGACCGGCTTCGCCCGGGCATGTTCGTGACTGTGCTCGCAGCGGCTTCGGATGCTGTTGCGGTGGTCCGGGTGCCGGTTTCGGCCCTGCAGACCATAGACGGCGAATCCGTGGTTTTCGTCCGCAGTGATGACGGCTTTGAGGTCAGAAGCGTTCAGCTTGGCCGCCGCTCCGAACAGTTTGCGGAAATTCTGTCGGGTGTTTCGCGCGGCGAACTGATCGCCATCACAGGAACATTTTCGTTGAAAGCAGAATTGCAGAAAGGGGAGTTCGACGATGGACACGCACACTAAAGAAACCCAACCTGTCAGCGGCTTGACGACCCTCCTGCATCGCATTGCGGGCGGACGGCTTCTTGCGGCGCTTGCATTTGCACTCGTCCTGATCGGCGGCATCATTACCTTTCGGTCGATGCCCGTCGATGCCTTTCCCGATGTGACGCCGACGCTTGTTCAAGTGTTTACCGAAACCGAGGGCCTCGCGCCTGAAGAGGTCGAGCGATACGTCACCTTTCCCATCGAAACATCAATGAACGGCCTGCCTCGTCTACGCGAAGTTCGCTCGACCTCGAATTTCGGACTGTCGGTGGTCAATATCTATTTTGAAGACGGGGCCGATATCTACTGGGCGCGCCAGCTGGTAGGAGAACGCCTGCAACAAGCGCGTGAAGAGATACCGCAAGGCTTCGGCGATCCAGGCATGGGCCCGATTACGACCGGGCTCGGTCAAATTCTCTTCTACTTCCTGGAAACCGACGATGAGACGCTTGACGGGATACAGCTAAGAACCCTGCAAGACTGGCAAATCAAGCTCAACCTTCAGACCGTACGCGGTGTGACCGAAGTTTTGTCCCTTGGCGGCTTCGAGCAGCAATACCAGATCAACGTCAGGCCAGAGGCCCTGCTGAGATATGGTCTTGCGATTGAAGAGATCGTCACTGCCGTTGAGAACAATAATGCCAATGCCGGCGCCCAATTCCTCGTCGAGAATGGCGAGCAATACACTGTCCGGGCGGTGGGCCTGGCACAGGGCATTCATGATTTGTCCGAGATCATCGTCAAGGTTGAAGATGGCGTTCCGGTCCGCGTGAGGGACATCGCATCCATTGAACTTGGTGGAGCTCCCCGGCAGGGCATGGCAACGATGAACGGGCAAGGCGAAGTGGTCGCCGGGCTCGTGCTCAAACTACTCGGGGCAAACACCAATGAGGTGATCGCGAGCGTGCATGAACGGCTGGAGCGTATCAATGAATCGCTGCCGCCCGGCGTCACGGCCGTTCCCTACTACGACCAGTCGGAACTCGTCGAGGCTGCGGTTGGGACTGTGACCACGGCGCTGTGGCAAGGCGCACTGCTCGTCGCGGCGATCTTGTTCTTCTTCCTGCGGGGATGGCGACCAAGTCTCATCGTCGTGGCTTCCATCCCATTCTCTGTCGGTTTTGCACTTCTAGCCATGCAGGCCTTCGGTGTCTCTGCCAACCTGATGTCGCTGGGTGGAATCGCAATCGCCATCGGGATGATGGTGGATGGTGCCGTTGTCATCGTGGAAAACGTCAACCGTATCTTGAGTTCAACGGATGACAAGGCCGACAAACGAACACTCATCGCCAAGGCGTGTGCTGAAGTTCTTCAGCCGCTTATCTTTGCAATCCTGATCGTCGTGATCGTGTTTGTGCCAATTTTGACGCTGCAAGGCGTGGAAGGAAAAACCTTCAGGCCGCTGGCTTTCGCTGTGGTCTTCGCGATGGCGGGCTCGCTGGTTTTTGCGGTTCTGCTGGCCCCGGCTGCCTCGATGGCCGGGCTCAAATTGGGCCGTAGCTCGGCGAGTTCGGGCGGGCCTGACTTCTACGACCGCTATTTTGCGCCACTGATCCGGTTTTTCGTTCACAAGCGATGGGCTGCGCTCACGCTGGCGGGTGTCATGCTACTCGTGGGCGGGGCGATCTTCCCTCGATTGGGATCAGAGTTTACGCCGCGAATGAATGAGGGCGACCTGCTGGTTCGACTCACCATGGCGCCGTCGATCTCGTTGCCGGAGGCACGAGAAACGGTCACGCGGTTCGAACGACAATTGCTCTCCAGCTTTCCGGAGGTAGAGCGAATTGTCACCCGAATTGGCCGCGGCGAGGTTGGTGCTCATGCCGACCCCGTCAATAGCGCTGAAGCCTTCGTGGCGCTGGCGCCTCGCGACCAATGGGTTTCGGCACGATCCCAGGATGAATTGCTCGCGATGATGAGTGAGAGTTTTGAGTCATTCCCTGCTGCCCGGTTCAATTTCACGCAACCGATTGCTGCGGCAACCGATGAGTTGTTGACGGGCACGAAGGCAGACCTCGCGATCAAATTGTTCGGTGAGGATATGGCTGTCCTGGAGCAGTATGCGGCACAGATTGCGAATGTGATCCGCGATGTCCCCGGCGCGGCTGACGTCCAAACCGACCAGGTCACCGGCGCCCCGCAGTTGCGGATTTCGGTAGACCGCGACGCAATCAGCCGATTTGGCCTGAACGTCGAGGATGTGCTCGCCGTTGTGCGAACAGCGATTGGTGGCTCTCAAGCCGGTCAGGTGTTTGAAGGCGTGCGGCGTTTCGACATCATCGTGCGATATCGCGAAGAAGACCGATTGAGCGCAGAGCGGATCAGCCGGATCGTTCTCAATGGCCCTGGCGATGTGACAATTCCGCTCAGCCGGGTCGCGTTAGTCGAACGGATCGAAGGGCCGCGTCAGATCACCCGTGAGAACGGCCAGCGTTACATCACCACGCAAACCAATGTGCGTGAACGTGATATCGGGTCCTTCGTTGAAGACGGCCAACGAGCCGTGGCTGCCAATATCGAGCTTCCGCCAGGATACTTCATCGAGTGGGGCGGACAGTTCGAGCTTCAACAACAAGCGAACGCCCGGTTCGCGGTTGTGATCCCGATCACACTCGGGGTAGTCTTCCTGTTGTTGCTGTTCAGCTTTGGCCGGTTGAAAAGTGCGCTTCTGATCATGGCGAACGTGCCATTGGCCTTGGTCGGCGGCATCGCAGCTCTCTGGCTGACCGGTCAGAATCTGTCGGTGCCGGCGACGGTCGGGTTCATCGCCCTGTTCGGCATCGCCCTCGGCAATGGCATGGTTCTGGTCTCATTCCTGGACCGCCTCGCCAAGGAGCGACTGGACATTGATGTCTTCTCGGTCGAGGCCGCCGTGCGCCGCGTTCAACCGGTGCTGATGACCGCGACCACGACAGGCCTCGGGCTCATGCCACTCATGTTCGCGTCCGGGATTGGTTCAGAGGTGCAACGGCCCCTCGCTGCCGTGGTGATCGGCGGCTTGGTGACATCGACAGTGCTGACCTTGTTGGTGCTGCCAGCGGTCTACAAGTGGTTCGCACCGCATAGCCAGGGTTCTGGTCCGGATCGGTCGCCAGCCTAGCCAATGGCACGTCAGGTCTTTGTGGGAGTAACCGTTCGCAGCTCCCGCAAAGACCGCGGCCTGTCAAACCCCACCGAATCTGCCGTTGGTGCCATACGGGCAGTGGCCGTCAAATCGGTCAGCGGCTACAATAGCTGGGACGAGAGACCGCCCCCTTCGAAGGGCGCTGACAGATGTTCCCTAGACAGCACAGATTGTTGGTCTTTTTGTTGGTATATCCAATTTGCTGAAATATTTTACTCCGCTAAATCAAATGACTATATGACTAAGTCGACGCCTCTCCGGGCACCATTGGACCTCCTGCATGACTGATCACCATCGCCTGCCCTGGATCGGGTCGGGTGGGTTTTGTGTAGGCCGGACGCGAAACCGGCAGGCTCCCCGCTGAGACGAGTTGCGCTACGGCCAGCACCGGGTTTAGCTCGCGAGCGAGACGCAGATCCCGCGTCGCGTCCTTGCGGTGAAGCCGGCATGTCCTTGCCCCAAGCCATGACAATCCCGACCCTGGTCACCGAACGCCTCGTTCTGCGCGGCCATACCCGGCATGATTTTGCCGGCAGCCTGGCGCTATGGACCGATCCTGGCGTGATCCGCTTTATTGGCGGCCGCGCATCAAGCGAAAACGAGGTCTGGCAACGCCTGCTGCGCTATGCCGGGATGTGGGCGATGTTGGGCTATGGCTATTGGGCGATCACCGACCGCAGCGATGGCCGCTTTCTCGGCGAGGCTGGACTGGCGGACCTGAAGCGCGAACTCTCACCGCCCCTGGGCGAGGTGCCCGAGAGCGGCTGGGCCCTGGACCCGGCGGTGCATGGACGCGGCTTGGCCAGCGAGGCGATGCGAGCCGTGCTCGACTGGGCCGATACCCGGCTCGACCGGCCGGAAACCTGCTGCATCATCGACCCCGTCAACACCGCCTCGATCCATCTCGCTGGCAAGCTCGGCTATCGCCCCCGCCACACCGGCACACTCGCGGGCAAGGAATTGACCGTCTTCTATCGGCCCCGCAACACGAGCAAGCTGTGAGGAGGTGCCGCTCCGCCCGCGTGCAGCCTCGCCTTGCGGTGGCGGGTGAGCGCCGCTAGCGTCGCGGCAATTGGGGGCTGACCGCATGAAGCACTACGCCAGAACATTGCTGATTGCCCTGTTCGCCGGGCTGCTGGGCTTTTCTGCCTTCAACGCCCTGATCGATCCGTTCGATGTCACCGGCGCACCCGACATTCCCGGCCTGACGGCGCGCGATACGCGGCTGTTCGAGGATGGCGGCCGGGTGCATGTCGCCGAGCGTCTGGCACGCGGCGGTGACGCCTCAATCCTGCTCGGCTCCTCACGAACCGTCGACGGATTCGCGCACGATCCCACCGGCTGGCCGGGCGGTATCTATAATGCCGGCATGCGCGGCACCAACATCTTCGAGCTGACCCAAGCGATGGTGCTGGCGGCACGAAACCCGCAATTGCGCTGCGTCGTGATCGGGCTCGATCTCGACGAATTCGGCACCCATTCCAAGGCCAAGGCGACCTATTGGCTGTCGGCGCTGAATGATGGCAATCGCTGGCTCTCGCTGACCCGGGTCGGGCTGTCGCCCAACACATTCGCCGCCTCGCTGCAGCTGATGGCCGACAATCTCGGCGGCGGTTCGCCGCGCGTGCCCTGGGCCGACACCTATCCGGCCGGGGCCCAGCGCGAGCGCTATGAAAGCGGTGTGCGCGGAATCTACGGCTTCTATCTGGGCTATAATTTCGACCCTGACCGCGTCGCCCTGTTCGAACACGCACTCGACGCGTTGACGACCAACGGCATCCAGGTAATCGGCTTCATTCACCCGCTACATGCCTGGCGCGAGGAAGCGATGTTCCGCTCAGGCCGCAGCGAGACCTATTTCCAGATGCGCCAAGCGCTGACTCAAGTTTTCGACCGCCATGCGGCCGCGACGACCGACAATGCCTGTATCGAAGGCGGCGCCGCCCAGTTGTGGGATTTCTCCGGCTTTCGTGAGTTCGCGACCCTGCCGGCGCCTGGTCCTGAACAGACAATCGCTCACGTCAATTTCTACGAACCCTCGCATTATCTGCCGCATATCGGCCAAGCCATGCTCGACACGATGCGCGGCGAAGATGGCCAGCTAGACGGCGTATCAGGCCTTCGGCTTGAGCCGGACAATCTGGCTACCAGCGCCGATGCCATCCGGGCGCGCCGCCAAGACTGGCTGGCAACGGCCGATGGCCAAACCGCAACCGAACTCTTCGATGCCCTTGAGGCTGCCGGCCCGCAAGCCGAGGTCGAGACGCCGCAATTCCTCAATCGCGATGACCGGCGCAGCCTTGAAGACAAGATCAGCCGCATTGCGCCCGGCCGCGCCGGGCGTTAGGACGCGTGCCAGAGAGTGTGGCCACAGTTTCAGGCCGAAAAACAGGATTGACCGATGACCGTACATTACCACCGCGGCGATTTGCCCGCCGATATCGATCTGGGCCCGCTGGTGGCCATCGACACCGAGACCCTGGGCCTGTCGCTGACACGCGATCCGCTTTGCGTCGTGCAACTCTCCTCCGGCGATGGCGATGCCCATGTCGTGCAGCTGAACCGCGCCGATTATGACTGCCCCAATCTGAAAGCCATGCTGGCCAATCCGGGCGTCGAGAAAATCCTCCACTTCGCCCGCTTCGATGTCGCGATGGTTGAGCGCAGCCTCGGCGTCACACTGGCCCCAGTCTTCTGCACCAAAATCGCCTCGAAACTGTGCCGCACCTATACAGACCGCCACGGGCTGAAGGATGTGACGCGCGAGCTGATCGGCATCGACATGAACAAGCAGCAGCAAAGCTCGGATTGGGGCGCCGACGAATTGTCGAAAGCGCAGCTGGACTATGCCGCCTCCGACGTGCTCCACCTGCATCAATTGCGCGAGCGGTTGACCGTGATGCTCGAACGCGAAGGCCGGATGGAGTTGGCGAAAGCCTGTTTCGATTTTCTGCCAACCCGCGCCAAACTCGACCTGGCCGGCTGGCCAGACACCGATATTTTCGCCCACGCCTGAGCGGGGGTGCCTTGAAAAGGTCGGCAAAGGCTGGTCTTTGTTGCGCGGCATCGCTGTGCCTGCCGATTGCGAGATGATAATCTGCCGATGAGTACGAGTGCCACCCCCGGTCTGGAGCTGCTTCAGCCCACAATGCATGGCAGATGGGAACCGCGACGCGCCTTGACGCTCAGCGCTGCCCGCCGCCGGACGGCTTTCGTGCGCCTGTTGCGCTTCATCTTCCTGACCGCAATTGCCGCGATCATTGCGCTACTGGCGGTACAGCTCTTCCTCGGCGCCGCCGGCGGGGCGCCAGCGCCTTCCGAGGCCGTCAGCACCGATGTGCGCATGGTCAATCCACGCATTACCGGCCGGGACGAGCATCTCACCCCCTACGCGCTGACCGCCGACGTCGCGGTTCGCCGACGCGACGATTCCAGCGGGCTGACCGAGCTGGAACGTCCACGCCTGGACTATGATTTCCTCAATACCGGAACCAACGCATCCGAGGTTCTGGCGCAGACCGGGACGTTTGACCCGGCGACCCGAATTCTCGACCTCTTTTCGGATGTGAACCTGAATACCGACAATGGTTACAGCTTCTCCTCCCAGCATGCTCGCATCTTTTTGCGTGAGGAACGCGTCTCCGGCGAATCGCCTGTGACCGGCTCAGGACCGGTCGGAACGATCTCCGCGGACCGCTATGAAATTCATGAGGGCGGCAATCGCGTTATTTTTGAAGGCAATGTGCACGCGCGTATTGTACAAGACCGAACCGCCCCCAGCGATGGAGAGGATCAATGATCCGCCTGCTTGCCACACTGACTGCCCTGTCCTGCCTTCTGTTGGCGCCGATTTCGACAGCCAGCGCCCAGATCGGTGATCCGTCGCAACCGCTCGACACCATCGCCGAGCGGATCGAAAACCTCGACAGTGAGGGCCGCACCATCCTGAGCGGAAATGTTGATATCACCCAAGGTGATCGCCGCATCATGGCCGACCGGGTTGAACTGGTCTGGACCCAGCCCGCGAATGGCGGTCGAGGCGATATCGAACGTGTCATTGCCACCGGTCAGGTGCGTTATTTCTCGCCGCTCCAGAACGCCACTGGCGATCGCGGTGTCTATGAAATGGGCTCCGACACGATAACACTGACGGGTGATGTCGTCATCACACAGGGCGAGAACGTCATTACCACGACCCGCTTCGTGTCCAACCTGACCTCCGGCAATTCCAACTTCGGTGAGGAAGGCAATAGCACGCCCGTCCGGGCCGTGATCTATCCACGCGGTTCCGAAACCCCGCCCACCGACAATGGCGGCGGCGCCGGCGGCCGCTAGACTTCCGATTGAGAGTAATTTGACCATGGCAATAACCGACACCCTCGCAGCGGCCCCGTCCGCCATTGGCACGGGACTGGTGGTTGAGGCGATCGGCAAGACCTATCGCAAGCGATCTGTCGTCAAGGGCGTCTCGCTCTCACTGCAGCGCGGCGAAGTGGCGGGCCTGCTTGGCCCGAATGGCGCTGGCAAGACTACCTGTTTCTACATGATCACCGGCCTGGTCGAGGTCGATTACGGCCGTATCCTGCTCGATGGCGAAGATATCACGCGGCTGCCGATGTATCAGCGCGCGCGCCTCGGCATCGGATATCTGCCGCAGGAAAAATCCATCTTCCAGGGCATGAGTGTGCGCGAGAATATCCTCGCCGTCGCCGAAGTGGTCGAGAAAAACCGCAAGCAGCGCCACGAGCTGGTTGATCAATTGCTCGAGGAATTGCGGATTTCCCACTTGGCCGACGCGCCGGCACCCTCGCTGTCGGGCGGCGAGCGCCGCCGCGTCGAGATCGCCCGGGCCCTGGCGACACGGCCCTCATTCATGCTGCTCGACGAGCCCTTCGCCGGCATCGATCCGTTGGCGATTGCCGATATTCGCGACCTGATCCGGTTTTTGAAAAACCGGGGCATCGGCATTCTCATCACCGACCATAATGTCCGGGAAACCCTTGAGATTACAGACCGCGCGACCATTATCCATGAGGGCGAAGTGCTGTTTGAAGGCTCGCCCGGAGAGATCCGTGCCGATCCCGATGTCCGCCGCGTTTATCTCGGGGAAAGCTTTGCCTGATTAACTTCTGCGGTAAACCACCACGCAGAGGCGTTCATGGCCGGACTGATGCAAAAGCTGGAGATGCGCCAGGGTCAATCCCTGGTGATGACGCCCCAGCTACAACAAGCCATCAAACTGTTGCAGCTCTCGAATATCGAGCTGGCCGAGTTCGTCGAGCACGAACTTGAACAGAACCCCCTGCTTGAACGCGACGACCGCGGCGAAAGCACCGAATCAACGCGTCAGGAAAGTGATAACGAGCCGCGCGAGCTGGAATTCACAGCCGCGAACGGCGATGCCGCCGATGCGATCGATGCCGATTCTGACATGCTGCATGGCGAGGATTCCAAATCCGACCTGTCGGGCGTTGAAACCGCGCAGGCCGGCGATTCGGTTGGGATGGGCGCCAGCACCTGGTCCTCGACCGGCAGCGCCGGCGGATCGTTCAATGGCGAAGAATACGATGCCATCGCCAACTCCACGCGCGATGTCTCACTGGCCGAACACCTGCACGAACAATTATCGACCGCGACCTCCGATCCGATCGACCGCCTGATCGGTGGCCATCTGATCGATCTGGGCGATGAGGACGGCTATCTGCGTGCCGATCTCGATGAGATCGCCGAGCGCCTGGGCCTGGAGCGGGCCCGGATCGAAGCCGTGCTGGCCCTCACTCAGACATTTGAGCCCGCCGGCGTCATGGCGCGTGATCTGGCCGAGTGCCTGGCGCTGCAATTGAAGGAAAAAGACCGGCTCGACCCGGCGATGGCGACGCTGCTCGACAATCTCGAACGCTTGGCCAAGCATGATTACGGCACGCTAAAAGCCCTGTGCGGCGTCGATGGCGAAGACCTCGACGACATGATCGATGAAATCAAGGCCCTGACGCCCAAACCGGGCCTCGCCTTCGGCATCGAATCGACCCGAGCCGTCGAGCCCGACGTCTATATCCGCCAAGCGCCCGATGGCGGCTGGCATGTGGAGCTCAATACCGAGACCTTGCCGCGCGTCCTGGTCAACAATCGCTACTACAATGAAATCAACGCCGCAGCCCGCAATGATTCTGAGCGCAGCTTCATCACCGAGTGCAGCCAGAATGCCAGCTGGCTGGTCAAAAGCCTCGATCAGCGCGCCCGCACCATCCTGAAAGTTTCGAGCGAAATCGTGCGGCAGCAGGATCTCTTCCTCGTGCATGGTGTGGCCTATCTGCGACCGTTGAATCTGAAAACTGTCGCCGACGCCATTGGCATGCACGAATCGACCGTCAGCCGGGTGACCTCTAACAAATACGTCTCGACGCCACGCGGCATGTTCGAATTGAAATATTTTTTCACGTCTTCCATCCCTTCGGCCGGCGGCGGCGAATCCCACTCGGCAGAGGCTGTCAGGCACAAAATCAAGCTCCTGATCCAACAGGAAACCGCCGACGATGTGCTGTCCGACGACAAGCTTGTCGAACTATTGCGTGGTGAGGGGATTGAAATCGCCCGCCGGACTGTGGCCAAATACCGTGAAGCGCTTAATATCCCCTCATCGGTCCAGCGCCGCCGCATGTTGAAACGTGCCAGCTAGAGACGGGACGGTCAGCGCATGAAGGTGATACTTCTGTCACGCCCCATGTGGTTGGAAAGCAACCATCGCATACGATTGACTCTCGCCACAGCCCCCGCCTAGGGTCCGCCCGCAATCCGGGGGGAGGTGGAACAGTTTTTGACGCCTCACAAGCTGGTGTATGGCCAGCGGGAAGGAGCGCATGCACATTCAAATCGCAAACAAGGGTATCGATGTCAGCGATAGCCTGAGAGCCAAGATCCTCGACCGGGTCGAGGACGGCGTTTCGAAATATTTCAGCCGTCCGGGCGAAGCCTATGTCTCAATCGCGCGCGAAGGTGACGGCTTCCGCATCGACTGCTCCCTGCACCTGCCCTCGGGCATGATGTTGCAGGCCCATGACAGCGCCGATGACGCCTACAAGGCAGCCGACGGAACCGTCATCAAGCTGGAAAAGCGGCTTCGCCGCTACAAGCGCAAACTCAAAAATCATCGCCAGGGCCAGCGGTCGGAACTTCCAGCCGAATCGCTGCCGATCTTCGTGCTCAAGGGCATGCGCGACACCTATTCCGAAGAAGACGAGGATCAAGTCGAGGAAAGCCAGTCCGATGTCCCCGAGCCGATCGTCATCGCCGAACACCCCGGCGAAGTACGTACGCTCACGGTTGGCATGGCTTCGCTGGAACTCGACGCTGCTGATTCGCCCTTCCTGATGTTCCGAAATGCCGCTAATGGCGGGCTGAACATTGTCTACCGGCGTCCAGATGGCCATATCGGTTGGCTTGACCCCTCCCGCGTAGCGCCGGCCTGACACGCTTGGAATTCAGGCCGAAAATAGAGTTGTTTTGACATGGCATTAGAAGATTTGATCCCAAGCGGCGGCGCGACCGTCGATTTCGGTGCATCCAGTCGAAAACAGGCCCTGCAGGCCATGTCGGAGACGGCCGCGAACGCGACGGGTCTGAACGCACGTACGATTTTTGAAGCTGTGCTGCAGCGTGAACGCCTTGGCTCGACCGGTGTCGGCCAAGGCGTCGCGATCCCGCATGCCCGTTTGCCGGGGATCAAGGAAGTCACCGGTTTCTTCATGCGCTTGCGCACGCCGATTGATTTCGAATCGATCGATGGCCAACCGACCGACCTGATTTTCCTGCTGCTGGCGCCAGAAGATGCCAGCGCCGAACACCTCAAAGCGCTGGCCCGGGTCTCGCGCATGCTGCGACGCGACGATGTGCGCCGCCGCTTGCGTGCGGCACCGGATGCCGCCGCCATCTACGCTGTCCTGGCCGGAGAGCCCGCCACCGACGCCGCCTGAGCGGAGCCTGCCCGTCCGACATCGACGACCTGACGCCGGCCCCTGCAGCTGCGGATTTCGTGTACGGTGGACGCGGGGAGAGCCCCCGCTGCAGGAGCCAAAACATGAGAACCCAGATCAATGAGCTGCTCGAGAAGGTCCGGACGCTGGAAGGCGAGCTGGAAATCCAGCTGGCCGAACGGCGGCGCAGTTATGGCTACAAGCTCGAGCAGGGCCGCCTGTTCATCACCCGGGAGGCGCGTGAACGGCAGGCAGCACTGAAGGTCGGGTTGCGCCACTATCTGATCGATAGCGGCGTGCTGACGATCCTGACAGCCCCCTTCATCTATGCCGTCGCGATCCCGGTCTTCGCCCTCGATGTGGTGGCGAGCCTGTATCAGGCGGTGTGTTTCCGGGTGTATGGCGTCGACCAGGTCAAGCGGCGCGCCTATGTCGTGTTCGACCGCCACAGGCTGCCCTATCTCAATCTGATCCAGAAGGTGAACTGCTTCTATTGCGCCTACGCCAATGGCGTGATCGCCTATGTCCACGAAATCGCCTCCCGGACCGAACAATACTGGTGCCCGATCAAGCACGCCGAGCGGCTCGCCGGCACGCACAGGCGCTATGATGGCTTCCTTGAATATGGCGATGTCGGCGAATACCCACAAAGCTTGGAGGAGCAGCGCCGCCGGCTGCGCGATGAGGGCGACCTGCCACCGGACCCGGAAGGACCGCAATCATAATAAAAAGACCCGCCAGTGATCCGGCGGGCCTTTTTTTCGCTGCGAGGTGTCGTGAGAGCTGGAAAACCGGCGGTGCAGTCCGCCTTCGCCAAGGCTACGGCGGGACATTCTTCGCTCGAATGAGTGTTGGGCCTGCCTGGCCGCAGCTCGCGCAGCGAGCGAAGAATGGTGGAGCCAGACGGAATCGAACCGACGACCTCTTGCATGCCATGCAAGCGCTCTCCCAACTGAGCTATGGCCCCCACTATCCTTGCGCCGCGATGGGGTGCGGCGAGAGGCGCGGAAACTAGTCCCGCTTTTCACGCGGATCAAGCCTCAACGCAGCACCTTGTGCAGCATCGCGTTGGCGCGGTCAAAGGTCCTCGTCTTCACCCTTGGTGAATTCGGCGAAATCATCGTCTTCATCGTCGTCGAGCAGGACCGTATTATCGTCCTCGTCGACCGTCTCTTCGCCGTCATCTTCCTCAAAACCATCAGGAATATCGTCGCTGAGGCCCGAGCCCTCATCGTCGTCATCCTCATCATCGACCACGATGTCATCGCCGGCGTCGCCAACCTCTGGCGTGTCGTCGACTTCGTCTTCGAATCCGTCGGCCTCGACGGGCTTGGCCTTGACCGGCAACTCGTCATCATCATCGGGCAAGGGCGCAGCCGTTTTCAAAGGCGCGCGTACCAGTTCGGGGTCGAACTCGTGCTCGCACTTCGGACACCGCGCCGGGCGTCGGCCCAGATCGTAAAATTTGGCTGCGCACTTGGGACAAGTGCGCTTGGAGCCCAGTTCAAGTTTGGCCATGACATCCCTTCACAACCGGTTTTGTTTTTCGGCGCGACCCGTTGCCACGATCATCACGCTCTGTCAAAACCTCATCCCCGTCTTCTCACTTCAATCGTTGAATTTTCGTTGATGACCCAGCTTGCCACCCAATTGCAAGGCCCGTTTTCGGCACGCCCGTGTGGACCGCTGCGCGGCACGCTCGCCGCCCCTGCCGACAAGTCGATTTCACACCGCGCCTTGATCTTTGCAGCACTGGCCCAAGGCGCAAGTCAAATCGAAGGTCTGCTCGAGAGCGGGGATGTGTTGAACACTGCCAAGGCAGTTGCAGCGCTCGGAGCCCGGGTCGAGCGGCTCGGCCCAGGCCGTTGGCGCGTGACCGGTACGGGCGGACGATTCGCGACACCGGGCGAGCCACTCGATTTCGGCAATTCCGGCACCGGTGTCCGCCTGATGATGGGTGCCATCGCCGGCAGCGGTGCTGGCGCCGTGTTTACGGGGGATACCAGCCTGTCATCGCGTCCGATGCGCCGCGTCACCGATCCGCTCGAAGCGATGGGCGCGCGCCTCTCCAGCACCGAGGGCCGCCTGCCTGTCACGCTTGAGCCGTCAGACTTGCATGGCATCGCCTACACGCCTCCGATTGCTTCTGCCCAGGTCAAGTCGGCCCTGTTGTTGGCCGGTCTCGGCGCAAGCGGCGAAACCATCATCACCGAGCGTCATGCGACGCGCGATCATACCGAGACGATGCTACGGGCGTTCGGCGTCAAGCTGGAGGTCACGCAGGGCGATGACGGCGTGCAGATCCGGCTTCCCGGTCAGCAAAGCCTGAAAGCGCAGGACGTCACCGTGCCGGGCGATCCGTCCTCGATCAGCTTCGCCCTTGTCGCGGCGCTCATCCTGCCCGGCTCGGAAGTCCATATCACCGGCGTAATGGATAATCCCTCGCGCACCGGCCTGATCGAAACGCTCAAGGAGATGGGGGCCGATCTCGAGATTACCCCAGGCCCAATAATGGCTGGTGAACGGACGATGGATATCATCGCCCGCTATTCCCAGCTGCATGGCGTCGATGTGCCGGCTAGCCGTGCGCCGTCGATGATTGACGAATATCCCGTCCTCGGCGTCGCGGCCGCTTTTGCCAGCGGAACGACCAGCATGGCCGGGCTGGCCGAGCTGAAGGCCAAGGAGAGCGACCGGCTCGCCGGCACCGCGGATCTGCTGAGCCGCAATGGCGTCAGTGTCGAGGCGGGCGAAGACAGTCTGACCGTTTATGGCAAAGGCGCGGGCATGGTGCGCGGCGGCGGGACGGTCGCGACCCATCATGATCACCGCTTGGCGATGAGCGCGCTGGTGCTGGGGCTTGCGGCGCAGCAGCCGGTGACCATCGACGATGCATCAATGATCGCGACCAGCTATCCCGGTTTTGCCGACGATATGAGAGCGCTTGGCGCGACACTGGAGCCCGCCTGACATGATGATCGCCGTTGATGGTCCGCTCGCCTCGGGCAAGGGCACGATTGCCAAGGCGCTGGCACGCCATTTCGGCCTGCCGCATCTCGACACCGGCGCGCTCTACCGCGCGACAGCCATCGCCGTGATCGACGCGAAGATTGACCCGGCCGATGCTGGGGCAGCAGCGGGCGCGGCCCGCGCGTTGGATATCACCGCGATCGATGAGGACCGCATCCGCACCGCAGAGGCCGGCGCCATGGCCTCGCGTGTCGCCGCGCTGCCGGCCGTGCGTGCAGCGCTCTACGACTTGCAGCGTGAATTTGCCCTGCGGCCTGGCGGCGCCATTCTCGACGGCCGCGATATCGGCACGGTGATCTGTCCCGATGCCGACGTGAAGCTCTACGTCACCGCCAATGCCGAGACCCGCGCCGACCGGCGTTGGCGCGAATTGACGGCGCAGGGCGATCCGATCAGCTATCAAACCGTGCTCGACCAGACCCGCGAACGCGATAGTCGCGATACCGGCCGGGCCGACGCCCCCCTGCGCCCTGCCGACGACGCAACCTTGCTTGATACCTCGTCCTTGAGTATAGACGCGGCGATCGCTGCGGCCATACGCATTGTGGAAAACGCTCAGAACGCGTGATCCACAAGGGCTTTGACGGTCATCAAACCGGGCTTACCGACTTCAAATTGCGCGCGATTTTACCATCGCTGCGGGCCTTGAGGTGGGTGCCCATGGAAAAACCCCTTGCCGGGCCAAACTGGCCCAGCGATGCGACTTATCCCGCATTTTGCGGCTCGCATCGCATTCTGGAGCAACCTCTTACATGTCTACCGAAACCCTTACCCCGACGACCGACGATTTTGCCGCCATGCTCGAAGCGAGCCTGGCCGGCCGCGACCTTGCCGAAGGCCAAGTCATCAAAGGCATTGTCACTGCAGTTGAAAATGATGCCGTCGTTGTCGACGTAGGTCTCAAGACCGAAGGCCGTATTCCGGTCCGCGAATTTACCGGTCCTGGTTCCAAAGCCCCCAAAGTGGGCGATGAAGTCGAAGTCTTCCTCGAGCGCATTGAAAACGCCCTCGGTGAAGCCATGCTGTCGCGCGACAAAGCTCGCCGCGAAGAAAGCTGGGATCGCCTCGAGCAGTCCTTCGAAAAGAAAGAACCTGTCAACGGTGCCATCGTCGGCCGCGTCAAGGGTGGTTTCACGGTCGATCTGGGCGGCGCCAGCGCCTTCCTGCCAGGTTCGCAAGTCGATATCCGCCCCGTGCGCGATGTCGGCCCGTTGATGAACCAGGAACAGCCTTTCGCCGTTCTCAAAATGGACCGTCCGCGCGGCAATATCGTCGTTTCGCGTCGTGCCGTGCTTGAAGAATCACGTGCCGAACAGCGTGCTGAACTCGTCGGCCAGCTGGCCGAGGGCGAAGCCCGTGACGGTATCGTCAAGAACATCACCGATTACGGCGCATTCGTCGATCTCGGCGGTATTGACGGCCTGCTGCACGTCACCGATATGTCGTGGAGCCGCGTTGGTCATCCATCCGAAGTCGTTGAAGTCGGTCAGAACGTCAAAGTTCAGATCATCAAGATCAACAAAGAGACCCAGCGTATCTCGCTCGGCATGAAGCAGCTGATGTCCGATCCATGGGAAGGCGTTGCCGCCAAATACCCGGTCGGCGCCACCTTCAAGGGCCGCGTGACCAATATCGCCGAATACGGTGCCTTCGTTGAACTCGAGGAAGGCGTTGAAGGCCTGGTCCACGTGTCCGAAATGAGCTGGACCAAGAAGAATATCCACCCAGGCAAGATCCTCTCGACCTCCCAGGAAGTCGAAGTCATGGTTCTCGATGTCGACGCCGACAAGCGCCGCATCTCGCTGGGTGTCAAACAGACCCAGCGTAATCCTTGGGAAGTGTTTGCCGAGAATTATCCTTCGGGCTCGCAGATCCAGGGCGAAGTCAAGAACATCACCGAATTCGGTCTGTTCGTTGGCCTGGAAGGCGAAATCGACGGCATGGTTCACCTGTCCGACATCTCGTGGGATCAATCAGGCGAGCAAGCCATCGAAGCCTTCAAGAAGGGCGACATGGTCGATGCGAAAGTTCTCGATGTCGATATCGACAAGGAACGCGTCTCCCTCGGCATCAAGCAACTGGCTGGCGATCCGATGGATTCCACCGGTGCCAATCGCGGTGACACCGTGACCTGTACGGTCACTGAAATCACCTCGGGCGGTATCGAGGTTACCTTCGGCGACGATGCCGGCGTCAAAGCCTTCATCCGCAAGTCCGACCTGTCGCGCGATCGTGCCGAGCAGCGTCCGGAACGTTTTGCGGTTGGCGACAAGGTTGATGCCCGCATCACCAATATCGACAAGGCCTCGCGCCGTGTCTCGCTTTCGGTCAAGGCGCTTGAAATCGCCGATGAGCGCGATGCGGTCCAGCAATACGGTTCATCCGATGCCGGCGCTTCGCTCGGTGACATTCTCGGTGCAGCGATGCGCGAGAAGGATGCCGATAAAGGCGAGTAAATCAGCCAAACCCTTAGGGGTTGCGTAGAAATTGCGGCCAGGGCTTCTAGCTCTGGCCGCTTTTTTTTGAATCTGGCGCATTGACGCGGGCGCGTGCAAGCGTCAAGTTTGATCTTTCAGGCGTGGAGATGTCGCATGATCAAATCCGAGTTGATCGACAAACTTGCCGAAGCCAATCCCCATCTCTACCACCGGGATGTCGAACGGGTCGTCAATACCATTCTCGATGATATTACCGAGGCCCTGGCTCGCGGCGAACGCGTTGAGCTTCGCGGCTTTGGCGCTTTTTCGGTGCGTCACCGTCCGGCCCGCGTCGGTCGCAATCCGCGCACCGGCGACAGTGTTGCCGTCAAGGAAAAGCACGTACCCTTCTTCAAGACCGGCAAGGAATTGCGCGAGCGCGTCGACGCTTCGCGGAGTTAGAAACTGATGTGCGTCTTATCTTGAGGGTGACGTGCTCAGCTTGCTACCTGACAAGCCCGATTGATGCCGTGCATTGGCCGCTGGCTCTTGCCCGCTTTCCCTGAACGAATTGCGGTAATCAGCTTGGCTGGGCGTGCGCTCTGTTGTGTGGCCGTCTTGTGTATGGCCGTCTTGGCAAGCCACCGCGCTGGAGTCTGATCTTCCGCACCGTGTTCGGACCGCGATGAGACGGGCGGCACTCGGGAATGTTTTCCACTGGGCCTGTGGATATACCGGTCCCGCCATAATGCCTGTCACGGACATCCCCAACCGCACATCCCTTTAGCAACAGCGCTGATCTGGTGCATATGTGACACCCACAATGCACGCTAAGGGAACTTGATGGATATAGACAACCTAAAGGGTTCTCGATATGCTCTCCTTCAGAGAGCGTGGCATGAGAGGGTGCCCTACAGACCAGGACAGCCCGTGCACGAGCCTGCTTCAGGGTCAGATCCGCTTGGGGTCGGGGCTGCCTGTTGCATCTCAGCCATAGCTGCTCAGGCACCGATCTTCCCTTTGGGGAGCGGAGTGAGGAGACTTCCCGTGGATATGAAACAAACGATCAATTTTACCACCCCAGACCCGGCGGCGACGGCCAATTATTCATTGCCGCAATATGTCGGCTGTGGATTCAACCCGCCCTATACCTGTTGGACGATCGCAACGGTCGGTGGGTATTTCAAATTTAACCTTCGGCTGGATCAGCAGCAGGGGGTCAATCTGATCTTCCAATTGTGCAGCTCCCTTGTGAACGGCACCACCAACTGCCCGATCAACATCACAGTCAACGACACACTTCTTGTCAGTGGCTTCGACCCTCATATTACGAGCTTCTACGACATGGTCTGGTCCGTTCCGGCGTCCATGCTGAGAGCCGGCGATAATGAGATTGTCATGACGCTGTCGGGTGGCTTTTCCCAAGTGTTCATGCGCTACGCCATCGTCGATTTGCATCCAGCCAGCGTCGGTGAATCGAATTGGCTCGCGGCTCTGCCAGACTCGCTTCCAATTGGCCAAATCAATCTGCCCGGAACCCATGATTCTGCCGCGATCAACACGACGATCCACACGCCCTATGCCTGTCACCGGTTTTCGATCACGGACCAGCTCACAGGAGGCGTCCGTCTCCTCGATGTCCGTCTGAAGGTTATGAAATCGGGAGGCGACTACACTTTCATGACCTGCCATGGGGACCTCGGGAGCGGCTCGGGCGTCAATGAATATCAGTCCTTTCCGTCACTATTGGACGAGTGCAAGGCCTTCCTTGGTGCCAATGCCTCGGAATTCGTCATCATGTCGCTGAAGATTGATGACTGGAACGGCAATAACAACGATCCGACGGCCGTTTTCAACGCCCTCAAGGCGTTGCTCGCCAACTATCCTGTGACATCATCCTCAAATATGCAGACGCTGGGCGCCGTCCGCTCAAAGATCGTGCTGCTCAACCGGATCAATAACGACATCCAGCTCGGCGCTCCGATGGCTTGGCAGGACAGTACGCCTGGCAGTGTCGCCTACCATAACTCCAATCGGAACTACTCCATCTACGTTCAGGATCAATATAACGGTCTGCCGACATTCGGCGCCACCAGCTACAAACTCAATCTCGTAACGGCCGCATTCACCCAGGCGCCCAATTATGACGTTGTGCTGAATTTCGCCAGCGCGACCTGGTATGGCGTCATCGGGGTCTATGTCATGGGCGATCTGATCGGATTTTTCGGCCAGAACTCCGCCCCGGCGCGCCCGTCAAAATTCGGCTGGACGCTGTTCGATTACCAGTTCGAGCAATACAATACCGATGTCTATGGCTGGTTCGACATCGTCAAATTCATCATTTCCTCGAACAGCCAATATGCGGGGTACGAAAACGCCTTCGTCGTCGTCGGCCATGACGAGCTATAGGACTGGGTGTCGATAGGACACCACTCGGACGCACCAACGCGGCGGGCGAACCGTCAGTGACAACGCAGTCACTGACGGTTCGCAGGCTCAAGCCCTGACCGCAATTGGACAGGGGGGAGATGAGCCCTCCGGCAACGGGACATCCCCATCCCCGGATCGCACCGCATACCCGGCCAATGCACATCGGCATCGGGCATCGCCGGGTATTCGGGTGAACGCCTAAACCTTGCGGTGGTAATCGGCATTGTCGCCGAGCTCTGCGAGCAGGCGCTCGAACCAGCCAATCCAGCCACCAGCGATTTTCCAGCGCAGAGCCTTGGCGTCCAGCGGCCGGGTGGGTTGGGTTTCATGTATCAATTCATAGAGCGTCATCTCGCCCTCCATCATCAGTGTGACCTTGCTATAGCGGGAGAAATGCGCCATTGACCAACGGGTATTCAATGGTCTGCCATAAGTGGTCTTTATGGGTAACGTCTCCCGTCTGCCGCCGATCAATGCCATCCGGGTCTTCGAGACCGCGGCCCGATTGGGCAATTTCACCCGCACCGGCGATGCGCTGGGGATGACCCAGGCCGCCGTCAGCTATCAGATCAAGCAGTTGGAGGACCGGCTCGGCTTTGCCGTGTTCGAGCGCAAGCCGCGCCATGTCGAATTGACGCCCCGCGGTGCCCAATTGGCGCGCGGCACGTCGGAGGCTTTCCGTCTGCTGGAGCGGACATTCCGCGATGTCCGCGAGGCCCGCGACTCGGTGTTGACGATCACTGCCCTGCCGACTTTTTGCTCCAACTGGCTGGTGCCGCGCATCGGCTCCTTCCAAGTGGATAATCCGGCACTCGCCGTGCGGATCGACAGCCGTCCGGAGCTGGTCGATATCCGGGCCGGGGATGCGGATATCGGCATCCGTCTCGGCACGGGAAACTGGCCCGGGCTGGAAGCGCGCCGGCTGTTCTCTGACACGGCGACGGCGCTCGTGCCGGCTCGCACTGCCAAACGGTATGGCCCCTTCACCACGCCAGGCGATCTGCTGCGTCTTCGCCTGATCGGACCGATGAGTTGGTGGCGCGACTGGCTTTCCGGAGCGGGTGGCGACGCGTCTCGTCTGCCGGAACGCCCGCATCTGGAGCTGGAGACCCAAACCATGGAGGTCGCTGCCGCGATTGCCGCTGGCGATGCCGCCGTCATGGTCTCGCCGCTCTATTTCGCCGAACAGATTGCCGCCGGCAGTCTGATTCAACCCTTCGCCCACGAGACCGGCCATGGCGAGGGCCACTGGCTGGTGTTCGACAAGGCTCGCGCCAAGGAGGCCAAGATCGCGGCTTTTGTGCAATGGATGCTGTTCCAGCCGATGGCCTTCTGCCTCAACCGCCCACAACCCGCTTTCCCTCAAGGCGGCGAGGCGCTAACTCCATCGTCATGACCGAGATCAAATTCTGTGGCCTGAAGACCGGGCGTGATGTTGCCGCCGCCAAAGCGGCTGGCGCGCGCTGGACCGGCTATGTGATTTTCCCCGCCAGCCCGCGCCACGTCTCGCCCAGCTTGGCCGGTGAATTGGCGCATCTGGCCAAGGGGACGCAGACTGTGGCGGTGATGGTTGATCCTGATGACGATCTGCTGGCTCAAATCCGCGATGCGATGCAGCCCGACTGGATCCAGCTGCACGGGTCGGAAAGCCCGCAGCGTGTGGTGCAGGCACGGGCCTATGCGCGCCGCGGCATCATCAAGTCGATCCCCGTCGCGACGGCCTCCGATCTCGATGCTGTGCGCGTCTATGACCGCATCGCCGACATGCTGCTGTTTGACGCCAAAGCACCCAAAGGCGCCGACCGGCCCGGCGGCTGGGGTGAGGGCTATGATTATGCCCTGCTGAAAAATCTGGAGCTTTCTGTGCCCTGGCTCTTGTCCGGCGGGCTTGATGCCAGCAATGTCGCCGCCGCTGTCGCAGCCAGCGGTGCCAAGGCGGTCGACGTGTCCTCGGGCATTGAATCGGCGCCCGGCGTCAAGGATGCGGCACGGATACAAGCCTTTGCCGATGCGCTGGCAGCCCAGCGCCCGGTCTGATCTGAAGGAGAGCGCCATGAGCGAGACTGCGCCCGTCGACACCCGACCCAATTCGCTCTCGGCCTGGCCGGACAAGAACGGCCGTTTCGGCGATTTCGGTGGCCGCTATGTCGCCGAGACGCTGATGCCGCTCATCCTCGAACTGGAAACGGCTTACGAAGCGGCCAAGGTCGATCCCGAATTCATCGCAACGATGGATGAATTCCTGCGCGATTATGTCGGCAAGCCGAGCCCGCTCTATCATGCCGCACGGCTGACCGAAGCCTTTGGCGGTGCCCAGGTCTGGCTCAAGCGGGATGAGCTCAATCATACCGGCAGCCACAAGATCAATAATTGCCTCGGCCAAGTGCTGCTTGCCTTGCGCATGGGCAAGACCCGCATCATCGCCGAGACTGGTGCAGGCCAGCATGGCGTCGCGACAGCCACGGTCGCGGCCCGTTTCGGCCTGCCCTGCACGGTTTTCATGGGCGCCACCGATGTCGCGAGGCAATCGCCCAATGTGTTCCGCATGAAATTGCTCGGCGCCGAAGTTGTGCCCGTCAAATCCGGCACTGGCACGCTGAAGGATGCGATGAATGAAGCCCTGCGCGACTGGGTCACCAATGTGCATGACACTTTCTACGTCATTGGCACCGTCGCCGGCCCGCACCCTTATCCGGCCATGGTGCGCGATTTCCAGTCGATCATCGGCCGCGAGGCCCGCGCCCAGATCCTCGAGCGCACCGGACGGCTGCCCGATGCCTGCGTCGCCTGTATCGGTGGCGGCTCCAATGCGATGGGGCTGTTTCATCCCTTCATCGATGATGAGGATGTCCGCCTGATTGGCGTCGAGGCCGCCGGCCTCGGTCTGGACACCGACAAGCACGCCGCCAGCCTCAAGGGCGGACGCCCCGGCATTTTGCACGGCAACCGCACCTATCTCCTGCAAGATGATGACGGTCAGATCATCGACGCCCACTCAATCTCCGCCGGGCTGGACTATCCCGGCATCGGCCCGGAGCACGCCTTCCTGCACGACATGAAACGCGCCGAATACCTCTCGGCCACGGACGTCGAAGCGCTGGAAATGTTCCAGATCTGCTCCAAACTCGAAGGCATCATCCCGGCGCTGGAACCGGCCCACGCCCTGGCCCGCGTCCGCGATCTGGCCAAGGAGCTGGGCCCCAAGGGCATGATCCTGATGAATATGTGCGGCCGCGGCGACAAGGACGTGCCGCAGGTGGCGGAGATGCTGGGGGTTGAGCTATAGCAACTTTTGATTGTAGCTTGTTCTCACAATCGTATTCTGACAAAAGGAAATGCTTGATGGAGACTACAGCTGTAGCTACAATCCATGGAATTCGATTGGGATCCGGCGAAGGATGACGCAAACCGGCGCAAGCATGGCTTCGGCTTTGAGCTGGCCGTGCGCGCCTTCAGCGGCCAGTGCCTCACCTTGCCCGCCCGAAGTGTTGGCACAGAGGCCCGGAGCCTGACGATCGGCCGGATCGAGGACTTGTTGGTCGTTGCCGTCGTGCACACGGACCGTGAGGGTCGGACAAGGCTGATCTCGGCCCGACCGGCGAGCCGGCGTGAAAGGGAGATATCCCATGGCTTTGAAGCGCGTGAAACTTGAGGACCTGCCGCCACTGACTGATGCCCAACGCGCCCGCATCCGTGAGATCGCGGCCATGCCCGATGAGGATATCGATTATTCCGACATCCCCGAACTCGATGAGGCCTGGTTCGCCAAGGCTGTGCTCTGGACACCTCCGTCCAAGAAGCAGCTCACCTTGCGGCTTGACGAGGACATCATCGCCTTCTTCAAGGAAAGCGGTAAAGGCTACCAGACACGGATGAACGCCGCCCTGCGCGCCTATGTCGATGCGATGAAGAAGGGTGAGGCGTGAGTTTTCAGGATATGAGAGGGTATCGGCCAACGCCCGCAGGAGCAGACGTCTGACATGAAGAACCGCCTGACCACCCGTTTCTCCGAGCTGGAAGCCTGGGGCCGCCCCGGTTTCGTCGCCTATATCATGGCCGGCGATGGCGACAGCGCCGGCCTGCTGGCGGCGCTCCCTGATGCCGGCGCCGATGTAATCGAGCTGGGCATGCCCTTCACCGATCCGATGGCCGATGGCGCCTCGATCCAGGCGGCGGCGCTGCGCTCACTTGATGCTGGCATGACGCTGAACGGCACACTCGAACAAGTGCGCGAATTTCGCAAACAGAACAAGACCACCCCGATCGTGCTGATGGGCTATGCCAATCCGATCCATTCCCTGGGCTGGGAGAAATTCGCCAAGGCGGCCGCCAAGGCCGGTGTTGACGGGCTAATCTGTGTCGACCTGCCGCCCGAGGAAGACAGCGTCTTGCGGCCGCATTTGGCCAAGCTCGGCATCTCGATGATCCGCCTCGCCACCCCGACGACGGACGACAAGCGGCTGGCAACAGTGGTCGAAAACACGTCGGGCTTCGTCTATTACGTCTCGACGACGGGCGTGACGGGGACCGGCTCCGGTGCGGTCACCGATGTTGGCAATGCGGTGGCGCGCGTCAAGGCGGCGAGCGGCTTGCCGGTCGTGGTCGGCTTCGGTGTTCGCACGCCGGAACAGGCCAAGGCTATCGCCCAATGCGCCGATGCGGTGGTCGTGGGTTCGGCGATTGTAGATGCGATGCATGATGGCGGTGTTGCGGGCGCGGTAAAATTGGTGAAAACCTTGTCGGCCGCCACACACGGCGTGAAGCGATGAGATTTGGGCAATGAGGGATCGGGATTCGGAAATGAACTGGCTCTCCAAGATCACCCCTCCGGGGATGTCGAAAATTTTCTCCAAGCGGGAGACGCCCGATAATCTCTGGGTCAAATGTCCCATCTCGGGCGAGATGGTGTTCCAGAAGGATCTGGAGGCTGGCCAATTCGTGACGCCTGCCGGCCATCACATGCGGATCGGACCGGCCTGGCGCTTCCAGTTCACCTTTGATGATGCGTTCGAGGAATTGAGCACGCCGGAAGTGCCCAAGGATCCACTCAAATTCCGCGACGAGAAAACCTACGTCTCCAAGATCGCTGCGGCGCGCAAGAAGACCGGGCGCGACGATGCGATGGCGATTGCCGTTGGCCGTATTGGCGGCGTCGAATCCGTTGTTCTGGTACAGAATTTCGCCTTCATGGGCGGCTCGCTCGGCATGGCGGCCGGCGAGAGCTTCATCAAGGCGGCCGAGACCGCGATCGCCAAACGCGCGCCGCTGATCGTCTTCACCGCAGCGGGCGGTGCCCGCATGCAGGAAGGCGCCCTCTCGCTGATGCAAATGCCGCGCACCACGATTGCCGTCGAGATGCTGCGCGAGGCGAGCCTGCCCTATGTCGTCGTATTGACCGATCCGACCACGGGCGGCGTCACCGCCTCCTATGCCATGCTCGGCGATGTCCAGATTGCCGAACCCGGCGCCCTGATCGGCTTTGCCGGCCCGCGTGTGATCGAGCAGACCATCCGCGAGAAACTTCCCGAAGGCTTCCAGCGCGCCGAATACCTGCTGGAAAAAGGCATGATCGACCAGGTCGTCCACCGCCACGAAATCCCGGCCACCCTGGCGCGCATGCTGCGCGTTTTGATGAAGCGGCCCAGCGGCTCGACACCGGCCCGGCTGGCACCGCCCTCGCCCGATCATGTGGCGGCGGACGGAGGATCGCATGAGCGCCCGACGCCAGGACGTTGACGATGCGCTGACGCGGCTCGCGCGGCTGCACCCCAAGACGATCGACCTGTCGCTGGGACGCCTTCAGCGCCTGCTTGCGGCGCTCGGAAACCCCCAGGACCAGCTGCCGCCGACGATCCATGTCGCTGGCACCAATGGCAAAGGCTCGACCTGCGCCTACCTGGCCCAGATGGCGCGCGCCAACGGCAAAAAAGTTCATGTCTATACCTCGCCGCATCTGGTCGATTTCAACGAACGCATCCAGATCGACAGCCAGCCGGTCGGCGATCAGGCGCTGATCGAAGCCTTCGCGCGTTGCGAAGCGGCCAATTTCGGCGAACCGGTCACCTTCTTTGAGATCACCACAGCGGCGGCCTTCCTGCTGTTCAGCGAGCACCCGGCCGATCTGCTGATTCTCGAGGTTGGACTGGGCGGCCGGTTCGACGCCACCAATGTGATCGCCAAGCCGATCCTGTGCGTCATCACCGCCATCAGCCTGGACCATCAGGAATATCTCGGCGCCGAGATCGGCATGATCGCGCGCGAGAAGGCCGGGATTTGCAAATTCGGCGTTCCGACCATCATCGGGCGTCAGGATCCGGAAGCCGAGGAAGCCCTGCTCAAGGAGGCCCGCCGTGTCGGCGCGCTGACCTATCTCTGGGGCCAAGATTTTCGCGCCTATCAGCAGCATGGCCGCCTGACGTATGAAGACGAGAGCCGCGTCTGGGATCTGCCCCGCCCGAGCCTGATCGGGCCGCACCAGGTCGAGAATGCCGGTGCCGCCGCCGCCTGCGCCGCCGTGCTGCAATGGCCGGAAAAATGTGTCGCCGACGGCATCGCCCACACCTCTTGGCCGGCCCGGCTGCAGAACATCACACGCGGCCCGCTCGGCGAGATCGCAAAGGCCCACAATGCCGAGCTCTGGCTTGATGGCGGCCATAATCCCGCCGCCGCTGCCGTCCTCTCACACGCCTTCGCCGACATGGACGAGCGCGAAGACCGCCCGCTGGTGATCATCGCCGGCTTCTCGCCGCACAAGGATGTCGAGGGCTGGTGTTCCCAATTCGCCGGACTGGCGCGCCGCCTGATCGCGGTCGAGTTCAAATCCGGGCGCGGCGGCTCGCAGCCGGCCGAACATGTCGCGGCCTGCTCCAATGCGGTGGGCCTGAAGGCGGAAGTTGCCACCAGCCTGCTGCAGGCGATGAAGAATGCCGCCAAGGAAGTGCCCGCACCGCGCATCCTGATCGGTGGCTCGCTCTATCTCGCCGGCGAAGCGCTGGCGCTGGGCGGCGCGGCGCCGCACCAGACGCCGGGCTGATCAGTTCACACCGGCATTAGCAGTCCGGCCGCATCCGATTTCCGAGCCAGAGGCATCCCAAGTCTATCGCTTTGACAGCCCGGACAGGATTTCTGATGCCCCACACACCACTTTTTGCCGCCTCCCTCATGGTCCTCGCACTCGCCACGCCAGCGTTCGGACAGACGGCCCCTGTGATCACTGACTATGTCGCCCTGGCCGACGCCATCGACACAACCATGCACGCCCACCACTACAATCCCGCCGAGCTGGACACCCCGGCCTACGCCGCTGTCGAAAGCGCCGTGCGGGATCTGGCTGAGACGGCCACGAACGATGAGGCGTTCAAAGACGGTTTCGAGGCCATCTGGGAAACCGGCCCGTTCTCGCACGTCGATCTGCGGCACGAAGATCGCAATGCCGAGGCCATCACAGACTGGGTCGACCAGCTGCGCGTCGGTCAGGGAGCCGCATTGAGTTGGGATGGCGATATCGCCGTGCTCACCGTGAATACGATGATGGGAATTGATACGATCGAGCAGATCGATGCGGCCTATGATGATATCTCGGCTCGCGACACCGCGGCTCTGATCATCGACCTGCGTGCGAATCGCGGTGGCATGTTTGCCTTCAAACCGCTTGTGGAACATGTGCTCGATGCCCCGCTGGATATCGGGGTCTTCGTTTCGCAGGGCTGGAACGCCCACATGGATCGCGCGCCCGGGCCGCAGGATATCGTGGGCCTTGAGCCATGGACCGGCTGGTCGATCCGTGATTTCTGGGATTCAGCCCAGGCCAATGACCTCACCCTGGCCCGCCTCAATCCGGACGACGTGCATTATGCGGGTCCCGTCTATGTCCTGATCAGCGAACGCACAGCGAGTGCGGCGGAGATCGCCGCCGATGCGCTGCAGGCCTCAGGCCGCGCAACCTTGATCGGGCATCGCTCTGCCGGGCAGATGCTGTCCCAGAGGGTTTATGACATGCCGGGCGGGTTTCAGCTCTACCTGCCGATCGCCGACTTTTATTCACTCGCGAATGGCCGGATCGAAGGCCATGGCGTGATTCCGGACGTGGATGCCAATGCTGCCGAGGCGATGGACACCGCCCTCGAGCTGGCGCGCCAGTAAGCATCCGCCACAAAATCCGCGCACAAAAAAGCGGGCCGTCCGAAAGGGCGGCCCGCTTCTCATATTGTCAGCCGTATCTGGATTACGCGGAAAGTGTCTCGCGAACCCATTCGGTGATCTTGCCCTTGGCCATCGCACCGATCTTGGTGGAAGCGACCTGGCCGCCCTTGAAAATCATCAGGGTCGGGATGCCGCGAACGCCGTATTTGCCCGGCGTCATCGGATGATCGTCGATATTCACCTTGGCAATGGTGAGTTCGCCGGCCATTTCCTCGGCCAATTCTTCAAGTGCGGGTGCAATCTGTTTGCACGGGCCACACCATTCGGCCCAGAAATCGACAAGAACGGGACGATCCGCATTGAGGACATCAGACTCGAAGGAATCATCGCTGACCGCTTTCGTCGCCATGGGCTACTCCTTTGTTCGGGACGAGTTCGACTATTGTGAACTCATTGGATGAGGCGGAGGTAAGCAGCGCCGGGGCAATCGTCAAGCGTTTGCACCTGACAGGAGGCCGTCCATCAACTCTGGGGGGAGCTCCATCAGCCGTGCCGCATCCGTCCATAACAGCGCGCAACGCACCGTCTTGCCGGGATGCAGACTGCGCAGCAGGGCCCGGTAGGCTGCCATTTGGCCGAGATAGACCCGCGCAACGCCGCTGACATCAATCGGTGGCGGGCGGTTGGTCTTGTAGTCGATGATCAGAACTTCGTGATCGGTCACCACCAGCCGGTCGACCTGGCCGCGCACCTTGGTGCCCGGTGGCAATCCCGGCGCGGTGCCGGTCAGCGCCACCTCGGCCCGGCTGCCCGGTCCGAACAGGGCGGCAAAGGCCGGATGATCGAGAATGCCCAGGGTTTCCTCGATTATGACCGACTGCATCGCAGGATCGAGATCGGGCTGTGCCGCAACAAAGCGGGTCGCGGCCTCACGGCGGCGGGCCGGATCGAGATCGGGCAGGGTCTCAAGCAATTTGTGAATCACCTCGCCGCGCCGGAAGCGCTGGCCGCCCGGATCAAGCAGGGGAGAAATCACCGCCTCGGACCCGCCCTCATCATCCAGCAGGCGTGACGGCGCGATGGCGCGCAAAGCGCCCGCTTCGGCAAGCGCCGGTTCAATCGCCCAGCCCGGTATCGCGGCGGCGGGCTGCGCATCGCGATCATACGCGCCCATCGCGGCTGGTGCCTCGCCCAGGCGCACGCCGTCACCAATCCCCTCGACGCGCGCCGAGAGCGGGGTGTCAAATTCGGCCCAGTCTTCGCCGGTCCATTGCGCCGCCAATTGGGTGTACCAGCTATCCTTCGCCACCGAGCCGCCTTGACCATTGCCTTGGCGCCAACCGCAAACGATCAACCGGTCGCGTGCCCGGGTCAGGGCGACATAGAGCAGGCGGCCATGCTCGGCCTGCACCTTGGCCGCCGCCAGCTCGCGCAGCTGCGCGACCACGGGCGGGTCCTCGGCCTTGCGCTGCGACCAGATCAGGCCGGCCTCGGGATGGCTGAAAATCGGTTCGCCCTTGCCGGTGGACGGTGAGCGCGTCGTGTCCGGCAGGATGATTACCGGCCGCTCCAGCCCCTTGGAGGCGTGAACAGTCATCACCTGGACCTCGTCACGGTCGGTACTCATCTCGCGCTTGAGCTGGGTCTCTTCGCCTTGCAGCGCCGCGATGAAGCTCGCCATCGCGCCGCCATGCTCGCGCTCATGCTCCAGTGCCCGCCCGAGGAAGACCTCAGCCGGATCGCGCGCCTCTTCGCCCAGTCGCGCCAGCAAGCGCGCCCAGCGGCTCTCGCCGGTCGCGCTGCGGCCATTGAGGAAGCCGCAATAGACATCATACAGCCCTATGCTGTCGGCCTTGTTGCGCCAGTCGGTCAGCGCCGTCTTGGCCTCGGCAAAGCGCGGATCGCTCGAGGTGAAGAGCGCATTCCACAGCGCGCCGCGATTGGTGTTGCGGCGGCTCTCGGCAAGATCAAACAGGGCCGCATCATCAATCGGCGGCACCGTGCTGGCGACCGGGTCGAAGAAGGGTGATTTGAGCAATTCAGCCAGCGCGAGATCATCACCCGGTGTGATCGCCAGCCGCCCCAACGCCAGCAAATCCTTCACCACGGTCTGTTCGCGCAGCACCATGCGGTCAGCGCCGGCGACGGGCACGCGTGCCAGTTTGAGCTGGCGGATCACTTCCTCGAAGAAGCCGCCCGTGCGGCGCCAGACCAGGATGGCGATGTCCTTGGGCTGCACCGGCCGCTGTTCGAAGCGGCGGCCCGGCATCTCCTGCCAGACGGCATCACCGCGATCGAGCATGGCGCGAATTTCCGCAGCGATGGTCTGGGCCAGGATATCGCGGGCCGAGCCGCGTCCGGGCGCATCAACCGGATCGAAGATCGAGTTTTCCTCGACCGTTTCCGGCTTCGGCACGGCCGGCCAGAACTCGACACAGCCCGGCGTGCCGGCGCGGGCTGCCTTGTGATTATGGTAGAAAGCAAAGGGGCGGGCCGGATTGGTATTGAGAAATTTGGTTTCCGGCGCGGTCGCCGCAATTGGTGCGAAAGCCTGGTCGACGGCGTGCAAAATCTCCGGCGCCGAGCGGAAGCTGACATCCAGCCCGGGCCGGGCGAATTTCAGGCCCGCCGCATCGCTGCGCTCGCCCAGCGCATCACCCTCGGCGATAAAGCGCGCCGGTTCAGCGCCCTGGAAGGAGTAGATCGACTGCTTCTCATCGCCGACGATGAACAGGGTGCGCGCGTCTTCATTGGCGCCCTTGCCGGCAAAGAATTCCGCTGTCAGCGAAGCGATCATGTCCCATTGCCGGGGCGCCGTGTCCTGGGCCTCGTCAACGAGCGCATGCGCCAGCCGGCCATCGAGCTTGTAGCCGACCCAGCCGGAAAACGGGTTGGCCTCACTCAACAAATGCCCCGACAGCACGATCAGATCGTCAAAATCGAGTGCCCGCCGGCGCAGCATCTCGGCCTCATAGGCTTCGAGAAACAGGGTCGCGACCCGCAAGGCTGCCGCGCTCGCTTCGGCGACCTGGGCGGCACGGACGCGGTCGCGGGCCAGTTCCAGACGCTCGGCTTCAGATTCGAGCAGACCGGGCAAGCTCGTCGCAGCCTTGGCACAAGTCTGGGTAACGAGCGATTTCGCCTGTTTGCGCTCACCCTTGGCGGTGAAGTAGGCAGGCAGGCAGGTGTCGAAGGCCAAGTCGGGCGAGGCTGCCTTCAGCGCCGCACCCAATATGACCGCCATCTTGTGATCGTTGGTCGTGCCGTAATTGCGCAAGACGATCACCGCTTCGGCGAGATGGGCATGCGGTGCAGCGGCCCACGCCTGCGCTTTCAGTTCTGCCGACGTCGTGCCGGACGCCAGATCGAACAGCGCATACATCTGACCGGTGAGCGCATCCGCATCACCGGCCTGTTCGAGCGCATCGCGCAGCTTGTGGCGATTGAAGCGGGTCCAGCGCAGGATATTGCCCAGCGCGTCGGGTCCGCCGGCCTGTAGCAGGATATCAACCGTGTCGCGGTCCAGACCCTGCAGCGTACGCCGCCGCGCGTGCTCGACCACTTTCGCTGCCTCGCTCTCATCGAGCGTCTTGAAACCCGGCGGCGCGCCAGCCTCGAGCGGGAATCGGCGCAGCAGGTTTTCGCAGAAAGCGTGGATCGTCTGGATCTTCAGCCCGCCCGGCGTTTCCAGCGCCATCGCGAACAGCTTGCGCGCCGATGCGAGCGAGGCCGGGTCAAGCTGGTCGCGTCCCAGCTCTGTGAGCGCATCGCGCAGCTTGTCGTCGGGCATCACCGACCAGTGACCGAGCCGGTCGAACAGGCGTTGCTTCATCTCCGCCGCGGCCGCCTTGGTATAGGTGACGCACAGGATCCGGTCCGGCGGCGTTTCGTCGAGCAGGATATTGATCACCCGGTTGACCAGAACGCGGGTCTTGCCGGAGCCGGCATTGGCCTCGACGAAGACGCTGGCGGCCGGATCGGCGGCGCGGTCCTGCTCGAGGGTGGCGCTCTTGATGATGGCGGGATCGAAGCCGGGCTCGCTCATGTCTCGCCGCCCCCCTCTTCGCTGCCACCGGGCGCACTGGCCCATTCGCCGCGCCGGGCGAGATGGTCGTAATCGCTGTAGTCATTGACGTATTTTGCACGCGGCTGGGAGAGATAGGGTTCCGTTTCGTTATCGAAACGAGTGATCCATTCGCGCAAATCGGCAATCGCCTGATCGGCCATCTCGGCGGCGCTCGGCGTCGGGGACTTTTTGGGCCCTGCCTCGTCGATCCGCGTCTCTTCGCCGCCGATGGCATTGCCCGGCAGGCGCACATAATACAGCCCGGCCGGATCGCCGGTGAAATCCTTGAACGCGCCAGGCTTGCGCGCCATCGCAGCAGTGAGCGGCAATTGCGGGTCGAAACCAGCCGCCACTTCCTTCGCCGTTGCCGCGCCGCCAGTTTTGTAATCGATCACGTCGATGCGGCCATCGCGATGGCGATCGAAGCGGTCGGAGCGGCCATTGAGCACCCAGTCGCCGCCCGGCACGTCGAGCGTCAACTCGCCTCTGATTTCCAGCTTGGCGATGGTGATGCCTTCAGCGCGGCGGGCGCGCTCCCAGGCGATCAGCCAGCGCGCGGCGCGGGCAAAGCGTGGCAGTTCGACCACCAGCTCCTCGGGCGCGAAGCCGGCCTTGACGAGGTGCCGCCGCGACACCGCGACCAATTGCGCTTCGGCGTCTTCCGGCAAGACCTCCAGCCAGTCCGTGAAGGCTTCTTCCAGCGCGTCGTGCAAGGCTGTGCCGCGCTCGCGACCGCCGATCGGCATGTCGGCCGGGTCGAGCCGGTCAATGCCGAGAATGCGGCGGGCATAGATGGAATAGGGGTCACGCACCCAGGTGCGGATTTCGGTGATCGACAGCCGGCGGGGCCGGGCGCTGACACGGGGCCGCGGCTCGGGCTTTGGCGCCGGTTTTGGGCCGAGACCGGGGGCGTTGAGATCGCGGGCGATGGCGGCATAGGGCTCGGACGGCTTCAAAGCGATATCCGCCGCCTCGCGCCCCATCGCGCCCTCAACCAGCGTTTTCAGCCGCCAGACCCAGCGTGAGGCGACGGTTGGAGCACCATCGGCCTTGGTGGCGCGGGTCAGAAAGACCTCGCCGCCGCAGGCCAGCTGGGCGAAATCATGCGCTGCCAGACCATGGCGGCGTTCCGGCGCGCCCAGTTTCAAGGCTTCGCGCATGCCCGCCGAGAGCCAGGGATCAACCCCGAGCCCCGCTGGCCAGACGCCTTCATTGAGGCCTGCCAGCACAATCCGGTCGGCATGGATCAGGCGCGCCTCGAGCGGACCGAGCACTTGCAGACGTGGATGCACGCCCAGACGCGGCGGCACGCGGCGCGCCCGCACCAGTTCCCGAAAGGCACCGGCATAATCAAACAGGCGCATCGGCGGCAGGCTTTCGGTCTCGCCGAGCAATTCGCGCAACACGCCAGCCGCCGCCTCGCCGCCCTCGCCCGACCAGAGCCGTACAGCCCCGTCGCGATCCGCGCTCGAGGCCAGCGCTTCGGCGGCGCGGGCATGACGTTCGGCCCAGACGGAAGCCGGGAGCAACTCGTCAGCGCCCAGCGGCGCCATAGCCGCCTCCATCTGCGTCAGGATCGCCTCGATGGCGGTGCGGTCATCATCGAACAGCTTGACATATTTGCCGTCCAGCCGCGCGCGTACCGATGCCAGGTCGCGCCCGGGCCGGACACCACGCAGCGCCTCGGCCTCGAATTTCCCGAGCACGCCATGCACCAGCCCGCGCTCCAGCCCAGCGGCAAACAGCGGCGAGCCCCACAGCGCCGACAGCGCCACGACACTGCCGGCATCTTCGGCGACATCGAGCAGACGCAGCAGGAAGGCCCCGGCATGGGTTTCCGCCAGCGACGCGCCGCCGGAATCATCGAGCCGGACGCCAAAGCGGTCCATCTCGGCAGCAACGCGCCGCGCCAGACCGCGATCCGGCGTCACGAGAATGGCGGTCTTGTCCGGTGTATCGAGGGTCTCGCGCAGCAAGAGGGCGCAGATACGGGCCTCGGCCAGCAGGTCAGGCGCCTCTATCAGGGAGAGGCGGTCGAGGCCACGGGCGAAATAGTCATCGCCATATTGCAGCTTGAGCTGCTCGACGCGGTCGAGCCAGTCATCGGTTGCCTTGGCGGGGCGCAGGGATTCGGCGATGACGCGACGCCGGGCCCGCGCCGGCGCCTCCTCCGCCGAGCCCAGCCATTGCCCGACATGCTTGCGATGCATGCCGAAATCACTGACGAAAGCCTTCATCGCCCACTGCGGGTGGGAATCATCGATATGCTCCCACGCCTTGTCATCGGCATCCCAATCGAAGCCCGGCAGGACAACGGCGCCCTGCGGCAATTGCGCGACACAGCGCATCACATCGCGCGCTGCCGGGATCGAGCCGGTCGAACCGACGACCAGAACCGGGTGCGATGGCGGCTGTGTCTGCCAGCGCTCGACCAAGGCTCCAAGCACAATCGAACGCCGTGCAGCGCTATCGACCAGGCCGAGCTCGGCCAAACGCTGCGGCCAGATCTCGCCGACGATATTGAGAAACTCCACCGCCTCGCGGCGGTCGGCTGGCAAATGCTCCTGCAGTGCCTCATCGAGAACCGAAAAATCCTTCACATCCTCGGTCGCCAGATCGTCGAGCAGGGCGCCGAGTGGTTCGGCCAGGGCGAGCGCGCCGCCAATGCCGATCTCTCGCCCCAGCACCGCTTCCTTGGCGAGAATCAGGCGCGCCAGCTCAAACCGGCGGCGCGAACTGGAGACGGCTGGCGGCGCAATCCCGGCCAGCTCGCCCGGCTCAAACGGCGGATCATCGACATCGATATCGCCGAGCGGCCGGATCATCGGCAGCAGGGCAACGCCATTGCCCGCCTCTTCGGCGAAGGCGTCACCGAGTGCCTTGGCGGCACGGCGGGTCGGGGTCAGGATCAGGACACGGGTCAGCGCATCGGGATGAGCCTCGACGTTGAATTCAAGCCGCAGGCGGCGGGCGATGGATCGCAGAAAGTCGGCCTGGGGTGGCAGGGTGAAGAGGCGTGGGGCCGGCGTATCGAACAGGCTCTCGCTCATCCGGTCAGACGCGCCTCGGCCGCCGCCACCGCCGCCGGATCACCGACATGCATCCAGAAGCTCTGCATCGGCAGGCCAAACACCCGGCCGCGCGGAACCAGATCGCGCCAGACCTCGGTCATGGAGAAGCGGGTCGCCGCCCGGCCCGCCATGATGGAGGGCTTCATGATCTGAACGCCTGCATAGGCAAAGGGCGCGCGCTCCGCCTCACCGCGCCAGGCAACACGGCCATCATCACCAAGGAAGAAATCGCCAGCCCCATGGAAGCCGAGCGTCGCCTGCATCGGGGCGAGCAAGAGGAGAACATCCATCCGCTCCGGATCCCAAGCGGTGCGCATCCGCTCCAGTTCCGGCTCGGGGCCATCGACCCAGATCGCGTCGATATTGGAGATGAAAACCGGGTCCTCACCGAGCAGGGGCAGAGCCTTCACAACGCCGCCGCCGGTCTCCAGCACACAGTCGCGCTCATCAGACACTGTGAGGCTTGCCGCACGCGGATGAGCGCCGATATGCGCCTCCATCGCGTCGGCGAAATGATGCACATTGATGATGGTACGCTCCACCCCGGCCGCCCCGAACCGGTCGAGGGCCCAGTCGAGCAAAACCTTGCCGCCGACCTCGACCAGCGCCTTGGGCCGGTCATTGGTCAGGGGACGCATCCGTGTGCCCAGCCCGGCGGCGAGCGCCATGCCGGTCACGATGCGGGTCATTTGTGCGCTTCCGCGAAGACGGCCGGAGCATGCGCCTTGGTCCACATCAAAAGCGGCATCAAAGCGGGGTGCTGCAGATTGGTGACGTAGTGGCGCGCCACACGCGGGAGCAGGTCGAGATAGCGTTGCTTGCCGTCTCGCACGGCGAGACGAACAAATATGCCGAGAATTTTCGCATTCCGTTGGGCACCGAGCACCGCATAGGCAGCGTCAAATCCGGCGGCATCCTCAATCCCGGCCTTCTCGATGAAACGGGCCTTCAGCGGGATCGCCAGATTATGGTCGACACTGCGGCGCGCATCCTCGATCAGCGAGACGAGATCATAGGCCGGATGCCCGATCACCGCGTCCTGGAAATCGAGCAGGCCGACACAGCCATGCCCCTCACGCTCGGGCAGATGAATCAGGTTTTCAGCGTGGAAATCGCGCAGCACCAGACCCGGCGCACAGTTTTCCAGTCGCTGGAAGGCGCGCGTCCAGATCTCGGTCCACTCGGCCCGGGCGACCGCATCAATCGTCACGCCGGCATAGCGGCCGATAAACCAGTCGAGGAAGAGGTCTGCCTCCGCCGTCAGTGCGACGGCATCATAGGGCAGAAGCGGCCATTCCTGACCATCCAGTGTGACGCGGTCTGAAAACGAGCAGCGGTAGATCGCCGCCAACGCATCGACGGCCTGGGTATAGAGCCGGCCCTCATGCATCTGGCCCGGCAAGAGCCGGGCATAGAGCGCATCGCCAAGGTCTTCGAGCAGCAAAAAACCCTGATCGGCATCGCTGGCCAGAATGCGCGGGGCGGAAAACCCGCGCTCGGCCAGAGCTTGCGCAAGGCCGGCAAAGGCGACGAGGTTCGATCCGGCCAGCCGCGCCTGCGCATTATAACCGAGCGTCGAGCGCTGTTCCTCGGTGGCGTCCGGCGGGCAACACGGCGCTTCGGCGCGGGCCGGTGCGTCCATCAACATGGCGCGCTCATCGCCGCGCGCGAGCCGGAAATACTGGCGGGTGGAGGCGTCGCCCGGCAAAGCGACAGGATCAACGCCGCCCCATCCGGCCCGTTCGAGAAAGGCAAAGCGCGCCTGGTCGCGATCAGAACTCATCAAGACGATCCTTCCAATTTCCAAACCCTGTGACCCGAGCCTTGCGGACAGTGTCCACGCCTGCGCCGGACATGGCTATGGAAATTTCCAGCCGGTCAGCGGGCAACGCAGCGCCCAACCGTTCCGGCCATTCAATCAGCGTGATCGCCTCATCAAAAGCATCGTCCAGTCCCAGCTCCTCAAGCTCGTCGGCAGCCTCGATCCGGTAAAGGTCGACATGCCAGAGCGGCACGCCGGCATTGGTCTCATAGAGCTGAACCAGAGTGTAGGTCGGGCTGGGGGCATCATCGATGCCGCACAGATCGGCGATGATCTGCCGCGCCAGCGTCGTCTTGCCGGCGCCGAGATCGCCGACCAGAAACACCACGTCGCGCGCTTTCAGGACCATCGCCAGACTGTGGCCGAAGGCTGCCGTGTCAGCGAGGCCCGTCAAGGAAAGGCTGCGTGATTGAGTCATGCAACGCGCTTAACGAAGCGCGCCCGCGACCGCAAGCAGTGAAGCTGAACTTGACATCGCTGTGAACGCTGTTCATTTCCAAACCGCAGAACCGGAGCGTCGCATGGCCAAGATTACCTATATCGAACATAACGGAACCGAACACAGCATCGAGGTCGCCAATGGCCTGTCGGTGATGGAGGGTGCGGTCCGCAATATGGTCCCCGGCATTGATGCCGATTGTGGCGGCGCTTGCGCCTGCGCGACCTGCCATGTGTTTGTCGATGACGCTTGGTTCGAGAAGACCGGCTCGCGCGAAGCGATGGAAGACTCGATGCTCGATTTTGCTGACGGCGTGACGGAAACCTCGCGCCTGTCCTGCCAGATCAAAGTTACCGACGCGCTCGACGGGCTGATCGTCCGGATGCCGAAACACCAGGGCTAAGGCCGGCGAAACCGGTCAGCTTTCCGAAGCGATCCGTGCGTCATTGGCCAGCATGTCCTCGACCAGCACGCCTTTGAGGTCGAGTTCCTTGGGCGTCCCGACGCTGCGCGCTTCGGCGGGGAGATGGCAGGCGACGAGTGTGCCTTCGCCACGTTCTGATTTCAGCTCGACCCAGCCGCCATGCAGCAGGGCGATATCCTTCACCAGAGCCAGGCCGAGACCGGCACCGCCGCGCTCGCCGCGGGCAAAGCGGTCGAACACGCTGGCCTGCTTTTCCGGTGCGATGCCTTCGCCATCATCATTGACCCACAAGGTGAGCTGATCGCCGTCACGGCGGGCACCAATCGTGATGCTGCCGCCCGGCTGCACATGACGCAGGGCATTGGACAACAGATTCATCGCGACCTGTTTCAGCCGATTGCGGTCGGCCCGCAACAGGCCGAGATCGCCTTCGATACGCGTGTCGAGCTTGATCGAATGATGGTCGGCGCGGGCTGCAACCAGTTCGGCCGCCTCGCGGACCACATCCTCGAGATTGACATCACCCAGATCGAGTTCGAGCTGGCCGGCATCGATCGCGGCAATATCGAGGATATCATCGATCAGCTTGGCCAGATGCGAGGAGGCAGACTGGATCGCCGCCATCGGCTCTTTCTGGCGGTCGGTCAGCTCGCCGGCAAAGCCTTGGGCGAGCAGGTCGGCATAGCCGCCAATCGTCGTCAGCGGCGTGCGCAATTGATAGCTCACATGCTCGACGAATTCGGTCTTGATCCGCTCGGAGGTTTCCAGCGCCTCAGCGCGCTCACGCAAAGCTTCTTCGATGCGGCGGCTATCGGTGACATCATCCCAGCAGATCAGCGTCGCGCCATCAGGCAGGGGCCGTGTGAGATAGGTCAGGACGCGCTCATCGGAACGGTGCATTTCGCCGGTGACCTGTTTGCGCGCCTGCGGGCTTGGATCGGTGACACGGCCGCGAATATCATTCCAGACCCGGTCGTCGGCATACAACACGGCACAGGTTTCCGCGACGGTCTCGAAATCCGGTTGTCCGTCGAGTTCCTCGGCGTCGAACCCCCATAATTGCTCGAAGGCGTTATTATTGAGCTGCAGCCGGCCATTGGCGCCAAACACTGCGACGGCCTCGTGCAGCTTGTCGAGCGTGGCGCGCTGGACATTGATCAGCGTGTTGTAACGGGCGCGCAGGGCCAGCTCGTCGGTCTTGTCTTCGAAGATCAGCATCAGGCCGCCAAGCGGGTGACGCTGGCGCGCAACGCGCAGCGTGCGTCCATCGGGCATCGGCCATAATTCGTCTGGCGTTTCGTCGCCTGGTGCCGATTCGTAGCGCGCCAGCTCGGTGGCCTTCCAGGCCGCGAAATCGGCCTGTTCCGGCAGCAGACGCTTTTCACGCATGCGGTCGAGCAGGGGGCCGTGACCCGGACGGTCATTGAGCCAGGCCTCGTCGAGTTTGAACAATTTCGAAAAAGCGGTGTTGTGGAAGGAGGTGCGCTTGGAATGGTCGAACACCACCACGGCCTCGGCCATGTGGTTGAGGGTTTCGTCATGGGCGCGGCGGAAGCGCGACAGGGCCGATTTTGCTTCCTCGCCCTCGGTGACATCGACGGCAAAACCGGCGGCGCCGCCGGAAACCGGGAAGACCAGAAACTGCATCGCCCGGCGGCGGCCTGCGATAACGATCACGCGGGTATCGGCCACGACATCGGACTTGGCCGTTGCCTTGGCCGCCTGTTCGGCCATGCCGGCATCGAGCGTGGTTTGCTTGAGCAGCACATCGTCGATCTGGTCGGCCTCGACGGCCTTGACATAGGCCTGGTTGGCCCATTCCAAGCGGCCGGTCGCATTCATGCGCCAGGCCGGGAAGGGCGCGCGGCCCAGCATGTCGAGAAAAGCCAGCGGGTCCTTGTTCACCAAGCGTTGCGCTTCTTCGACGCGTCCGCGGGCGCCGGATTCCTCAAGACCACGGATCGTCGAATCCGACAGCCAGACCACCAACTGGGTCCCGGCCGCGCGGCCATCGACTTCCAGGAAACGGCCACCAGGGCCGAGAATGGTCAATGAGAAGGGGCTGCCCTGCTGCATCAGATCCTGGAAGCGAAGGCGCAAGGTCGTCTCACCACCGCCGGCTGAACGCGCTTCGTAATCGGCCAAGCCTTCCATCAGCGTGCTGGCCGGATCCGGTCCGTCGCTCGCTTCGGCAAAGCGCAGCAGGGACGCCAGCGCGACAGGGGAGCCGAAAATTCGTGGGTGGCCCCAACCGGTGTCGGATTCGTCGAAAGGCGGCTCGTCCCAGACCAGAACCAGGCCCGGATGGGCCCCGAACACGCTGTCGGCACGAGAAATTTTGTCTTCCAGGTCTGAGGTGCGCCGGCGCCAGAGGGTCTGGGCGGCACGGGCACCGGCTGTCAGCCGGTAGGCCCACATACCGGTCGCGAACGCAAAAGCAACGGCACCGAGTGTGACGATCAGGGTCACGATCTGGAAGGTCTGTCCGGTCATCAATCTCGCCCTGCGGCCGGCCTCTCCCCAAATTTCAAGGCCCGCACGAATCACCATGATAACCATGCCGGGACTCGCGGGCGATGCCTGCAGCCGCAAATCTCTTAATAACTTATCTAATACCCGGAAAAGCGCGAGAAATATCGGTGCAGAAAATCGTATTAGCCGGGGATAATCCAGTGCGGGCACGCCGTTTGATGCCTAACGGATCTGCACTTCGCCGGCCCGGAACTCGAACATCACAACACAGTTCTCCAGCACATCGACGCCGTCGAGCGGGCGAAAGCGCCAGTCTGAAACCGCGCGCAGAGCGGCGCGGTTGAAGGGGCCGTCCGGGACGGCGCGGGCGACACGGGCGCGGTCGACACGGCCATCGGCATCCACATTAAAGCGGACCACGACCCAGCCCTGGCGGCCATGGGACCAGGCAGCGCCCGGATAGGTCGGGTCCGGTGCCTCTAGCGCTGCCAGTGTCGATCCACGGCAATCTTCTGGTCCAATCATCAGATCGACATTGGGTGGAGTCGGGTAATCGCTGACCGGTCTGAACGGGCCCCGTGCGTCCGATAGCGCATCAGGCACCCAACGGTCGGGTAGCGATGAGCAAGCAGTCAGTGAGAGGCAAGCGAGGGCGAGGATAACGCGTGTCATGCGCGACAGGCTAATGCGCCGCCGGACCGAAGCAATCATCCCACGCAGCGGCAAAGGTCGCGACCAGGATCATGCCGTGTTGCGAGCCGAGCCTGTAACAAACTTCATCATAACAGAGGTTCTAATTGCGGCCCCGAACTTGTAAGCTTCCCCGAGAGATACCGCCAAATGGTCCGGATTGGCACAAGCCCTGTCCGCCAAGCGTTTTACGAGGTGCGTCGAGTTATGTCCCTGTTGCCAACCGCCCATGCCGGTCAGTCCTTCGGATCGCGTCGAATCGACTTCTTCACAGTCTCCGGAGAAGTCTCCACTTCCGACGCCGGCTCCGGCCGGATCACGGACGGCGATGGCGTCGATCATGATGTCCGCTTGCTCGAGCGCACCAGCGCGCTCGCAAAGGGCGATAGCGCAACAGTTCTACGTGTCCAGTCAGGGCCCAACCGGCGCTCACGCCCGGTCGCGATCATCAATCATTCCCGTGCCTTGTGGATGCGTGCCGCGCCGGACGCGACCTCGATACTGGCGCGTTCCGGGGTCACACGGACCTTGAATTGGTGGCTGTCCGTGCTCGCGCTGGCGCTGGTCGCCATCGCGGTCGCCTGGCCCAGCCTGCACAGCTTTCTCACCGAGTTGAATGGCGCGATGATGTCGGGCCTGCCAGCCTTTGATATTTATGCCCAACTGGGTGCGCCCTTACCCGAACTCGCGAATTGGCGTCTGGAAACGGCGCTCTCGCCGGGACTGTTTGACGGCATTGCCGCACTCGGCTTCGTTCCGATGGAACAACTCACCGAGTGGGGCTTGGTGTTCGCGGTCACCGGGATGGCCTTGATCGCCTTCTTCGCCCGCTCTTGGCGTCTGGTCTATGTGCCGGCGCTGGCTTTGTTGTGCGTCTTCGCTGGTGCGATCCTGGGCAATCCGGTTGTCAGTCTGGCCATGATTGGCGGCGCTGTCCTCCTGTTCGTGATTGGTGGTTTCATCAACCGGGTTCGCGATGGCGGCCGGTTCAATGCCCGTATCGAACGGCTTGCAGAATATGTTCTGCGTCATCCGCCAGAGGAAGGTGTCAGGACATCCGAACCCGTCCGGACCGGGACAATCGCCCCCGAACCGCTCGCTGCCGCAGCCGCGGCGACGGCCATCGAGGCCGCATCTGCCGTCGCCGAAGGTGACGATTCGGGAGTTGCGCAGGACGCCGCCTCTACCGACGACACACCAGCAACCACCGACAATCCGGCCGAGAGTGCCCCCAATGGGGAAATCGCCGCCGACGGTGATGATTCAGAGGCTGCAGCAGAGGCCGTCGGGGACGAGACCTCACCAGCCGAGCCTGCTGAATCCGGCTCCAATGGTGAAGTTGCCGCCGAGACTGCGGATGAGGCTGAGCCAGCGGACGAGAGGTCTATCCCGGCAGGGCCACAAGTGGGCCAAGCGGAGACCGATGATGACGATCTGCCAAGCTTGGAAGCGGTAGCTGCAGCCGCAGCACTGAGCAATGTCGAGCGGACAGGCCCGTCTGGAAACTCAGCGACGGCACTCGATGACGAGCGCACCATGGCCGTAGCGGCGCCGCCGCCCATGCCGGCAACTCTCGAAGTCATGGCTGCCGAGAGCCCCGCCCCGCCGGTCGGTGCAGCGCCGGAGCCGGTTGCCGAGGACGGTCAACCTGCCGATGAGCAGCTCGTTACTGAAACTCTGATTGCCACACCGCTGCCGGTCTCTACGGAGGAGGACGGGACAGCAGGAGCCATGGTCGCACCGACGCTCGAAGTCGATGAAACTGTCCTCACAGGAGATGACGACGTCACCGACTCTGCCGTGCCCGCCCCGTCAGCCGAAATCGACGATCCGCTGATCGGCGATGATAGCGATCCTATGGTGGCGAAGGCGTCCGGCGACTTTGCCCCGGGGGCACCGGAGATCGAATTGGATCAAGAGCGAGCGGAATAGGTGGTCGCCTAGCCTTCGCTCCCGCGCCTGGGCTTCAGTCGTCTTCGTGAAACCCAGCCTCAACGAGGTCTGCCAGCGCATCGGCGACCTCGGCGGCTTGCTGGCCTGAGGCTTCGATGCCGATTTCCGAGCCTTTGCCCGCCGCCAGCATCAATAATTCCATGATCGAATCCGCATTCACGGTCTCGCCATCACGCGAGACGTGGATCACGGCGTCATAGCCTTGCGCCAGCTCAACAAATTTCGCGGCGGCGCGGGCGTGCAAGCCCCGATTATTGCAGATCGTCACGCGGCGCTGGGCCAGACTCACTTGCTTGAGCCTTCAAGCACATTGGAAGCGATGGCAATATAACGCTTGCCGGCGTCCTCGCCCATGCGGGCCAGACTGTCGAGATCGGCGCGCGAGCGTGCCTCCGCCAACTTGATCAGCATGGGCAGATTGACGCCAGCGATGACTTCCACCTTGCCGGCTTCGAGCAGGGAAATCGCCAGATTGGACGGTGTGCCGCCAAACATGTCGGTCAGGATGAGGACACCTTCGCCGCGATCTGCATCGGCAATCGCCTGCCGGATATCGCCGCGGCGCTTCTCCATATCGTCGTCGGGTCCAATGCAAACAGCCAGAAACGCATCCATTGGCCCAACCACATGTTCTGTGGCGGCCACGAATTCATCGGCCAAGCGGCCATGACTGACGACGACAACTCCTATCATGTCGACCATCTAATCGCGGCTTGGCTCGTCAGGAAAGCGTCTTTTTGCAACATACGCAGCAGGATTGTCAGTGAGCCGGCGCCGCGGGCAGTTCAACAGTGAAGCGTGCGCCAAGGCAGGCCCCTGTTGCATCAAGCCTGTTGCTCGCCGTGATGCGCCCGCCATGGGCCTTTGCGATCTGGCGTGAAATCGCCAGGCCGAGGCCGGAATGGGTGCCGAAGGCAGCGCCAGCCGGGCGCTCGGTATAGAATCGGTCAAACACCGCTTCCAGATTGTCCGCCGGAATTCCGGGGCCATCATCATCGACGGTGATGAGCAGGGTCGTGTGCGGTTCGCGCTGCCCCCGCATGGCGGTTACATACACCTTGCCTCCCACGGGGCTGAAGGTGATCGCATTATCAATCAAGTTGCGGAAAACCTGCCCCAGCGGCCCTTCGCGGCCCAAGACATGGCTGTTGCGGACCTGGCTTTCAAAGATCACCGGAGTGCTGTTGGCCGGTGTGTCATTATAGGTTTCGGCCAAGCTCTGCAGCAGGCCGCCGAGATCAAACGGGGAGACATCCTCCCGCGCCAGCTCGGCATCGACCCGTGAGGCGCGGGATATGTCGGTGATCAGCCGGTCGAGCCGGGTGACGTCGGCGGTGATAACGGCCAGCAATCGATCACGACGAACATCATCCTTGGCTTTGGGCAGGGTTTCAGCCGCTGAGCGGATCGAGGTCAGCGGGTTTTTCAGCTCGTGCGCGACATCAGCGGCGAAGCTCTCAATCGCATCCAGCCGATCGTACAGGGCGTCCGTCATTTCCGAGAGCGCCACGCCCAGCTCGCCAATTTCATCCTTGCGGGCCCGCAGATCGGGCATTTTCACGCGCCGGCCGCCGGCGCGGCGGGCTTCGTGTGCCGCTCTTGCCAGGCGGCGGATCGGACGCGCGATAAACACGGTTAGCGCCAATGACGACATCGCTGTCACGAGCGCGGCAATCAGCATGAAGGGCAGCAGGGCCTGCCGGTCTGCATCAATCAGCCGGTCGAGATCATAGGACTCGATGGTGACAACGCCGATGATCGCGCGGACAGGCTGGATCGGAATCGAGACCGACACCACCCGGCGGCCATCGGATTCGCGCCGGACGCCGGCAATGATCTCGCCGGCAATGGCTTGGCGAACCTCATCCTGCAAGTCACGGTTCAGGGCCAAGCGCTCCTCGGGCGAACGCAATATATTGGCAAAACCGTCGAGCAAGCGAAGCGGCAGGCTCCGCGCGGTTTCGGCGGCGCCATCCGGGTCCGCCCCAGCGGGTGGTAGCACGGTGGTCTCGAACACATCTGCGAGCAGATGGCTGTCGGCAACCATGGCGCCGCCCTTGTCGAACACAAGAACCCGGGCTTCGGCTGGCACATAGAGTTGACGCAACAGAGCGCGGGCATCGGAATTACGCAGCGCCGGGGCCGGGCTCCCGACCGACGCGCCCTCGGCCAGCACATTGGCGATCAGCTCACCCTGGCTACGCAGGGAATCGAGCTTGGCGTTGACCAAACCCTGGCGGGTTTCGGTCAGCGCCAACATGCCAAGGACCAGCACACCCAAGGCCACGAAATTGGCCATCAGGATCCATTGCGCCAAACGCGACGAGGCTCGTGGCGTCAAGCCACGAAGAAACGCGCGTACTCGCCGGACGGTCTCGCGCATATCCGTTACGTCAATCTTCCTTGTACCGGTAACCCACGCCGTAGAGGGTTTCGATGGAATCGAACTCCTGGTCCACTTCCCGGAACTTCTTGCGGATCCGCTTGATATGGCTGTCGATCGTCCGGTCGTCGACATAAACCTGATCGTCGTAGGCAGCGTCCATCAGATTGTCGCGGCTCTTCACATAGCCGGGCCGCGTCGCCAGCGCCTGCAGGATCAGAAATTCCGTCACGGTCAGGCGGACAGGCTCGCCAACCCAGGAACAGGCATGGCGATTGGAATCCAGCAACAGCTTGCCCCGGTCCAGCGGTTTGGCGTCGCCGGGCTCGCCGCCGGTCAGCGTCAACGGTTCCGAAGACAGTCTGGCGCGGCGCAAAACCGCTTTGACCCGTTCGCCCAGCAGGCGCTGGGAGAAAGGTTTGGCGATATAATCATCGGCCCCGAGATTGAGCCCGAGCGCTTCGTCAAACTCGTCATCTTTCGAAGTCAGGAAGATGACGGGAAGGTTTGAGGACTGTCGCAGGCGACGCAATAGCTCCAAACCGTCCATGCGCGGCATCTTGATATCAAAGATGCCGAGATCCGGTGGATCGTCGGTCAATGCGGCCAGCGCGGAGGCGCCGTCATTATAGGTCCGGACATTATATCCCTCGCCCTCGAGAAAAATCGAAACCGAGGTGATGATGTTCTCATCGTCATCGACGAGCGCAATAGTAGCCATGCCATCTCCACCCATTGCACCGCCAACCGGGTGCCGAATATTACTTTCGACTTGGAGAATAGACGCGGCATGGCCCACACGCCAAGCATGAACCGCCAGAATGCGGCGAGTTCATATGCTTTTAAGCCTATTGCGCCAATCTGGTTGCAATTTCACGAGGCTGAGAATGACCAGCGAAATCCATTACGAAGTCTTCTTGAAGAAGAACCGCAAGGCCGCCTGGACCTTGTACGAAGCGCGTGATGATCGGGAAATCGCCATCCGACTCGCGCACGAACTCTACGCCAACAACAAGATTGGCTCGGTCCGGGTCACCAAGGAGCGCTATGATGAGGAAGCGCGCACGTTCCGCTCGGTGCCCATTTGCGAGCTTGGTGAAGAGAAATTCGCCGGCGAGGAGGAGAAGACAGGCACCGCAAGCCTGCCATGCCTGGCACCGGACGATTTGTCCAAACCCCATGCCCGAGACACCATCCGGCGCGTTCTGACCGCCTGGTTCGAGCGGCTGCAGGTGCTGCCGATGGAATTGTTGCACCGGCCTGATCTGGTCGAGACGCTCGAAGCCTCCGGCACCGATCTCCAGCATGCGGTGCAAAAAGTCGCAATCGCCAGCGCCAAGGATAGCGACGCGAATGTCCACGGTTTCGTCAAGCAGCTGAACGAGCTGATTCAACAAGCCCTGACACGGATCTACCAGGATGCGCGCGCCGAGCGCCTTCCAAACTACCCCGATTCCAAGCCTTTCCATGACATTGTCACCGAAATCCATGCCAGCGACAGGCGCGCCTATCAATTGCGCGCCGCGATGGCGAATCGTCTGAAATCGGCCAAGAGATACAGCGACAAGCTCGATGCCTTGATGGAAATGGCGGACACATTAAAGCTCGAAGGCGAGACGCGAGTATTCGCGATCGCCGAAATCGACAGCTATGCCGCCGAAGTCATCAGCTTCGACGCCGGCATGCAGGCCCTGCTGGGACCTTGCCGTGATCTCGGCGAAACGCTGGAACGGCTGACTTGTCTGTTCGATGGCGACGACACTGCAGACGCGATCAACTACGCGCCGAGCATCTGCAAACGGCTGACGCGCCAGATCAGCACCGGCGAAATGGATGCCTGCCGCACCGTCATCGCTCAAAGCCTTCTGACTGAATTGCAACGACCCAAACGCCTGCGTCCGACCAGCCTGTTCGAGGAAGTCCGCTTGGCGCGGGAATTGGCACAAAAGCTGGTGATGAGCCCGAACTCCCTGTTGCCGACCGATGCTCTGATCAAGGCGTTTGCGGCGCGCTCCGCTCGTCTGTTGCATCCGGAAACGATCGACGAATTGCTCAAAAGCGCCCGCGATCCGGACGAGGAACTCGAGCTCTTGCTGGCGTTGGAGGAAAACATTGTCGGCGAGGCCAACAAGCAAAAGCTCGCTGGCTATGCCCATGGCATGCTGGGCTCACAAAATGCCCTCTCCTGGTATTTGCGCGGGCCGAACAAGCCGCTCGAACGGCTCGCTTCATTGACCGCACATCAGCGCCGGGTGCTGAAGGGGCAATACCCTGCCCGGGAAAAAGCTGAATTGGCGAGCGCGATCGACGCGCTCGGCATGAAAGTTATCGATGAGAGCAAAATCCTCAACGCGGTCGAGGCGGGCGAACGTCCCGCCCTCGACAAGGCGACCGGATTGCTGCGCTTGGCGACGGCCGGCGCCTTGCCAGTTGGCCAGTGCTGCTCCGATGCCCAGGCGCGCGCCGTGCGCCATCTCAAATCCGCAGGCGGCATGAGCGAGGCCAAGACCGATGACGGCAAGGCCAAGCTGCAACAGATCCAGGCCATGCTGATCCAGATGGCGCCGCGCGCTAACGCTGCATGAGACCGCTCCGCGGTCTGACGACCGCCGCGAACCTTTCCAAGCCACAGCGCCACGTCTAGGCTTTTTGCATGTGGATCAAAACCGGATTGGCGGCATTGGCGGGACTGGCATGTGGCGCGGCCTTGGCCTTGCTGCTGGTGTTCGGTCCGCTTGAGATCGGCGGCACGCAAGCGGGGCCCTGGAAAACCAATCTTCTGATCGGTGACCCCTCAGCCAGCGCCGTCGTGCGCGCCGCCATCGCCCGGCGTGGTTTACTAGCGCTCAACCGTTCGGAAGCCATCTATTTCAACGCGACCAGCGACGAGAACGGCGAACGCCTGCGCGAGGAATGTATCTACCAGGTCAGCTTCGAGCGCGAACCGGATGCGCGCTGGTGGAGCCTGACCCTCTATGCCGACGATGATTTTCTGGCGGTCAATGGCGATAATGCCCATTCGATCACCGCCGAACACGCCGCAGCCAGTGCCGAAGACCCGATGACGGTGACCATCGCCGCGTCGCAGCCCGGAACGCCCACCTACTGGATGAGCTCACACAATGCCGGCCGCTTCGCGCTGACGCTTCGGCTCTACCAGCCGGATGCGTCGATCAGCGCCAGCCCGGCTTCGGCGGCCTTGCCGCTGATCGAGCGTCTGTCCTGTAGGGGTGAAGCATGATGCGCCGCGCCCTACCGATCGCCGCGGCTTTGCTCGCCGGCCTGCTCGGCTTCTGGCTGACGCTGAACTGGACACCTGGCTTCATCATGTCGCGGGCGATGGAGAAGATGGAAAGTAGCGGTGCCGTCACCAACGCAGCCATGCACGCGCCGCCGATCACCGAAGCCAGCCGCAATGTCGTCCGGCCGAGCCCGGACATTTTGTATTCAATTTGCCCGTTTGACCTGTCGCAAGGACCGCTGCTGATCCAGGCGCGCTGGCCGCGAAGCGGCAGCTATGCCTCGATCAGCGTGTATGACAGCCGCACCAATAACATCTTCACCCTGAATGACCGCGATCTTGGCCGCGCGCCCGCAATCTGGCTCGACCGGCCCGACGCCGAAGCGGCCCCGGACGGTACGATCACCGCCGAAAGCCCAACCGAAGCCGGTCTCGTTCTGTATCGACGGATTGTCGAAGATCCATCAATGCTTCCGCGCGCCGATGCGGAGCGCCGCAGTTTCCGGTGCGACGCACAGACGCGCTGACCTGCAGCCTCCAGACATGAAAAAACCCCGGCGCCAGGCTCCGGGGTTTTCCATTCAATGCGGTGGAAGCGTCTATTCCGGCGCAGTCTCCGCCGCCGGCTCATCGGGATCCATCAGCTTTTGCGTCAGGAAGGTGTAGAGCAGGGCGTCGCGCCGGGCGTACTCCTCGAGATTGGCGGCAGCGGCATGGCCGCCAGCGGTGTTCTCATAATACAGATAAGGATGGCCAAGCTCTTCGAGCAAATGCGCCATCTTGCGTGCATGGCCCGGGTGGACCCGGTCATCCTTGGTCGAGGTATAGAGGTAGATTTCCGGATAATCGCCATTGGCATCGACATTGTGATACGGCGAAATCGAACGCAGGAACGCGCCTTCATCCGGATCGTCCGGATCGCCATATTCGCCCATCCAGGAATTGCCCGCCAGCAGCACATTGTAGCGCAGCATGTCGAGCAGGGGCACGGCGGAAACGACGGCATTCCACAGATCCGGGCGCTGGGTGTACATCACACCGGTCAGCAGGCCGCCATTCGACCCGCCATAAACGCCGAGATGGCGCGGGCTGGTCAAACCGGTATCAATCAGGTTTTCAGCGACCGCTATCAAATCATCATAGATGATCTGCCGGTGCATTTTCAGACCCGCCTGGTGCCAAGCCGGGCCGAATTCACCGCCGCCACGAATATTGGCGACGACATAGGCGCCGCCATTTTCCAGCCATAGCTGGCCACGGCTGCCCGAATAGCTGGGCCGGATCGAAACCTGGAAACCGCCATAGGCGTAGAGCAGGGTCGGCGTGGTGCCGTCCATCACCGTGTCGGCGCGGCGGACCACGAAATACGGGATCATGGTGCCATCGGTCGATGCGGTTTCACGCTGCTCGACCACCAGGCCATCAGCATTGAAGCGCGCCGGAACCGATTTGATCGGCTCGACCGTCAATTCGGCCGAATTGACCACCGACAGGGTGTCGGGGGTCAAAAAGCCTTCCGCCGTCATGAAGGCGATGTCTTCGTGGCGTTGCGTGCTGCCCAGACCGATCGTCATATTGGCCGGAACCGGGATGGTCTCGGAAGACCAGACCCCGTCATTGAAGTGGAAAGCCTCCAGTCCACCGACGACATTTTCATCGATCTCGACCAGGAAGGCCGTGCGCGTCGAGCCCATGCCACCGAGCGACTGGCGCTCGCGCGGAACATAGACAGTGTGAACCTCGGGCAATTGCCCGCTCGCGGCAAAGGCTGCCATGTCAAACGACAGGAGCGAGCCTTGGGCGAAGCTGGTTCCGCCTTCGACCGGCGTCCAGTCCTCTTCAATGGTGAAGATCAGCTGGCCGTGAAAAATGTCCTGGATCGAGGATTTCGCCGGCAGCGGCATTTGTACCGGCGCGGCGTCGGCCGGCAGATACCACCAATTTGTGTCGTAGAAAGTGACGGCTTGGGAGGCCATCATATAGACCGCGTCGTCGAAATCCTCGACGCGGAAGGTAAACAGGCCGACATCCTCGCGATCACCGCGCACCACTTCGGTCGCGTCTGCCAGCGCCGTGCCGCGCTGCCAGCGATAAGCGACCGATGGATAACCTGACTCGGTGGTGTCGGCTTCGCTCGTCGCAAGGCCGACCAGAAGCGTGTCGGCATCGACCCAGCTGACGCCGCCCTTGGCTTGGGGCGTTTCAAACCCGCCCTCAACGAAGGCCCGATCCGAGACCGAGAATTCCCGGCGTACGGCGGCATCTGAGCCACCGTCGGACAGGGTGATCATGCATTGATCATAGGCCGGGGCGAGGCAATTGGCGCCGCGCCAGACCCAATTCTTGCCTTCGGATTCCGACAGCGCGTCGAGATCGAGCACGACATCCCATTCCGGTGTGTCGGTGAGATAGCTGTCCATCGTCGTGCGGCGCCACAGGCCGTGCGTATTGGTCGCGTCCTGCCAGAAATTCCACACGAAGCCGCCATAGAAAGCGCCACCCGGAATCCGGTCCTCACTCTGATAAATCGCCAGCGCCCGGTCGAACATGCCCTGATAGCGCGCATCGCCCTGCAGCCGATCGAAGGTGCGTTCGTTTTGTCCCTCGACCCAGGCGAGCGCGTCTTCGCCCTCAACCTCTTCAAGCCAGGCCCGGGGATCATTATTCGGGTCGATCTGGACGATCTGCCGACCTGATGTGGCGGCGCTGTTGTCAGGTGTCACGCTGTCTCCATTATTCGCTGCCGGCTGGGTGCATGCCGCAAGCAGCAAGGCCCCCGCCGTCGCCATCCATTTGTTCGCCATATAACGCATCGTCGAATCCCCTTCAGCCGGTTCAGACCACAGTTAAGCCCGGACTGGTGCTGGACGTAAAGCGCAGTCAGCGCTATCGCATCAGGATGAGAGCCCGATTGATGAACGGTGCCGGCAACGCCTTTATCCTTGCCGATGCGCGTGACAAGCCAGCCCCGACGGCGATTCCGGCGAACGGGATCCGTGACTGGGCCCGGCGCTGGCCCTTCGATCAATTGCTTGTGCTCGAAGCATCCGACCGGGCGGATGCCTTCATGCGGATCTGGAATTGCGACGGCCAGGAGGTTGGCGCCTGCGGCAATGGCACCCGTGCCGCAGCTTGGCAGATGATGGAAGAGACAGGCCGCAACACGGTGGCGATCGACACGGCGGCGGGCATTCTGCTGGCCAGCCGGCGTCATGGCGGACAAGTCAGCGTCGATATGGGCGCACCAAAACTGGACTGGCACGAGATTCCACTCTCGCGGCCGATGGATACGGTCAGTCTGGATTTCAGGGCCGAGATCGATGGTGTCCGGATCGAGAATCCCGGCGCTGTCAGCATGGGCAATCCACACGCCGTATTTTTCGTCCGCGATGTCGAAAACCTGCCGATTGAGAAACTGGGCCGCGAAGTTGAATTCGATCCGACCTTCCCCGAACACGTCAATGCCGGCTTCGCTCAGATCTATGACCCGACCCATATCCGGCTGCGCGTCTGGGAACGTGGCGCCGGGCTGACACCGGCCTGTGGCACCGGCGCCTGCGCGGCGCTGGTCGCAGCTCACCGGCGCGGTCTCGCCGAGCGGAGCGCTTCCATCATGGCAGATGGCGGCGAATTGCAGGTCGAATGGCGCGAAACGGACGGCCACGTCATCCTCACCGGCCCGGTTGAGGATGAAGGCGAAATCGAGCTGGACCTCTAGCGCCCCCCCTGCAGCGGTTGTAACTTTGCATGGCGGCAAAACTCAATAACATCACCTTCAGGCCCCATTCCTGACACGGGCCAGGATCACGAATGGGGCCATGTCGATGCGCAACCACTTCACCCTGCGAAAATTCCTCACCGCGACGGGGCTTGCCGCCCTGCTCGCCCTGCCGGCGTTCGGCCAAGAGGCGGGCGTCGACGCCGAGCCGACGCCACAAAGCATTGCCATGGAATTGTTTGGCGGCGCCAACACCGCCATGCGGGCCGGAGACTTTGAGGCCGCCCGGCGGATGCTGGAAGCCGCGCTCGACCTCAAACCCGGCCATCCAGCCATTCTGGGCGGTCTGTTTCGCATCGCCATGTCCGCCGATCGGACCGGTGACGTCTTCGATGTTCTCGAGCGCATGGCCGATGCCGGGCTCAGCTATGACACAAGCGAAACTGCCGAAACCCTTGGTGAGGCTGATGCCGACCGGCTCGCTGCGATCAATCTGCGCTTCGCCGCCAATCTGGCGCCAGCCGGCCATGCCGAACGCGCTGCTGTGATCGACCGGCCCGATGCCCTGATCGAGGGCGTCGCCGTCGATATCGAGACCGACCGGATTTTCCTGTCCTCAGTCGCCAATCGCGAAATTCTGATGCTTGAGCCATTCGCCCCCAACGAGCCGATTGTCTTCGCTGACCGCGCGTCCGGACTGTGGTCGGTGTTTGGTATCGCCGTCGATGACCGCACGCGCATGGTCTGGGCCACGTCTGGCGTCGTGCCACAAACACCGCTCACCGAGGGCGAGGAAACCGGTACCGCCCTGTTCGCATTCGATTTGACGACGGGCGATCTTTATCGGCGCTACCAGATTGACGAAGCCGTGCGGCTTGGAGATTTCGTCGTGCGCGATGGCACGGTCTACGTCTCCGACGGCGCCGCGCCGCGCATCTATGTGCTCAATTCGGTTTCCGGCCAGCTGGAATTACTGGTCGAGGACCCACGTTTCGTCAGCCTGCAAGGTCTGGCACTGGCGCATGGCGCTCTCTACGCCGCCGATTATGCGATGGGAATCTGGCGCATTGATCTGGGCGATCACTCCGTGTCGCAAGTGCGGCCCGGCGATGAGAGCCTGATCGGAATTGACGGTTTTCTCAACACGCGCGACGGCCGCCTGATCGCCGTGCGCAATGGCGTCACGCCGCATCAGGTAATGGCGATCGACCTGGATGAAACCGGCCGCGCCGTCGAGAATGTCGATGTGGTTCTGCGCGGACATCCGGACATGGCCGGCGATACCGAACCGACCCTGATCGATCTCGCCGACGGCCGGGGCTGGCTGGTCGCCAACGCCGCCTGGCCACTCTTCCCCGAAGACGGATCTGCGCCTGACCAACCTCGTCCCGCGACTGTCATCCTGGAGATGGACCTTCCGTAAACGCGGCGCTCAGGAAAGATTCATCGCTCATCGCTATTCTGGAGATTATCGCGCGCCGCATTCCTGATCGGATTGGGCGCCAGCCCAGGGAGATGGCCATGCCGGAGATCGATCGGGATTTTGCTGCCCAGATGACGGGGATGCGGCTGACAACCGCGGAAGTGCTCTACTACATGCCAGACCATCCCAGCCTGCTTCAGAGCTTTGTCTGGCAGACCCAGGACATGGCGCCGAAATATCCACGTCTGATCCGGTTTCTCGATTTCTGGCGGCAGGAGATCGAGGCGGTGATCCACACGGTGCGCGTAGTCCATCTGGGCGTTATCAGCCCGGCACATTGGCGCAAGGTCGATCTCGAATTGCGGCTGAACTAGTCTGGGCACAAGCTGCGGCAGCGGGTCACCAGACCGCTGGCCTCTCCATAATTTTCATGCGACCCTTTAAATCCTGACTGGACGGCGCATACTTCCGCCGTCCCGAGCCGGACATTGACCAGGGAGACGCAGATGAAACGCATCCTTCCAATCCTCGCGGGCATGACGCTGCTCGCCGCCTGCGCCACGCCGACACCCTACCAAGCTGCCGAGGGCTCCCAATGGGGTTTCCAGGAGAGCCAGATCGAGGCGAACCGGTTCCGGGTCTCCTTCAACGGCAATTCCCTGACCGACCGCGAGACCGTGGAGACCTATTTTCTCTACCGTGCCGCCGAGCTGACGCTTGAGCAGGGCTTTGATCATTTCCTCGTCGTGCAGCGGGCGACGGATGTCGACTCCCGGGTCATCGGCTCGGGTCCGGACCCGTTTTTCCGACCGGGTTTTGGGCTGTATTACAGCTATTATCACCCGCGCTGGGGCTGGTATGGCGGCGGTGACCCGTTCTGGAATGACACCAATTACCGCGAAATCAGCCGCTATGAAGCGAGCGCCGAAATCCTGCTCGGCCACGGCACAAAGCCCGACGATGCCAATGCATTCGACGCCCGCGACGTGATGTCCAATCTCGGGCCGCAAATTATGAGACCGGGTGCCAGCTAGCTGTCGTTTCTCAAGACGTTGCTCAGCAGGTCGTTGAGCCTTT
>TARA_R110002051_G_scaffold183039_3_pt1 | contig 104828 bp, 82 predicted proteins | sample TARA_R110002051 | Tara Oceans TARA_R110002051 (sample SAMEA4397023) | marine metagenome | biome: Polar Biome; feature: [MES] marine water layer (ENVO:01000295) within the mesopelagic zone...; material: water (ENVO:00002006), including particulate matter (ENVO:01000060) such...
GAATTATCCTTACGACATTGCAGTCATAGGATAAAAAAGTCTATTGTTTAAAAATCAAATTAAGTATGTTTCGTCAATCTTGTAGAGTTGCCTTATGACGAGTGGCGGTTTATATTCTTCGTAAGTAGAAACGTTATTTTCTAAACCTTCAAAAAGGTTGATATAAGTGTAAACAAATGAAGCAATGAATACTTGTTGCTCAAATGAGATTTTGTCAACTTGCAATTGTAATTCATCTTGACCATCGACAACTAATTGTTCATCATCACAACAATTTTTCTTGGTGATTGAACAACCATCAGTTGAAGGTTTTTCCATTTCCATACCGCAACCTTTGGCTTTATGGAAAATAGCAGTTTCTACTAAAGTATCTCCGCAATAATGCATATTCACAGTAAATGACATTGTAGAGAATAACACTACAAAAACCATTGCTAAAGACATTATTTTATGGAAAAATTGCTTCATATCTATTTGCAAAGGTATAAAAATTTAATATATGTTAATTTTGTTTAACAGAAGTTTAATTGACTAATCTGCTTAATCCCAACTCATTTTCTGTAAGCGAACTGCATTCAATAATTGCTAATAATGCTATTCCCATGCAAATAAATTTATAAATAATATTAAAACAAAAACCCAATCGTTAAATTATAACGATTGGGTGCTATTAATCAATTTAGGGCAAATGAAGTGGGAAATTAATTTTTCTTTTTCACTAATTCTTTTCAAAAGTCAGCATGTCTGTTCCACCATTACCACCACTAATATCTATGAGTTCGATTCTAGTAGATGTCGTTGTTACTATATCCCAATCATCATTGAGGTCTTCAAAATCATTGCTGTCTGGTACTGGAAAGAAAATATTGAAATCAATATCATCATCACTACTGCTATCATCACTACTATTACTATCATCTGTAACAGACCAAGTACCTGTCATAGTGTTAGAACCATTTGTTGCAACCAATGAACCATCAGAGTTGAAGCTAAAATCATAACCATTGAAATCTGAAGTTTCATTTTGCCCTGAGTCATTAAAGTTTGTGATTCTCCATGTTCCAGACTCTACTGTATTTTCTATTTCAGCTATTTGTTGGCTATTATTGTTTGGACTCCCATCGTCATCATCATTTGAACACATCGACGACATTAGAGAAAAACTTAACATTAATAAAAATCCGAGATTAAATACTTTTTTCATAATTGTTTGTTTTAAATATATTTAAGATTATAGTTTTTGAAGGGTTAGGGTATCTGTTCCGCCTCCGCCTCCGCTGACGTCTTGGATTACCACTTCTGTGTTGGAAACTGAAATTACATCCCAGTCATCATCGTTAAATTCTTCAAATGGCATAGCTGTGCCAAAATCTAACATCATTTGATTACCTGAACTAAATACAACCCAAGTACCATTATTGGTATTAGAACCGTTTGAAGCTGATACTGAACCATCCATGTTAAAGTCTAGTTCATAACCTGCATAATTAGCGGTTTGGTCATCTGCATCTTCCGTATAAGAAGCTACTATCCATAAGCCATCCGTTAATATTGCTTCTAAATCATCGTTTCCATTTCCTCCATCAAATGGGTTTCTCTCAAAAGTTAAGAAGTCTTCTGAACCATCACCACCACTAACATCTTTTAGTCTGATAATGTCATTGGTTACTTCAAGAACATCCCAATCATCGGCTAATTCATCAAGTGGAATACCAGTTCCAAAGTTTAAATTTAGTCCAAGTTCAGTATCATCTCCAGATGTTGTTGACCATGAGCCATTAGTCGCTCCACTCATATCTGTTGCAGTTGCTGTATTGTCTGATGCGAAATTAAAAGTATAGTCTGCAAAGTCTGCGGTTTCATCTGTATCATCAAAGAAGTAAGTTATATACCAATCTCCGTTTGTAAGTGCATTAACTAAAGCTGTATCATCGATAGAACCATTAGATTGACAATCACTCTCAAAACGTAATCTGTCATCACCTAATCTTAAATCAACTTCTACTTCATCGTCATCTTCTTGTTCTATTTCGTGTAAATTCCACGTATCATTAAAATCTGATAATCCTGTTACGTTTATAATTACTGAAATATTATTTCCTGTACCTGAAGCTTCCCATGTACCATTGAAAGTATTAGAGCCTTGAGTAACTAAAATCGTTCCATCACTATTGAACTCAAATACATAGCCTACATAGTTGTCTTCAAGATCATTATCATTACGCTCTAGTTTATCTACTGTCCATTCAGTACAATCTGCAAAAACAGTTTCAAGGTCATTAGTTGTACAGTTGTCACAATCATCATCGTCAAAATCGTTGTCATCATCTTCATCACAGCTATCATCTGCGATTTCAATTGCGTTTTCTAACTCTTGAATTGAATTGATAGTTTGTGCACTACCATCAGCAAAAATTACAGTAATAGGGAAATTAATAGTTACTGCTGCAAATTCATCTAAATCATCTATAAAATCATACATATCATTATCATTGTTGATAGTAATAGAGTTGATTAAATCATTGTTTTCATCAAAAACAGATGCAGTAATAGGGTATTGAAAGTCAATACATTCAATATCGTCATCATCTTCATTTTCACCAACACAGTTTGCCGTTAGTGCTACTAATTCAGCATCAGAGTTGACTACAACCGTTGAAAAATCGGTGAGTATGATTGTGATCGGGTATGAAATTACAACAGAGTCTACATCATCATCAAATAAATCAATAATGTCTTCTATGTCCTCATAACCATCGTCATCATTAATAGTTATTTCAATACCATTTACTGTAACTGTAACTGGTAGTTGAACACTTAAACAACTCGCATTATCTATGATGTTGTCGCTAGAACCATCATTAGATGCAGTTCTACTCATTAAATTTGCTACTGTTGAATTAGCTTCGATTGTTTCTTCAACTGGTGGGTCGATTACTAAATCGTCTTCGGTTCTACAAGAAGTCATAGTGAGTAAAATCCCTATAACTAGTAGTAAAATTGGTTTCAATGTTTTCATAATGGCATGGATTTTATTTTAATTTTAAGTTCGTTTGTTAATTGGCTTTTAAATAGCCTCTTTATTCTTAAAACAACTCATTAAAAAAATGTCCCAAGAAAATTTTTAAATTTTTCGATTAATTCTTAATTCTAATAATTTTAAATCAATAATTGTAGATTTTAAATTATTGAATCTGTCATTTGCTTGTCTATATTTATAAAGATTAATGGCATTATAATCCTTTTCTAGTATTTGCTCTAGTGCCTTTATTTTTAACTTGCATTGAAATAATTCATCCCTTTTCATCATAGAGATTGATTTTATAAACTTTGTTGTTCTATTTACACAAGTTGATTGCATTATATATTTTAAATCTTAAAGGGATTAAGCAACTAAATCTTTTATTTAAAACAACTCAAGCTAATATTATCCCAATTAATTCTAGTCAATATTTTTTTCTATCTTTCCATTAAAACTAAAAAAACAATTTTGCAAAAATCATTACATCAAGATATATGCGATAAGATTCGCTTCTCAAAGTTATATGAGAAGTATGCTCAATCATTGAGTAATATTTTGTTTTATAAATATGGTGAGCTTTTAAATCCATCAGACAAGGTACAGGAAGCCTTTATTAAATTGTGGGAAAATTGTGCTAAAATAAAACCAGAGACCGCTAAATCTTATTTATATACTACTGCAAATAATATGATGCTTAATGAAGTAAAGCATCAAAAAGTAGTTTTAAAATACCAACAGGTAAAACCGAAGGATTATACCAATGAGTCACCTGAATTTATTCTACGCAAAAAAGAGTTTCTAAAACGGTTTGAACGTGTGCTTTCTCAACTTAAAGAGGAAGAAAGAGCTGCCTTTCTTTTAAATAAAGTAGATGGCAAAACACATAAAGAGGTTGCAGAAATTTTAGGAATCACAAAAAAAGTGGCTGAACACAGGATTTATGCTGCTTTTAATAAACTAAAAAATGAACTTGAAGAACTAAAACGAAAATAATTATGGGACAATTAAAATCTAAGTTGTTTTAAATATATAACACCATGTTATGGACAAAGAGCAATTAGTGAAAAAGTGGTTAAATAATGACCTGTCTGAAATAGAGTCAAGGACTTTCAATGCGTTGGAAGATGCTGACTTATATAAAGAAATTATTGAGGAAGCTCAAAGGTTCAATGGTAATACAAACGCCAAAGTTGAATCTTTTGATACTTTAGACGGGAAATTAGTTTCCAAGAAAAGCACATCTGTAAATTGGATAAAGGTTGTTTCAAGTTTAGCTGCTATTCTTGTTGTTGGATTTGCCTTATTTACATTGATAAATAAAGACGAAATAAACTCGTTTAAGACTGATTTAGCTCAAAATGAAACTATCACACTACCTGATAACTCAACAGTTAACCTAAACGAGTTATCACAGCTAGAATACGATGGTTCTAATTGGAATGAGATTAGGTCATTAGATCTTAATGGTGAAGCTTTTTTCGATGTAGAAAAAGGAAAACGCTTCGATGTTAATACAGAGTTCGGAAAAGTAAGTGTTCTAGGTACAGAGTTTAATGTGCTATCAAGAGACAGTATTTTTAAAGTATCCTGTTACGAAGGTTTGGTGCAAGTAACATATAATAATGATAAAGTTAAACTACCTGCTGGTACAGAGTTTATTTTATCTTCAGGAAAAGGTTTAAAGTCAAATATTGTAATAGCTGAACCGTACTGGCTTAAAAACATGAGTGTTTTTGAAGATGCTTCTTTTAAAGCGCTTGTTGAAGAGCTTGAAAAACAATATAATATTAAGGTTCAATATCCATCTGACTTGAATGTAAACTTCACAGGTGCTTTTGAACATAACAACCTTGAAAACGCCCTAAAATCTATCTCAAAACCCCTTAATCTGACCTATACTATTAAGAATACTAACGAGGTCATTATTAAGAATGGGCAGAACTAAATTTTATATATTTCTATTCCTATGCTTTTCTCTCACATTTAAATTGATGGGGCAAAACACAGAACAGAAAGTTTCCATCTCTGAAGTACTGGAAGATATCACAAAAGTACACTCTATCAATTTTAACTATGAGAGTAGCCTTTTAAAAGATATTACCGTAATTCCTATATCGCAAGATTTAAGCTTGTCAGCAAAAATCAATAATCTTGAAAGGCAAACCAACCTAGTTTTTGAAAAAGTTAGCGATTTAGTTTACACTATTTCAAAGGTGATTCAATTGTGTGGCTACATTCAGGGTTCAGAATCACTAGAACCACTCATGGATGCTACTGTTACAAGTAAGTTTGCTTATGCAGTAACTGATGAGAATGGTTATTTTGAAATTGAATTGAAATCTCAAAATGAATCGTTAACTATAAGACATATAGGGTTTAAAACCATTGAGCGTCAGGTAAAGTATTTCAATTTAGAAGATTGCGGAACGATAATAATGCTTGTTCATCAAGAGGTTATATCACCAATACTTATTGAAACTTATCTTGTTAGAGGTATAGATAAAAGACAGGATTGGTCAACCTCAATCGACTATAAGCGATTTAGTCTTTTACCTGGTCTTATTGAATCTGATGTATTGCAAACCGTTCAAGCTTTACCAAGTATTTTAAGTGTTGATGAAACTGTTTCTAATATTAATATTAGAGGTGGTTCTCACGACCAGAATTTAATGCTTTGGGATGATATAAAAATGTATCAAACAGGGCATTTCTTTGGTCTAATTTCTAGTTTTAATCCGCTTATGACACAAACAGCAAGTGTCATTAATAATGGCTCAGACGTATCACTTACTGATGGTGTTTCAGGCACTATACATATGCAGACTGAGAAACAAATTGATTCAAAATTCAATGGTGTTTTTGGTGTTAATTTTTTGAATGCAGAATTGTTTTCAAATATTCCTATAGGTAATAAATCATCATTACAAATTGCATCAAGAAAGTCTTTAGATGATTTTTTAAGAACACCAACTTATGATGTGTATTTTGATAGAGTAACTCAAGACACAGAAGCTGAAATCAATGTCTCTAATGTCACTAATTCTAATCAAGAATTTGATTTTTATGATGCTTCTTTGCGATGGTTATATCAACCTACTGATAAAGACTTTATCCGATTAAATTTTATTCTAATTAATAACGATTTAGGATTTAATGAAACTGCTAATATTAATGATGAGTTAAGAACCAGACGTAGCAACATATCTCAAAATACTCTTGCTGTTGGACTTAATTATAAAAGACAATGGAACCAAAAACTATCCACAACTATCAATGCTTACGACAATGAATATAAACTTGAAGCTCTTAATGCAGATGTATTGAGTAATCAGTTGCAACTACAAGAGAATATTGTTTCGGAAACAAGCGTTCAACTGAATAATTTATATGAACAAAAGCTATGGCGCTTTAATCTTGGCTATCAATTTACAGAAACCGAAGTCATCAACTTAAACGATATTGATTTACCGCGATTTGTAAGGCGTGATGAGGAAATATTAAGAGAACATAGTGCTTTTGGTCAGGCTTGGTATAAAAACCCTAGCAATGATTTTTCAGTAAGAGGTGGCGTAAGAGCAAATTACTTAACTCGATTTGAAAAATTGATAATCGAACCAAGATTAAGTCTTAGAAAATCTATTGGTGAGCACATTGAAATAGAGGCACAAGGCGAATTTAAACACCAAAGCACATCGCAAATAGTTAATTTCCAGAATGACTTTTTAGGTATTGAAAAAAGACGATGGCAGTTAACGGATAATGATAGTATTCCAATTATACAAAGCAAACAAGCTTCACTTGGTGTAACCTATAAAAATAATGGATGGTTGTTGGATGCTAAAGGTTATTACAAAACTGTTGAGGGTATAACGACCCAAAGCCAAAGCTTTACAACCAAATACGAATTTGCTAAAGAGAAAGGACGTTATAACGCTTATGGCTTTGAGTTTTTATGCAGAAAAAAAAATGGCAATTTCAATAGTTGGTTAAGCTATTCATACATAAACAACACTTACACATTTGAAGCCCTCGAAGATATTGAGTTTCCGAGTAATTTTGATATTACACATTCAGTTACTCTTGGTACAACTTTTAGTAATACATCTTGGAATGTTTCGGCAGGATTAAATTACAGAACAGGAAACCCAACAACTATGCCGTTAGATGGCAATGAGATATTTGATGATAATATTAATTTTGATGAAGGTAATGGTCAAAGGTTAATGGATTATTTGAGAGTTGATGCTTCTGCTATTTATAAGTTCAAAATTAGCAACACCTTTAGGTCAGAAATTGGTGCATCTGTGTGGAACATTTCGAACAGGCAAAATGCTATCAACGACTATTATAGAATCAATGAAAATGATGTAGTAAATAGGTTTTCTAGGTTTTCATTAGGTTTGACTACTAATGCTGTGTTACGTTTATATTTTTAGCTAAATTATCATTAAATATAGTTTAAAGGCAGTTTAATGACTCTAATCCCAACTCATTCGTTGTAATATTCCCGCATTGAAAATTGCTAATAATGCTAGACCAACATCTGCATAAATGTTCTTCTCAAAAAAATGTCTTTTGTACTCTATTTTACTTCGTTTAATGGCATTTCTTTACTACCTATTTTATCTAATAAACTTTCTATATTCTTAATTATCTCTTTAAAAAACTTTGGATTATCAAATACTATTTCAAACCTATTTTCTGAAGACACATATTGTTTTAGAGTAAACCTATTATCACTAAAACTCTTAATATTGTTGAACTTTCTATCGCTATTGTTAACAGTATCGTTGTTTTTAATTATCCCCTTGTGATGTACAACTAAATTACGTACTTGTCTAAAATTATCAATAAAACTCCATTCAGGATTTAGTATCGAAAAATCAACTTTAGCAGACTGCTTTAAAAACTTTTTTACTTTATCAATATCATTATTACCCTTTAAATCATCTACTCTATAGTCTGTTTGTTTATAGGATGCGAACCTATCACAACCACGTTTTAAAACATCTTCAAAAAAAGAATACAGTTGTATGATTTGAGCGTTTCTATAATTTTTGATGTAAACATCATTAAACATAAACACATTGTCAATAAAGGAATCTTGTATGTGGTCTAAATATTCTTCTGAATATTCTGATTTATCTACCTCTTTGGAATTTTGAAAATTATCATATTCAACCTCAATGTTTTTCAATTCCATTTCAAAATGAGTTTCCATATGATTCATATAATCTTCAATAAGATGGAACTCAAAATGGATAAAACCAAATCCCATTATCGATGCAAGGGTTTCTTTTCTTCTTAATCTTGACATATCATTCTTTTATAAAAACCATAACGCATCTTTAGCATCATCTGGAACACCATTATTAAATCGTGGTGCTAATTAACAAACATTTTCTAAATATTTTAGATTATTAGTGCTTTTTTAGCATTAATTTTTTCAGCTTTAGAAGCTCTTTCTTTTGCTCATCTATTTGCTCTTCCAACTCTTTAAATAAATTTACTATTTTTTCATTTTCAGAAGGCTCCTTTTTAGGATCGTCGTGAAAAGAAATTGTAATTTCCTTTATCGAATCCAAATACTCTACTACGCTCTTTTCGTCATCAGATAAAAAACTACCATGTTTCCCAATCCATTCATTATCTTTTTCTAAAAGTTCTTCACTTATCATTGAAATCAATGATTTACGATATATCCTTTCAGAATTATTTTTTACTATTTCCAAAAAACTAAGCCAACTTGAATTACTTTTCTTTAATCCATTTCTTTTATCTAAAAACCTATGACGAATAAAAGGGTGTTCATTTTTTTTGAGTAATGAAATAACATCAATTATTGGTTTTAATTTTTCAGTAGGTTTTTCAATTGGTACTCTTTCTCTTTTTTCCCATATTTCTAATATAATATCGCAACATTCTTTCTGAAGTTTGCTTTTTTCTTCTTTGGACTTACACTTATCAATATTACTAATTAATTCAGCTAGATAATGCGCTAGCCATCTCGCCAAGGTATTTCCTGTATAAACTAATTCTAATTCTTTTATTAGTTTTTTACCTAACTTTAAAATCTCTTCCTCTGAGTGTTTTGACTGTTCCATCCGCTTTTAATAAATAAATTTTAGTATGCTCCCAAGGTTGTTTTCTATTATCGCTCCAATATTGACTTTCCTTAAGTTGTTTGCTTATTTGACACTTTATAATCATATTCAAATTCTTCTTTTTCAAAATTTTTAATATGAAATAAATATCAACTTTTAATATTTCTCCTGAACTTTCAATATTTTTAATATCTCTATATCTACTATCACTTGTTTCATCCCAAAATTCTAATAAAGACACTTTATTATCATTTAGCTGAGCCACTTTCAAATCATCACTAAATTTAATTTGGAAAGCCTCTTGGATATTTATTCCAAAAGTGATAATGCTTTTACCTGTTCTTTTCGCTAAATAATCATGTTTATCTAAACCATCGTATATCGTTTCATTTACTTTCAACCAGCTTTTAAAGATTAAATCGTTATTCTTAACCTCAAAACGCTCTCCATCATTTTCTATCGGAAATGCGTAATCATGCTGATTCTCTGCACTTTGAAAAGCTCTTAATATTGCTTCAGAACCTTTGAATGAAACTAGAGCTGAACGAATATAGACGGTTTCACTATTATCTCCAATATGACGTGTAAACCCAGCATGAGGAATAATAAACCTTTCATTATAAAATTCTGAAATACCTATTTCTTTATCAAATTTATCTTCGTGAATTGTATCTCTCCATTCTTTATCAAATTTATCATACTCATTTTTCCAAAACTTATCTAATAAAGGTAATGGGTCTCGTAAATCTGAAGCCCAAAAATCATTCCAAGTGATGGCTTTAGATTTAAGCCAATAGTCCCAAGAATCGTAATCATCTTCGTCATCATAATATTTTACTAATTGACGTTCTTTCTCTAACAACTCATTTGCAGCACAAAACATAGCATGGTATTCAAAATAGGTATCTAAACTTTCAACTTGTGGATTGCTTCCTTTTCTCTTATCCCTTAATCCCCAATCGTAATTTCGAGTGTAATCATCTTTATTTATATCGCCAGTATACCCCCATTTTTCTACAATATATTTATCAGCTATGTCTGCGACATCATATTCAGATGAATTAAAAATGTCTCCAAGATTACTATACCAATAAGGTAATACATCCATACCATCAAAATCAAACCTCCAACTTTTATCTGAAGTTGAGTTATATCTTCTTTGCTTACTTGAATATGATTCTTCTTTTACTTTATCAAATTTACTTACTAAGGCATTTTCAATTATTTCTTGTTCTTCTTTATTGTAAATCTTATCATTATATTTTAATAAGTTCTGACAGACTCTTTTAATGAAAAAGTTAATTAACACATGTGGTAATTCTACATTTTGAAGTTCTTTGATAAAAAGTTCTTTTAAGTCCACAAGTTTTTCAGGTACTTCAGCACTTATTCTATCTATTGCAATCCAAAGATATAATTTGGAAGAAATCCAATAAAAGATGTATTCCTCATTCTGAAATGGACTACAATTGGTTTCATTTTGAGCTTTAATTAGATATTTAAGAATACTATTATTACCAAGATTAACGAGATTCCTTATGCTATGAATTGCCTCCCATCTTAGCTCTTTATCTGGAAGTCCTAAATACAATCGTAAAATATTTGCAATAGCTTCATCGGTATCTGATGGTGGAAGTAACTTATCAGTCCATAAGCCATCTCTAAAATCAAACTTTATATTTTTATTCCATCTAGTTAAAACCCAATTAAAAATTTGGGTATTATCTTTTATAGTGAGCCTATGTTTAATTAAGAAAAATACGCTATATATAGATTCATCAGTTAATACTTCTATTTTTTCTGGTAAAATTTTAAGGATAATTTCTCCTAATTGAATTTCGTTAAAGTCAAACATTTTAGCAAACTCTAACAATTTACCGATACTAAGAGAATTTCCATAATCAAAGTTTTCAAACCATGTTAGAATAACATACTTAAATTTCTCTTTTTTCCATTGTTTTAAAGAAGGATAATAACTCCATTCCTCTAGCCGCTCTCTAGTTGCACCTTCAAATGAATAGAAACTCAAAAGCTCAGAGTCTATGTCCACAATAGCATCTAATTGACTTGTATAATTCTTAGGCTGACAATTATTTTTTATCTCAGATAAAAAATAATCTATTTTCCATCTGTTAGAATAACTGTCGTTATTTTCAATTATAGTGCTAATAGCTTTTTCTAAGTCTCTTGTAGAACTTATATCAGTATCACTAAGGTCTATCTCATGGACAAATTTCTCTTTATCAAAATCATTTGAATGCGTGCTTTCTTTTTCTTTTTCAATTGTTTCTCTAAAGTTTAAGTACGCTTCAATTTTTTGGATTATTTGCATTTCAACAAACGCACCTGACTTAATTTTATTATAAATATGATTTAACGTACTTTTATTTTTATGAAGTAAGCAATCTCTATAAATTATTTCAACAAATTTAGTTTTACCAATTAAATCTCTTGATTCATCATATTTGGTTAAAATCATATCGTAGAGTTCTATCGATTCCTCTGTATAATATTTGTACTGATACATTGGAATTAATGAACCAGCAACAATATGATCAACCTTACCTTTCTTTAAAGAAAATTTTAAAATAGCTATAATATATTTAGACAAGTTAATTACACCTCTATGATGCCATCTAGATGCTACTGTAAACATTGAATTAAAATTGATGTCAGCAATTCCATACAAAGCATTCTTATAAGGAAAATGCTTTTTGTCATAACCCTCTAACATGTAATCGCTATATTCCGTAAACCTAGCATAATCATGGGCAAGTTTAGGATCTGTCTTTGCAAATCCTATTTTTGCTAAGTCTGATAAACAACTGATTTTAGAAAATGCTTCAAAATCAATTTCTTCTGTTGCTTTTATAGCTTCATTGAAGTAATGCTTACCAGAATTAAAGTCTATTTTTCGGCTTAATAAAGCACATTTTATATAACTTTCTATTCTTTGTGATGAAGGGTTTGAACCAGTTTTAATCAATTCATCAATTTCACTTAGTATTTTAAGATTTTTATTTAGAAAAGCTTTTACATGAATTGTCTCTTCAACAATCCAAAATCTCATTGCTATTTTGCTTGCGTTACTATCCACTGATTTTATAAGCACTTCTATTAAATCATTATTATTAATTTTTACTGCAAAGTTGGCTAGAAGGCTAGCAAAATAATTTACTTTCTCATTATAACTATGTCCGTTTTCGTACCTAAAACTATAATCTCCAGAAAAAGACTCACAAATATTCCTAAATGTGATGGCTGCCTCGCCAACAGTTATTTTTTTAGATACAAAATCTGTATTTAATTGAAAGATGGGTAGAATATGTTTATAGAAGCTAGTAAACTCTTTTTTCTCCCTTTCTAACGAGTTTTTCTTTTCGTAATCTTCAATTTTATCAATATCATTAAATTTATCTGGAAGTAAACTTTCGACTGATAATAATTCATTATCTATAAAAGCTTTTAAAGATTTAATTTTTAAAAACAGATTTATTTTGTCTGCATCATCATCACTACCATGTCTTCGATAAAAGCTAGGAATGTATTTTGGAAACTCAAATTTAATATGTTTTAAAATACTATTTACCAATGTTTTATCAATACCATTAGATATCAACAACTCACAGAAATCGACCAGTATTTGTCTGAATTTAATATTGAACTTAATTACTTTTCTGGATAGAACTTTTTCAACTTCACTAGCAATCATTTTTAGTTCAAAATCATGATGCATCCCATATTTATAGGACTTAGTAATAACAAATATCTTAGCATCAATTCTTAAAGGTTCTATTTTAAACCATTTATTAATTTCTGTTTTATTACTAAATAAAAATAAACTCTCAATTAAATAATTTCCTCCGGATAATCTAACGTCTCTAGGTGTCCAGCTATTAATTGAGCTCAATGCTTCGTCAACACCAACTATTCTCAAAACTGCTTCTGTGTAATAAGCTATGTCCTTGCTTGAAATAGGGTATTTATGTAAATCATTTTTTTTAACAGAGTCACTTCTCCAGTTAAGCCATTCTTTAGCTGTTTTTAAATGTTTTAAAGCAGCCTTATGATTCTTTATCTCTCTTGAATACACTCCTGCTAACTTCATATGAAATGAGCCAGCCCATGATTTTTCATCTGAATTGAGTTTCAGTTTATTAAGCGAAGTATCATCCCCAAATTCAGAAACTAAATCAGGATAATCAATTAATAATGCAGTTAAGGCTTTGTCCTTTTTAGCTTCTTCGGCAGCTATAAAAATGAGTTTAAAATAAGTTAAATTATCATCAACATTATTAGCCACCTTCATTGCTAATCTCGTCCTACTTATATAAGTTGCTCTATTTTTTATAGGGTCCTCTGGAAGTAATAAAAATTTTCTTTCTAAAACTATATCCTTTAATAATTGATTTTGTTTTGACTGAAAAAGTAAGTTGCCCAAATTAACAGAAGCATAACTATCATTCTCTGCATTTTTAAGAAAAACCTTAGTTGCTTGAGTTAACATTTCCTGACTTAACGGATAATTATCTCGTATATAATTTTCAAAATCTTCATCTCGAAATTCAAAATTATTATTTTCATATATAAGACCAGTCCATACTTCAGATGATATATCTAATAGAAAACTTTGACTTACATTCAATATTTCTGATAAATAATTTATGGGTACAGGTCTTGGTAATCCAATTAAAAGACTAAAAAAATCATCTATTATTATTTTCTCTTGATTAGATACTTTTTTTTTGGCTTCTTTAATTTTATCAAGAATAAGTAACTCTACTGTTTTTCCGTTTGGTTTTAAAAAATTTATAACTTCTTTTATACCTTTCTTCTTCAAATCGATTGAATAAAATTGAGCTCTTGGAATACCATTTGTGTATTTTCGAAATTCAGAAATTTCTGTATCTGAGATGTCTGGAAAGTATTTTTTTATAAACTGAGTGGTTTCTTCTAGACTAAATGGTTCTAACTCAATGTCAATGTAATCTTCTGGTAATTTAAGTGACTCTTTTCGATGCGTCCTAGTAGTAACAATTAAATTACAACCAGAAGGTATATCCATATTTAAAATATCTTGCACAAAGCTCTTTTCTCCATAATTGCCAGCAGCAGTTATACTATTATCTGCTGCATCGATAATAATAGTAAGTGTAGCATTAACATCTCTTTGTTTTAGAATTTCCACAGCGTGTACAATTCTTTTTTTGAATTCTTTTACATAAACATCACTCTGTAAAGGAAAGTGTGTAATCAAAAAATCTGTTCCTATTCTTTTTGCTATATCGTTTGATATATGTGTTAAGGCATTTTTGTGTAAATGTCTATTATCTTCAGCATTTTGGTAAGAACCAGAACCATAGCAATCAAAAGTTATACATTCATTATTATCTGGTAAGTATTTTTGTATTTGTTGAATAATAGTGGATTTTCCAATCCCAGCACCACCATGAATACATATTGGAAGAAAACCTGTGTTTGCAGCTATCTCAGATTTTATTGATTCTAATTGCTCTCTTAAAATACTATTCTTATTATCCTCCAAACTTTGAGAAACAGGGAATAAATTTTCTATACTACCATCGTTAAATCCTAAATTTGCGATAACATCAGTAAGCGTAATTTTCCTCCTGCTTCTAGCCTCTGGCATCATTTTATCAAAAACTAAGTCTCGCAATAGGCTATATTGAAATTTCGAATTATATGTTGTTCTAGGAATATCTTTATATAACTGAATTTTCAGGTTTAGTCTTGAATCTGCACCACAATCATCTAAATCGAGTATCCTTATAAAATCAGTAAACTCTGTTACTTTTAATTTGGAAGCTGTAAATAATTTTTTTAATGAATCGCTATTTTCAGGATTACTCTTAAGTACCGTATTAAAACTTATTTTTCCTTTATTTTTATGTAGATAAGTTTTAATATCATTAATAGACTTGAGATGATTAGTGTTAAAGTTTCTATTAGTAACTAATTTTATATGTACTTTTTTTAAAACAGACTCTCTACCAAATTCATCTAAATAAATCTTGAATATATTTGCTAACCTATGAATTAGTGACCCTTCAGTAGATTTACTTTTTTTACCTAACCATAATTCTCCTAATGTGTAATTCTTATTACTTCTAAGTGTACTATATTTTAGCTGAGAGATAATAACTTTTTTCGCTTCAATATAATTATCTGCACCATAATATTCACTTAAATCAACTCCAAGTAAATTTTTCCCTGTTGGATCTAATTGCTCTGATTCTGACAGTTCAACACCTTCAATATTGATAGCCTTGAGACCTAAGTCATTAAAGTTTAATAATTCTAAAGTCTTTTTTATTGTCCAAAGAATATGGAAATCATCTCCAGCACTAGAGATATCAGCATCTTGTATGTGCTTAATTTTGTTTTTACTCATTTAATAACCTTATAAGACTATTAAAGTAATAATTTTAATATACTTACATTATAAAAACGAGATAATCCAAAACAATTTATCATATTTTATAGGAAATGCCTTTTCAACTTCTAGATAATAAATGTTGATCAAAAAATATTAATAGTTTTGATAATTTTGAATTATAATTTTTAGTTCATTTAATTCTTTCCTTAAAAAAGCAATATCTCCTTTCGTTGCAGGTAAAGAATTTGGTACAAAAATTTTTTTCGCAACAAATACTGCTGCATCTGCTGTCGCTGAACCAATAGCTGAATTTGAGATTGAAGCACCACTAATTTTACTCGATGTTTTTAAATGTTCCACTTTAGCTTCTATTGCTTTAATACTTTCCAAAACATCATTTCTATAGACCATTTTATTTTCTGGATTAGCCACTACTAACTGATCTTTCTTATAATGACCTGACACATATGTGTAATTATTTCTTTTATAACTAGCTTTTGTTTTACAACTGTTCGTGCAATACACATGATTGCTTCTTCTTGGTTCAAACAATTGATAACAATGTTTGCAATTTTTAGTCGTTTTCATAGTTTCTTGGGCGTTTTTAATACTTGATACGTTAAATAACGTTTTATTTAACCTTTTACACTCGTTTACTCTTACCGTTTAAATTTATGTAATTACACATATTGAATAACCTGTCGACCACTCTGGAGCCATAGAAGGTTTCCAAAGCAAGAAGATTACCTTTTGGGTTATCTTCATAACCTTCAACAGGATTCATCGTGAAATGTGTTTTTAGATTTTTTCTGGAACGTCGCATAATTATTTCTTTCATGGTATTGGTTTGTCCGTAATTACTAGCAAGTTTTTCAGAATATAAATCATCGAACAGCATAGTACCGCGTGTATAATTATTATAGAAATCTATTTTTTCTTGTGGAGATTTTATAGCTTCATAATCATCTACAACATCGTCCACGGAAACTATCTTAAAATTATGTGGCTTATATCCCTTAAAGACGGATTCAAAACTTGTCATGATTTTAGTTTTTCCGAATCCTACTTTGCCTACTAATAGCAGTCCCTTATTAAAAGATGGCGCAACATCCTTCTTATATAAATTTTCACAACTGAGAAAAGATATATCATTCATGAAGTATAAAAAAACCGCAGAAAGATTTTCTTTAACATAATTCTCGGTGTACTCAAACGGTAATCCAGTCAAAGTTTGAAATTTCATCTTAAATTCTTCCCACAACCATTCTTTGCTGAATGGATGGTTAGTTTTATTGGATGAACATTTCTTCCTAATATTCTCTATTATGCTACCGCAGATTACATCACAATCTGTATTTTTTTCATTTAATAATCTCATATTACCTATTTGAAGATGTCCCCGAAGTTATAATTTTACTGTATTTCGGTTTTTCATTCTTTTTCCATTTTACTAAGCGTTTGTCAATTTCAAAAAAATCTTGGCTTTCATGTTTCATCAACTTTTTATCTCTATCGGTCTCGCTCCAGTAATTAAAAAAAGAATTTAAAATTTCTATATCATATTGAGAGTGTGCAAAAACTTGTTTTTTAAATTTTTGCAGTCTAACCTCTATTTTATCTTTATTAACCTTCTTTTGATTATTACTTTCTTTAGTTGTTGTTGATTGTTTGCCATTTGATTGTTCCTTGTATGTTGACTGAATGTTATTTTGTTTGTTGACTTTTCCCTTTACTGATTGAGACTTATCATAATTAATAAGAGTTATGAGCGTAAACTGGCTTGTTGTTTTAATTGTTATATAACCAGTTTTTTTGAGTTTAGATAAGGCTGTCCTAATATTTTGAATTGACAAGCTTAATTCAGCAGCTAAATTATTATTTGATGTAATCAATTGTCCTCTTTTTACAGCTTGACCCTGCCACTTTTTGTCTTTAAAGTTTGCTTTAATGATGAGATGAAACCAAAGTCTAGAGACATTAGGGGATTGATACCACTCCCAATCTAAAATATCTCGTTGTATTTGTACATATCCAACCATTATCCTTGCTTTACAAGTTTATTGAATATTTCACTGCGCTTGTAATACACGCGATTACCCATTCTATAACTAGGAAGGATTCCATTTTTTCTCCATTTCCATAAAGACTGCTTCGAGCATTTTAAAATTTCAAGAGTTTCATCTACCGTAAGCAGCTCTTCTTCCTTTCTGGGTAATTGATATTTTTCAAAAAACTCCTTTAGCTTAATATCAAATCCAGTTAGGATATTGTCAGCAAGATCTTGAGGAGTGGTTTGATAAAAATGGACTGGTGTGGACTTCATATTATACTATTTCAATGTATTTGACAGTACAATAATAAAGTAGCTTTTTAGGTCATTTGGTACCGTAAGGTACCGGTACCCGATTCACTATTTTGAATATGGAATATAAAAATTATCAGCTACAAAGCTTCTAAGTAGATCTTGGTGCTTTTCAGAATTAGCATCAACATATCGCCTCAAACTTTCTTCTTTGGGTATTTTTTCAGTAAAATTAAAGGTGTTTAAAATCCTTCTTGCTAATTCTGTATTGTTTATTTCACCATTTTTCTGAGTTGGCGGATCTATGTAACCTTCACTAACCAGTTGACCAATAAAAAATGCCAAGTGACTAGATTTACCTCTCCATAGTAGACCTTTTTTTGAGAGGTTGGATTCAGCTTCTGCAATGCTATCTAAAAATTCTTCAATTATAGTAACGACAACTTTAAAATGTGGTTCCTTACTAAGTAAAAATGTCAAATGATAAAATATCGGATAATCAAATTCTGGTTTAAGAATTGAACCATTTGTTTCAATAAACCCATCCCCTAAATCTTTTTCTTCATAATATCCTCCTTCCTGCCAATTCGCATTTTTAATTATTTTTTCAATTGCTGATGGAACTGCAAACTTCAAAATTTTAATAAAAATTTGTTGCGAATTACAGTTATCATAATGATAACCTATAAAATATTCTATCTCTAAAATATCCAAATCAAAAAGTAACTTTCTTAAAAAATATTTTAAATAAAAGTCTTTTTCTAATTTTGGCTCAAACTGATCATAACATCTGAGCTTATAATTATTGAAATTATCAATTTCATCCTTTTTAATTATCGAAAAACCATCTTTGTAGTTCATATAATTTGAAGTTATCTTTTTAATTTTTAAAAAATGCACTATCCGCTATTTTAACTGCCCTCTCCTGAGGTGTTATTTTAATATATTTATAAAATTCCCGTTCTGTAGAATGACCACTAATAGCCATAATATCAATAGTTGGCATTTTTGATAAATAGGCATTAGTGCAAAAAGAGCGTCTTGCAGTGTGAGACACAATTAAACTATACTTTGCTTCTTCTTTCACCTCTTCTTTTCCCCCTATGGTTCTGCATATTATAATAGGCTCATTAATCTTTGCTATACGACCAGCTTCTTTAATATATTCATTTATATCTGGCTCATTTAATTTCTTAGGGAGTTTACCATTATACCTTTTATTCATTATTTCTTGAAGTTTGGGGTGTACAGGAACAAACAATTTTTTACCAGTTTTCTTTTGTTTAAACTCAAAAACCTGCTTATCGTCAAACATTTTAATTTGACTACTACTTATACCATTATAATCTGAAACTCTTTGACCAGTATAATAGCCAAACAAAAAGATATCTCTTGCAAGCTCCCAGTCTTTAGTCTTTGACAAATCCGCATCATAAAGTGCCTTTATTTCTGATTTGGTTAAGTAAATCGAAACAGCTTCTTCCGAAACAGGTTTAAATTCCCTATGCTTATATTTTAAATTGAAGTTGACACCATCCTCAGTAGCCCTGTTTAAAATAGTGATTAGATTCTTCACATGTTTACCAATCGTATTCACTGCATATTTATTTTCCTCCATATACTTCAGGAAAGCATAGTAGAACTTTAAATCTATTGATTCAAAATCAAGTTTATAATTTAATTTTTTATCAAACTCTCTCAATCTATTTATAGTTTGTTTGTATGATCTAACGGTAATAGGGCTAAGTTTTACTGCCCCAATATTCTTAGCTTGATTTTCTTTTCTTTCTATAAAATCATCCGCAAAGTCAAAAAAAGTATTTTTTATGTTAGTATCTTCATTAGTACCTCTTATGATTTTTTCTAGGATTGTTTTGAGTATTTCTCTATCTTGTTTTTCATTTTCAGTCAAATAAGATATTACTGACAAAAACTCGAATGAATAAAGTCTTAAATCGCTATTTACCTTCTCTCGATTTTCTATATATGAAACAGCTCTAATTCTTTGATTAGTCTTATCCCAATTTTTAGGAAGAACTTTATATCCAGTAGAAAACTTTATCCGATTGTTTCTACCAAAATTATAATCTAAAATTATAGATGTCTCCTTGTCTGAATTGACATCTTTGAGTCTGTATTTTATTGTTCCAGAAGTAGATTTTATTGCTTTATTCATTTAAGCGTAAAAAATTGGTTTATAAAATTTTATTAGGGGACAACAAAAGGGACAACATAAAGGTTATTTGTTGTTATTTCAAAAGTACTCAATTATAGTAAATAAACAATCAATACTTTATAAATAAGGATATACAAATAACTTAGCTTAAAATACTGTAACATGTTATAAATTGAATAATGGTACTGGAGGCACCACCACTTAAAACCCGTTTCAGTTGAAACGGGTTTTTTGGTTTTTAAATATAACCGACGATATATTTAAAAAAATAAAAATCTAAAGGCTTCTAAAAACATTATATTAATTAACAAAACACATGTTAGTTATAATTTAAGTCCATTATGAAACAACGCATTAAACATTGTAAAGTTTGTAATGTAGACTCTTCTACCATGTACCGCGTACAATATAATGACCCCAAAACATGCGTTTTTGTTTGCAAAGCGTGTTTAATACGTATTAAAAAAGATAACCCTGAATACAGATACGGTGGGACTTGGAAGAAATAAAAACTACACGCCCAACACAACACACGTTTTATCGTATTTATTGCACCATTAAAACATCATAAGCGCAGTATTAAAAAAGAAGCATTGCAATCGTAGCGGCTTTTTTTTTGATGTTTGTAGTTTTTTCTATTTTTTTCTGTAATCTTTAAGTTCTATCTTCGACCAACTAATTTTTGATTTTAAAACGTTATTACCTATGTCTAAAACCTATTACGACGCTGCAGATTTAAGAAAATTTGGGAAAATCACAGAATGGAGCGAAGAACTTGGAAACAAATTCTTTGATTACTACGGAAAAGTATTTGAAGAAGGCGCCTTAACTGCTCGCGAAAAATCCTTAATTGCCTTAGCCGTTGCGCATACAGAACAATGTCCGTATTGCATAGATGCTTACACAAAAGACACTCTGCAACGTGGGGTAACCAAAGAAGAAATGATGGAAGCCATTCATGTTGGGGCAGCTATAAAAAGTGGTGCAACTTTAGTTCATGGCGTACAAATGATGAATAAAGTTAATAAATTGGATGGATAATTCGATTGACGATTGTGGATGTACGATTTTATATTTTTAAATCGTACATCGGATATCATAATTCTTAAATAAATTTATGGCAACAAAGTCCCTAAAAAAACAAGGCAGCGATTTAGCACAAAGCAACAAACAATTAGAAATACTATCAAATGGTATTTTTAAAAATGGCGAATTACCTACGTTTAAAGCTAAGATTTCTGAAACGAGTCAATTTCCTTTAAAAGCGAGAAAACTAGAGATTTTACAAATAAATGTAGGTTATATGTGTAACCAGGTTTGTGAACATTGCCATGTTGATGCTGGTCCCGACAGAAAAGAAATCATGACGCGTAATACCATGCGCCAATGTTTGGAGGTTATTAAATCGTCTGGAGCGCATACTTTAGATTTAACTGGTGGTGCACCAGAAATGAACCCTGATTTTAGATGGTTTGTAGAGGAAGCTGCAAAAGTGGGCATCAAAGATTTTATAGTACGTTCTAATTTGACGATTATTCGTGCGAATAAAAAGTACTATGATTTACCACAGTTTTTCAAAAAACACAATGTCCATGTCGTAAGTTCTATGCCACACTGGACGCGCGGAAAAACAGACAAACAACGTGGTGAAGGCGTTTTTGACATGTCAATTAAAGCCTTACAGGAATTAAATGCTGTGGGTTACGGCATGCCAAACAGCGATTTGCGCTTAGATTTGGTTTACAATCCGTCTGGTGCGTTTTTACCAGGCGACCAAGCGTCAATGGAAAAGGATTTTAAAAAGGCACTACTTGAAGATTTTAACATTCAATTCCATAACCTTTTTGCTATTACAAATTTACCCATTGCGCGTTTCTTAGATTATTTAATTGCCTCAGAGAATTATGAAGATTACATGTATCAGCTCGTAGAAGCTTATAATCCTGCTGCTGTTAAAAATGTGATGTGTACCAATACATTATCTGTAAGTTGGGATGGCTATTTATATGATTGTGATTTTAACCAAATGTTAGAGCTTCCTGTAAATAGTAAAGCAAAACACATTTCAGAATTTAATGAAGATTTGTTAGAAGGTCGAAATATCGTTATCTCACAACATTGTTATGGTTGTACCGCTGGTGCAGGCAGTAGTTGCCAAGGTAGTGTTGCGTAACGAATTTCTGTATAAGCCAAAAATCGAAGATTCAGCAAAGCGAGCTCATGCTATGAAAAATAAAATTATATACCTATTCACACTAATATCGAGCATTGGCTTTGCCCAAGATTCTATTTCAGACGTATTAAAAAAATTCAATTCAGAAAGCATACCATATATATCAGTACAAGAATTAGCCATGCCAAAAACAGATGCTATTCTTTTGGATGCAAGAGAACTTAATGAATTTGAAGTGAGCCATCTTAAAAACGGAATTCATGTTGGATATGATGATTTTAAAATCGCTACTATAACAGAAACACTTAAAGATAAAACAGCTAAAATTGTGGTGTATTGCTCCTTAGGCATTCGTTCTGAAACTATTGCTGAACAACTAAAAAAAGAAGGGTACACTAATGTATTCAACCTTTTTGGCGGTATTTTTGAATGGAAAAACAATAACTTTAAAGTCTACAACGCTAAAGGTGAAACAGAAAATGTACATGCTTATTCTAAAACATGGGGCAAATGGCTTTTAAAAGGAAATAAAATTTATGACTGATACACTCGTAATTGTATTTGTAAAAAATATAAAATTAGGTACCGTTAAAACAAGATTAGCAAAAACCATAGGCGATATTGGTGCTTTTGAAGTCTATACAGAATTGGTTAAAATTACTGAGAATGCAACAGCAACACTACCTGTAGATAAACACATTTACTTCTCTAATGCTGTTGTTAATAGTAAATGGCCAAACGATTTTAAAACAGTACAAAATGGAGCTGACTTAGGTGAACGCATGCTTAATGCTTTTAAAGACGGCTTTAAAGCTGGGTACAAAAAAATTGTACTTATTGGCTCTGATTTACCAGACATTAATGCCTCGCACATTTTACAAGGTTTGGAAGCCTTAAAAGATAATGATGTTGTTTTTGGACCTGCAGAAGATGGTGGTTATTACCTTGTGGGTATGTCTAAAATGATAGCTTCTATTTTCACAAACAAACCTTGGAGCCAACCAAATTTATTAGAGGTAACGTTACAAGAGTTACACAACAATAATACAACAATAGATATCTTAGCAACACTAAACGATATAGATAATTACGAAGACTTAATAGCTTCAGATTTTTACAAATCGAATTTAAAATTACAAGAAAAAATACAACAACTTAATGATTAAATTTATAACCGAAAGCACAGAATACTTACAAAGTAAAGGTTTTGATAATCCTGAAATTGGTATCATTTTAGGAACTGGTTTGGGGCAACTTATAGATGAGATAGAAATAATAGCAGAAGCGAGTTATAATCATATTCCTAACTTTCCTACTGCTACCGTAGAGTTTCATAAGGGTAAATTGGTCTATGGAATTTTAGCCGGAAAAAAAGTAGTAGTAATGCAGGGGCGTTTTCATGTTTACGAAGGTTACACATTACAAGATGTAACGTTTCCTGTGCGTATTATGGAAAAACTGGGTATTAAAACATTACTAGTATCTAACGCCTCTGGTGCAATTAATTTAGATTATAAGAAAGGTGATTTAATGCTTATAGACGATCATATTAATTTGCAAGGAGGATCACCTTTAGCATTTAAAGGAGTTTCAGAATTAGGCGAACGCTTTACAGATATGAGCGCACCTTACGATGCAACACTTAATGCCACATTTGAACGTATTGCCAAAACCCACAATATCACTTTACATAAAGGTGTGTATGCTAGCGTGGTTGGGCCTCAACTAGAAACAAGAGCAGAATACCGAATGCTTAAAATTATTGGTGCCGATGCGGTTGGCATGAGTACAGTGCCAGAAATTATAGTGGCAAATCACTTAAATTTAAAAGCCGCAGCAGTGTCTGTTTTAACCGATGAATGCGATCCTGATAATTTAAAACCCGTTGATATTAGCGAAATCATTGCCATGGCAGGAAAAGCAGAACCTAATATGATTACATTATTTAAAGAATTAATAAAAGAAATTTAGACACAAGAAAACAGAACAAAGAGACAAGATTTCGTTTTTTTAATCTTTTTTCTAACCTCTCTTTTCTCTTATCTTAAAAAACTATGAGTTACTTAGAAGCCACAAACAATTTATATAAAGAAGCAGCACTAACACCAGATGTAGGACTTTGCTGTACAACCAATCCTGTTTGGGAATTACCTGGTTTAAAAATCCCTAAAATTATGCAAGAAATGAACTACGGTTGTGGTTCTACAGTGCACGCAAGAGATCTAACCAACAACCCAAAAATGCTTTATGTTGGTGTTGGTGGTGGTATGGAGCTTTTACAATTCGCCTATTTTAATAGACAAAAAGGAGGTGTTATTGGTGTTGATGTGGTTGACGAAATGTTAGACGCATCTCGTAAAAACTTTAAAGAAGCTGAAGCGCAAAACGATTGGTTTAAATCTGAATTTGTAGACCTTGTGAAAGGTGATGCGCTAAACTTAAATGTTGACGACAATTCTATAGATGTTGCTGCACAAAACTGCCTTTTCAATATTTTTAAAGCTGAAGATTTAAAGAAAGCTATTGCTGAAATGTATCGTGTATTAAAACCGCATGGCAAACTGGTAATGAGCGACCCAACTTGTGAGCAACCTATGAACGATACATTAAGAAATGACGATCGTCTTAGAGCCTTGTGTTTAAGTGGAAGTTTACCAATTGCTGAATATGTAAAAGCATTAACTGACGCTGGGTTTGGGACTATTGAAATTAGAGCAAGAAAACCTTACAGAATTCTTGACCCTAAAAATTACCCTACAGACAAATTAATTTATATTGAATCTATTGAGGTTGCAGCCATTAAAGATCCAATGCCAGCTGATGGCCCTTGTATCTTTACAGGTAAAGCGGCTATTTACTATGGCGATCAAGATTATTTTGATGATAACGCTGGTCATATTTTATTAAAAAATCAGCCTTTAGCTATTTGCGATAAAACGGCTGGTGCATTACAAGCTTTAGGTAGAGATGATATTTATTTCTCAGAATCTACATTTCATTATGATGGTGGAGGGTGTTGTTAGGCGATATTGCAATCCCTGTTAAGGCAGAAATCTCATGAAATGAAATTGTTATATTATCTCTATTGAGATTAGGGTAATTTAATTTTCAACTATGCTCTACCTGGATAGTTAAATAAAAATAGATTCCTGCCTTCGCAGGAAATAATATGGAAAAATATATAGACATCATAAAAAACTCATATTTGGGATACTGGAATTATCTCAAACACGAACTTGTAAACCTTAACCATTGGGATAACTATTTTTATGGCCTCATTGTAATTTCGTTAGCGGTTTGGTTATTAGAAATCGTATTTCCTTGGCGAAAAAAACAAGGTCTATTTAGAAAGGACTTTTGGTTAGATACATTTTATATGTTCTTCAATTTTTTTATTCTAAATCTTATTATTTTAATTGCTTTATCTAATACGGTTGCAGAATTCTTAAATGATGGTTTAGCTAGTGTAGGTTTATCTTTATCTAGTTTTCAACTATTTGATTCTACGCAATTACCTAAATGGTTAGGCTTATTAGTTTTCTTTTTGGTTAATGATTTTGTACAATGGAATACACACCGCTTGTTGCATCGTGTCCCTTGGTTATGGAATTTTCATAAAGTACATCATTCTGTAAAAGAAATGGGCTTTGCGGCTCACCTACGTTACCATTGGATGGAACCTGTAGTCTATAATTCGATACGATACATTCCTTTAGCCATTATTGCCAATTACAGCTCGCAAGACGTTGCCATTGTTTACTTTTTTAGCATCGTCATTGGCCACATTAACCATGCTAATTTGGGATGGGACTATGGGGTTTTAAAATATATCTTTAACAACCCTAAAATGCACATTTGGCACCATGCAAAAGAACTACCAAAGCATGTAAGTTATGGTGTTAATTACGGACTAACTTTAAGTCTTTGGGATTATATTTTTAAAACCGCACACATACCGCACGATGGTAGAGATATTGAATTGGGCTTCGCAGGTGATGAAACATTTCCTAAAGATTTTATAAGTCAAGAATTGTACCCTGTATTCTCGCGACAGCAGGAATCTACGGAATAGCACAACTGAAAATGAAATACTTCACTTTTTTGATAATAGTCTTATTTATAACATCGTGTTCTAGCACAAAAAAGACTATTAAAACAAACACTAAACCAATAGAAGATGTTGTAATTGTAACAGAAGTTCCTGATGTACTAAATGCTGAACACGAAAAGAACGTCTGGACAGAAGTTGAAGAAACACCTATTGAATCAAAAAAAAATGATAGTGTTGAAGATATTGAAATTGACGAAGACACATCATTTTATCAAGAGGTTTCTAAACGTGAAGGTTATTTGCATGACTTGTTTACTGAACTTTTACAAAAACACGTCTCTAAAAATGGTAATGTTGATTATAAAGGATTCAAAAAATCTCGCGCACAACTTCTAGCATATATTGGCATTCTAGAAAACACATACCCAAAGTTAGATAGTCTGTCTAAAAATGAAAAACTAGCCTACTGGATTAACACTTATAATGCCTTAACCATAGATTTAATACTTCGTAACTACCCCACAAAAAGCATAAAAGACATTAAAGATCCTTGGGATCAACGTCTATGGAAATTTGGCGACAAATGGTTAAATCTCAATGATATTGAACATAAAATTTTACGACATATGAATGAACCACGCATTCATTTCGCCATAGTTTGTGCTTCAGTTTCTTGTCCTAAGCTTCAAAATGTGGCTTTTACAGCTTTAAATTTAGACGCACAACTCATTAAAGCAACCAAAGAATTTCTAAATGATACTTCAAAAAATAAGCTTTCTGAAGATAGAATTCAGCTTTCAAAAATATTTAAATGGTTTAAAAAAGACTTTGAAAATAGGGATAGTATAATTGACTTTTTAAACCTGTATGCAGACATTAAAATTTCGAGTAAAGCAAAAAAAAGTTTCATGGATTATAATTGGAATTTAAATGATTAGCATTATAATACCTGTTTTAAATGAAGCCAAAATTATTAGGGAATTACTGTATTACCTTGTAGACTGTGCAAACCTTCAAAATATATCTGAAATAATTGTAGTTGATGGAGGTAGCACCGATGATACCGTTAAAATTATTAAAAAACTAGACTTAAAAATAAAGCTTTTAACATCTTATAAAGGCCGTGCAAAGCAAATGAATTTGGGTGCAAAACACGCCACAGGCACTATTCTTTATTTTCTGCATGCCGATTCATACCCACCATTAAAGTACGATGAGCTTATTATAAACTCAGTAAAAAAAGGCAATAACGCAGGTTGTTTTAGAATGCAATTTAATAGTAACCATTGGTGGTTAAAACTAGCGAGTTGGCTCACTCAATTTTCTTGGCGTGCCTGCAGAGGTGGTGACCAAAGCCAATTTATCACCAGAGCTTTATTTGAAGATATTGGTGGTTATGATGAAAATTACATCATTTATGAAGATAACATCTTAATAAATGAATTGTATGCTAGAAAAGAGTTTGTTGTCATTCAGCATAAAATTAAAACCTCAGCACGTTTGTACAAAAAACATGGTATTTGGAAACTGCAATATCACTTTTGGGCCATTTATGTAAAAAAATGGCTGGGCACTTCACCCAATGCATTATACAGCTATTACAAGAGGCATATTTCTTAATTTAGTTTATAGCAACAGGTATTTAAAAATACTGACCAATACCAAAAACTAAACCTTGTGTAGCATTTGGTGTAATACCAACACCGTAATCTATTCTAAAAATAGCATTGAAGATTTTTTTATGAATAAAACGTAATCCAACACCTGGATATATTCTTAAATTTTGAGACTCCACAAAGTCACCTAAATCCCCACCTGGATTCCTCCAACTGCCTGCATCTACAAACGCATTACCTTGTAAACTAAACCAGTCTTTTTCATACAGTGTGTATCGGTATTCCGTATTAAGTACAATAGCGCCAGTACCACGGTCTATTAGATTACCAACACCTCTAATATTTAAATTATTATCTACAGCAAAAGGTGCAAAAGGAGTATCGTCATTGGTAGCAAAACCTATTCGTAAACGGTTAGCCCAATTACCACGCTTACCAAAACGTTTAAAATATTGAAAATCATTCCAACCAATTAAAAAATCTGGTAGTTGTCGGTTGTCTGAAGAATGTACATATTGAAAATTAAAAATACTTCGAAAACCTGCAACATATTGGTAGTCGTAATTTAAACTATTGTACTCATAAATAAGCTTGTATAGCATCTTATCTACCACCAAAGCTTGTGGCACACTTGGGTTGGTTGCACCAGATTTATAGTCGTAATCCTCGGTGAAAAAATTAAGTCCAAACTCAATTCTATTCGTAAAATTAATTTGATACAGGCCTAAAGCTTCAATTGACTGATTATTGTAACGGTAATCTGCGGTGGTATTATCAAAAAACACAGGCTCTTGCGTGGTTAAATCTTGAAAATTTACCGCAAGACCAAGCTTATTAGAAAACAAAAATGGAGCTCTAAAATTTATGGCATAAGAATTATAAATATCTTTTTGATAAAAACCACCAAAGGTGATATTTTGACCGAATAAATTAAACTCATACAACCCTAAGCGGTAAGCGAATTCGTCATCATTTGTGGTATAAACATTGGCTGAAGGTATTATTGTAAAGTTCTCTTCGATATTATAAAATACGTTATAGGTATGCGATACTTCTGCTGCGAAAACTTGATAAGATGCGTGTGCTATTGAAGGTAGCCGTTTTAATAACTTAATATCTTCTTCAATAATTGCTGAATCTAATAGAACCCCTGGTTTTACCGTTGCCATCTTTTTAACAAAAGATGATTTTAACCGTTTATTGCCCTGAATTTTTAAATCTGCAACCCGATTTTGTTGAGCGTTAGCTAAAGTGACTAAGAAAAAAAATACAATTGAAAGCTGTTTCATACTATGGCTAATACTACACTTGGTCGTTAAGCTTAAGTATCCTTACCAAAAAGCATTTAAAATTTTTACTTTTCTATTTTATAATACGCTTTAATTACAGCTTCAACAGGTTTATTTTGAGGTGTAAACATTGGGTTTTCAGTACCACCCACATTTTCATAATCATGAAACCATTTCCAAATAAAACCGCCTGCAAACCAGTCTTCATGCCAAAAAGTTTCATAAAGTGCTTTTGTGGTATTGACTTGTGCCTCTAAATTTACCACAGTCATACTTCGAGAAGACACCCAAGGTTCTTTGCCCGAAAAATCTACGCTTCGGTAACCGTATTCTGTAAATAAAATAGGCCGATTGTATTTTTTGGACAATGCCTTAATTTCTGGTTTATGTTTTTGCCAACCTTCCATAGCATCACTAAACGTTGGTGTTTGTTTATCGCTAACAGGAAAATAGGCATCTACACCTATATAATCTAATTGCTCCCAAAACGGTGTGCGTTTAAACTCATCCCAATTTGAGGCATAAGTTAGTTTACCTTTGTACATAGTTTTAATTTTTGTGATTAAACGATTCCAAAATTCTGGTCTGTTTTTAACAAAATTTTCAAGCTCTGTGCCAATACATAAAACTTCGGCATTAATCTCTTGGGCAAGCTCGGCATATTCTAAAATAAAACGTGTGTAAGACGCTTCTAAAAGTTTCCAGTTTTCTTCGGTTTTCATTTCAATTAAACCTGTAAACTCACCTCTCCAAACCCAAATTTGAGGTTTAATCATTACTTTAATATTCGCCTTTCTAAGTTCTTCTATATATTGTTTTGCGCCTGCTCTAGTTTCACCAAACAATTGACGGTCAGTATTGTGCACTATTTCGGGATTAGAAAGCTCTTTTATAAAACCAAAAGGCATAATCGCAGCAAAGTTGGCATTAACTTTAACAACAGGGTTTATATGATGCTGATTTATAGTATCTCGAGCTGCAACAAAACTAACACCATTCATTTTATCTACTTGACCATTACAAGAAGATAATGCTATAACTAAAACGCACAAAAAAAGCCACTTAAAATAGTTCATAGAAACTGGTTTAAGTGACTAATTTATAAATATCTACTAGAATAATGCTCGTAAACCTATATTAAATGTTTGCCCTAAACCGGTATCGGTTCCTCTTATAAAATTTGTGTACAAGGTTTCTATGTTTAATTCTTTTGTGATTTGGTATTTAAACCCACCACCAATAGCTGTAAAATCTTGAGAGAAATCATTATTAATATCTATTAATTGCGAATGTTGCACCAAGCCTAAAACCGTAAATTTTGAACTTGGAAAATAGCTTAAAAACACACCTGGCGTTAAACGTAAACTGTCATTTGCAAAACTCGCATTGGATTTTCCAAAATTATACTCAGCATTTAGCTCTGTAAACAACTGCCAATCGCCACTTGGAAACGTATAATCATAGAAAAAACGATTCTGAAAAACAAACCCATTTTGATCTAAAAAAACACCATTATTAATTTGATTTCCTTCAGTATCAAAAATAAAATCTTCACTTTCATTATCAACTAAAGGAATAAATAAAGCTGATTGTATAGTGAAGTTTGAAACGCTTTTTATAGGATTAAACTTTACCGCAGGTGCAATAGATGTAAACCCAGAACGGGCTGAAGCAAAATCACCATCAAAAGAAAATACATCTAAGCCATTTCTACCACCGACGACGTTAGATCTAAATTCTAATAACAAACCAACATTAATATTACTTTTTTCTGAAATGCCTGTAAAAATATCTACCGTAGAGGTAAAAAACGTATTTCTAGGAATATCGCGTTCACTTCCGTTTTGCCCAAATAAATCTTTGGTTTCTGTGTAGAGGTTATTAAACCACTTAATATCCCATTGCCCTTTATCTAACAATTTTGAAGGTGTGTATTCTTGAATAACACTTTTTTCTTGAACGTCTTCTTCTTGAGAAAACCCAAAAAAACTAATAGCTAAAGCTATAATTACTAAACTATTTTTTTTCATTGCTTTTTTTATTTGGTTGATCTTTATCTTTTAATTTTTATTCAAATTCCAGTTGTAAGTAAAATAGCCAAGCTTATAATTATCTGGTATTTTTTCTATTCTATACCTATTTATAAAATCAATTTCTGTCATTCCGTTTCTTGTAAAATCTTCGTTATACCATTTCATAATTTCAGAGACTTCCACTGTTTGCTTCTTTGCATTTACCTTTAAAAAATTTCCGTTTAAAGCTAATTTTGTTTGTGTTTCTAATTGCGTATTTAGCGTGTTTGGTAAATAGACTTCAGCAATTAAAGGTGGGCAACCAATTGCACCACAAACCAGTACAAAATGAAAACGAGCGTCATTAAAATTGCCACGAAGCAAGGTGTTTTCAATAAAATTTAATGTTGTTTTTTTACCACCTAAATGATACGTTGTCTTATCAAAAAAATCCTTGTCGTCTAGTGGTGATTTTAGTGGGTAATTTTCTATAATTCCTTTAATAACTGCAATATTGTATGCGTTTATCCAAAAAGCCTGGTAGTTTTTAGTGTCAGTTACATCTACCGTTATGGTCTCAGCAAGTGTTAAAAGTTCGTTTAATTGCGATTGCGCTTTGTGTAAACGCGCGTAAGCTACTTTGCCATTAGTAACATGAGCTTTTAAAAAAGTATCTGTTTTAAAAAAGAAAGTTTCTAAATCTTGTGCACCACTAGCTAACGTAACTATAAGAGCAATATAAAGGCTTACTATTTTCATAATATAAATATGATTTCTGTTTAGTTTACAGCACTTCTGTCGTACTAAAAACTAGCGACTTACAAGAATCAATAAAGTTTTTAAACGTCTCTTGCCAGAGCTAAACCTTACAAAAAGATTTAATTTAAAGTCTATCTAAATTAAAAAGTAGCATTAAGTTTATATCTTTATTTGCGACTGAGCACTAATTAACAATCACAATCAATATGGAACACATCGTTATTATTGGCAACGGTATTTCTGGGGTTACACTAGCAAGGCACATCAGAAAGCTGTCTGACAAAAAAATCACTATTGTCTCAGCCGAAACCGATTTCTTTTTCTCTCGTACAGCTTTAATGTATGTATATATGGGACATATGAAATTTGAACATACCCAACCGTACGAAAACTGGTTTTGGAAAAAAAACAAAATAGACCTTAAGAAAGGTTACGTAAAAACTGTAGAAACAGTATCAAAAACACTTTATTTTACAGAAGGCGATACGCTACAGTACGATAAATTAGTGATTGCCACAGGCAGCAAGCCCAATAAATTTGGTTGGCCAGGGCAAGATTTAGAAGGTGTAATGGGTATGTACCACAAACAAGATTTAGACAACTTAGAAAAACAAGCACCTAATAAGGACGTTTGTAAACGCGCTGTTATTGTTGGTGGTGGATTAATAGGAATTGAATTAGCAGAAATGTTAAATTCTAGAAGTATACCAGTCACTTTTTTAGTGAGAGAATCTAGTTTTTGGGATGGCGTTTTACCAGAAGGCGAAAGCGAAATGATTAATAGACATATTAAAAATCACCATATAGATTTACGATTATCTACCAATTTAAAAGAAATAAAAGCAGATAAAAACGGCAAGGTAAAATCTGTCATTATAGAAGAAACAGGTGAAGAATTAGAATGTAATGTGGTTGGCTTAACTGCAGGAGTGACACCAAATATTGATTTTATTAAAGATTCATACATTGAAACGGGTCGTGGTGTTAAAGTGAATCGGTTTTTAGAAACCAACATTACAGATGTGTATGCTATTGGTGATTGTGCAGAACAACATGAAGCCATCGGAAACAGAAGACCAATAGAAGCCGTTTGGTACACAGGCCGTATGATGGGGGAAACTTTAGCACAAACTATTTGTGGCAACCGAATAGAATACAAACCAGGACATTGGTTTAATTCTGCCAAGTTTTTAGATATTGAATATCAGACCTACGGTTGGGTATTTGGTAAAAAAGGACGACCAGATTACGAACAACATTTTCATTGGAAGCACAACGACGATACTAAATGCATTACAGTAGCCTATCATAAAGACACTAATGAGTTTTTAGGCATTAATAGCTTTGGCATTAGAATGCGTCACCAAACTTTTGATAAATGGTTAACAGAAAAACGCGATGTTGATTATGTGATGCAGCATCTGCAGGAAGCTAATTTTGATCCTGAGCTTTATTCAAAATTTGAAAAAGAAATTCTATTAGCCTATACTAATCAACTTGAACCTGCAAGATAGTAAACACCTTGTCTGTTGGCTTAAAATAACACCTAAAGGTTTTAAAAACCTTGAAGAAAAAAATAATCATGAGTAATAAACTAAATCACAGCATGTCATTAGCAACACCAGATGCTTTAGACATTACAACAAAACAAAAAGTAGCATTAGCTATAGGAGTCATTGGTCTTTTTATATTAACTCTTGCACTTTTAAATACCAATTTTCCTCACGAAGGTCTGTTTTTAATCCTGTCACTTGGCTTGATTGCTGTTGGAATAATCGTGTACTCACGAGACGCTTATTTAACAAAATTAGAAGGTATAAAAAACGACGGACAATGGTTTAAGTCTATCTCATCTCGAGGTATTTGGGGCTGGATTGTGGGTGTTATTTTAACTACATTCTATATTGTCTTGTACTTTTTTCCAAAATATTTAGGACTTGGTACTGATGGCGCAGAAAACACAGGTTTAATAAGTCTTTTCGACCCTTTAAGTCAGTTATTAAGTGGCAGAAACGCAAGTCAATGGTTTGTGTACGGCACGCTTTACACCCTAGCTATTTTAGCGTTTGGGTATAAATTTATCCTCAAATATAGACATAACCGTTACCAACAAGTTCGTACCGTTTCTGTCATGTTTTTTCAGTTGGGGTTTGCTTTTTTGATACCAGAATTTATGTACGTTATGAATAACGACTTGCCCTACTACGATCTAAAATCTATGTGGCCACTTAATTATTATATTTTTGATGAGTGGTCGGTTAATGGCTTTCTGTCAAACGGAAATATTGGATTAGCGTTAATCTTATTTGGCATCATTACCATTTTTGTTATTTCACCTATTTTAACTTATAAATACGGTAAACGTTGGTATTGCTCATGGGTTTGTGGCTGTGGTGGCTTAGCAGAAACTGCTGGAGATTCCTTTAGACATTTATCTTCTAAAAAAATGTCTGCTTGGAAGGTAGAACGCTGGTTAATTCATTTAGTATTGGTCTTCTCTGTTGTGATGACAACAGCCATGGTTTACACCTATTTAGGTTATAATAAAAATGATTTTTGGCTAACAAAAGGTGTTTTTATCTCATTAGTCATCGGATTCTTAACGCTAGTTTTTGTAGGAGTTATGTTCTTTAAAAGTAAAGAACTTGGAAAAGATGCTAAATATGGAGCTATTGGTTTTTTTGCTACAATAGCCATATTACTTATTATGCATTTTACGGGCACAACAGACCATGTTTTCTATGTAAAAGCAGGTGCTTTAAGGTCTGCATATGGTATCTATATTGGATCCATCTTTTCTGGAGTTATTGGTACAGGCTTCTACCCTATCTTAGGCAGTCGTTCTTGGTGTCGTTTTGGTTGCCCAATGGCAGCAATTCTTGGCTTTCAGCAACGCTTGTTTTCTAAATTTAGAATCACCACCAATGGAGGCCAGTGTATCTCTTGCGGAAACTGCTCAAACAGTTGTGAAATGGGTATAGACGTGAGGCATTATGCTCAAAAAGGCGAAAACATAGTACGCTCTAGTTGTGTTGGCTGCGGTATTTGTAGCGCTGTTTGCCCAAGAGGAGTTTTAAAATTAGAAAACGATAGTATGAAAGGACGAATCAATCCAACAGAAATTTTGTTAGGTAATGATGTAGATTTAATGGACTTAGTAAACCAGAAATAATGCGATTAGTTGTACTTTTCTTCTTTTTTTGCACGCTCTCATTTGCACAAAAGACCTATCAAAAAAACACCTTTGAAGATGGCAGCATAAGCTCTGAAGGTTGGTTAGAAAACAACCTTAAAATTGCGTATTGGAGATTTTATAATAAAAATGGTAGCCTAACTAAAGAAGGTAATTTTAATGCTAACCAAAGACATGGTTACTGGAAGTTTTACGATAGTAAAGGGCAACTTCATAAAAAAGGAAAATATAAAAATGATAATAAAATCGGGTATTGGAGAACATACGTTAACCATATACTTGTTGAAGAAGGTAGTTATACTAACGGAAAAGAAAGCAACTACTGGAAATTTTACCATTCAAGCGGAAAACTAAAAGAAGAAGGTCACTATACTAATGGTCTAAAAACCAAATACTGGCACACGTATTATATCACCGGAATTCTAGAAAAAAAAGGACCGTATTTAAATGACAAACCCACAGGCCACTGGAAATTCTATCACAAAAACGGACAACTAGCAAAAGATGGTTGGTATAAGTTAGGAAAATTCACTAGCTATTGGCAATTTTACAGCCCAAACGGAAAAAAACTATCTGAAGGCCATTTTAAAAACGGAAAAAAAACAAATTGGTGGTTGTTTTACGATAAAAATGAAAACGTAAATCACAAATGCCAATTAGATAATAATCAAAAAAACGGATATTGCTTAATGTATAAAAACAAAAAGTTAACTTCGGCTATTAAATACGCTAAAGGAAAGCGCATAAAAGAGTGGACAGATTTGGCAACGTTTAGAAAAGAAAATAAATTTAGTGATCTTAAATGACTAAAATAAAAGTTATAATCCCTGCTTATAATGAGGAAGCCTCAATCCCTTTAGTTATAAGAGCAATACCAGCAATTGTAAATGAAATCATTGTGGTTAGTAACACCTCAACCGATAATACAGAGTTAAATGCTAAAAACGCTGGTGCCACTGTATTAATAGAGCCACAAAAAGGGTATGGCTATGCGTGTTTAAAAGGCTTAGATTATATTGCAAAACAAGACTCAAAACCAGATATTGTTGTTTTTTTAGATGGTGACTATAGTGATTACCCAGAAGAACTTACTAAAATTGTTAAACCTATTATAAAAGAAAATATAGACTTTGTTGTGGGTGCTCGTGTAAAAGAATTACGCGAAGAAGGCGCAATGACAAAGCCACAAATATTTGGAAATTGGCTCGCCACAACACTAATGGGCTTATTTTTTAGATCTACATTTACAGACTTAGGCCCTTTTAGAGCTATAAAATACAGTAAACTTCTAGATTTAAAAATGGAAGACAAAACCTATGGTTGGACGGTAGAAATGCAACTTAAAGCGCTAAAACAGAAAATGAGCTATAAAGAAATAGCCGTTAATTATAGAAACAGAATAGGTGTCTCAAAAGTTTCTGGAACCGTAAAAGGTGCTATATTTGCAGGCGTAAAAATTCTGACTTGGATTTTTAAATACAGTTTTAAGTGATATACGTTCAATATACAATCATTGTAATTTACACCATTGCCATTGTGCTCATATTTATGTATGCATTAGCACAGCTCAACCTACTTTACAATTACCTTTCGTCTAAAAAGAAGAGAGATACAGCACCAACTTTTAATTTTTCTAACGCAAACGAAATTCCGTACGTAACCATACAATTACCGGTTTATAACGAAATGTATGTTATGGAGCGTCTCTTAAACAACATCGCTCTATTAGAATACCCAAAAAACAAATTAGAAATTCAGGTTTTAGATGACTCTACAGATGAGACTGTTGCTACTACAAAAGCACACGTAGATGCATTAGCAAAAACAGGTTTAGATATAAAGCACATTACCAGAACAGACCGTAGTGGCTTTAAAGCAGGGGCTTTAAAAGAGGGTTTAGAAATTGCAAAAGGCGAATTTATAGCCATTTTTGATGCCGATTTTTTACCACAACCCAATTGGCTAAAACGTACAATCCCCTACTTTAAAAACGAAAAAATTGGTGTAGTCCAAACCCGTTGGGGACACATTAATAGAAACTACTCGTTGCTAACAAAAATTCAGGCTTTTGCACTAGATGCCCATTTTACGCTAGAGCAAGTGGGCAGAAACAGCAAAGGACACTTCATTAATTTTAACGGTACAGCAGGTGTTTGGAGAAAAACATGTATTATAGATGCCGGCAACTGGGAAGGCGACACACTTACCGAAGATTTAGATTTAAGCTACAGAGCACAACTTAAAAATTGGGAATTTAAGTATTTAGAAGACGTAGAAACACCAGCAGAATTACCAGTTGTTATTAGTGCTGCGAGATCGCAACAATTCCGTTGGAACAAAGGTGGAGCAGAAAACTTTAGAAAAATGATGTGGCGTGTTTTAAAATCTAAAAACATAAACACAAAAACAAAAATTCACGGCCTGCTACACTTACTAAATAGCACTATGTTTTTAAGCATTTTTACGGTAGCTATTTTAAGCATACCAATGCTATACATAAAAAACGAATACGCCCATTTACGAGACTACTTTTATGTAATGAGCTTCTTTGTAATAAGCACCGTAATTTTCTTTATCTGTTACTGGTTTATGTATAAAAACATTTATGGTAGTGGCTTTAAAAAATTCTTTAGCTACATTAGTATGTTTTTTACGTTTTTCTCTATTGCAATGGGCTTTTCTTTACACAATTCAATTGCTGTAATAGAGGGTCATATTGGTAAACGTAGCGAATTTGTAAGAACACCAAAATTTAATATTAGCACCATTAAAGATTCTTGGAAAGGCAATAAATACCTTAGAAAAAACATATCACCACATGTCATTATAGAAGGTATATTAATGGCCTATTTTGGTTTTGGTTTATACAGTGCTTTTGTGGTTGGTGACCAAGGAGGAGACTTTGGTTTATTTCCTTTTCACCTTATGCTTTTTATTGGGTTTGGTTATGTATTCTTTAAATCTTTAAGTAGTAAAATATAACTTTTGGGCGTTACCACAAGGGTCGTGCTTTTTGTTATATCTTTTTGTATCGTACCTCAAAAAAAAGGATGCCACTACAATCACTAACGCAAACATCAAACTAAACAAATAACATTCAAATACTTACCTAGTCTTTAAAAAATAATTTTATTTTTATAAAACAAACGTTAACGGTAAAATACACCTAAGTTTATAATGTAGATTATTTGTAGTAGTAGATTTAAATCGTGTTAATACCGCTTTTAACCCCTAAAGTATTTAGCAACTATCTTCAAACCAAATAATCGTTCCATTTTCTAAATAACGCTATCTTTGGTTCTATGCTTGGACTATCTAACTTATATAAGTATCATAAGGTCCCTCTACTCTTTATTTTATTGAGTAGTATTTTTTATATTTCATTTGCTTATAATTTGGTGAGAACAGACACTACAAAATTGTTATTCCTTTACATAGCCCTATTTGTATTTGCTTTTCAAACTATAAAAACTACAGGCTTCTATTTTAGACTTCTGTTAAGTGCCGCCATACTATTTAGACTGTTATTTATTTTTGCAATACCCAATTTGTCACAAGATTTTTATCGCTTTATATGGGACGGTCGTATGGTTTTAGAAGGCATCAATCCTTACCTCTACACACCAGACTATTTTATTAAAAATGGTACATTTCCTATTGCACAAGCAAAAGCATTGCACAGTGGCATGGGCGTTTTAAGCGCCTCTAATTTCACTAATTATCCGCCTATAAACCAGCTATGTTTTGCAATAGCCGCATTATTTTCTGGTAAAAGTATTTTAGGTGCTGTTGTAACTATGCGCCTATTAATTATTGCTGCAGATATTGGCATACTTTATTTTGGGAAGAAGCTTTTAGAACGACTAAAACTACCATCTAATCGCATATTTTGGTATATTTTAAATCCGTTTATAATTATAGAGCTCACTGGCAATTTACATTTTGAAGGTGTTATGATCTTCTTTTTAATTTGGAGTTTATACTTATTGCATTGTGGTAAATGGAAATGGGCTGCTGTTGTTTTGGCCTGTTCTATTTCTGTAAAACTAATTCCATTACTGTTTTTACCTTTATTTTTTGGTTGGTTTACTAGGCAAAAAAAGGAGGTTTCTACTGCGCTTTGTAGCACTAGTGTAGATAAAACTAAAAGACCGTTTATTAACGCTCAAAGCGACAACCGTTTACATTTAAACTTTAGTAAGTTAATCTTATTTTATAGTATTATTATAATTACAACGCTACTCCTCTTCCTTCCCTTCTTCTCTATGGCATTTATTACTAATTATTCTAAAACTGTGGGTTTATGGTTTGGTAATTTTGAGTTTAATGCAAGTATTTATTATTTGTTTAGAGAAATTGGTTATGTCACAACGGGCTACAACCAAATTGCTATTATCAGTAAAATTCTTCCAATTATTTCGGTGCTTATTATTTTAGGATTTTCGTTCTTTAGAAAAAATGATACTATTACTAAATTATCTACTTCAATTTTAATAGCTTTTACCTGTTATTTATTTCTGAGTACAACAATACATCCTTGGTATATTGCAACACTTATTATACTTTGTGTGTTTACTAATTATAAATACCCACTAACTTGGTCTTTGGTCATTGTGTTAAGTTATTTGGCGTATTCTAATGCAGCTAGTTCAGAAAATTTATGGATTATTGGGTTAGAATATCTTATTGTTTTTGCTGCTTTTAGTTGGGAAATTGTTAAGAGTAATTACAAAAAAAAGCCAACTCTAAAATAATAGAATTGGCTAAGTCATTTTTTTTTAAACACTATTATAACTTTTTTAAAGCTACAATAGTATTAATTTCTGTTTCATCCTCATAACCATCTTCATCCTTTTCTACTTCTATTTTGGTGGTATAGGTTACAGAAAATTTTGAACCAATAAAGGTCTCAGAGTCTAAATTAAAAGATTTTAATGCAGCACTTTCAATATTTTGAAATGCCATAGTGTACGTATCACCTTCTTCATCTTCACCTAAAAAGGTGTACCCATAATCCTCTTTACCATCATATATACCTATAAAGACTTCTTTATCTTGTGTTATTTTAGCTATAGATAAAACAAGAAAAGAAAACACTAAAACACCAATCTTTACTATTGATTTTGTTTTCATTATTAATAAATTTTTAAAATTAATTTTTAATGTTTTTTCTCGGAGTTTTACCACAACAAGTCCAAAAGTGCTTTTAGTATATTCAGAGAATTGAATTACACGTGGTCAAAAAATAATTTTTGCTTTTTCGAAAATTAAATTTAAGATTTAAATATAGTATCAGAATTTTTAAAGTTTTTAAATTCGAGCATATAATCATTCGGGTCTTTTATAAAAAAAGAAGAATGTTCACCAGGTTTTTCTTGTAAAAATGTCGTTTTATTTACAACATTAAGATTGCTTTCTTTGAGCTTTTCGTAAATAGATTTCCAGGTGTCTTCGTTTATAATAACACCAAAGTGAAAAGAGGGTAAAATATGACCTTCAAACACGTAATTTGGACTATTAAAATTGAATTTATCTGCCTTAATAAATGTAATTTGGTGCCCAAATAGATTAACATCTACCCAAGTTTGAGCAGAACGTCCTAAAGAAGCACCAATATTATTAACGTAAAAGTTCTTAGTTTCTTTTACACTTAAACAGGGTAATGACATGTGAAATAACGTTTCCATAGCTTAATCATTTAGAATTATAACATTTAATTTTATTACATAACAAATAATCTAGATGACGTTACATCATCTTACTAAAACTCTTCATCTTCTGCACCTGGCTCCAAATCTGGATCTTGCACAGCATCTGGATCATCATCTTGAAAATCTTCGTAATCATCTTCATCATAATTTTCCATGGTCATTTCTAGCTTTGTACTCACTTTTACTAAATACTTAGTATCATCGGTGGTAACTTCGACAGCTTGTACCTTTTCGTTTTTTGCATTTTTAAATGAAACCACGTGATCATCGTCATAACCATGAGGGTATTTTTCTACTAGTAGTGCTAAAATTTCGGGTGTTAATTTTTTAAAATCAACAATTACTCGTTTTAAGTGGGCGTCTTTTGGTTTCATTACTTTAATTATAATTTTTTTTGGAGCTAATATTTAATAAATATACTATTTATTCTTTTACACGAATAACGTTATAAAAATCTTTTCTTCGATCTTTTAAATTTTTTACTGCTCCAAAAGAATTTAGCTCTCTCAATAAACTTAAATCTACATCTGCAACCAAAATCATCTCAGTATTTGTGGTAGCTTCTGCTTTTATTCCGTTACTCGGAAATGAAAAATCGCATGGCGTAAACACAGCCGATTGCGCGTACTGAATGTCCATATTATTAACATTTGGCAAATTACCAACACTACCAGCTATGGCAACATAACACTCGTTTTCTATGGCTCTAGCTTGCGCACACAAACGCACTCTAGAATACCCATTTTGAGTATCTGTTAAAAACGGAACAAACAAAATATCCATACCTTCATCTGCTAATAATCTAGACAATTCTGGAAACTCAGAATCGTAACAAATAAGCACACCAATTTTACCACAATCGGTTTCGAAGGTTTGTAACTTATTACCCGGTTGCATACCCCAAACTTTTGCTTCGTCTGGCGTTACATGAATTTTCTCGTAGCGTTCTAAGCTACCATCTCTACGACACAAATAACCCACATTATACAATTTATCATCTACCAACTCTGGCATACTACCAGAAATAATATTGATATTATACGAAATAGAAAGTTGCTGTAATTTCTCTACAATAACAGTAGTGTATTTTGCTAATTCTCTAATAGCGTCTGGCTCGTGCAAATGGTTAAACTTAGCCATTAGTGGTGCATTAAAAAATTCTGGTAATAATGCAAAATCTGAACGGTATGCCGCTACACTATCTACAAAATACTCCACCTGTTGCATTAGCTCTTCTAAACTATTGTAGGTGCGCATTTGCCATTGAATTAACCCCAATCTTACAATGGTTTTTACACTACTTGCCTTTTTGTTTTTTTTGGTATAATATATATTATCCCACTCCATTAAAACCGCATATTCGCTCGATGCTGTGTCACCTTCTAAATAACCTTTTATAACGCGTAACGGGTGAAAATCATTAGAGATCTGAAAATTTAAAACAGGGTCATGGATTTCTTTTCGTTTTACTTTTTCTATGTATTCTTTTGGTGTTAATTGATGTTTAAACTTGTGGTAATTTGGCATTCTACCACCAAAAACGATACCTTTTAAATTTAAATTTTCACAAATTTCTTTTCGGTAATCGTACAGACGACGCCCTAAACGTAACCCTCTAAATTCTGGCTTAATAAAAACATCTATCCCATATAACACATCGCCATTACTATCGTGGTTGCTAAACTTATCTCCCTTAATAATATCTGCATAGGTGTGGTTATCTTCAATTTTATCGTAATCTACAATTAATGATAAGGCGCAGCCAGCCAAAACTCCATCTATTTTTATAACCACTTGGCCTTCTGCAAAAATAGTAGTGAGGCGTTCTATATGCTCTTTTTTCCAAAAAGAATCTAAAACACCACCATACGATTCTAGGGTTGCAGATTTTAATTCTTCAAAATCATCAACAGTTAAAAACTTTAATTCTATATTTTCAATTTTATGATCTTCCATTACATATCTAAAAGATAAGCAAAAATTAAAGGTGCAACGATGGTAGCATCACTTTCAATAATAAATTTTGGTGTATTAATATCTAGCTTTCCCCAAGTAATTTTCTCGTTTGGTACAGCACCAGAATAGGATCCGTAACTGGTTGTAGAATCACTTATTTGGCAAAAATAGCTCCAAAAGGGTGTATCTGTGCGTTCCATATCTTGGTATAACATTGGCACTACACAAATAGGGAAATCGCCAGCAATACCACCACCAATTTGAAAAAAGCCAATACCACTAGATGTTTCAGGATTAGAATTAGCGGTGTACCAATCTGCTAAAAATGTCATGTATTCTATACCCGATTTTATAGTGCTGGCTTGCAACTCTCCTTTAAGCACGTAGCTTGCAAAAATATTACCCATAGTACTGTCTTCCCAACCTGGACACACAATTGGTAAGTTTTTTTCTGCTGCGGCATACATCCAAGAGTCTTTTATATCTATTTCGTAATGTTCTTCTAAAACACCCGAAAGCAATAATTTATACATATACTCGTGTGGCAAATAACGTTCGCCATTGGCTTCTGCATCTTTCCATATTTTAACAATATGCTCTTGTATTCTTCTAAAGGCTTCCTCTTCGGGTATACAAGTATCTGTTACACGATTAAGCCCTTTTTCTAACAAATCCCATTCATCTTGAGGTGTTAAATCGCGGTAATTTGGTACTCGCTTGTAATGGCTATGCGCCACCAAATTCATAATATCTTCTTCTAAATTGGCACCTGTACAAGATATAATATGCACTTTGTCTTTACGTATCATCTCAGCAAAAATCTTACCCAATTCTGCAGTACTCATGGCACCAGCGAGCGAGACTAACATTTTTGCACCATTGTTTAACTGTGCTTCGTATCCTTTTGCAGCATCAACTAAGGCTGCGGCATTAAAATGCAAATAATACTTTTCTATAAATTGTGAAATCTGTCCTTTATTAGTAGTCATCTTGAGTATTGAATTTTGAAATTTTAGTTATTCCTTTATTATCATCATTAAAATTGCTTTCAAAACTTTCGTCTGATGCTTCGTCTTTAAATTTATAACTCAACATTTTGTAGTATAGTTTTGCAGCTAAAAAGTCTGAAGATTTCTCAGCTTTGTTAGGACATAATTCTACAATATCAAAACCAACTACATTTTTTTCTTCAAAGACTTGTTTTAAAAACTCGAGGGTTTCATACCACAATAAACCTCCTGGTTCTGGTGTGCCAGTACTTGGCATAATAGAGGGATCAAACACATCTAAATCTAAAGTTATAAAAACGTTCTCTGTCATTTGGTCAATGGCGGCATCTACCCAACTATCATCTACTGCCATTTGGTGAGCAAAATACGTTTTATCTGTATCCATAACCGTTTTTTCGATAGCATCCATAGAACGGATACCAACCTGGATTAAATTGGTTGTTTGGCTGGCTTCATAAACAGCGCATGCATGGTTGCAACGCGAGCCATCATAACTTTCGCGCAAGTCTGCGTGAGCGTCTAAGTGTAATACTGTAAGATCTTCAAACATATCGTTAAAAGCTCTAATTGTACCAATAGATATAGAGTGTTCACCACCAAAAATAGTGACGAACTTATTCTTTTTAATGAAAGTTTTAGTCGCTTGGTGTACGGCGTCAACCATGGCTTCTGGCGATGTGTTTTGGGTTACAGCATCTGCTAAAAAAACACCTTGCTTATACACTTCAGAATCAGTTTCTATATCATAAAGCTCCATGTTTTCTGAAGCATCTAAAAAAGCTTCTGGTCCTTTATCTGCTCCCTTTTGCCATGTACTTGTACCATCATAAGGCACCGTAATTAAAACAATCTTTGATTGGTCTAGTTTCGCGAATTCTGCTGAAATACCAGCGTAAGTTTTTGTTTTCATTTGTTATGTGTTTTCCAATGAAATGGAAATGGTTTTTAATTTTGAATGTTCTGGTTAGATTTCGACTGCGATTAATCTTATATTATGATTTTTTAGGCTTCAATTTGAATTTCTGTTTCAACTTTAGCTTCGACTTCAACTTGGGCTTCATTTTTATAGCCTAAAATACCTAGTAAATCTTCACTTTTTTGTTGTTCTGCAAATACTTTGGTAATGAGTTTACCATTAGCATCTCGCTGTATTAAAACGTGTTTTGGTGACGGAATTAAACAATGTTGCAAGCCACCAAAACCACCTATAGTTTCTTGGTAAGCACCAGTATTAAAAAAACCAATATAAAGCGCTTTATCTTTATTGTATTTTGGCAAATAAATGGCATTAACGTGCTGCTCGCTATTGTAATAATCATCACTATCGCAAGTAAGACCACCTAACAAAACACGCTCATAACTCTCGTACCAACGGTTAATTGGCAACATAATAAAACGCTTATTTATAGCCCAAGTATCTGGTAAAGTTGTAATAAAAGATGAGTTAATCATGTTCCATTTTTCGCGATCATTTTGTTGTTTTTGGTACAATATCTTGTAAATAGCACCGCCACTTTCGCCTACTGTAAAACTTCCAAATTCCGTAAAAATGTTTGGCACATCAACCTCTTCCTCTTCACAAACTTGTTTAATTTGGTTAACAATTTCATCAACCATATACGCATAATCAAAATCGAATGCCATAGAGTTTTTTATAGGAAAACCACCACCAATATTTAAACTATCTAAAGTGGGACAGATTTTTTTTAAAGCGGTATAAACTCTAAGACATTTTGTTAATTCGTTCCAGTAATACGCATTATCTCTAATGCCCGTATTAATAAAAAAATGCAACATTTTTAGCTCAACCTTTTCATTATCTTGAATTTGATTTTTGTAAAATGGTACAATATTTTTATAGCCAATACCCAAACGCGAGGTGTAAAACTCGAATTTTGGTTCTTCTTCTGATGCAATACGAATACCTACTTGAAATTTGCCATTTATCTCTTGCGATAACAGATCTATTTCTTCGTAATTATCTATAATAGGAATACAGTTTTTGTGTCCGCTATTAATTAAGTCTGCAATATTAGACACGTATTTATCGCGTTTAAAACCGTTACTTAATATAAAGGTGTCATTAGAAATTTTGCCTTCTTTTTTAAGGCTTTTAACTATATCTATATCAAAAGCCGAAGAGGTTTCAATATGAATATTGTTAGTTAGCGCTTCATCTAAAACATGTTTAAAGTGCGAACTTTTTGTACAATAACAATAGTTGTAATTGCCTTTGTAATTGTACTTTTTAAACGCGTCTGCAAACCACTTTTTAGCGCGTTGAATGTTGTTAGATATTTGAGGCAAATAGGTGAATTTTAAAGGTGCACCATACTGCTCTACTAATTTCATAAGGTCTATATCATGAAAATGTAATGTTTTGTCCTCTAGCTTAAATTCGGGCTGAGGAAAGTCGAAAGATTGATCGATAAGATCAATGTATTTTGTGTTCATTTTGTGAAATAAAAATTCAAGTGAAAATTAAAAATAGTAACGTATACGAAAAAATCTCACGTTATATCATACCTGAATTTGAGGTTGTGTGGTAGGCACAAAACCATAAATATGCTGACTTGCAGCAATAGAAGAAACGGAAGTTAGCTCTAAAATTCGGTTACTTATCTTATAAGCTGCTCTTGAATATGACTTCCTAATTTTCAAGAACCCGAACATATAAACATGTTTCAATTTGTTCAGCTAAAAAAGCGATGTAAATTTAATTTATTTTTTGATATACAAAACTTTTTTATGATTTATTTTACATACACGCAAAAAGCTGTTTAACAGTGACTTAATAAGCTATTAAAATATTAAATAGTATGTTATTTTAGTAACTCTTAAATATTGCCTAACCAAAAGTAGGCGTTTACTAAGTTAACTGGTGTGTTTACTCAAAGCTAGTTTTACAACATAAGAGAAGTTTCTAATTTTGATAAAAATAAAAACAACAATATTATGAAAACACAACTAAAGTTGACACAGAAAAAGGGATTTAAAACACTCAGTTTTGTTAGTATTATGATGCTTACTTTATTCGTTTTTAATTCTAGTTACGGACAAGTACAAAACCAACAAGAAGTTTCTAAAGAGAAATTTACAGTTAAAGGAAATGTGAGTAGTGAAGATGGGGCATTACCTGGCGTAAATATTATTTTAAAAGGCACTAAAACAGGTATTGTCTCAGATTTTAATGGTGACTTTACGTTTCCGAAATCACTAAAAGCTACAGACATACTCGTTTTTACTTATTTAGGTTACGAAAAAGTAGAAGTTGTAATAAATAAAGACCGTACGTTTCTTAAAATTAAGATGGTTACTGCAGCTGTTGAAATTATAGGTGCTTTAGATAGTGCAAAACCTTATAAATCTAAACGTAAAAATTAGTGTAGGCAACTCATTAACTAGGCATAGTTAAGTACCGCTTCACTATGCCTAATATTAATTTAACATCTCTTTTTTTGAAATCAATAAAACTCATATTATGGCTATTTTTTACCTGTCAATGCCCTGCACAAATCTCTGATTTTAAATTTATTAATTTTAAAAAAGCAGATAGTATAGCATTAGCTTATAAAGGTGAGGGGCTAACACATCTACCAGACTTATCTTATAAATTAACTTCTACTCTTAATACAGACGTGGAACGCTTTAGAGCCATTTACAAATGGGTTTGCACCAACATTGCTAATGATTACAGCTTGTACACTAAAAACAACCGTAAACGCAACCGCTTTAAAGACGATACTCTAAAGCTTAAAGCTTGGAATACGACATTTACAAAAACACTATTTAAAACACTCATAAAAGACAAACGCACCATTTGTACAGGTTATGCTTATCTATTAAAAGAGCTAGCACAATTTGCTGGCTTAGATTGTAAAATAGTACAAGGTTACGGAAGAGTTAGCAGTACCGATATTGAAAATTTAGAACGGCCTAACCACTCTTGGAATGTGGTAAAACTAAATAACAAATGGTATTTGTGCGATCCTACTTGGGCAAGTGGTATTCCTAATACAGAAACCAACCAATTTACCTTTAAGTATAATGACGGTTTCTTTTTGGCCAACCCTCAGTTATTTGCTATAAACCACTTTCCTGTTGAAGCTAAATGGTCTTTATTAAACGCTGATAATAGCACCCTTAAAGGGTTTTTAAAGCATCCTATTATATATGGGCAAGCCTATAAACATTTGGTATTACACAATACACCAAAACAGTTGCAACAGGTTATAAAAAAACACGAGCGTATCACTTTTAATTATCAACTAAAGGACACTATTAAAGCAAAAGATGTGCATTTTATAATTTCTAACGGTTTTAGTGACTGGATAGCAAAACCAACACAAACTACCATTAAAAAGGCAAATTTAGAATTAGAGTATTATTTTAAAACTATTGGCTTTTATGACCTGCATGTTTATATTGGTAAAGATTTAATATCTACGTATACTATAAAAGTTATTTAAGCCAATTTTCTTAGTTTGCCTGCTTCGCTTTTGTCAAAATTAGCAATGATTGTCTTTTTAAACAGATCTATATTGTATGGTTTTAAGATAATATCATTCATTCCACAATAGAAAATCTGATATTTCTACTCTTCAATTTCTACTGCTGTAAAGCCTATTATTGGTATAACTTTATTGAATTTTTAAGTGTTTAACACAAGATTGTAGAGCCTTTAGCAGGCTAAAGGCCGTAATGTTTAATCAATGCATATTTTGATTTAAGAAAAAGGAAAACAAAACTTTATTATTAAAGCATCTTTAAGGTACTTACTTCTTGTTCTGTTAAGTGTTTCCAGTGACCACGAGGAATATCTTTTTTAGTTAAGTGCCCAATAGCCACACAATCTATTTTTACGATATCATATTTAAGCTCATCAAAAATAGTTCTAAGAATAGTATTCCCAGTATTTTTGATTTTAACACCTATTTGATTTTTAGATTCTCCTTGTATGTAACTAATCTCGTCTACCTCTACTTGTTTGCCTTCTATTTTAAAGCCATCTTGTATCTTTTTAAAATCTTCGAATTTTAAATTCTTATCGAGTTCTATTTGAAATAAACGCGCTACACCATTTTTAGAATTGGTAAATTTTTGCACTATAATATCGTCATTAGTAAATAACAAAAGTCCAACAGAATTTCTACCTAAACGTCCTATAGGTTTTATGTTTGCACTAGATGCGTTGGCTACCAAATCCATAACCGTTCTGCCCTTACCTTCTGCAGTTGTAGTTGCAAAACCTTTTGGCTTATTAAGTAATACGTATGTCTTTGGCTCTGGGTTAATACGTTGGCCATCGTAACGTACCTCATCTGAACGCTTTACTTTATAACCCATTTCTGTAACTACTTTACCGTTTACAGAAACCAAACCAATAGCAATATTCTCATCTGCTTGACGACGCGAGCAGATACCAGAATTAGATATGTATTTATTTAAACGCATCTCATCTGGGTTAGACGATTTTTTAGGTGCGGTTTTCTTTTTAACTGGAGCATTTCCTTTAACAAAACTCTTCGTTTTGCTATCAGCATTTCTCTTACCTTGAGGTTTCCCTTTAGACTTGCTATTTCGTTGTGTGCTCATATTCCAATTTTTTGCAAATGTATAACATATAGTTGCTATTAACTATTTAATTTCTACAGTAGTTTGTCTTTCAGTATTTACAGTAAGCTTTGTGACGTCTGGTCTAGAATAATGCCCAACTACATCAAAGTTTTGACGCTCTTCTAAAACACGGTTAAAATCTATAGTTTGAATAATTAAACCTTCTTTATGTAATACGGGTTCAACAAGCCATTCACCGTCTGGTCCTGCAATACAACTGCCACCATTAGCTAAAATTTTGGGTGCATTTTTAAGAATAGCATCTATATGTGGTGTGTTTGTAGGAAAATCGGTGTTAGACATTAAGGAAGATACAGACACAACAAATGAGCGCGATTCTCTTGCAATAAAGCGAGTAATATCTTTTGTATTATGATCGCTACCTGGCCAAACTGCAATATGAAGATTCTCACCCTGCCCGTAAAGCGCAGTTCGTGGCAAGGGCATCCAATTTTCCCAACAGTTAAGTCCACCAACTCTAAATGCTTTTAAGTCGTGTACTTTTAAACCATTACCATCACCAGGAGACCACGTTAAACGCTCATCGTAAGTGGGCTGCAATTTACGGTGCACCGATTTTATAACTCCGTCTTCATTTATATACACTAAAGATGCGTATATACTATGACCACCACGATCGGTTGGGCGCTCCATAAGACCTAAATAAATAGCTATTTTGTGCATTTTTGCCAATTTACAAATGCCATCTAACTCTCCTTTTTCTATACAGATGGAATTACGCACATAATGCGCATGTAGTTCTTTATTTGCCTTTGTATTCCATTCTGCACCACCTGTTAAAGCTAACCAAAACGGATATCCTGGCAGTAATGCCTCGCCAAAGATTACGAGTTCGCATTTTTGTTTTGCTGCATCTATTATTGAATTTTCAATCTTATTTAAAGTGGCACTTTTATCTAACCAAACTGGTGCAATTTGCGCCATTGCAATTTTTAATGTAGTACTCATATGAACGTTTAATTTTTTATGTTTTTTAATAGCTAAAAAACATATTATGATGTCTTTATATTCGGTTTAAAACAATTGAAATGTCTATCAGTAAGATAGAAAACACTCCTGCTACAATAATAAATTTAAGAATGTTATGCAGTATCAAGTAGTGCGTTTTAGTATTAGACTTCCATAAAATTACCATAAAAACAACTAGTAAAAATATGCTTAAATAAAAGAAATAATACATCTGCCCTATTTTAAAAAACAAAATTAATGCTATAGCTGTAGCACTTGTAAATAACGCAACAATAGTCAGCATAATTTTAGAAATTTTTACACCATAGACAACAGGAACCGTGCGATAATTTAATGCCAAATCACCTTTAATATTCTCTAAATCTTTAGTCAATTCTCTCATAGAAACTAATAAAAACAAGAATATAGCATGCGCAAAAACGACCAATTCGAAATTTTGATAATAAATAAAAATGGCAAAAAATGGCGTAACGGTTAGTATTGCAGAAACAATATTACCAATAATTGGCTGCTTTTTTAAACGGTGCGAATAAAACCAAATAGCAAAGATGTAAAGCACAAAAAAGAGCACCGCTTTAAAGGATACGTAACTCGCAAAAACTAAAGCCGAGAAATTAAGCACAAAATAAAAGGATAATTTTGTGTTTTGACTTACCAACCGATCTAACATAGTTTTGGTGGGCTTATTTATTAAGTCTTTTTCTGAATCATAAAAATTATTAATAATATAGCCCGCTGCAATTGTTGCAGAAGACGCTAATACTAACATTAAAAGATTAGGATCAAAAAGAACTGACTTTATGGTCTTAGAAGGTGCAAAAATATAAACTGATGCCAAATACTGTGCAATAACTACTACAAGAATATTGTAGCCTCTTACCACAGAAAACAGGCCGAAAAATTTTATAAGGATGTGTTTCTGTCTGCGAGATAGCATGACTCGTATTTATTTATTTTTTAGACACAAGTGCTTTATAGAATTTGTAAATGATGTAAATACAGCTAACAGCTACAATACAATACAATTAAAAATTTACCATAAAACAAGCATAATATTAAACTGTAATAAAAATATTAGAGTGAGACTTTTTAAAAGTTATATACAATTTCTAATTTTTGTCCTTTTAAGGCTTCTTTTGCTTTATCTATATTCTCTGTAAAACCAAGTATATAACCACCACCACCAGAGCCACAAAGTTTTAGGTAATAATCGTTAGTGTCTATTCCATTTTTCCAAAGCTCATGAAATTGTTTTGGAATCATTGGTTTAAAATTGTTTAACACCACTTTAGATAATTGTTTTGTGTTCTTAAATAACGATTTAATATCACCTTTTAAAAAATCGTCTACACAAGCATCTGTATGTTTTATAAACTGATCTTTTAGCATACTACGGAAACCTTCATTTTTCATATTTTCCATAAAAATACTGACCATTGGTGCAGTTTCACCAACAATACCACTATCTAATAAAAAGACAGCGCTTTTTCCTTCTGCTTTTTGAGACGGAATACCAGTTGCTTCAATATTATCTTTAGAATTTATTAAAATAGGAAGGCTTAAATAACTATTTAAAGGATCTAAACCAGAAGATTTACCATGAAAAAAAGATTCCATTTCCGAAAAAATAGTTTTTAATCGCAACAACTTTTCTCGGGTTAAATTTTCTAAAACGGTTATTTTATCAGCAGCATACTTATCATAAATAGCAGCCACTAAAGCGCCACTACTACCAACGCCGTAACCCTGTGGTATTGAAGAGTCAAAATACATACCATTGTCTACATCGGTTTGTAAGGTCTCAATATCAAAGGATACTAATGCTTTGTCTAAGCCTCTTAAATAGGTTACAAACCGTTTTAAACTTTCGTTAGATTTTATGGCGATTTCAGAAGGATTTTCATCTACTTTTAATGCACCGTTATAAAAATTATAAGGTATAGATAGCCCTTTAGAATCTTTAATGATTCCGTATTCTCCGAAGAGTAATATTTTAGAATAAAACAGTGGTCCTTTCATAATAGTTTTTTGGTTGGAGGGAGTTACAACCGTTTGGCACCTTTACCAACACTATCGCAAATATAGTGACCGTTTTGGCAATATGCAACTAACTCGTTCTTAATGAATTCATAAACTTGTGCCTTCTCTGTTTTTGGAAACAGCACATGCACATTTGCACCAGCATCTAAAGTAAAACATATATTAGAATTTGTAGCCGCTCTAAAAGCCCAAATTTTATTGATAATCTCTAGTGTATTTGGTTTCATTAAAATAAAATACGGCATGCTTGTCATCATCATGGCATGCAAAGTTAAGGCCTCACTTTCTACTATTTTAACAAACGCTTTTAAATCTCCAGTGGCTAGAATATCTTTTATCTTGGCCATATTATTATGAGCTTGTGCAAACCTTTCTTTTGCAAACGGATGGCCATACATAAGTTTATGACCAACCGAGCTACTCACTTGTTTCTCTCCTTTATCTACTAACAATATAGCATCTTGGTAGTCTTTAAAATTGTTGTGCACCTCACCATCAAATTTTACACCAAATAGGTCTGAACTTTTTGTGCTTTCATTTTTACCCCAAACCACGAGCTCGCCTTCTATACTACGACAAGCACTGCCAGAGCCTAAACGTGCTAAGAAGGATGCTTTTTGGTTAAAATAGGTATTTTGTTTACTATGCGGTTTCTCTTCGCTAACGCTTAGCTCTGTAGCTGTAAGATTAACTGCAAGTTCTAGTTCTATACTCATTAAACACAACGCTATGGCACTCATACCAGATGCTGAAGAGGCGATACCAGAACTGTGCGGAAAGGTATTTGAGGTTTCAATCTTAAAATGGTAATCTTTTAAAAACGGCATGTAAACTTCGATACGCTCAAAAAAAGTTTGAATTTTGGGTTTAAAAGCTTCGTTTTTTTCGCCTTCAAAGTAAATATCAAAACTAAAATCAGTGCCTTCTTTTTTAGTATAAGTAACCTCGGTAAGCGTCTTACAATCTGAAAGTGTAAAGCTTATTGACGGGTTTTCTGGTATTTGATGCTCTCGTTTACCCCAATATTTTACCAACGCAATGTTGCTTGGTGATGACCATTTTACAAAGCCTTCTTTTATATTGGAATTGTATGATTTGAGGATAAAATCTTGTTCTGTCATTTCAATTAATTCAGTGACAAAGATAATAGTTTTACCATTGATTTGTAGTTTATAGAGGTTGTATTGATTTTTTTTAATTTTTAATTTATAAATAATAAAATGAAATTTAGCTTCACTAATTCTATAGAAAAAAAATATAATACCTTAGAGTAGAACGTATTTTGTATACTTTTTTTTAAAAACTGAATAAAAGACATTTCAACACATGTAAATATATGTTTTATCGGAAAAAAACAACACTTTATCGATAATAAAGCGTTACATTTGACTTTCAGATATAGATATATATAATATATGAGACCCCCAAAATCTAGCATTATTACAACATGCTTAACACTTCTTTTTACTGTAAGCCTTAGTTTTAGCCAAGGCTACTTACTTAAGGTTAACGACAGCTCAAAAGCTTGCTCTTTTGACACTTCTAAATTAAACTTACTCGTTAAAAATGATAGTTTATATAAAGCTACTACGCTTTTAAATAAAGCCATTGCTTTTTCTGAGAAACACAATCTTAAACCCACTCAAGCTAAAGCCTATTATTCTTTAGCTAAGGTTTTAACCAAAATGTCTAACTATAAAAATGCAGAAATTTATCATTTAAAAGCATTAAATATTTACACAACATTAAATGACGAGGAGGGGAGAAACGCTGTACTCTCTTCTTTAGTACACAATTATTTATCTGAAAAAAATTATAAAAAATTTGATAGTCTTTATCCTAAAGCGCAACAAATTTCTAAACAACTTAATAGCGAACTCTATTTTTTTAATTTAGAACATAAAATTAAACGCTACTACTATACAAGACAAAACAAAGCACTACTAAATACTACCAACTTTGCTATTGATACGTTAACAAAGGTAGATTTTGCGAGTTTAAACTACTCAGACAGACCAAATGAAAGCCATACAAAAAAAACATTATTACAATCTTATAAATTTTATAATTCTATAGCTAATATAAAATTTGCAGATTATAAAGCAGAGGGTTTTAAATTACTGTTTAAACTAAACGAAAACGATTTAAAAACCGCGTTTAAAACCGATAATGATTTCTATAGAAAATTAGCTTCTTTTAACTATTATAAGTACCTCTACTATGCTGAAGCCAATAAAAACTTAGATTCTGCAAATAAATACTTATTAAAGTCAGACACTTATAAATACACCGCATTGGCAGATTATGAAAATAGAAATTCTAGAAATGGAGAACTCATTTATAAAATAATTAATACTGAACAGAAACTAAGCCTTGCTAAAGAAATAAGCAAAAAAGACACTAAAGCATCACAACTTTTTCTTGCTACTGCTATATTAATGACTTTTTTATTACTAGCGACATTAGTTATATTCTACTTCTACACAAAAGCTAAGAAAAAGCTACTTTTTATCAATGAAGAACTCATAGTCTCTAACAATAAACTCTTAGAAATAGACAAAGACCGGTTAGAGTTTTTCTCTATTTTAAGTCATGAATTACGTACACCTATTTATGGTATAACAGGCCTGGCAACACTAGTAAACCAAGAAGACGACGACACAAAACGTCAATCTTATTTAGATTCCTTAATTTCATCTAGTAATTACTTATCTATACTTATAGACAATATTCTTCAAGCTAATAAACTAAGATTTGAAGAAAAAACGCTAAGACTAAAACCAGATAAAATTCGCAAAATTATTAACCATGTTGTCAGTAGTGTAAAAATTGCAGCTAAAAACAAAGGATTAGAATTAATAACAAAAATTGAGGCCTCAGATGAGGCAGAACTTGTCTTAATAGATAAAGTCGCTTTTAGCCAAATACTAATAAACTTAGCTTATAACGCTATACGATACACAAAAGAAGGCCATATAACGCTATTAGTTGTTGAAAAAGCGCGCACATCTAAAGATGTAACATTACGTTTTGAAGTTAATGATACAGGTATTGGCATTAAAGAAAAACACAGGTCTGTTGTGTTTAGCGCTTTTGAAAACAAAGCTTTTTTACACAAAAACAGCAGTGGCTCTGGGCTGGGATTACATATTGTAAAAACCTTACTAAAGAGTCATGGGGCTGATATAGATTTTATTTCTGAACCTGGTAAAGGGACATCATTCTTTTTTGAAGTTACATTTAATATTGTATTGGCTTTAAAACTCAAAGAATCAATACCTATAATTGAATTGCAACAAGACATGCATATTTTAATAGTTGATGACAACAAAATAAACCTGCTTATAACAAAAAAGAATATAGAAAAAATTCAGGGTTGCACCTGTGAGGTAATCTCTAACGGCAAAGAAGCTATATCTATAATAAAAAATAAAGCTTTTGATTTGGTTTTAATGGATATTAACATGCCCGATATGGACGGATATGATGTAACAAAACACATAAGAATGTTTAATCCAGACATACCTATTTTAGCATTAACAGCTTTAAATTCTGCAGAGATATCTACAAAAGCAGAAGAAGCTGGTATAAATCAAATAATAACTAAGCCATTTCTTTTTGAAGATTTTAAAGCCACTATCTCTTCTTTTGGCAATAAAAGAAAACATTATACAGCTACGATAGACTTAGATGCGATATAAGCACCTGTCCAAGCATTTTGAAAATTAAAACCACCTGTTACAGCGTCTACATTAATAACCTCGCCCACCAAATACAAATTTGGTATGCATTTACTTTGGTAAGTTTTAAAGTTTATTTCTTTTAAGTCTACACCACCGGCAGTAACAAACTCTTCTTTAAAAGTGCTTTTACCTGTAACATTAAAAACAGCTTCAGTTAATTGAAGAGACAAAGCTTCTAATTGCTGTTTATTGAGTTCTGCCCAACGCTGAGACTCATTAATATTTGAAGCTAAAACGAGTTGTTTCCAAAGGCGTTTTGGCAAGTCGAATTGTGTAGAATTAACCACAAGTTTTTTTGCAAAATCTTGTTTAAAATTCTTAAGATGATCTAAACAAACGTCGGCTTCTTGTCTAATAAAATTAATTTCTATATTAAAATTATAGTTTCGTTTAGCCAGTTCTACTGCACCAAAAGCCGATAGTTTTAAAATTGCAGGCGCACTCATACCAACATGTGTAATTAACAATGGCCCTTCAGAAACTAGATCTGTGCCTCTAACTTTAACCTCGACGTTTTGAGCCACAACACCAGGTATACCTTTAATACGTTTATCTTTAATATCGAATGTAAATAATGATGGTACTGGCTGTACAATAGTATGACCTAAATCTTGTAAAACCTTCCACATTTTAGGATTGCTACCTGTTGCCACTACCAATTTATCGCATTCTAAAATACCTTGAGACGTTTCAATAAAAAAGACACTTTGGTTAGTACGGATTGCTTTTACGGCATGGTTATACAAAAGTTCTACGCTATGCTTTTGTGCTTCATTTAAAAAACAATCTATAATGGTTTGAGATGAATTTGAAACAGGAAACATACGCCCATCTTCTTCTATTTTTAATGCTACACCACGGTCTTCAAACCAAGCAATAGTGTCACCTGTCATAAAACTATGAAAAGGACCCAAAAGCTCCTTCTCACCTCTTGGATAATTATGCACCAATTCTGATGGTATAAATTCAGCATGAGTAACATTACAGCGACCACCACCAGAGATTTTAACTTTCTGTAAACCCTCTTTACCGCGCTCTAAAATTGCCACAGACACACCAGGATGTTGCTCTGCAATGTTAACCGCAGCAAAAAAACCAGCAGCACCACCGCCAATAATTATAATATCTTTACGTTTATTCAAAATAAGAAAATATAGGCGATAAAATTACAATGATATACCTCAAAAGACTAATATTTATAACACTTATTACAACATCTTGCCAATCTACTGGACAACTTAATTTTGAAGCAGATTTAGCCTCTAATTTAAAAGAAGTTTCTGGCACAGAAATAAGCATCAATTCTAAACTAATTTGGGTTATTGAAGATGCAGGAAACAGCACTAATTTATACGGTCTAAACGCTGATGGCCAAATTGTTAAAACTGTAGAAATTACTAATGCACTAAATAAAGACTGGGAAGACCTAACCACCGACAGTAAGGGAAATATTTACATTGGCGACTTCGGAAACAACAATAAAAAGAGAGAAAAATTTACGATTTATAAAATAAATTATAATGATTTATATAAAGAAAAAGCAGAAGCCTCAGTTATAAATTTTCAATTACCAAAAGATTTAAAGTCTAGAGATTTTGAAGCCTTTTTTGTTTATAACAACGCCTTCTATATTTTTAGTAAAGAAGCCAAAAAATTTAGTGTTTTACAAGTACCTAACGTTATTGGTAATCACATAGCAATCTTAAAATCTAGTCATAACTTTAATGGTGATAAAAACAAAATTACTGCTGCAGATATTAGTGCTGATGGAAAAACAATAGTTTTGTTAAACCATAATAAAATATGGAAACTTACAGATTATAAGACTGATGATTTCTTTTCTGGCAGCATAGAAAACATAACCTTTAATCATAATTCTCAAAAAGAAGGCCTTTGTTTTAAAACAAATACGACAGTACTTATTACGGATGAGCGCAACAAATCTAAAGATGGAAATATATATAGCTTCAATTTAAACTAAAAACACACTTAATTGAGAGCTTACATACTATATTAAGTATGCATACATTAAAAACCAAAGCCTAAGTTAAATGCTAAACGCAAACCATCGTCACTACTAAATGCAGACACATTTGCAGTAATTAAATTATATGCTGTTATAAAAAGGCCACCACCTACAGAGGTGTTCCAGTTATTAGAGTTAAAAGAAGCGTCTAGTACTACACTATCATCAATCCAAACCCGACCATAATCAAACCCACCATAAAAGCCAATATTAAAAGGTAAGAAATTAGATGATTTTCGTCTTAAATTAAAGCGTACATCTGTACTTTGCACAAACGATTGTTTACCAGAAAAGCGTTCTCGCCTGTAACCTCTTAAACCCGTTTGATCTCCCAAATTAGCGGCTTGATAAAATTCAAAATTATCACCAAAATTAATATGGCTTCTCAATTTTGTCGCCAATACAATTTGTCCTTCGGGTACTATTTTGTAATCAAATGCGAGTTCAGGTATAAGATAGGTAAACCCATTTGAAGTGCTTACATTTTGTTTAAAACCAGCTTCTAAACCAAAAAGCATACCAAGTGTAGGAAACGTCTCGTTATCCTTAACATCGTACACATATTTAGCATGTGCACCGTAGAAATCTTGTTTGTCAAATAACCTATTATTAGGTGTGGTAATACCTTCTAAAAACCGATTAGAAGTACGTTGCACCTCATTAGATTCATAAGATAACCCAACTTTAAAAACAGCTCCACCTTGTTTTTTCCAAATTAAGGCAGGAGTCACGCTAACTGTTCTAATTTTAACACGGTTAAAATCAAAACCAACATCTAAACCATCATTATCTTCAGCTTCTGGGTTTGGTGTGCTATTACCAAAACCAAAAAAGTTTCGGGCGTAATTAGGACTTGTAAAGTCTAGGTCTATAGTTAAGTTTGCACTCCCTACTATATTAGCAAACTCGCCCTTATAACCAAAATCAAAACCATTTGTAGCAAAAAAGTAGCCGGCTGATAATGTATGTTGTGACGAAAACGGATTGCGTTCAAAATTATAATGCGTTAATGTATTTACAATACCTAGTCTAAAACCATCATCTGGGTTTGCACCTATTGAAGGCAACAATTGATTGGTACTATTTTTTAATTTCTTATAATTATAAACATTAGTCTCATAATCATCAGTTAGTTTTTTTCGCCCATTACTGGTAAGTATTGTATTCTTTTTAGACTTGTGATCGTAGAAAATCACTTTATTACCATTTTTTATACTGTAGGTATCATTATTTTGTCCACCAACTAGCCTAACTTTTATATGGTGATCACCTTCACCAAAAACATTAAAAACATCATCATCGTCTAGAGCGTAGATCCAAATTTCTTTGGTCTCATCTTTGGCATAGGTACGTTTATGAAAAACATCTGCTTTTTTACCCTCTTTAATTCTGTAGGCCACAACCTTAGTTTTTCCGTTGGGTAAACGTTCAACATCAAACCAATCGTCTTTATTTGTGCCTTTTATAACCGCAAATGTATTAATGACTTTATAGTAACGGTCAGAGATATCTTGAAGATTACTTAGCCTTTCTTTTAGAGTGTTCTTTATCTCATCTATGGTTGCATCTCTAACTTCTACCGGTATATTAAGAAAAGCTTTTTCAATAACCTCATCAGTTATATTAGCTTTAATATCGTTTACCTGTGCATCCCAAACATCTTTATTAGATTCTTCAATAAGTTCCATATCTAAAGGGTAAGGCTCTACATTAATAGCTTCTACATCGTTTAGCGTACCATCGTATTTTCTTAACAAACCTGCTGTTGGTATTAAAGCTACTGCGGCTGTTAACAGAAAACCATCACTCATTTTAGAAAAAGCTTGATCTCTGTCTCGCGGCATTGGTCTGTATACTTTTTTACCATTCTCTTTAAACTCAATCCACCTCCATTGGTCTTGGTGCCTGTCCCAATCTCCAATTAACATATCAAACAAACGGGCCTTAATGTAAGCGGCTTCATCAACAATGATATCTTCGTCTTTATGAATCTTCTTCATCATATCATCAGTACTTAATAAAACATCACTAAAACCAAAACTTGCTTTATCACTATGACCTTCAGACGTATGTTCTTCTATCATATAGAGCTCATCACCAAAATGGGTGTTAAATTCTCCTAATACATATTGCTTTGGCACATAGTATAAAACCGGATTAGTATGAAAAACACCAATAGCATCTGCTAAATCACCAATAACAAATGGCGCATAAGGGTGAGCACCGGTAAATACATCTTTAACCAAGTTAGAAACAAAATCATCATCTAATTTATTACCGATATACTGGTCTTTAAACATAATAGCCTGCAAATACTGGGGAGCTTGTTTCTTTAGCGCTCGCATTACGTATTGGCGTCCTTTTTTGTCTTCTAATCGTAGTGATTTTGATTGGTTACCTCCACCTTTTCTAACCGGACTCACACCGCCAAAAAGCGTATCTAAAAGCACTGTTGGTGCATTTACTTGTGTACCAAATTGTTTTCTGTAGCGATCCCCCCATAAAAATGTGTAGAATTTAGACTTATCTACCTCCTCTTTTGTATAAACAGACGCCTTTTTTTCCTTTGCAACAGCAGTTTTGTAAGTTAGGGTTTTAGTGGTGTTAGGTTTAAAAACTTCGGTTTGAAACACAACAGCATCAGAACCTGCTTTATAAAAACGAACAAACGAAGAACCATCTTTAAAAACATCTAAACGCGCAAAACCATTAGTCCCATAAGAAAACTGTCCGTTACCCACCAAACGGGTTGCAGATCTTTTAGAGCCAGAGCCACTCACTATTTGTGGCAAACCAGCCTCTACTAAATATTGAAGATTATGATCGTGACCTGAAACAAAAATTACTTTGTCATTATTATGTGCCAGACTTACAACTCTATTTTTTAATTCGTTGTACATTTTATTTTGTAAATCGGTATTACTAACACCACCAGTCTTTCTTATTATATTTTTTACTGTACCTAATACAGGAAGAGGCTTCATGTGCTGTTTAAAAGCATATTGACCACCATGCGGACCGTTACTAAACATAGGATGATGTAATGCAATGACGGTTGTTTTTCCGCGTGCTTTTTTTATTTCGCTACTTAATTCGTTTAAAAAATCTATACGTGTTTTTATATCACAGTCGTCATTAATAGTTGGGTGTTTATCCCAATTGGTAATGTACCAATGAGAATCTATAATTAATAAAACGATATCATCAGAAATTTTAACTTTATCTATTGGGCATCCATTTTCTGGCAAAAAGGTGTTTTTACCAAGTTCTTCTTCAATAAATTTTTCTTGTCTTTTTAACCCTTTTAAACCACTGTACCAATCATGATTACCAGGTATAAAAACAGTACTACCCTTAAATTTCTTTGCTGCATCTGTTTGCACTTTTAAGCGATGCTCGGCTAAGTTTTTAGTTTTCTTATCTTTATTACTAAACCCTTTAGGGTAAATATTATCACCCAAAAAAATAGCAGTACTATTTGATGAAGCAGCATTTAAAGTCTTTTTAAAATCTTGAACTGCCACATCAGTTTCTCCTAAAGACGAATTACCCGCATCACCAATAAGATAAAAGCTATGACTAATTTCTTTAGTTTTTGGAAAGTCTTTTTCGGCATTTTTAGCAGTTTGTTTTTTTAATGTTGCACAAGCATTACAAACTAAAAATAGGACTAAAATAAAACCGTGTTTATAATTTACCTTCATGCGCTTAAATCTATATTTTAATTTTAAAGTGGTCCTCTGCAATAGCTTTACCTTTATCTATTATTAAGGGCTAAAGGTTTTATGACATCAACTAAAATTTACTTCACCCAAAGACTATCTGAAAAATAATGTTTGCAATCTAAAAAATTGGAGGTTAATTTAAAGTTTGTGGCTTCCGCTAAGTTACTGATTTCATTAATAGTATACTTTTTAGAAAGTTCTGTCCAAATGAGTTCGTTATAATCAAAATGAATGGTCTTATTTAACGCCCCTAAAACAACAGTTTGCTTTCGCAGACTAACAATATAACTTTTTACATCACCACTAATGGGGTCGTAATGACAATAAAAATCAAAATCATCTATTTTAAAATCGGCATTAAATGTTCTATTAATTCGCACTAACAAATTAAGATTAAAACGTTTAGTGATGCCATGTTTATCAAAATAAGCATTGTGTATAATTAGGGGGTTTTTCTTAATATCAAAACCTACTAACAGCTTATCACCACGTTTCATGTTTTCATTAAATAAACGTAGTAATTCACTGGCTTTTTCTTCTTGATAATTTCCAATATTACCACCTAAAAACAATAACAAACTTGGGTATGCACTTTCTTTATTTACCTTTAAAATCTCAAAATAATCACCAACCTTAGGTTTTATATTCAGGCCAGGGAGGCGTTCTTTTAATCGTTCTGTTAAAATATCTATAGCTTCTTGAGAAATATCAATAGGTACATAATTAAATGCAATATTATTATGGACTAAATACTCTAATAATTTGAATGTTTTTAACCCATCTCCAGCACCTAATTCTACAATATTAAAAGGAGTAGAAAACCCTAAAGCATCAATAATTTGTTTTGCCTGCATCGATAAAATTTCGAACTCAGCATTGGTAAGATAATACTCGGGCATATTCATGATTTCTTGAAATATGCGACTGCCATTATCATCATAAAAATACTTTGAAGACAGGTATTTATTTTTAGCTGTTAAGCCACTAAGCACATCTTGTGCAAATGTATTTATCATTTATTTTGCTAATCTTATTCCTGAAAATTGCCAGCGCATTTCAGGGTTAAAAAAATTTCTATAGGTTGGTCTACTGTGGTTATTAGGAGTGGCCACAGACGCTCCGCGCAAAACCATTGTATTTACCATAAACTTACCATTATACTCGCCAATAGCACCGTCTGGCTTGGCATATTTTGGGTATGGTAAATAGGCACTATTTGTCCACTCCCAAACGTTACCATAATTAAACTGACTTGAAGCAACCTCCCACTCAAATTCAGTTGGCAAACGCATGCCTTTAAACTGGGCAAAAGCAAAAGCTTCGTAAAATGACACATGACTTACAGGCGCACTGAAGTCTAATGCTTTAAAACCTTGCAATGTATAATACATCCATTTATCATTCACTTTATGCCAATACATTGGCGCTGCTAATTTGTTTTGTTGTATAAAATCCCAACCGTCGGCATGCCATAAATTAAAATCTTTATAACCACCAGAGTTTATAAATTCTATATAATCTGAATTGGTTACTAATCGGTTTGAAATTTCAAAGTCATGAAGATATACTTTATGTTGTCCTAATTCGTTATCCCAACAGAATCCTTCACCTTTGTGACCGACGTTATAAACACCTTCAGGTATTTTAACAAAATGGGGTTGTACTGTTTCTGGTAGTAATTGTATTTGATACTCTAATCTTGGAAACGACGGCTGATGCCCAAAAATATATTTTATATCGTAAAGTAATAATTCTTGATGTTGTTGCTCGTGCTGAAGGCCTATTTCTATAATACGCGCTGTAGCTTCTGATACTCCTTTGTCTAAAAACAATGCCAAATGCTTATTAACGTAAGCCCTATAAGCTAAAACTTCATTTAAAGCTGGGCGCGTCATTAAACCACGATCAGCTCTTACCACGCGATCACCAAGGGTGTTGTAGTAACTATTAAAATAATACCCAAAATCTGGATGAAAAACGTTATAATCTGCACATTGCTCAACTAAAACAAATTGCTCAAAAAACCAAGTAGTATGTGCTAAATGCCATTTGGGTGGCGACACGTAATCTACGGGTTGTATAGCCGTGTCCTCAGGCTTTAAAGACGCACAAATCGTTTCGGTTTGCTGCCTAATATTCAAAAATTGTGTTTTTAAGTATGGGTGGTTTGTTGTAATCTGCACGCTTAATGTGATATAATATTGGTTTCGAAAATAACAGTACTTGCTATTGTTTTATGCACAGGACACCGCGATGCAATAACTTTTAGTCTGTCTTTTTGATGCGCATCTAAGTTACCAACAAATTTTAGCTTTTTACTAATATGATCTAAGTATTTTGGTTTATCGACTTCTATCTGCAAGTCATCGCTGTGCTTTCTAGAGTGCGATATATACACAAAAACTTCTTTTAAGTCCCACTGTTTACGTTCGGCATACATCTTTAATGTCATAACCGTGCATGCTGCCAATGCCGCGTTTAGATACTCGTAAGGAGATGGACCAAAATCACTACCTCCAATATGCGCAGGTTCATCTGCAATAAAACTATGATTCTTAGTCTGAATAGCTGTTGTAAAATTATCTTCACTAATATTTAAGTGACCTACTAATTGCTCACCATCGGTACTTAACATTGTATTTTCCACTTTTGGGAAATAACGTTTTGCCCACGTACCAATACTCTCACCAACATACTTACTATCTTTTTCTTGGGACAACAAATGATCGGCATCATCTAAAGTGATAAAACTTTTAGGGTGATGCGCACTTTTATATAATTGCTCTGCATTTTCTATACCCACAATTTTATCAAAAGGAGAATGCATTATTAGTAACGGTTTCCTTAAGTTTTTTACAACTTTTGGTAAATCTGTTTTATGAAATTCAGCGACAAAATCTTGATTAATAACAAATGGCCGTCCACCAATATTTACCTCAACATCACCTTTGTCTTCAATTGCTTCTACTTGATGCGAAAATAAATGGGTGACATGATTTATCGTGGCTGGTGCACCAACAGTAGCCACTGCTTTTATAGCTTCAATTTTTGAAGCCGCAACAAGCACAGCAGCACCACCCAATGAATGCCCAACAACTAAACTTGGTGCACCATAATGCTCCGCCATATAAGCATGTACATCTAATAAGTCGTCTACATTGGCAGAGAAATGGCTGTCCGCAAATTCGCCTTCACTTTTACCTAAGCCTGTAAAATCGAATCGTAATACGGCAAATCCGTCTTGCGTAAGTGCTCTACTCACATGTTTTACAGCATTAAGATTACTACTGCATGTAAAACAATGTGCAAAAATGGCATAGTAATTAGGTTTTTGATTAGCCGGTAATTCTAAGCTCGCACTTAGTGTTAGTCCGTTTCTGTTTTTTATTTTGAGTTTTGTGCTTTTCATGATATCGTAAACATATTGGCTTGAAGAATTTTTAGGCGTTGTTTTTATTGTTTACACCCCTTGAGGGGACTTTAGGGGTGTTTTTTTTTGTAAAATCACATAAGCTTTTTAAATTCCAATTAATCCTCAATCTGTACACCGCGCCAAAATGCTACTCTATTTTTTATACCTTTTGCTAACTCGGAAACTTCTGGGTAAAACCATGCCGCATCTTTGTTTTCTTTACCATCAACATCTAATGTATAATACGATGCTGTGCCTTTCCATGGGCAAACGGATTGTAGCTCACTGGTTCTAAAAAATTCTTTTTTAATACTCTCATGCGGAAAATAGTGGTTATTTTCTATAACAACGGTGTCACTACTTTCTGCTATTACTTTATTATTCCAAATGGCTTTCATATTGATTTTGTTTTTATACTATTAAAACCTACAAGGTTTTTAAAAACCTTTCAGGATATTTTCATTTAGATTAAACATTAGACCTGTTAAACTTTAAAAAACTGCTAGATCTGACGTACTTATGAGCTACAAGATAACATTGAACAACCCACTTTGTGTCTTGCCCACTCTGGGCGTTTTGCAAACCACTTTTCTTGTTCTGGTTGTTCTTTATAAGGATTTTTTAAGAGCTGAAATAATTCATCTAGTAACTTATAGTTTCCTTTATCTGCATCATCAATAGCTAATTGCGCCATATAATTTCTAAGCACATATTTAGGATTTACGGTATTCATCTTCGCTTTGCGTTGTGCGTCCGATAATGTTTCGCGTTCTAGCCTTTGGTCGTAAGTTTTAAACCAAACTTTCCATTGGTCCAAAATCTCTGCTTTGCACTGTTCTGGTTTGTAGACTGCATCATGAATTATTGTGATACCATTTTCGTAATTGCCTTTAGTATAATTCCCTAATAACCTAAAAAACAATGTCATATCTGTTTCATGCCTTATTAAACAATCTTCTAAATCTGCCATTAACTTAGCGTCTTTAGCGTCTTTAGCGTCTTCTGTTTCTAATCCGAGCTTAGACCGCATCATCTGTAATGACTTAATTTCAAAATCAGTTTGGTATTGGTTCAACACGGTTTCAAACGGCTCAGCTTCATCTACTAAAGTGTATAATGCGTTGGCGAGCTGGAGTAGATTCCAAAGACCTATGTTTGGCTGATTCCCATATCTGTAACGTTTATTTTGTTTATCTGTGGTGTTTGGCGTCCACCCAAAATCGAAATCTTCTAACCAACCATAAGGACCATAATCTATAGTTAAACCTAAAATAGACATATTATCTGTATTCATAACACCATGCACAAAACCTACGCGCTGCCAATGAATAATCATATTTAGAGTACGTTCTGCAACAGCACTAAAAAACTTTATATAGGTCGCTTTTGAAGGTGTGCCAAGCTCAGCATAAAAGTTTTTAATAGTATAATCTACTAGCTTTTTTAAGTTCTTAGTGTCTTTACGTGCCGCAAACAATTCAAAATTACCAAAACGGATAAATGTTGGTGCCAGTCTGCTCACAATCGCTCCTTTTTCATATTCGGTATTACCGTTATAAAGCATATCTCTTAGCACATTATCACCAGATAGCATTAAACTTAACGCTCTAGTGGTTGGCACACCCAAATAATGCATGGCTTCGCTGCACAAATATTCGCGAATAGACGATCTTAATACAGCATAGCCATCTCCTTGTCTCGAGTACGGAGTTTCGCCAGATCCTTTAAGTTGTATCGCCCACTGTTTGGAGTTATGCTTAACTTCGAACAAGTTAATTGCTCTACCATCTCCTAACTGACCTGCCCAATTACCAAACTGGTGACCGGCATAAGCCATGGCATAAGGGTTTGTTTTAGGATAAACATTTGAACCAGAAAAGAGGTCTAAAAATGCTTTTGAATGGATCTCATTTTTGTCTAACCCAATCGCTTCTACCATGTCTTTAGACGCATGAACTAGTTTTGGTTGCGATGGGACTTTTGGTGTTACGTAAGAGTGTGTGGCTTTAAAAACTTGCCGTCTTGTGTTTTCAGTTATAGGGTCTGAAGGTAATTCTGTAGTAAAGGTATTATTTATATTTAACTGCATTTGCAAATGCTTTTTAGCTTTGGCACACAGAAAAAGTAAATTTACGTGGTGCTATTAGTAATTATTTGAAACAAATCTCGTCTATAAAGTAGTCGTAAAGACAGTGTTGGCTTTACAAGAGACATCTACTTTAGCTAAGTTACTGCATTGTAATTAAAAAAGGTTATAATTAATTCTTAAATTAGGCTCAGATTAAAGGATATGGAAAATATAATTAGTGACGTTGAGAGGTATGTTATCTCGTATTTAAATACAAATTTAAATGCATCGTTTGTATATCACAACCTAGCGCACACACAGCGTGTAGTTGAAAAAACGCAAGACTTAATAAAAGATAGTACGCTAACCGATATAGAACAGCAATTACTAATTATTGCGGCTTGGTTTCATGATACCGGCTTTACTAAAACCATAGACGGTCATGAAAAAGAAAGTGTTACCATTGCGACAGCCTTTTTAGAATCTCATAACATCTCTATAGAGCATATAAATACTATTTCTGAACTTATACTTGCAACACACGTAGATTATAAGCCCAAAACTAAGCTTGAAGGCTATATTAAAGATGCGGATTGCTCTCATGTATCGAGTAAAAATTACGAGGATTATGCCTCCTTATTACGAAAAGAATGGGAACTCACACTAGGTAAAAAGGTATCTAAAACCGATTGGATAACAGAAAATATTTCATTTTTAACCAAGCATACGTTTTTTACCGATTTGGCCACAAAGAAATGGGAAAAACGTAAAGGAAAAAATTTGGCTAATCTTTTACAAAACCAAAATAAAATTAAAGAAAACACACAAAAGCTGAAGCAAAAAAAAGCGGAACTCAACTTTAAAAAAGAAAAACAAGATCTACCAGATCGCGGCATTGAAACCATGTTTAGAGTAGCGCTTCGAAATCATATAACCTTAAGTGATATTGCAGATACGAAAGCCAATATTTTATTATCGGTTAATGCAATTATAATTTCTTTAGTACTATCTAACTTGGTGTCTAAATTAGATAATCCTTCAAACAGTTATTTAATATGGCCTACCGCAATATTTGCATTATCTACAGTTGTTTCTATTATATTATCGGTATTGGCAACACGACCAAATGTAACTGAAGGGAAATTCAGCAAAGAAGATGTGGCCAATAAAAAGGTGAACTTGTTATTTTTTGGTAATTTTCATAAAATGAAACTAGAAGAATTTGAATGGGCTATGCAAGAAATGATGCAAGACAAAGACTATTTGTATGGTTCTCTAACTAAAGATTTATACTTTTTAGGACTAGTCTTAAACAGAAAATACAACCTCTTACGCCTTACATATACCGTTTTTGCAATTGGTATTATTGTAAGTGTTGTTGCTTTTGGCGTGGCATTTCATTTTTCTGCTTAGACTTTAATTTCCTTCATTAAGTCAGCATAGGTGTAAAACGCTTTATCATGCTTATTTTTATGATATAGTACACTTACTCTAATGGCTTTTAACCCTGTAACAGCCTGCAAATCTTGCAACTCTACAATCTCAATATCTGTATCTAAATAATTTTTAGATTGTAAAAAAGTAATATACCTTAAATACTCTACCTCATCTTCTTTTTGAGAATAAACAATACTAATTTTCCCTTTTTGAGTAACCCTATCTGTAGTGCCTTTTATGAAAGCTTTATCGACACGTTTTTTAACAATTTCGTACCGCGCATTATAAGTACCATCTACATCAAACTGTTTTTCATCCATTCTAAAACTAATAGATAGTGGTTGATTAAAAACAAGGATCATTGATGCTACATCTAAAGCTATCGGAAAACCGGACTGCATTTGGTAATAGGCATTTTCCATTTCGCACATTACTTGTAACTGCCATAATCTTAAGTTATAAAGATATATAGGATTAAAACTGTCTTCTTTTGTAATAGACTCGCCTATGTACATGTTATGTTCAACACCATCTGTCTTAAAGCGTTCAAAATAATGCGGATACATCTGCTGTGCTTCAACTTGCTTATCATCTAACAACGACGCCATGTCTTTATTAATTAACGTTATGGTATCATCATAATGCTTTCTATGATGGTATAAAGTATCTACATCGTTATCTATGAGCTCAAAATAGTCATCTATTTGAGGTTTTAATGCCGCTCTGTCGTATAAATGTTTAAGAATAGGCTCTATATCATCTTTAATAAAACTTGCTATTTGTTGCTCACTATCTACCTGAAAATTCTTTTGCAACCCTTTAAGATAAGCATCTATTTGGTAGATATACTGTTCGTAAATTGGTAAGTGCTCGGTTGTATATACGGCCTCTAAGACCTGCTTTAAACGTGTCAACTGTAAGTTTAAATCTTGCTGTGTCGCCCAGTTTCTAGCTTCAGACGACCCCTTTATGTCTATTTGACCGTAAAGTGTGTAAATATTTTGAAAAGCTATCTTTTTAAACACAGGAGCTTTACCGCTTAACTGATCTTTAATAAAATTTCGCGCTTCTTTTTCAAATCGCCAATGTACACTAGAATGAATAGATGTACATTCTTTTTGAATAATGGCTTCAATTAAATTTCCCTCTTCACTTTTAGACCGCTCTACTGCAGACACAATAAAGGGCATAACATCGACTAACTTATTAGCATTAATACTATTAAGCACCTTTGGTTTTTCAGATACAATCTCTAAAATACCCATTAAGCCTTCGTCATTAGCAATAGGTGCTAAAATAGCACTTTTAATCCCTTGGTTTTTAAGGGTTACATACTGTGGTGCCTTTCCTTTTGAAAGTTTAAAAAACTTATCTACATCAGAGATCGCATAAAACTTCTTTTCTTTTAATAGCGTCTGGTACGACCAACTACACATGGCTTCTGAACAGCTTAACGATGCATTTTTATGCAACAAATAGCTATCCATACCAACACCATAAACTTGCTCAAAAGTATCGTCTTCTTTATTGTAAATAGAGAACCCTACTTTTACATCATTAAGCCCTAATAACGAACGAAAGATGTCATGAAAATCTTTCATAAACCCTTCATCCTTGCGCTTATTTTCACCTATTAAGGTTGATTTTATATTAGATATGGATTGGTCATCGGTAACATCAAAAATATTTGAAATTACAAACCCCTTAAAGCTGTAACTTCTAGGTGGGAATTTTTCTTTCCATAACGCAATATTTTCAAAATTATCTAATAACTCATCGTAGTCTTCTTGACTTATTTTTGGTGCATTTTTATTTGGAATGATCTCTGTAAAATCGGCATTATACAGTATTTTATAATATCTTATTACACCGTTTTCATCAGGTATTTCATACAAGAACGGGCGTTTAAGATTAAGTTTATAACCGTAACAAAAATTAAGAATAATAGTACATGCTATAATGTAACGTTGATCTACTTCCATATTTCTAATATGTAGCTTAAAATTAACCCCTGCACGTTCTACAATGGCCTTAAACCGTTCAGAAGAATTAAAAATAATATCGTAAAACGGTAGCGACGCCGTTTTTATTTCGTTGTGCGTTAAAAGTGGACTAAACGTATCTTGTAAGAGACCCGCAATTTCGGTTTCGTATGTTTTAAACAAACTAGGATTACTAAAACCCGTTCTTAAATCTGGATTATCTTCAGCAATTTTAATAACGCGTTTTGCATTTGCAGCAATAAAATCGTTATCAGCGTTTATTAGTTTTTCGTATTGACTAATTAGTTTATTAAAACTAACTTTCATTACAAAAGGCGAGTCTATATTATCGTTAATATCCAAGACGTAAGGTTTTTATACAATACAAAGTTAGGCATTAATTAGTTGAGTCGCTGAGCGACTCAATCCCTTACTAAAAACGGACATTTTTTAACTGAGATATTTAGAGTTTCTCTAAAAGCACAATATCGTAATCTGATGCTATTTCTACACGTCCGTTTTTTACTTCACCCGTATTGTTTGAATAGGCATCTTTAAGTAAAACACCATTTTCAAAAACTTTTGAAACGTCGATAGATTTCAAACCTTTTTCTAATTCCAAACCAATCACCACCAAATCTTTATAAGTGCCTTTTTGATAGCTTCTATAAAAATAATAAGGGGATTCGGTAATCATTTGATGAACACCAGCACCAATTGCAGGATGGTTAGCTCTAAAACGTCCTAGTTTTTGCCAATGACTTAAAACCGTTTGCGTTGCTGTATCTGTATTGAGTATATCCCAATTCATAAACGAACGTAATGTAGCATCACCTTTGGCACCTTCAACGACCAACGATCTTGCCGACTCGTCACCATAAAAAACTTGGGCAGTACCTGGCGATAACAGCAACTTATTTGCGGTTTCAAAAGGTTTTTGCCTGGTCGGATCAAATGGACTACCATCATCGTGAGAACTCAAATAATTTAATACTCCAAACTCCTTTAATTCACTATTTAAAATGGTCGAATATCTTTTAAAAAGCTTTTCGTAACCCATCTCTTTTGAATTCCATTTAAATTCAAAATTAATTTGCTGCGAAAACATATCATCGTAATAATTCACTTTTTTATCTCCAAAGTCAAAGATTTTTCCGCTACTGATGCCATAATTATAAATTTCACCGACGATATAAAAAGCGTTATCATCTAAAATTTTATCTGCATTATTCGCTTTAAATTGCGAAAAGGCATAGTCACATTCTGTTTTAAACGCTTCCCAAACAAATGGCTCTGTGTGTTTTACGGTATCACAACGGTAACCATCAATGCCAAACTCGGTAATGTAATCCGTTAACCATTTCATGATATAAAAGCGCGGTGCTTTTGGGTAGCCTGTGCGTTCAAAAAACGCATCGAGCTCTTTTAACTCCTGCTCATAACGGCCTTCTGCCTTCCATTTTTCAACTAATTGCGGAGGTAATTCTACATTAGCATTACTCTCGGTTCTAATGTCTGGTAAATTAGCCACTAGCGTACAACTCACTGTGTTTTCGTACGTATCATAACTACATTGTTTATCTGTACGCACCCAATCGTTTGGCCAAACAGAATCTTTTTCTGTTACAGGCCCAGTATGATTAATAACCGCATCTAAAACAATACGAATCCCTCTGGCATGTGCAGCTTTTACTAAGGCATGTAAATCTTCTTTTGTACCAAAATTAGGATCTATACGCGTCCAATCTTTTGTCCAATACCCATGAAAACCATAGGATACCCCTGTGCCTTCGTCAGTACCTCCGTGAATTTGTTCTACAATTGGCGTCATCCAAATGGCATTAACTCCTAAATCTGTAAAGTAGCCTTCTTTTATTTTTTGTGTTACGCCTTTAATATCACCACCTTTAAATCCTCTAAGTTTTCCGGTCTGTTCTGTTCTATCAAAATTAATATCATTAGACGTATCACCATTATTAAAACGATCGGTTAGTAAGAAATAGAGATTAGCACCCTCCCAAACAAAAGGATTTTCTGTTGTTTTTTTTGCAACCTCAACCTCTGACTTACAACTAAAAAAAAGTGTAAATACCAGTATTATAAAAAGCGTTTTCTGCATAATTTATTTTATCAAAATTTTATAATCCCAAGGTTTCATCTCAAAGGCGTCACCGTTTAAATCTAACGTATTGTTAGTCATATAATCTACGTATTTACCTTGTGGTACATTAATTTTAGTGCTCATGTCCGAAAAATTACCAATACATAAAATGGTATTTCCGTCTTTAGTACGCTCAAACATTAACACAGTGTCTTCTGAATCTAAACGTTTATAATCGGCCGCATTTTTACCACCATTTAATGCTGTATTTGTGTTTTTTAGTGTGCCTAACTTTTGAAGCAACTTCCAACTTTTCCCTTTTGTTTTAGGGAACGAGTCTTTTTCAAAAAACTTTAAACGGTGGGCCAAATCGTACTCTTGACCTGAGTAAATTAAAGGCATACCTTTCATCATAAAACTCATTACTGTCATTAAGTCCGAAGCTTCACCCATACGTTCTTTAATAGTTCCACTCCACGAATTTTCATCGTGGTTAGTTACAAAATTCATTAAAATATCATCAGCATCATAATCTGCAGTTATTTTAGAGATATAAGCATCATAATCTTTTAGCGACTTTTCTTTTTTCGCCAAACCATTTAGTAAATGATGACCATCCCAAGCGTAAGCCATATCAAATAAATCACCATCTAACAACTCAGGCTCCCAGGCTTCTGCAAGCATAAATACGTCTTTTTGCGCTCTTAATTGTGGTACGGCTTGCTGCCAAAAGTCTAATGGTACAGAACCAGCTACATCACATCTAAAGCCATCAACACCTTCTTTAGTTATCCAGTAACTCATATCTGCAATCATCTCCTTACGCATAGCGTCATTATCGTAATTTAAGTCTGCAACATCTGTCCAATCTGTACCTTCAGGATGTACAACCTCACCATTTTCATTTTGTGTGTAATACTCCGGGTTAGTCTCTAGCCATCTATGATCCCAACCTGTATGGTTTGGCACCCAATCTAAAATAACATAAATACCGCTAGTATGTGCTGTTTTTACTAAAGCTCTAAAATCATCGATTGTACCAAACTCTGGATTGATTTTAGTAAAATCTGTTACAGCATAATAACTCCCTAAATAGTTGTCTTGTTCGTCTTCAGGAAAATCTGATGCAAACTTACTATCTGCACCACCAGTTGCTTTTCGCTTAGTTTCAGAAATAGGAAAAACAGGCATTAACCAAATTACTTTAACACCCAATTGCTTTAATTGCGGTATGTCTTTTGTGAATTTACTAAAAGTACCTTCTGGTGAATACTGACGAATATTAGCTTCATAAATTACCGCAGTTTCTAGGTCTGAATCTGAAATTGGAGCCAGAGCGACCACGTCATTTTCAACTGGTTTTATATCTCCTTTTTTCTCTGATTTACAAGCAAAAAGTGCTAGTGAAAGACAAACTATAAGTATGTGATTTTTCATTTTAATTATCTATTTAGTTTTATTTTAATCGTTTTTATTTTGTCGGACTTCCAATACACAGGAATCTGTACTGTTTTTGTCTCTGAATTCCATTTAACAGGCACTTTGTAACCATCAACCTTTATATGTTTTGGTTGTTTTTGAATGTTATGAACGACCAAATCAATGGATTTATCTTTAGGTTTTTGGATTGCACCTAACTCATAAGCATGGTTAAACTTAAACTCAAAGTTTATATTAAAACCTTTATAGTGCGATTGAAAAGTCATCATCTCAAACTCCCCTTTAGTTATTGGTTGTGTTACCTTACCGTTATCTGTATAAAGCGAACGCTCTGACACTGGAAAACTTTTGTCGAAATAGTAATGTAAATCGAAACTATTAGTATCGTATGCTCTTGTATTGCTTATAGGCTTAGCTAAAGGTATAAAAGCACCAGCTCTAACATAAGTAGGGATTCTATTTTCGAGCAACTTTACCGTTTTTGTTTGCCCACCTTCAACCTTTTTATCCGTATAAAAATTAAACCAAGCATTAGTCTTAGGAAAGTACATAGCCTGTTCCTTTTTACCAGCATTTAAAACTGGTGAGACCAAAATATCGTTACCCCACAAATAGGTTTTTGAGTAATTAAACAAAGCTTCATTTTTTGGTTCTTCAAAAAATAGCGGACGCATTAAAGGTTTACCATCTGTACGATTTTCAAAAACCAAATTATAATTATAAGGTAACATTTTATAACGTAACTCAATGGCTTGTTTTGCTAATTGTTTGGCTTTTTCACTTCTAAAAACAGGCTCACTTGGCACGTCTTCTTGCGCATGTGGTCTATATATTGGATTAAAAACTCCGTATTGTAGCCAACGTACGTATAACTCGTCATCTAAATTTGCACCTGCAAATCCGCCCAAATCAGAATGCATATAAGCCATACCTTGCATACCCATTTGTAATGCAATTTCTGGTTGACTTTGCAGTCCACCCCAAGTTCTATTCACATCTCCAGACCAAGGAATCATTCCATAGCGTTGCGAACCCGAATACCCTGCACGCATTAGGATAAATGGTCTTGTATTTGGAAAATCGCGTTTGTACCCATCGTGTATTAAGCGTGCCCAATCGTTTCCGTAAATATTATGCACCTCATCTGCACTACCTGTATGATGTTGTACCCAACTTGGGTGTACTTCTGGCTCGCCCAAATCCCCCCAAATACCTGCAACACCTTTATTGGCTAAATCTTTATAAATATTCCAAAACCACGTCTCTCCTTCTGGCTTGTAAATATCTACCAGACCGGTATTACCAAAGTAAAAATCGTATTTAGCTGGGTGGCCTATGGTATCTTTTGCTAATATGTCTTCTTTAACTGCTTCGTCCCACTTTTTTGAGGTTGTGAGTATAAATGGCTCTGTAATAGTTATGGTTTTCACACCTTTATTGTTAAGGCGTTTTACCATACCTTCAAAATCTGGAAAAGAATCTCTAAACACTTCGAGATTGCCCATAGTACCTTTTAGTGCTTTACCAAACCAGTATAAATCTAAAATAATAGCATCCACAGGTATTTTATCTGCATTAAACTTAGCAATAGTCATTTCTACTTCTTCTTGAGAATGGTACCCAAAACGGCTTGAAAAATTACCTAATGCCCAACGTGGTAACATGGGCTGTTTCCCTGTTAAGTTGGTATAATTATTCATAATATCGTACCATGTATCTCCAACAATGACTTGGTAAGTTTTACGACCAGAAATGGTTTCGTAAGTGAGACTATTATCGCCTTTACTGTCTAAATCTAAATACCCAATTGGTGCATTATCAAAGTGAATCATGTATTTGTTAGATGATAATACGATTGGCATGGTAAAATTCATCAGTTGCGATTCTGTTTCATAACCATAATGCGCTCTATTGTATAATGGCAAACGGTTGCCGCGACGATTCATACCTAAAGCTCTGGCTCCACCACCATATAAAACTTCATCTTTAGTAAGGTTGAATTCTATTTTTTCAGTTTGGTCAGCAACAATATTGCCTTTTACCATGTCCATGGGTTCATGCTTGCTTTTGTAGTAACCGCGTTTTTCTGAAGTAATACGTTGGTCTTTGTAGTAGTATGTGATTTGAAATGGACTTTTGGTTATGGTCACATAGACGTCTCCATTTGTTTTTAGTCTAATATCCTGTTCGTTTTCTGAAATCTCAAACTTAGACGTATTTGGCTCCAAAATTACAGTATGAGATTCTGGTTTTAGACGTTCTCCATTAGGAATAAATGAAGTCTCTATAACGTGCGTAGAAAACGGTCGAATTAAATAGTAACCATCGTTAACGTTAATTGCAACCTGAGCACCACCATTTATAGTTTCAGCATTAATAAAAACGCGCTCAGTATTTTGTGCCGTTAATACGACTGTAAAGAGTATGGCTGAGATGTATAGAATTGTTTTTTTCATTTTAAAGTTTTTAGACCTGCTAGATTTTTAAAACCTAGCGCGTCTGATGATCATTTCGCTTTTCCTAACAAAAAAGTTAGGGGCTGATCTAAGCGTTTGTTCCATGAGTTTTCTGAATGGTCTGTACCTTCAAAAAATAAGTTTTTAGCATCTGTTATGGTATAACCTTTTGCTTTTAAAATAGTAGTTACACTTGGTGCATATTTTGGATAAAACTGATCTAGTGTTTTATTACCATAATCAAAATAAAGTTTGTGCTCACCTGCTTGTGGTAAATTAGCTTCCATATAGCTAAAGATAGCTGCGGGCAAAGGATTGTCTTCTTTTGGTGCAGCACCAGGCCAATGGGTAGATAAACAAGCTGCACCACCAAAAACATTTGGATATTCGCTAACCGCATACATAGACATTAATCCACCCATACTAGAGCCCATTACAAACGTGTTGTCTTTATCTTTATGTACGGCATAAGCGCTATCAATTACGGGTTTTAATTCTTCGACTATAAATCTTAGATAATTATCTCCATTAAATGTTGTATCCATATTTGCATTAACGGCGTCTTCTAATAGTTTTTCTTGAAGCTCTTTATCTAAAAAATTAAAAGCCTTTTCAGGAAACAAATCTTGCCAGCGTAGTTTTGGAATGTTATGAATAGCAACCACTATAAAATCTTTGACCTTCTCCTCTGCCATTAGGTGTGTTGCCCAATCATCAACCTTCCATTCTTGTTTGTTCCAAGTGGTAGTCGCATCAAACAAATTCTGACCATCGTGCATATACAAAACGCTGTAGGTTTTAGCTTCTGAATAATGCTCTGGCAACCAAACATCTACAGTTCTTGGTGTAATAAATTCTGACGGAAAACGATCTACTCTATATAAAGTTCCACCTGCTAAAACAGCATCTTCAAGCTTTATAAATGTTATTCCTAAAATAGAAATTACTAGTATTACAACCACCGAAATAATTCTCATAGCTTAAAGTTTTGTAGTTAAAATAACGCTACCTTTTGTATTTAACATGAGACGATCTTCCCAAACCATAACCTCGTCGGTAATTACATTTTTTAAAGATTTACCTTGTAGTTGTAGCTCTTCAAATCTAGCTAGCTCTAAATTAAATGGTTGTTCATTTTTGTTCAGTATGTGCACTACAACTTCGTCTTTAATGTAACGTGCTAACAGATAAACCCCGTTTTCAGGCGCAAAATGCATGGTTTCACCACTATGAATGGCATTACTATTTTTTCTATAATTCAGTAATTTAGATACAAAAGATTGCATCGCTTTCTTATCTGATTCTAAACTTTCACCTGTAAATGCATTTACAGTATCTCCAGCCCAACCACCGGGAAAATCTGTTCTAATTAATCCATGATCACCAGGATTAGCAAAATCATCCATTAAAATTTCGGTACCATAATACATTTGAAAGATTCTTGGTATAACTGCATAATAACTTAGAGCCATCTTTGTTAAGGTGGCATCACCATCCATTTGGGTATAGATTCTACTCATATCATGGTTGTCTGGAAATACCATAATATCTTCTGGGCGCGTATAATTAAAATCATTGGCGAGCGCTGTGTAAATCTCTTTTAAACCTGTTCCCCAAGTTTCTTCATTTTTGAGTCCGGCAACCACTTTTTCTTGCATTGCAAAATCCATTGTAGAGCGCAAGTTAGAATCGTAACCATCTGCATTTTTATGTCCGTCTTGCCAGTAGGCTGTAAGTAGCGGATTGCTAGACCACTCTTCACCAACGATATTAAAATTTGGGTATTCACTCATTAAGGCTCCTGCCCAATTGCTCATAAATTGTTTATCTGGATACGGATAAGTATCTTGACGAATACCACCTAAACCAAGTGTTTCTATCCACCAAATACTGTTCTGAATAATGTAATTAGCCATAAATGGATTACGCTGATTAAGATCTGGCATATCCTTTACAAACCAACCTTCATTCATTTCATTTCTATCACGGCTTGAAGCATAAATATCTTGGTTGGTAGTGCGTCTATGCGATGAACGTTTTACTGTTTCACTAGTCCAATTATCACGGTTATTCTCATAATGCTTTTGGTAATTAATCCAGTCTTTAAAAGGTAAATCTTTCATCCACCAGTGTTCTAAACCACAATGGTTAGCCACCTGATCCATCACTAATTTCATGTCGCGCTTACGCAGTTCATCTGCTAACCTCACATAATCGTCGGTAGCACCAAAACGCGGATCTACTTTATAATAATCGGTCATTGCATAACCATGGTACGAGCCTTTTGGCATATCGTTAATTAATAACGGAGTTGGCCAAATTGCGGTAAAACCAAGATGCTTTATGTAATCTAAATGCGCCGTAATACCTTCAATATCTCCGCCATGTCTGGCGTATCCATCTGTTCTGTCTATACCTTGTTCGTTTAAGCCATCAACCTCATCATTAGTTGGATTTGCATTTGCAAAACGATCTGGTGTGATAAGGTAAATAGCATCAGAACTGTTAAAACCAACAACCTCTTCTGCGGCGTTTGTCCTAGATTTTAATTCGTAAGTCTGAATAAGTTCTTCGCCATTATTGTGTGTAAATGTTATGTTGAATTTACCAGCAGCTGCTGTTTCTGATATGTTTAGATCTATAAACAAATAGTTGTTACTATTATCTCCTTTTGAAACCTTTTCAATCGAAACTCCCGCATAACTTATACTCGGTTTATAATCTGAAATATTAGGATGTTTTACTAAAAGTTGAAGACTATCGCTTTTAAAACCAACCCACCAATGTGGGGGTTCTAAACGGTCAATAGCGTTTTGGACATTACTAATGGCCTCGGAAATTGTATTTTCGTCTACCCCCTTTTTTTCTTTACATGACAACGTCGTTATAATAATTAAAACGATTAGAATGTGTTTTAGTGTTTTCATGTTTTTTTATTTAATTAATACCCAAATACAACGCCTTTTAAATTTAGTGCTTGCTAAGTTTTTTAAAGTTATCCTCGTGTTTTATTTAATACAGCACTTAAGCCCCCTTAAAGAGGACTTTCTCTAAATTCAACTAAATTAGGCCAATACTAAGACCTCTATCATATTTCAAAACAGCCACAACTATACCGTCACCAATTTATTTGGTGAAATCAATACCGACTTGCCATTTACTATAATTTGTAATGCCTCTTCACCATCTAATGAAAAGTGTGTGTGTCCTTTACACACATTTACTTTAATTATATTATTTCTAAAATTTACTTTAAATGAATAGGCCTCCCATTGATTCGGTATTTTAGGCTCAAAGGTCAGTTTGTTGTTCTTAACACGCATACCACCAAATCCTTCTACAATACTCATCCAAGTACCAGCCATAGACGTAATATGCAAACCTTCGTGTACTTCATGGTTGTAATCATCTAAATCTAGTCGTGATGTTCTTAGATAAAACGTGTAAGCCTGCTCCATACGACCTAATTTTGCGGCCTGAATACTGTGTACACAAGGCGACAATGAGCTTTCGTGTACCGTAAATGGCTCGTAAAAATCGAAATGTCGTTCTAATTCTTCCTCTGTAAAATCGTCTTCAAAAAAGTAAAACCCTTGTAATGTATCTGCCTGTTTAATGTATGGAGATCTTAAAATACGATCCCAAGACCATTTTTGATTTATTGGTCTATGAGCAGTGTCTAAATTAGAGACTGGTACTAATTCTTTATCTAAAAAGCCGTCTTGTTGCAGGTACACCTGGTAGGCTTCTGAATATGGAAAATACATCTGATCAGCAACTTTTTTCCAAAGTGTAAGTTCGTTATCCGTGATTTTTGTTTTATCACATATACGCTTAAAATCGTCAGCGTAATCCTCTTTTATTTTATCTATATTTTCTAAGGTATAATTAATACACCATTGTGCCATATAATTAGTGTACCAATTGTTATTCACGTTATTTTCGTACTCGTTAGGCCCTGTAACACCTAAAATAACATAACGGTCTTTATCTCTAGAAAATGTTGCTCTTTGTTGCCAAAAACGCGCAATACCTATTAAAACTTCTAGTCCCATTTCTGGTATATAACTATAGTCGCCTGTGTACCTGTGGTAGTTAAAAATAGCGAAAGCTATAGCTCCATTTCTATGTATTTCTTCAAAGGTAATTTCCCATTCGTTATGACATTCTTCGCCATTCATGGTTACCATTGGGTATAATGCTGCACCGTTATTAAAACCTAGTTTTTCTGCATTTTCAATAGCTTTTTCTAAATGCTTATACCTATATGTTAACAGCGTTCTTGCTACACTTTGGTCTTTAGTCGCCATATAAAACGGTATACAATAGGCCTCGGTATCCCAGTAGGTACTACCACCGTATTTCTCTCCCGTAAACCCTTTTGGCCCAATATTAAGCTGTGGATCTTTACCTAAATAGGTTTGGTTAAGTTGAAAAATATTAAAACGAATACCTTGCTGAGCTTTAACATCGCCATCAATTGTAATATCAGAGGTTTCCCATATTTTTGCCCAAGCGACGCGCTGTGCCTCTAACAGACTATGAAATCCGGTTGTTATCGCTGTTTTTAAAACGGCTTTTGCTGCAGATACTAATTGCGCTCTACTGTGATTTCTATCTACCGTATAGCCACCAAATTTATGAATGCTATACGTCTCATTTTGCTTAACCTCATAATTATAACTAAAAGAGGCATTACTTGCATCAGCTTTAATGTTTGGCTCTATGATTACCGACTTACCGTCTATAAACACTTGCGACTCCATAAACGTACAGGTGTAAAAGTCTGTTTTCATGGTTTTAGCCAATATAAAGGCCTGGTTATTTTCGTGACTTACATTGGTGGTGTCCCAAAACTTATCATCCCAATTGGTATCTTCGTTTGTAATACTACTATCTATATAAGGTTGGTAAGTAATTGATGCATCTGAGTTTATTGGCTTTATGGTGTATTCTATAGCGCCTAACTCGTCAATGTCTAAGCTCAAAAAACGTTTTGTCTTCACCTCAACTTCTATATTGTTTTGAAGTAAAGCAGTAAAACTTCGAGACAACCAACCCGCTTTCATGTTGAGTTCTCTTTTAAAATTTTGAAGTGTTTTACACGTATTAAGATCTAACTGTTCACCGTTTACAAATACGTTTATTCCAATCCAATTTGGTGCGTTTAGTACTTTTGCAAAGTACTCTGGGTAGCCGTTTTTCCACCAACCCACACGCGTTTTATCTGGGTAATAAACACCAGCAATATAGCTGCCTTGAAATGTTGATCCGCTGTATTTTTCTTCAAAATTAGCACGTTGCCCCATAGCACCATTACCGATACTAAATAAGCTTTCTGATGCTCTTACATTATCGGCGTTAAACCCTTCTTCTATGATTGACCAACTATTTGGTTTTATATAATCTAGATTCATTTACAATAGTATTAAAGTCGCTTTTGTCCGACTTATTTTTTTAATTAATTTGTTATTAACGTATTTAAGAATTCGTCTGAAATTTCAGTGAAATCATTAAACACAAAATTGGCCTCATGTAAAATAGTTGCACTACCTATACCGATAGAAACCATATTAGCGGCATTAGCAGCTTGAACGCCTGCAACCGAATCTTCAAAAACAATACAAGCTTCAGGTTTTATAGACAATGCGTTTGCTGCAACTAAAAAGACCTCCGGATCTGGTTTGGCTTTACTAACATCGTTACCATCTACGATGGCATTAAAATGACTTCTTAAATTAACACGATCTAAAATTGTTCGGGCATTTTTACTTGCAGATCCTAAAGAAATAGGTTGCTTTTTTGCTATTAACATATCTAAAACACGTTGTACATCTGGTAAGATTTCGTTTTCATCCATTTCGGCAATATAACCGAGATACTCTGTGTTTTTATTTGCCATTAGTGCTGTAAACTCGTCTTGAGAAATGGTCTTATTTCCCCATGCTAATATTTTCTCTAGAGATTTTATACGGCTAACCCCCTTAAGTTGTTCATTCTCTTCTTCAGTAAAGTTTATACCTAAACTTTTAGCTAATTTTTTCCAAGCTAAAAAATGATATTTTGCTGTGTCAACAATGACACCGTCTAGATCGAATATGAATCCTTTTTTATTCATTCTTAATTATAATTCTTGTTGATATGAAATGGCCGATTTATTGGTTATTAACAAATTACATAACCCGGCAATTAATAAACTTATACCTGCAACAGTCATTGCATTAATGGCTTCTTGCCCTAATAAACCCGAAACAAAATTAATACCACCTAAGGCTGCAATAATTTGCGGAATGACTATAAACATATTAAAGATACCCATAAACATGCCCATCTTATTAGGATCTACTGAGCTAGACAACATGGCATAGGGCATAGAAAGAATACTTCCCCAAGCGAAACCAATTAATGCGAAACACCATTTTAAATGTTCTGGCGATGTGTAATTCATCAACAAAAATCCAATACCACCTAAAATTAGGGATGCCATATGAACGTATTTTCTATTAATTTTTCGTTTTGATGTGTAAAACACCAACAACAGTGCAAATGCCATAGAAGACAAACCATAAACACCCATCGCAGAACCTACCGCATTAGAAGACTCTTGAAAGGCTGTATTTGCTATTTTAAAAGCCGCTGCTTCAATACTATTTGCCATGTTGTAAGCAGACTCAATTGGTGCTGGTGTATTAAAAACATGCTCTGTTAACGCTGGGTTAGCTAGACTCCACATTGTAAAAAAAGCAAACCAAGAAAAAAATTGAATAACACCTAACTTTTTCATGGTTGTTGGCATGTTTCCTATATTGTTTAATATATCTGGAATAAATTGATTTTTCTTAGCCTTTTCTTTTTCGAAGGCCTCCATATCTTCTGGAGGATATTCTGTTGTTGTAAATACAGTGTATAAAATACTTGCTAAAAAGACAAAAGCTCCAATAGCAAAAGATAATTTTACAGACATTGGCAATACCCCTGTATCTGCAGAATTACTGATGCCAAAATAAGACACTATTTCTGGCAGACTACTTGCAATCCATGTACCAATACCAATAATTAAAGCTTGCATTACAAAACCGTAAGACCGTTGAGATTCTGGTAATTTATCTGCTACAAGTGCTCTAAATGGCTCCATAGATATGTTTATAGATGCATCTAAAATCCATAAAAAACCTGCTGCTACCCATAACAAAGGTGAGTATGGCATAAAAAATAAGGCTATAGTACTTAGTATGGCACCAATTAAAAAATAAGGGCGTCTTCGTCCCCATTTAGGACTCCAAGTTCTATCGCTTAAATAACCAATAATTGGTTGAACAATTAACCCTGTTAAAGGTGCTGCTATCCATAACATAGGAATCTCATCTTGAGATGCTCCTAACGTTTGAAAAATTCTTGACATGGAAGTGCCCTGTAGGGCAAAACCGAATTGGATACCTAAGAAACCGAAACTCATGTTCCAAATTTCCCAAAATCCGAGGGTATGCTTTTTCATTAAATAGTATAGTTAAATTAATACTATTCTGACAAGCTGTGCTTATCAAAACTTATGTGTAGAAGTGAAAATATAAGTTTTGATTATGGCGTAAAGGTAATTATTTTTTTAAACTGACAATGTTAAATTTCTATTTGGTAGATTCTCGTTCTATTAACTCGGTTGCTATTACCACGGTTTTAAAGACTTCTTCTTCAGTCTCAGTAAACTCATGTTCTAGCTTATTTATGAGTAGTTCTGCTGACTCTTCACCCATGCGCTGCGCATGCTGGCTTACTGTAGTTAAACTAGGTGTTGCATGCTTAGATAAAACACCATCTGTAAAGCCAATAACCTGAATATCATCTGGTATTTTGAGACCTAATTTTCTTGCAACTTTCATTGCTGAAAGCGCATAAAGTTCGTTAACAGCAAAAATACCATCAATTTTTTTATTAGATTTAAATAAATACTCAATTTCATTTTCTAGGGCTGCTAAATTCACCTCGTAATCTAAAGCATCGTCTATCTTTAAAATAAGTTCTGCTTGGGGTGTTATTTTATGTTCTTGTAAGGCTTCTATGTAGCCCTGAGTTCTTAGCCTGCCTACACTTACGTAGTCTTTAGTCGTAATAAGAGCGATGGTTTTGCATTTATTTTCTATTAACTTTACAACGGCATTTTTAGCCCCTTTAAAGTCATCTACAATAACCTTATCGCATTTAATCTCTGATATTACTCTATCAAACATTACAATAGGCATACCTTGACTCATCGTCTCGTTAAAGTGATGATAATCTTGGCGTTGCAATGTTTCTTTAGAAATAGATAATATAAACCCATCAATACTACCATTGGCAAGCATTTCCATATTTATAACTTCTTTAGAAAACGACTCGTTAGATAAACCTACAATAACATTATACCCTCTTTTATTTGCGACGAGCTCCACACCACGAATTACTTTAGAGAAAAAATGATGTACAATCTCGGGTATTATTATACCAATAGTATTGGTACGTCTGTTCTTAAGGCTTAATGCTATATTATTAGGTCTGTAATTATACAATTTGGCAAAAGCCTGTACTTTTAGCTTGGTATCCTCACTTATTTCTGCACTATTTCTTAGTGCTTTTGATACAGTAGAAATAGAAACATCTAATTCTCTCGCGATTTGTTTTAATGTTACTTTTCTTTTCATAATTAGACCAAATATAGATGGCGAATATAAGTAATTAAAAAAAATGTCAATTTAAGACTTCTCATTTTTTAACCTTATTATCTATTAATATGATAATTTTAAGCCTTTTCACTTAACTGTTCTATAAAATCTAAAAAGTTTTTAACACGAAAACGTTTGCGTTAGTGTAGTAAATGGTTTTAACACTAATAACACATATAATTTACATAAATTTAACCCAAGAAGTGAAAATATAAATCAATTAACTAAGCAATTAACTTAAACATATTGTATGAAAACATTTTTAAATGCTTTATTACTGTGCCTAATTATGGTTCCAGCTACATTGGTGGCTCAATCCACAGTTTCTGGTACAGTTACAGATAAAGCAAACGCAATGCCATTACCTGGTGTTAACGTTATTATTAAAGGAACTTCGCGAGGTCAATCTACTAACATAGATGGTAAATACACCATAGAAGTTAACCAAGGCGAAACCTTAGTTGTTTCTTTTTTGGGTTATACCACGCAAGAAATAGTCTTTAACGGACAAACATTACTAGACATTGCTTTAGTAGAAGACGCTGCTCAATTAGATGAAGTTGTACTTATTGGGTATGGCTCAACAACAAAGCAAGATGCTACAGGTGCTGTAGAAAAAGTATCTGCAAAAGAATTTAATAGAGGTGCCATTGTTGCTCCACAACAACTTATTGCTGGTAAAGCTTCAGGTGTACGTGTTACGTCTGGTGGTGGTGGAGCTGGTGAAGGTGGTGAAATTAGAATTCGTGGTGGAGCATCATTATCTGCTACTAACGACCCACTTATTGTAATCGATGGTTTACCTATAGATCAACGTGGTGGTGCACAAGGAAGCAGAAACGCACTAAATGCAATTAACCCAGCAGATATAGAAGACTTTGTTGTTTTAAAAGATGCTTCTGCTACTGCAATATATGGTTCTAGAGCTTCTAATGGTGTTATACTTATAACCACTAAAAAAGGATCTGCAAACCAACCTCTAACATTTGAGTATGGTTTACAAGCATCTACAAGACGTATTACAAATACGGTAGATGTTTTAAGTGCAAATCAATATAGAGCATTAGCATCTAACCCAGATTTTGATAGTACTACTTTAGGTAATGCAAACACCAACTGGCAAGATGAAATTTATTCTACAGGTGTTGGCGCTATTCATAACTTAACAGTTTCTAAAGGATATGAAAATTTTAACTTTAGAGTTAACTTAAACCATGTTTCTCAAGAAGGACCACTTCAAGATTTATATGAAAGAAACGGAATTAATACATCATTTGTTCATAGATTTTTAGATAATGATTTAAAATTAAGCTTAGTTACAAAGATGGTTCAAGATGAATTTTCTTATGCTAACCAAGGTGCAATTGGTGCGGCTATTGCTTTTGATCCTACTCAGTCCGTTTTAGACGAAAACGGAAACTTTACACAATACGGAGCTGGTGCAAATTTAGCACCTGCTAATCCACTATTTTTATTAGATCAATATGACGACCGCCAAACCATAAAACGTGTTATTTCTAACTTTAACATAGATTACAGATTTTGGTTCTTAAAAGAGTTAAGATTTAATTTAAATGCAGGTATTGATTATGCAGAAAACGATGGACATAAATTTGTAGGTGCAAACCCAAACAATCCTGATGCTTTTAATACTAATGAAGTTTCTAGTGGTTTAAACAGAAACACAGCCTTAGATTTTTATCTTAACTACAAAAAAAATATAGAATCTATTAACACTAGTATAGATGTTACAGCAGGTCATGCTTTTCAAGAATTTTATATTAAAGGCTTTTTTGATAGAACAACAAACACCAATATAAGCCAAACAGATATTAATAGAAATGCTTTAGAATCTTATTTTGCTAGAGCTAGTTTTGATATTGCAGATAAATACTTAGTATCTTTAAGCTACAGACGCGATGGATCTTCAAGATTTAGCGAAAATAACCGTTGGGGTAATTTCCCAGGTGCTTCATTTGGTTGGAAAATTATGAACGAAGACTTTATGCAAGATTCTTTCTTCTCTAATTTAAAATTAAGAGCAGGTTGGGGTGTTACAGGACAGCAAGAATTTGGACAAAATTATGGATACTTAGGTATATATACACCATCAAGAAATGATGCCGCTAACATACAAATTGGTACACAACCAAATGGCGACCCTATATTTATTTCTACACTACGACCAGAAGGGTTTGATGAAAATCTTAAATGGGAAGAGACCACACAATATAACTTAGCATTAGATTTTGGCCTTTTTAATAATAGATTAACAGGTACAATTGATGGTTACTACAGAGAAACGGAAGATTTAATTTCTAGAGTACCACCAGCTGCTGGTTCTAACTTAACAGATATTTTATTAACTAATGTTGGGCAAGTGACAAGTCGTGGGTTAGAATTAAGCTTAAATGGAGTAATTGCACAAAAAGAAAACTTTGGGTGGGATACCAATTTTAATATCACGTTTCAACAACAAGAAATTACAAGGTTAAACTTAAATAACGATCCTAACTTTACATTACCTGGACCAAACGGTGGTATTTCTGGTGGTGTTGGTAATAATATACAAATATTAAAACCAGGTTTTGATCCTACGACGTTCTTTGTATTTAGACAAGTTTACGATACTGACGGAAATCCTATAGAAGGATCTTACGTAGATGTAAACGGTGATAACCAAATTACAGAAGCAGATAGACAAGCTTATAAAAAAGCGACACCAGATGCTTTTATTGGTTTTACTAATAACTTTAGATATAAAAACTTAGATCTTAACTTTACTTTTAGAGGTAGTTTTGGTAACTATGTTTACAACAATAGTGCTTCAGATAGAGGTAATGCAAATGCTGTTGTTAACCAACCAGGTTATCAAGCAAATGCACATGCAAGTTTCTTAGACACAGGGTTTACAAATCAAAACTTATTTTCAGACTTATATATAGAGCGTGCAGACTTTATAAGATTAGACAACCTATCTATAGGTTATACAATACCTTTTTCAAAAATGACATTAAGAACATCGCTTACAGCAACTAATCTTTTTGTAATTACAGAGTATGATGGTTTAGATCCAGAGATTGCTAATGGTATAGAAAATAACTTTTACCCAAGAACTAGAGATATTGTTCTCGGATTAAACTTTACGTTCTAAAAAAATGAAAACTAATTATATAAACAACAAAGCTATGATGTTAAGAACAATTAAAAGTATTTTAGTCTTATTTGCTCTTGTACTTTCGGTACAATCTTGCGAAGACAGACTAGATTTACAGCCAGAAGACGCACGTCTCACAGCTGATGCTGCGTTTGAAAACCCCGAAGCTTACAAGCAATTTTTAGCTAAAATTTATGCTGGAATTTCTTTAAGCGGTCAAGAAGGTCCTGCAGGTGCACCTGATTTAGCAGGATTAGATGAAGGTTTTTCAAATTACCTAAGACTGTATTGGAAAATGCAAGAGTTAACCACAGACGAAGCTTTAATAGCTTGGAATGATGGTACCATTCAAGATTTACATACTCAAGTTTGGACCTCAGGGAACGAATTTATTAGAACTATGTACAGCCGTTTAATGTACCAAATTGCATTAACTAATGAATTTTTACGACAAACTACAGATTCAAAACTAAGTGATCGTGGTGTTGCCGCAGACTTAAGAGCCGAAATACAGACGTACAGAGCAGAAGCGCGTTTTATGAGAGCCTTAACCTATTGGCATGCTATGGATTTATTTGGTAATCCTCCGTTTGTAACAGAAAATGATCCTATTGGTGCATTTTTACCTCCACAAATTCAACGTGCTGATTTATTTACATATATAGAATCAGAATTATTAGACATTTTAGATGACTTAGCCGAGCCTAATGCAGATCCTATTACCTATTATGGTAGAGCGGATAGAGCTGCGGCTTGGATGGTATTAGCTAAAATATATTTAAATGCTGAAGTCTATACTGGTACCGCACGTAATGCAGACGTTATTACCTATACCAATAATATTATTGGTGCTGGTTACAGTATTCCTAACGTGCCTTATACACATTCTTTTCAAGCAGATAATGATTCTAACGGAGCTCAAAACGAAGTAATTTTTACGATTCCTTTTGATGGTCTAAGAACACAGGCTTTTGGAGGCATGACATTTATGACACATGCCCCAGTAGGCGGGTCAATGGATCCTGCAGAATTCGGAATTAACGGTGGCTGGTTTGGTGTAAGAACAACACCAACGTTTGTTGAAGTTTTTCCTGGTGAAGAAAATTCTAATGACGGTCGTGAATTATTCTACACAGATGGTCAAGAAAAAGATATAGCAAGTGTAAGTACATTTACTGATGGCTATGCGATTTCAAAATACAGAAATGTTGATGTAGATGGTGTGGCTGGTTCTGATACATCTGGAGACCATACAGATATTGACTTTCCAATGTTTAGATTAGCTGATGCTTATCTTATGTATGCAGAAGCTGTAGTAAGAGGTGGCGGTGGCTCTATGAGTACTGCTGTTGGCTACATTAACCAACTTAGAGGTAGAGCTTATGGTAACACTAGTGGTGATATTGCCGAAGTAGATTTAAATTTAGATTTCATTTTAGATGAACGAGCTAGAGAATTATACTGGGAATGCCACAGAAGAACGGATTTAATTAGATTTAATCAATTCTCAGATAATGGGGTTTGGCAATGGAAAGGTGGAGTACAACAAGGCTCTACAACAGAATCTTTTAGAGACCTTATGCCTTTACCAGCAGTAGATTTAGGCATTAACACAAACTTAGAACAAAATACAGGATACTAATTAATAAAAAAATAAAATGAAAAAATTATCAATCTTAGGCCTTTTCATCTTTGCCTTAATAAGTTTTAACAGTTGTGAAACTGAAGATGATGTCGTTTTCACAACTCAAAGCCCTGATGGATTTGTATTTACTAATGCAACTCTAGATAGTTATATACTAACAACAAGTACATCTGCTAACTTAGGTGAACGTTTTACTTGGGACAATGCTAATTTTGGTGTACCAACAAATACATCTTACGAATTGCAACGCTCTATTACAGGAGATTTTACAGATGCAACTGCAATCTCTACAACAACTGGTAACGAAATAGCTGTAACTATTGGTCAAATGATGGCTATAGCTACCGAAGCAGGTTTAGACGCAGATCCTGATTCTCCTGCACCAAACACAGGCTCTTTTTCTGTAAGAGTTAGAGCATTTGCTGGTGATATGGGTGGAGCTTCTGATGCTTTTTCTAATGCATTAATACTTAATATTGAATTACTAGAGAATACAGGTAATCCTGGAGGTGGCTCAATTGCGCCAGCAACTTGGGGTGTTGTAGGTTCTGGTTACAATAACTGGGGTGCTTTTGAAGATGCTACATTCTACACAACTTCTACACCTGGCGTTATAGTATCTTATGTTAACTTATTAGATGGTGAAATTAAATTCCGTGAAAACAATACATGGGGAGGTGATTTAGGTGATGCAAATGGTGATGGTGTTTTAGATGCAGATCCAGACAACAATATTACAGTTACTGCTGGTGATTATAAAATTACAATAGACACAAATGATAATAGTTATACTATTGAGCCTTTTTCTTGGGGAATAGTTGGATCTGGTTTTAATGATTGGGGAGCTACTCTAGATGCAAAATTATCTTATGATTATACTACAGATACTTTTAGAGCAGGTGTACAATTACTTGATGGCGAAATTAAATTCCGTATGAATAATACTTGGGGTGGTGATTTAGGTGATGGTAATGGTGACGGTGTTTTAGATGCAGATGCAGATAATAACATTGTTGTTACTGCTGGTCATTACGAAGTAATTGTAAATTTAAACGACAACTCTTACAGCATAGAAACTGCTGATATCTGGGGAATAGTTGGTTCTGGTTTTAACGATTGGGGAGCTACTGTAGATTTTAACTTAACACAAGTTAACCCTAATATTTGGATTGCTGAAAATGTAACTTTATTAGATGGTGAAATTAAATTTCGCCAAAATGATACTTGGGGAACTGATTTAGGTGATGCTAATGATGATGGCATTTTAGATACAGACGCTGATAACAATATCGCTGTTACAGCTGGAAACTATGTTGTAAAAATTGACTTTACAAATGCTGGCTCACCTGTTTATAGCTTAGGAGCTAGACAATAATATTTTGAGTTTTTTTAATAAATAAATGTAAAAAAGAGATTGCAAAAACTTTAGCAATCTCTTTTTTTTTTAACACGCTATTTACGTTATGAAAAAAGTTTTACTACTAATTTTTGCGCTTTGTTTTGGTGTTAGTTTTGCACAACAACAAGAGGTTGATTTTTTTATAGACCCTTGTACGTTTCAAGAAAATGAAACTATCACTTTTACTTTTGACGGCTCAAGTATTGACGAATCTATCTGGAATATAGGTAACAACGCATTATACTTATGGGCATGGTCTTTTGACACTAATGACCAAAACATACAAGATTCTCCTACCAACGGAGAATGGACAAACTCTAACGAGGCTAATAGACTAACTTATAATTCTGGTAATGATACGTACACCATTAGTTTTATTCCAACTGTATTTTACGGTAGAACAGGTATTGGCAGAATTGGCTTTTTAGTTAAAGCTAAAAATGGAGACGGAGATAAAAAAACTCAAGATATAGTTACAGAAGTCGGTGAATCTTCATTTCAAATTAACTTAAATAACCCAACAGCCACAACGTCTGTTTTAAATAGTGGTGATGATTTTAGTATAGCTGCAGAAAATACCTGTGGCAACGCTGATTATACGCTTACTATAAATGGCGTTGTAGCAGATACGCAAAACAACACATCTAGTTACACATTTACAGATGCTAATATTACAGAAAATAAGGTTTACAATTTAGAAGTGGCTTTAAATGGTGACACAAAAAGTGTATCTATCTCTGTACTTATTGACCCAGGTAGTAGTTTTGAAATTTTAAGTGGTACGTTTCAAGATGGTATTAACTATGATGCTAACGATGCAACAAAAGCAACGCTCATGTTATATGCGCCAAATAAAGATTTTGTTTATGTCGCTGGTAGCTTTAATAATTGGCAACCAGATGCCTCTTACGCCATGAAAAGAGATTTTACTAGAAATGGTAGATTTTGGTTAGAACTCACCAATCTTGTACCAGGCCAAATAGAAACCTTTCAGTATTGGGTTGTAGATAAAGCACCTATTACTAATTCACCTGGCTTAGTAAAAACAGCCGATCCTTTTTCTACCTTAGTATTATCACCCTTTGATGATCCATTTATACCAAGCAGCACCTATCCTAACCTACCGGTATATCCTGCGGGACAAGAACGCGAAGTAACTGTACTACAAACCAATCAAACACCATACAATTGGCAGGTTACTGACTTTAACAAACCAAATAAGGAAGATTTAATTATATATGTGGTTTTAGTTAGGGACTTTGATGCTAACCGCAATTACCAAGATATAATAGACAGAATTGACTATTTTAAAGATTTAAATATTAATGCCATACAGTTTATGCCTGTTATGGAATTTGAAGGCAACGAAAGTTGGGGTTACAACACTTCTTTTCATATGGCATTAGATAAATTTTATGGTACTGAGGAAAAGTTTAAAGAACTTATAGACGTGTGCCATCAAAACGGTATCGCTGTAATCTTAGATATTGCACTAAACCATGCATTTGGTAGAAACCCAATGGTACGCATGTGGATGGATGATGCTGATGGTGATGGCTGGGGAAGTCCTAGTTCTGAAAACCCGTATTTTAATACAGCACCTAGGCATAGTTATAATGTGGGCTCTGATTTTGACCACTCAAATTCTTTTACCGGTCTTTATACTAAGCAAGTCGTAAAGCATTGGATAGAAAACTTTAAAATTGATGGATTTAGATGGGATTTAACTAAAGGATTCACTCAAAATTGTACCGAAAATGATGAAGGCTGTACAAATAGTTACCAGCAAGACAGAATCGATATTTTAAAAGAGTATGCCGACTATTCTTGGTCTTTAGACCCAGAACATTATGTTATTTTTGAGCACTTAGGAAGCGAAAATGAAGAAAAAGAATGGGCCAATTACCGTTATGATGAAGGTAAAGGTATTATGATGTGGGGTAAAATGACAGACCCTTATAACGAACTTACCATGGGACAAAATGGTAATAAAAATATTAATGGTATTGGTCATAACTCAAGACCTAGTTTTAATGGCCCTAGAGTAATTGGTTACCCTGAAAGTCACGATGAAGAGCGATTAATGTTTAAGAATTTAGCCTTTGGAGAAACCAGCAATTCTAATCATAACGTACAAGATCTTAATATCGCATTGTCTAGAATGTCTGCTTTAGCGGCAGTATCAGTTATGGTCCCTGGCCCAAAGATGATTTGGCACTTTGGAGAATTAGGTATGGAAAATTCAATATTTACGTGTACTAATGGGTCTACTAACTTTATTGGAAATGCAGATGGTAATGGCGACTGTAAATTAGATACCAAACCACAACCGCAGTGGGCAAATAATTGGTTGAGTGATGCTATAAGAGGTCAAATTTATGACGACTGGTCTAAGCTACATCAACTAAAAATAGAAGAAGCTGTATTTGAAGGAGACTACACAATGACGTCTGGTAACTTTACACCTCGTATCGAGATTTTTGATAATTCAATACCAACAACGGCATTAAACTATGTCATTATAGTAGCTAACTTTGATGTTACTACACAAACTGTAAATACAGATTTTCCTGCAGGTGTATCAACAACATGGTATGATCTTATGGATGCCACCGGAAGTACCATTGTAAGTAACACTACAACCTCTATATCAATTCCGGCGGGTCAATTTCGTATTTTAGGAAATCAACCACCAAATGTTTTAAGTGTTAATACTAACACCTTAGAGACATTTACACTTTATCCTAATCCGACACAGACCTCGTTTAGTATAAATACAAATGCCTCTACAATTCAAATCTATGAGGTAACAGGCAAGCTGGTGAAAACGTTTAATGGTAACTTTTCAAGAACAGATATTTTTGATATTAGCACGTTAAATACAGGTATGTATCTGGTAAAAGTTAAAAATAACAACAACACTCAGATACGCACCACCAAACTAATAAAGCTTTAAATTATTAAGGATAAGTTTAAGCCAAAAAGAGTTTCTTTAATTAGAAACTCTTTTTTTGTTTTAAAAAAGTGTAAGCCCCTGTATCTAATAGCCGAAGTATAAACACAGCATCTCACCAGGATTCAAAAATCAATAAAAAAAAGCCTCTTGTTTCCAAGAAGCTTTTCTATTCTGTACAGGCGGAGAGACTCGAACTCTCACACCTCGCGGCACTAGATCCTAAGTCTAGCGTGTCTACCAATTCCACCACGCCTGCTATTCCAATAATAATTGGGGTGCAAATATAAACAATAGTTTTAATATTCAAATAGGAATTTTTTAAGAATATAATCATTCTTTAATTCTTATTTTTGTGTAAATCAGAATTCAGCACATGAAAACCATAAAATCTTACATAAACGACAACAAAGACAGATTCTTAAATGAACTTATAGATTTGCTTAAAATCCCATCTATAAGTGCAGACTCTGCATACACCAGTGCTGTTTTAGAAACAGCCGATGTTATTAAAACAAGCCTAGAAAACGCAGGTTGTGACCATGTAGAAATTTGCGAAACAGAAGGTTTCCCAATTGTATATGGCGAAAAAATAATTGATAAATCATTACCAACAATTCTCGTTTACGGACATTACGACGTGCAACCACCAGATCCATTAGACTTATGGAATTCTCCACCATTTGAACCTGTAATACAAAAAACAGACTTACATCCCGAAGGAGCTATCTTTGCTCGAGGTGCTTGCGATGATAAAGGGCAAATGTACATGCATGTAAAAGCTATGGAATACATGACTGTTAACAACGAGTTGCCTTGTAACGTAAAGTTTATGATAGAAGGCGAAGAAGAAGTAGGCAGTGTAAACTTGGCTAAATTTGTTGTAGCTAACAGAGAAAAGTTAGCTAATGATGTTATACTTATTTCAGATACTGGTATGATTGCTAAAGATGTACCCTCTATTACTACCGGACTACGAGGTTTAAGTTATGTTGAAGTAGAAGTAACAGGTCCAAATAGAGATTTACACTCAGGCTTGTATGGTGGCGCTGTAGCAAATCCTATAAACGTCTTAACTAAAATGATTGCCTCGCTTCACGATGAAGACAACCATATTACCATACCTGGATTTTATGATAATGTTGAAAATTTATCGGATGCAGAACGCGCCGAAATGGCCAAAGCACCATTCGATTTAGAGGCTTATAAAAAAGCTTTAGATATTGATGCCGTTTATGGTGAAGCAGGATATACTACAAACGAACGTAACTCTATTCGCCCAACATTAGATGTTAACGGCATTTGGGGAGGTTATACTGGTGAAGGTGCAAAAACGGTTATAGCCAGCCAAGCGTTTGCAAAAATATCTATGCGATTAGTGCCAAACCAAAATTGGGAAACTATTACAGGCCTTTTTAAAACTCATTTTGAACGTATTGCACCAAAAGGAGTAACCGTAAAAGTAACACCACATCATGGCGGCCAAGGTTACGTAACTCCAATAGATAGTATTGGCTATAAAGCCGCTTCAAAAGCTTACGAATCAACCTTTGGCAAAACACCAATTCCGCAACGCAGTGGTGGCAGTATTCCTATTGTGTCTCTGTTTGAGAAAGAATTAGAAAGTAAAACCATTTTAATGGGCTTTGGTTTAGATAGTGATGCAATACATTCACCAAATGAGCATTTTGGTATTTGGAATTACTTAAAAGGCATAGAAACTATTCCGTATTTCTATAAGTATTTTACAGCACTAAAAAAGTAAGCTATTCCTTTACAATCTTAAAGGTAGAAGATTTTAATTTTGAAGCTATGGTTACAAAATAAATACCTGTAGCATTAGCTTCAAGATTCATCGTTATGCGTTCTTTTTCAGAATTTTGAGTAGTTATATGTTTTCCTGTGATATCACGTAACGTAAGACTTAAGTTTTGTAATAATGGATTTTCAATCGTTAATACAGACACTACCGGATTAGGAAATAGGGTAAGTTCTGTTGGTAAAAATTCTGCTGTCGCTAATACATTAAAATTAAAACAAGCACTTAATTCATCGCAAATACCGTTACCCACTAAAACCGCATAATTACCATTTGTAAGCGGAGTAAACACCTGACTGGTTGCACCCAAAATTGGTGAATCAGTATCACAATTTATCCACTGATAAGTAGTTGACAAGGCATTAGCCGTTAATTGTGTTGAGGTTGCAGTTACCGTATTATCTAAATTTACTAAACCAGCTTTTGTAGTCATATAAGCAGTTATAAGTTTAGTAATCTCTGTCATATACTGAAAATCGATATCTACTACCCTATCATTAGCCGTATGGTAATTTGGCGTTTGGTCATTAGTTTCCCAAGATTCACCAACCAAAACAGCAGCATAACCTTGATTCCAAAAACGAGAATGGTCGCTGGCTGTTGTCCCAGGATTTACAACTATTGCGCTCAAATCAAACGTATAACTATTTAAAATAGCTAATAAATCATCTTTAATTTCTAAAGAATTAGCAATGGGTCTTACATCAATATCAAACTGATTATCGCCAGGTGTACCCGGAGCATCACCATCAAAACCAATCATGTCCATATTAATAACTCCCAAAATATTAGCTCTTGTGTTTCCATTACTAGTATCTGCCGCTTGTTGCGCATAAAAATTAGCGCCCAATAAGCCTATTTCTTCTTCATCCCAAAGTGCATAAACAATGGTTTTATCTAAACATTGCGTTGATAAAATACGTGCTATTTCTAAAACTGCGGCCACGCCTGTAGCATTATCATCTGCACAAAATGTGGTTACAGAATCGTAATGCGCACAAACCAAGTAAATCTCTTCAGGATTGGTTTGTCCGAGTTGTGTGGCAATAACATTTTTTCCATTGGTATTAAAATCTTGTATCGCAACAGACACGTTTGGTAAGGCTTGTAAACGTTCTTCAATATAGGTTGCTGCTAAATCATTGTTACTTTCTACACGGCTCGTAATGGTTTGTTCCGTTCCATTTATAATAGTCGATTGTTCACCTGACAGCTCATTAACCGTTAACTGTAAATTCGCATTACTCACTTGGTCTATAATATTTTGAATGCTTTGTGCATGAGTGAAATTTGCAATAACTGTTACTAATACTACTACTACTAATAAGGTGATTTTATTCATTATAAATGGTGTTTTCTAGGTTCACAAATATAGGGATTTCAAGAGTTTAACATTTTATTATTTTAAGATACAGTTTTTTACTCTACATTTGTAGAGTTAATTCTAAATATGTAGAGCATGGAGCTTTCAAAAACCGAAGAACAACTAATGCAACACCTCTGGAAGCTCGAAACAGCTTTTATGAAAGACTTGTTAGATAGTTACACCGAGCCAAAACCTGCAACGACCACTATTGCAACTTTACTAAAACGAATGATTGGTAAAGGCTTTGTAGATTATAAAACCTTTGGCAAATCGAGAGAGTATTACCCATTGGTGAAGAAAGAAGATTATTTCTCTAAACATGTTAACGGGCTTATAAAAACGTTTTTTAATGATAGTGCATCTCAGTTTGCCTCATTCTTTACACGTAAAACAGACCTAACTAAAAAGGAACTCGAAGATTTAAAAGCAATTATAGATAAAGAAATTAAAAACCTTTAATTATGGACACGTATTTATTTAAATTTTCGGCGTGTTTATTGGTCTTTTGGCTCGTCTATATCTTTGTTTTAGAGCGTCAAAATATGCACCGTATAAAACGGTTTTATTTACTGGGAGCATTTGTCGTTGCTCTCATTATACCTTTATTAACATTAACACACTATGTTGTACCCGTTGTTACCGATTTTGAGATTACACCATTATTTTCACCAATAGAACCTGCACTCACTGAAGTTACAACAATAGAACCTTCATTTTGGAATCTCGAAAATGTACTATGGCTAGTTTACGGTTTGGGCGCGTTGTTATTTGCTATTAGGTTTATAGTGAATCTAATTAACATGTATTTACGAATTTCTAAAAACGATACCCTTTCTAAGGGCGCTTTTATTTATGTGTTATTACAAGAGTATCGCATTCCGCATTCTTTTTTTAAATACCTCTTTTTTAATAAAGCTATTTATGAAGCCGGTAATATTCCTAAAGAAGTACAACTACACGAAGAAACACATGCCAAACAACTCCATAGTTTAGATATTTTAATTATTGAACTAGTACAAATTGTATTTTGGTTTCATCCTTTGGTTTATATCCTAAAGCATCATATTAAACTTAATCATGAATTTTTAGCCGATGACGCAGTGTTGCGACAAGGTATAGATACAAAAGCGTATCAAAACACACTATTACAATTTTCATCAAACACTCAAGAGTACCATCTTACGAGTGCCATCAATTTTTCATCATTCAAAAAACGATTTACAGTTATGAAAACACAAACCTCAAAAACCAGAATTTGGTTGAGTAGTTTACTACTCTTACCCATTATTGCGATTCTTTTTTACAGTTTTGCTGCAAGGGAATATGTTGAAATAGACCCTATTTCTTCACCTGAAATCTCACAAAATAATAACGTTCAAATTAATGAAGGTGCCTCAGAAGCAATGATCCAAGAGTACCGCGACTTTATAGCCAAACTTAAAGACACCAATGTTATTATTGGTGAAAAATACGAACGTGCCAAAATTATATACGATGAGTTAATGTCAGAAATGCAACGTAACTCAGTAGATAAATATCCTGAACATCGGTTTCCGCTAAGAAGTCTATCGAAAGTTGAGGCTAAAAAACCAACAACTTCTCAATTTGAATCTTGGAAAAATGGTGACAAGTATGCTATTTGGATTGATAGTCAACCCACAGAAAACTCAGAATTAAATAATTATAATGCTAACGATATTGTACATTTTATGGGCTCTAAAATTTATAAAAATGCACGTAGCGCTGCATACCCACAACCATTTCAATTTAATCTTTATACGCAAAAAGGCTTTCAAAAAACATTTAAAGAGGCTGATATTGCCAACTATAAAAAACTCACAGAAAGGTATGCAAAAGCCATAGGCACCTATTTAAAAGGTGCTCAAACAGATAATACTGAATTGAAAATTCTAAAAGTGCAAGCTGATAAGTTATATCAGTCTTTTACAAAACAGGAATTAGAAAAATATACTATTTTACCTGCACCACCTGTACCTGCCAAAAAGCAACAAAAAGCAACAGCAGAGCAAATAGCCGCATACAATGTTTGGGCTAAAAAAATTAATACGGCCATGGCAAAAGCCAAAGCTACTAATGATGCTAATTGGTACCCAATTATAAAGCTAAAAGACGTAAATAGATACAAAGCTATTTATAATGCTATGACTGCTTCACAAAAGCAAAATGCAGAAGTATGGCCGAGTTTTCCGCCACCTCCAGTACGTCCCAGCACACCTAAAAAACAAGAAAAAGCAACACCAAAAGAAATTTCAAAATACAATAGTTGGGCGAAGCTGCAAAATGATAAAATTAAGAGAATAAATGAACTTCCTGAGAGCGATAAACTTAACGGATATCTCATTATAAACCCTAAAGAATATAAACCATATCATACCATTTACACCAAAATGTCTGTTACACAAAAGTTGACATCAGAACCCTTACCAAAAGGAGTTTTAGCAGATAAATCAATGATACAAGTAACACCAGATGATGCAGCTCTTAATGATATAGACGACTCAAAACAAGATCTAAAAAAACAATTAGATTCTAGAAAAGTCATCTTAAAAGCTACTGAAACGCTAAACACAGCTCCAATCTATACCATAGACGGTCAAACCGTTTCATTAGAAAAAGCTTATGCCTACATTAAAACTAACCCTAAAACTTTTTTTACAACCTCTAAAAATGACGATGGAAGTTTAACGATATCATTCTCTAGTACGGCTAAAAAAACGATGAGCGATGAAGCCTTACAAAAAGAATACTCCACAATATTTAATGCACCAAATTCTAGAAGTACTTCATCTACACTACAATTTACTCCTTTAAAAACTAAAGAGAATTCTAATCCTTCATTTTTAGACTTCATCATTGATATGGAAACAAAAGGAGCCACCTTTTATATAGATGATAATGGCAAATATGTGGTGAAGTTATCTAGTCCTAAACCAACAAAAAAAGAAACAACTGTACTCCCAATAGTTAATGGTAAAACTATTGCATCGGGTACGATACGTTTAAGCCTCAATGAAATTAAAAAACTAACACTCACCTTACCACATAGTGAAATAACAGGTTTTAAACTCAAAATACCTGGCATAAAAACAGAACAAATAAAAGGGAATACCATTACCAATACAACCCTAAAAAATCTTACATCTGCACAAACAGGTGATATGGTTGTATTATTTGATATTAAAGATACTATTGATTCTAAATTTGCACCGCTAACTATAACTATTACAGATAAGACTGACGTACCATCAAATAAATCAATTAAAAATAAAGAGAAAGGTGGCCCAAATGCTAACGGTGATTATTATACTTTAAATGACTCGGATTTAAAAAAGGAGTATTCAAAAAAATATAAGCAATACGAAGCACTTAGATACTCTAAACCTCATTTTATAAAAAAATCTAAAGCCGATAAACGGGTAATGAACAATTTATGGGTAGCACTACGCCAAATGTATTTTTTCAAGCTATCTGATACTGACAAAGCAGGATTAAAACTACCAATAACACCATTTGCACCTTATGTGCGAATTAATAAAGATGGTAAGTCCTATTACAAAGTAAACAGAGATTTAACGGATGAAGAACGAAAAGGAAGCACCATGTTTTCAATTAAAAGAACTTCAGAATTTATAGGTTTAGATTTATTAGATGATACAGACCCAATAGTTATACCCATCGGAACTTATGAGCTCACTAAAACACTTGTAAAAGAAGACACTACAGAACGTGGAGTTTTAATTTCAATCTCTGAAGATGGTAAACTTGACATAAGTAAAGATAATACCTTTAAGAATTTTGAAACTATTTCTATAGGGACTTTAGAATCGCTGCTTTCTAAACTAACTACAGACGAGATTGAAAATACATTTGTTTTTGCAAAAGCAAAAGATTCTAAAAAATTTAGATCTAAACCTTCAGCGTCACCAGAATATCAAAACGATATAAAAGTAACCCTCATAAAGGACGATATTAGATTTACAGTTATGGAATATAACGGTAAGTACAGAGAGCAGCCATCTTATCAATTAGTTTTAGATAATGAAACCTCAGAAACTTTAAAATCTCACGTTGCTAAACTTGCTCAATTATTCAAGAAATACGGTATAACCAATTTGACTATTTAGTCTTATAATTTAGTAATTTTTCTAGACCTGACAGATTTATGAAATCTGTCAGGTCTTTATTTTTTACCCTAAACTGTAACAAATCAGGGGTTTTTGCGTTCTAATAGGCAATCAATCAAAATCAAATCCATCATGTTAAAGCAATTCTTCATCCTTTGCTCGGGAGCAGATTCCGATATTTTAATCACGTGTTCTAATGGCGAACAAAACAAATACGCTGGCATAGGTGCTACCGTCTTTTTTACTGCAGTTATGGCAACTATTGCTGCCAGTTACGCGCTATTTACAGTTTTTGACAATGTATATTCAGCTGTTTTTTTTGGCTTAATTTGGGGTTTACTCATCTTTAATTTAGACCGTTATATTGTCTCTACAATAAAAAAACGTGACCACGTGATTCACGAAATCTTACAAGCTACACCACGATTATTTTTAGCCGTAATTATCGCAGTCGTTATTTCTAAACCTTTAGAATTAAAAATTTTTGAAAAAGAAATCAATCAAGTGCTTTTAGAACAAAAAAACGCTTTAACCTTAGCCAATCAAAACCAAATTGCGCAACAATTTAATCCTAAACTAGCAACGCTTGAGGACGAGATTATTAGTTTACAAACTCAAGTAAAAATTAAAGAAGCAGAAGTAAATACGTTATACAACACCTATATTGCCGAAGCCGAAGGTACAGCAGGAACTAATCTATTAGGAAAAGGACCCGTTTATAAGGAAAAACGCGAAAAACATGATGCTGGCTTAGCTGAACTGAAGGAATTAAAAACAGACCATAAGTCCAAAATTGAAACTTTAGAATCTCAAATAAGCACCTTACAAGAAGATTATACTGCAAGTGTTACACAATCCCAACCTATTATAGATAATTTTGATGGTTTAATGGCGCGTGTGACTGCTTTGAGTGAATTACCTTGGGCGCCATCCTTTTTCATATTTCTGTTGTTCTTAGCTATTGAAACCTCACCCATATTTGCAAAACTCTTATCACCTAAAGGCGAATTCGATTTTAAACAAGAAGACCAAGAAACTACAATCAAAACTTGGACCATGCAGCAAGTTACAGAACGTAAACTGTTATTAAAAACAGATCAAGAGATTAATAATAAAGTATACAACGACATTGCCGATGAAGAAGCTATAATAAAGTACAAGCAACAAAAAACTCGTGAGCTAATGCAACATCAAGCCGATGCTTTTTTAAAGCAGCAAAAAGGTATTCTTTAATTATTAGTTATTACTTTTAGATTGAAATTAAAATCTAACCTTATGAGAGTTATTTACAGCGCTATTTTTGCCATATTATTTGTGAGTTGCATCAGTATAAAAGCAGATGTAACTACAGAAAAAACGATTCAAACTTCTAAAAGTCTTGCAGATGCCGAAGCTGGCATAAGACTAGTAATGGAAGCCCAAGAAGTAGCTTGGAATAAACACGATTTAGAAGAGTTTATGCAAGGCTATTGGAACAATGATGCTCTAAAATTTTATGGCAGTAAAGGCCTTACAAAAGGCTGGCAAAATACATTAGATAATTATAAAAGCGGCTACCCAACTAAAGCAGAAAGTGGCACGCTTAATTTTGTCATTAACGACATTTCTAATATTGAAGGAGATAACTATTGGGTAATGGGAGAATACCACCTAAAACGCGATATTGGCAATGCTGACGGTGTGTTTATCATTATCTTTAAAAAGATAAATGGTGAGTGGAAAATCGTAGCAGACATGTCTTGCTAATTGTATTAAACATATAAAGTGTCTCTAATACATTTATCTATCACCATAAATGTAGTAAAAACACTTTTTTATTAAATTGTTAATAAGCGTAGTTTTTAAGCAGCAGTTGTATTTGGCTCTTCTGCTTTAAAATGATCGTATAATTCCTTACAACCTAAACCAATAATAGACAAACGTTTAGACTTTGTAATAGACTCGTTGTGTAGTTTAGCTAAAGCCATTACACCTGCTCTATCAATACTCTCAATACTTTCAATATTAATTAAGATCTCATCTAATTTATCAAAGATGTTAGAGAAATGAGAGTTAAACGTTTTAAGGTTTAATTTGTTTAATGTTCCTTTTAACTGGAAGTGATTGTTGTAATTAGAAATTTGTAAATCCATAATAAATAGTTTTAAAGCATTAATAAAAATTCAGGACTATTAATCAGTAAATTGGGTGCTATTATATAGAGGGATGACTGCAATATCTAACTTATAGTACGTTAGGTCATTATAAAATCGATAAATAACATTTTTGACTAGCTTATTAGAAACCCTCTGTTTATTTTCTCGATAAACAACACCTTTACAACTAAGTGTATTGTAAGAAAATGGAAAGAAAATCTAGTCTAAATTAAACTTTTTAAGGTGTGTGTTAATAGCAACAGGCTTGTATACTATAGTTTTAGAAACAGGATATTTGGGTAAAAGATGTAAAGGTCTTATAGGTTTATTTCCAAAACCACCACCACAGTTGGGGCATACTGCTTTTAACAACGTAATACAATCTTTACAGAAGGCACATTCAAAAGTACATATTATAGCCTCTATAGAATCGTGAGGTAAATCTTTATTACAATTTTAGCAGGTTGGTCTAAGCGCTAACACTTTAGTTAATTGTTGAATATTTAAAATTTGTGTTTTATGTTTGCAACATGAAAATAAAATACGAGTATAAAGTTATTATAATGATTATTCTGGCAGGTATTACACTTTACGGCTTAGTAACAAAACAGTATTTGTTTATGATATTCTTAATTCCGTTAAGTTTCGATTTTTTTATTTAAAAAAGATTAGTAAAAAGCAAAAATAAGCAAAACGATTAAACCCG
>TARA_R110002051_G_scaffold91205_3_pt1 | contig 103982 bp, 107 predicted proteins | sample TARA_R110002051 | Tara Oceans TARA_R110002051 (sample SAMEA4397023) | marine metagenome | biome: Polar Biome; feature: [MES] marine water layer (ENVO:01000295) within the mesopelagic zone...; material: water (ENVO:00002006), including particulate matter (ENVO:01000060) such...
TGGAATACCTACCTGACGACCAAGAAGGATGTGCTCACGTGTTTGTGGCATAGGACCATCTGTAGCAGCAACAACAAGTATAGCACCGTCCATTTGAGCAGCACCAGTTACCATGTTCTTTACATAATCGGCGTGACCTGGACAATCAACGTGTGCATAGTGACGATTTGCCGTCGCATACTCAACGTGCGAAGAGTTAATTGTAATACCTCTTTCTTTTTCTTCAGGAGCATTATCAATTTGATCAAAAGCAGAAGCTTCTGAGTAACCAGCATCAGCCAATACTTTCGTAATCGCAGCCGTTAAAGTTGTTTTACCGTGATCCACGTGCCCGATAGTTCCAACATTTAAATGGGGTTTCGAACGATCATATGTTTCCTTTGCCATAATGAAATTATTTAATCTTAGTTATTATTAGTGTTTAATTACAATGGCCTTTGTTACCTTTCCTTAAACACGAAAAGTGAGTGCGACCAACACTCATTATACTTTATATTTTTGAGCCAACGACGGGAATTGAACCCGTGGCCTCTTCCTTACCAAGGAAACGCTCTACCCCTGAGCTACGTCGGCTTATGTTTTCACATTGCTACCAAAAGGTAGCTTTAGCGAAAGCTCAATACCTCAAAGGTACTTATGAGCGGGAGACCAGGTTCGAACTGGCGACATTCAGCTTGGAAGGCTGACGCTCTACCAACTGAGCTACTCCCGCGTTTATAATTTTGACAATTCATCAAAACTAAAGGTGTTCAAAATTTCAAAGCAATTCAAGCTATATATTTTGAATTGCAAATTGACCACCTCGCTACGCTCGGTGATCTGTTCAGGAAAAAATATCTTCATTTCAAACCCCACACCACAGGATTACCTCGCTACGCTCGGTGATCCATTCAGGGGGACCCTGAACAAAGAATTTTAAACGTCTTCTTACAAAAGCGAACTTTTGACGAATCCTTTTTAAAATTCTTTGTGGGGAGAGCAGGATTCGAACCTGCGAAGTTTACACAACGGAGTTACAGTCCGTCCTCGTTGGCCGCTTGAGTATCTCCCCATTTTTGACTATTAAAAGTCCAGTATTTTAAAGAACAATCTGCTTCTAATTCTGATCGAAAATTATCGTTTCCAAACACATTCGATTTTATGAGCGTGCAAAGCTACAAAGAACTTTTATTTCAACCTAAATTATTATGCATTTTTAGAGCAAAAAATACTCTAAAAAAAGAGCCGATGGAGGGACTCGAACCCACGACCTGCTGATTACAAATCAGCTGCTCTAGCCAGCTGAGCTACATCGGCTTTTTACTTGACTAAACTTCCAGAAAAGAAGCATAAAAAAGTCCGCTATTTCTAACGGACTGCAAATGTAGACAATTTTAATGTCTGACAAAACTTTTTTTATTTTTTTTTCATCACACGTGTGATCTTATTTTTTCTTTGCGTTTAACAAGTACTCGTTCTAAGGATTGTACACAGGCATCAATCCCTTCCTCAAAGGATTTAGCGTTCTTCTTCACGATACATTTATCCCCAGGTACACTTAATAAAACTTCAATAACTTTATTAGCTGGTTTATTTCCTGGCTCTAATTTTAAGAACACATCCGCATGGATGATCTTATCATAGAATTGCTCTAATTTACTCAGTTTCTTATGGATGAAATCTATCAACTTTACATCTGGAACAAACTGGGGTGCTTCTACGTTTACTTTCATAAGCCACTTTTTATAGGTTAAAACTTCTGAGCAAATTAATGCCCACTCACTAAATACGCCTAATAACTACTTTTTATTGCGAGGATGGGCAGCTCCATAAACATCTTTTAAAGCCGATATACTATTGTGGGTATATACCTGGGTCGAAGCAAGACTCGCATGCCCCAACAACTCTTTAACAATGTTTAAGTCTGCGCCTTGATTTAGCAAATGTGTTGCAAAAGAATGCCGAATAATATGCGGACTCTTCTTTAACTTATCAGACGTCCTACTAAAATAACGATTTATAATGCGATAGACAAGGGTATCATATAATTTAACTCCCTTTTTGGTTATCAATAGAGGGGAGTCAAAAGTATTTGACTCAACGTCTTGACGCACAGATAAATACGCTTTTAAAGTTTGTGACAACCCCGGTAATAGCGGAATAATTCTCTCCTTATTACGCTTACCTAAAACCTTAAGAGACTGCTGCTCAAAATCTACACTACCTACCTTCAACCCGATAAGCTCGGCGCGTCGCATCCCTGTTGAATATAACAATTCTACAATCGCCAAATCTCGTAATGACTCAAAGTCCTTAGTTTGATTTAGCAAAAGCAACACTTCACTCACCTCTTCTTGCGAGAAAGGGACCTGCACCTTTTTAGGAGTTTTTAAAGCTCGATGCTTTGCCAAGGGAGACACCTCAATGGCCTCTATTTTAAGCAGAAATTTATAATAAGATTTTAAAGAGGATACTTTTCGATTAATGGTAGTATTTGAAATCCCTTCATCTACTAATGATACAATCCAACTGCGTATTTGCGTATACTGTATTGCTTCTAAATTCAATTGGTCAAATTCCGCTTTCGCGAAAGCGGAAAAACTCTCAATATCCTTCTCATAAGCTGTGATTGTATGCACACTATAATGCTTCTCCAAAGAAAGATAATCTATAAAGGCTTTGAGAGACATAAAGAGATATTAAAATTTGTGTTTGTAACCGAAAGATACATACTCCTGGAAACAAAAAAAACCGTTGTACTGCAATTAGATTGCAATACAACGGTTATATGATATAGAAGCGTTTGAGGCTCCCTTTTAAATCCAGTCCATTTCGGACGACGGATTTAAGATATCTCTAGATATTCTCGCTATCTCTAAGGCCTTGAATATAAGATGCCTTTTGAATTTCACGTCTTCTTACTACAGAAGGTTTCGTAAATTGTTTACGATCTCTCAATGCACGCATTGTTCCTGTACGATCAAATTTACGCTTGAAACGTTTCAGCGCTCTATCGATATTTTCTCCGTCTTTAACTGGTATGATTAACATAGATGTACCTCCTTTCTTTAAGAATAATTAGGGCGCAAAGATACTATTATTCTTCTCTTAAGCAACCCACAAATCATTTTTTTTAAAATTATTTTACTGGCGTTTTATAGGTCTTCCCATCGATGATCATTTTTGCAATGATTTCACGCAAGATTTCTGAGGTCCCTCCACCAATAGGTCCTAGTCGGCTATCACGTAACATACGTGCCATCGGATATTCTTCGATATACCCATAACCACCTAACATTTGTAGACAGTTATTGATTACCTCATCGGCAATTTTAGTGGCTGTCAACTTAGACATTGTCGCTTCTTTCACCACATACTCACCTTTATCTAATCGGTAAGCAACTGAGTAGTTAAATGCCTTAGACATTTCCACTTCTGCCATTTGCTCTGCAATCTTATGACGAAGTGCTTGAAAACGATCTATCGTTTGCCCGAATGCGGTTCGTTCTTTCATATACCCCAAGGCATATTCTATAGCATACTCTGCTCTTGCGTGGGCATTAATTCCCATAATCAAACGTTCAGTGGCAAAGTGTTGCATGATGTATCCAAAACCTTTGTTTTCTTCCCCCATTAAATTTGCAACTGGCACCTTTACATTATCAAAAGCAATTTCTCCGGTATCTGACGCTCTCCAGCCAAGTTTATGTAATTTGGTAGCTGTGATTCCAGGCATATTGCGATCCAAAACAAAGATGCTCATCCCCTTCCCTCCTAGTTCTGGAGCCGTCTTAGCTGCCACAATTAGATAGTCTGAATACACACCATTTGTAATAAATGTTTTGGAACCATTCATTATATAATGATCCCCATTTTTGACAGCAGTCGTGCGCATTCCTGCTACATCACTCCCTCCAAAAGGTTCTGTAATACACAAGCAACCTATTTTCTCACCACTAATACTTGGCGCTAAATACTCTTTTTTAATGCGATCATCACCTTCTGCATTAAGATGGGTCATTGCCAAATAAGCATGTGCCCACATAGCAGCCGCAAAGCCACCTGAATTGATTCGTTGTAATTCTTCCAAGAAGATAACAGTATAGAAAAAATCCAAATCCATACCTCCGTATTCTTCCGGATAAGCTATTCCGAAAAATCCCATTTCACCAACTTTCTCCCAAATAAAGCGTTCAATAGTTCCTGTTTCTTCCCATTTATCTAGGTGAGGAACAACTTCTTTTTGAAGGAAATCTCTTAAACTCTGACGAAAGAGACCGTGTTCTTCCGTAAAATACATATCTGTCATTTTCTTTGGTATAGTGCTACGAAATTCACAATAAAATATCAGTTTCGTTGCCTTTTTTATTCAACCCTCAAATATAGTCGAATTCTAGCAAATTTATAGTCAGTCATTCCGTCCAATTTTTGCAATTCTTCGAGGGAACTAATACCCTCATGTAATATTCTATAATCGACGATTTCTTTTGCGAGGTCAAAAGACAATAATGGAATGGTAGATAAATCTGAGGCGGTAGCGGTGTTGACATCAATATAATTAATAGCTGGCTTTTCTTTAACCGTATACTCGTTGAGCACTGCCCTTTTGATCTTTGTTGATACGCCGTACACATCGTATAATTGCTGATCGACCTGGTACCCTCCTATCTTGTGAAGGTGTTTTAAAATCTTATCTGCAGCCTCTTCGTCCATTCCTTCTAAGGCCAATAATTGTTCTAAGGATATACTATTTAATTTACCTTTTTCTTCAGCTGTTTTCCAACTTCGGTTTTTAAAGGAGGATGCTCTAGGCTTTGGATTTGTAATCCAATCGGGGAATTTAAAATAGGGAGAGACAAGTGCAAGTAGCGAATCTGAGACCTTTGTCACCTTTTGAAAATCATTTTTTGAGTTGATCCATTTTCCGCTTTCGCGAAAGCGGTGCAGGCGATCTATCTCTGCTACAGACATTCCAAGTGTATAGCCTTTATAGTCTGTTATAAAATTGGGGTTAAACGGAAATATAGTTGGTTTTCGTTCCTCTAGGGCTATTTGCTTAATCGAATCAATCTGCCGCTCTAAAACAAGTAATGCGAGTTCTTCTTCGGGAGTAATCACCACATCAAGGGAAGGCTCATAAAAGTAGTACCCCAAGGCACTCATTATGATAATTGCCATAAACAACAAAATCCCACTTCGTTTTTGTTTGTCATAAACGAAGTGGGATTTGAATGTATTCATAATAAGTACTATTTACGCGCTTTAATAGCGGCCATGTACTTAATGTACTCTTCTTTTACTTTTGGAGCCAGTATCACAATACCTACCATGTTAGGCACCATCATCGCAAAGATCATTGCATCGGAGAAGCCAATCACTGATCCTAAACTTGCAGCAGATCCAATTACAACAAAAATACAGAAGATGAATTTATATAAATATTCCATCTTTTTTGATCTTCCAAAAAGGTAAGCCCATCCTTGAAAACCGTAGTAAGACCATGAAATCATAGTAGAAAAGGCAAACAATACTACAGCGATAGTCAATACATAAGGGAACCAAGAGATAGCAGATTCAAATGCTCCAGACGTTAATAAAATTGCTTGTGCATCATTTAATCCAGAATTCTCTGCAGCCACATTACCTGTGATAATTAAAACCAAGGCAGTCATCGTACATACTACTACTGTATCAATAAATGGCTCTAATAAGGCTACCATTCCTTCACTTGCTGCATACTTAGTCTTTACTGCAGAATGCGCAATAGACGCAGAACCAACTCCAGCTTCATTTGAGAATGCCGCTCTACGGAATCCTTGAACCAATACTCCAATTGCTCCACCGGCAACTCCTTCTGGACTAAATGCACCATTAAAGATTTGCATAAAAGCGTCTCCAATCATATCGTAGTTGGCAAAAATCACAAAAAGAGATGCAGAAACATAAATTACTACCATGAACGGTACAATTTTATCTGTCACCTTTGCGATCTTTTTAATACCTCCAATAATTACTATTCCAACTAGGACAGCCATAATAAGACCGAACAACCAACCTTTCCCGTGAAGAAAAGAAGCTTCCCCACCAGTAATATTCTCTACCAATTGAAATGCTTGATTCACTTGGAACATATTTCCTCCACCAAAAGAACCTCCGATTACGAAAATCGCAAAAAGTACAGCCAACACTTTTCCAAGTCCAGCCATTCCTTTTAATTTCAATCCTTTAGTAAGGTAATACATGGGGCCACCATAAACAGTTCCATCTGCTTCTATATCTCTGTATTTCACCCCTAGGGTACATTCAACAAACTTTGATGCCATCCCAAGAAAACCTGCAATAATCATCCAGAAAGTTGCTCCAGCACCACCCACAGACACTGCAATTGCAACTCCTGCTATATTACCAAGACCTACAGTCGCCGACAAAGCAGCAGTAAGCGCTTGAAAGTGACTAACTTCACCCTCATGTCCTTCAATGGCTATTGTTTCAATAGCATCACCACCAGGTGTAGAATCACCAGCACCAACCATAGATTCATGATGATCTAGATCATCATACTTCCCTCTCACAATATTGATGGATGTCCAAAAACCTGTGAAGTTTATAAATTTAAAATAGATTGTAAAAAACAAAGCCCCTAAGATAAGCGGGAACAATACCCAAAATATATTTACATTTTCACCAAATGGAATTTGGTAGAAAATAAAATCAACAAACCAACCTGTAGCACTCCCAAAAGCTTCATCAATTTTTTGATCAATCCCTTGTTCGGCAGCATCCTGCGCAAAAAGACTCACAGAACTTAGCATTCCAATTAGTAGCAGAAGATATTTCTTCATCATTATATGTTTATTTAGGTTATTGTGAATAAAGGCAGCAATATGCAAAAAAATGACCCTTAATCAAAGGATTGTACTGTAAAATACATGAAGGTTCTTATACTCCAAAGGTCTCGTGAAGGTTGCGAATTTGATCTGGACGACCAATAACAATGAGCTTTGACCCCTTTTTTATTAAATGATCTGCACTGGGGTTTACGGTGTACTTCCCTGATTCTGATTTATATCCTATTATGGTACATCCCGTCTTGTACCGCAAATCAATTTCTTTGATACTAGCTTCTACTCCGTCAACACACACTTGATCAAATCGAATCTCTTCTACATTTAAACTATCTTCTTCTCCTACAACAGAAAGGTTGTCTAAAAACTCTATTAAATCTGGAACCACTACCAAAGAAGCCATGTGGTCTCCTCCAATGCGATTAGGCATGATCACACTATCAGCTCCCGCAAGACGAAGCTTTTTTTGAGAGGTTTCCACCTCAGCACGACTAATAATCTTTAAATTACTATTGAGCTGTCTCGCACTTAATACAACAAACAAATTATCGGCATCGTCTGGCAAGGAAGTGATTAAGGTAGCTGCACGATCTACTCCAGCCAATAACAATGTTTCATCTTCGTTGGCATTTCCATTAACATGAAGCATTCCCTCTTCTCCGTATTTCTCAATAATAGCCACGTCATTATCAATAATGACATAAGACTTGTTATATGCTTTAAGTTTTTCGGCGGCTTGACGGCCGTTACGACCAAATCCACAAATAATAATATGGCCTTCCAATTGATCGATTTGCTTTTGCACCTTTTTATGTTTTAAAGTTTCGTATGAATTTTGACTAATTATGTATTCTGTGATTACAGAAATAAAATATCCTACTATCACAACACTACACAATATAAGAAGTATTGTAAAAATTTTTGCCTCTGGCGATAAGGGTTCTACTTCTCCGAAACCTACTGTAGTTATGGTAATCACCGTCATATAGGCCGAATCAATCCAATTGTAGTTGGCTACATATCGAAAGCCCAATATTCCAATGACCAAAGTGGTCACCAGCAAAGCTAAAGCCGTGGCTAATTTATTACCAAAAAGTTTTGGAATCATCATAGGTCAAAAACTGAAGTCCGCTTTGTATATAATAAATCTTTAAGCCTGAGTAAAAATGCGGAGGTCAGATACAGCGCAAAACCTACTCCCAAGGTCGCAAAGGAGACATAGATAAAGAAAAGTCGCACATTTTTAGCACGCATTCCTAATCGATCTGCCAATCGAGAAGACACATAAAACCCATGTTTCTCAAAAAAATGACGGATGTCGTATACAAACTTAAGCATATGGCAAAGTACTAAAAAGTTAGCTGCCTTCCCATAGCACCCATGGGTTTTTATAGTTACATTTTGAAGAAGCACTTTTTGTGAAATTGTAGACCATATCCCACCTTAGATAATCCAATTCTATCAAAAAGGTGTCACCTATAATACAATAGGCTTATAATCATAAAAAAGATGTAAAAGAGCCTCATTTCCAGCCACAAATTGGACTAAAAAAAGAAAATGGAGTATTTTCGTAGACAAAGAAAATAAGCTTGAAATTCAAACTCCACTCAGAATTTAAACCTACAGGCGACCAGCCAACAGCTATAAAGTCGTTAGTAGAAGGTATTAATCAAAATGAAACCTACCAAACGCTACTTGGTGTTACAGGTAGTGGAAAAACATTTACGGTTGCCAATGTTATTGAACAAACGCAAAAACCTACCTTGGTACTTGCTCATAATAAAACCTTGGCGGCTCAATTATACAGTGAGTTTAAAGCTTTCTTTCCTGAAAATGCTGTTGAGTATTTTGTTTCTTATTATGACTATTATCAACCTGAGGCATACATCCCCTCTTCTGGAACGTATATTGAAAAGGATCTCTCTATCAATGAGGAGATAGAAAAAATGCGTTTAAGCACCACAACCTCATTACTTTCTGGGCGTAGAGATGTAATTGTAGTTGCTTCTGTTTCTTGTTTATACGGAATTGGAAATCCAGCAGAGTTTCAAAAGAATATTACTGATATAAAAAGAGATCAGGTCATTGCCCGTACCATGCTACTGAAACAACTCGTGCAAAGTTTGTATTCGAGAACGGAGGCTGAATTCAATCGTGGCAATTTTCGAATCAAAGGTGATACGGTAGAAGTGTTTCCTGGCTATTCTGATATTGCGTATCGCATCCACTTCTTTGGGGATGAGATAGAAGAAATTGAAGCCTTTGACCCTACAAATGGCCAAGTTATTGAAACCTATGACAGCTTGAGGATTTACCCTGCCAACATGTTTGTCACCTCTCCAGATGTGCTTCAAGGCGCCATAAATTCCATAGGAGAGGATCTTGTAAAGCAGGTCGATTACTTTAAGGAAATTGGCAAACATTTAGAAGCAAAACGTCTTGAGGAACGAACAAATTTCGATCTAGAAATGATTAGGGAATTAGGTTACTGCTCAGGAATAGAAAATTATTCTCGGTATTTAGATGGCCGTAAACCTGGAACAAGACCATTTTGCCTCTTAGATTTCTTCCCAGATGACTATTTGATGATTGTTGATGAAAGTCATGTTACTGTTTCACAGGTATCAGCGATGTATGGTGGTGACCGTAGTCGAAAAGAAAACCTAGTCGATTATGGATTTCGTTTACCAGCAGCCATGGACAACCGCCCTTTAAAATTTGAAGAATGGGAAATGATGCAAAATCAAGTCATCTATGTCTCTGCGACTCCAGCTGATTATGAATTGCAAAAATCAGAAGGTACATACGTAGAGCAAATAATTAGACCGACAGGCTTGTTGGACCCAATTGTTGAAGTTCGCCCTTCCTTAAATCAAATTGATGATCTTATTGAAGAAATTCATAAGACAGTAGATCGTGATGAGCGAATCCTAGTGACCACTTTGACCAAACGTATGGCAGAGGAACTCACGAAATATTTGGATAGAATTAATATTAGAACTCGTTATATCCACTCGGATGTAGACACCTTAGAACGCGTGGAAATTATGCAAGACTTAAGAAAAGGACTCTATGATGTTTTAGTGGGAGTAAACTTATTAAGAGAGGGTCTAGATTTACCAGAAGTTTCCTTAGTAGCGATCTTGGATGCCGACAAGGAAGGATTCTTGAGAAGCAAGCGATCCTTAACACAAACTATTGGTAGAGCTGCTCGAAATGTAAACGGAAAGGCCATCTTATATGCAGATAAGATGACAAAAAGTATGCAGGCGACCATTGATGATTCTGATTATAGACGCCAGAAACAGATAGATTATAATACTGCTAACAACCTAACACCAACAGCTATTAAGAAGTCTCTTGAAAGTGCGCTTACGCGAAAATCCACTTATAAATTAGAAGCTGATGCCTTAATAAATCTAGCTGCAGAAGGACCCAAGGAATACCTTACCAAGGCTGAAATTGAAAAAAGAATACGAGACACGCGAAAAGCAATGGAGGTTTCGGCAAAGGAGTTGGACTTTTTACAAGCCGCCGCTTTAAGAGATCGGATTAAGGCCTTGCAGGAGGATTTGAAGGCACTAGCTTAGGTTTTGTATATAACGAGAATCTGCTTATTTCTTCTCCATATTATGAATCTACTAGACGTGTGAAAGGTACATTCTCTCATCCCCTTTCCGTTTTTCCAATGTTAAAATCGCCAAGTGGTGTAACAAAAAAAAACAACTATCGTCTTGTATATATAGGATCGAAAAAAATTTGATCATATAGTATGTTATACCAAGTATGTTGCATAACATACTTCATCAATCAAAATCAATCAAAATCAATCAATTATGAGACAGTTAATTCTAGCCGTGATACTCCTATGGAGCACAGTCACTTTTGCAAAAACCTCCGACCCCGTCGACAACATTGGATCCATTTCTGGTAAAGTAATCGACCAAATACTAAAAGAGCCGCTCCCATTTGTAACCATCTCCATAAAAGATGAACAGGGGAAAATTATTACTGGTGGAATAACCGATGATGATGGGAATTTTTTGATATCGGATATTCCTGAAGGCAGTAATACGGTTGATATTCAATATATAGGATACAAGCTCTATAGTGCTCGTATTGAAATTTCTCGAAAAAACAGAAAAATAGACTTAGGAACAATCTCTTTAGAAGAAGAAGCTCAAGGTCTGGAGGAGATTACTCTTGTAGCAGAGCGAACAACCATAGAGCAGCGAGTAGATCGTAAAATAATTAATGTAGGCAAAGACCTAACCACAGCTGGTCCTACCGCAGGCGACATTATGAATAACCTACCATCTGTAAGCGTTGATCAGCAATCAGGCGCCCTTTCTTTGAGAGGGAATCAAAATGTACGTGTCATGGTAGATGGTAAACTTTCCAACGTTCCAGTTGATCAACTGCTCAAACAAATCCCCTCTACTTCAATCAAACAAATTGAGTTAATCACCAATCCATCGGCCAAATACAACCCAGAAGGAATGAGTGGCATCATCAACATAATCTTACATAAAAATGCCAATATAGGTTTTAATGTAAATGTTAATACCGCTTTTACCTATCAGGACAACCCCAAATGGAACACGGGTATTGATTTAAATTATCGAAATGGAAAGGTGAACCTTTACAGTAGTTGGGGTGGAAATTTCAATAAGAATGATAATTTTGGATTCCTCGATCGTGATGAAGCCCAAATTTTTCAAGACTTTAATATCTTGGACGATAGTAATTCAAATCTGTATAAAGTTGGCCTCGATTACTATATCAATGACAAGAATACACTTTCGGTTTTTACCAATCAAAATACCTTTAAAGGGTATGTTAATGGTGATGTAGTTGTCGACTTCCCTATGGACGCCAGTGATGTAATCCAAATATTTGATCAACGAAGCGATAATCTCTCCTCCCAGTACAATTTAGATTACAAGTTAGACTTTGCAAAAGAAGGGCACAATATCGAATTAGAAATCGATCACAATATTTTTGATGCCGAAGAAAAAGGAGCCTTCCTTTTTGAGGGTCAGAACACAGCTCAAGATTACAAAGACCTTGTTGACACAGCTCGCAGAAGAACAACGATTAATCTCGATTATGTAAATCCAGTTTCTGAGACTCTAAAGTTGGAATTGGGTGCTCAAGCGCGTCTCTTCAATTCTGAAATTGGTCGTAGCTCAAACCAATTGGTGATTAATCCATTTAATCTATCAACAGATCCTGATACCTTTATCAATTCCCCTACAACCGCATTTGATTACACTCGCGATATATATTCCTTATATGCTTCCGTAAACAAAACTTGGGAGAAATGGTCGGCGCAAGTTGGCTTGCGCTTTGAATCTGTGAATGTTAATGCCAATACCAGAGAGACTTTTGAATCTAATGTCGTGACTGATGATTTATCAAATTTTAATACAGATCCAGATATCACTGTCTATAGAGATGGAGACAGTGTAGTTCGAGATTTTGGCAATGATTATACAGAGGTATATCCTTCGGCCTTTTTGACCTACAATCCATCAGAAAAAAATCAATATCAATTTAGTTACAGTAGACGTGTTGACAGACCTGGAATTGGCCAAGTAAATCCTATTAGAGAATTTAGCACCCCACTAATTTCGGCTTTTGGGAATACATCTTTGGTTCCTCAATTCACAAATTCCTTAGAAATTAATTACACTAGACGTCTAGACAAAGGATCTATTACTGCTGGTATCTTTTACAGAAGTGTACATGACTTAATCAATCAAGCTTTATTATACAATCGTACAGATCCAAACTTGAACAGTTTGATTTTTACACATGATAATTTTGATGACACCTCATCCTACGGTTTTGAACTATCAACAAACTACAAATTTACTGACTGGTGGAGTGTGAATGCCAGTTTTGATATTTTCTCTCAAACGCAAAAATCTTTTGCAGAGACCATAGATACAACTATTGAATCTCCATCAGTTACTGACATCAGTAGCAATAATTTCGAAGTAGATAATGTGGTATGGAACTTTAGGGTATTCAATAATTTTAAAGCGACTAAGGATCTTACCTTTTCGGCATTCGTTTTATATAGAGGTCCAAATGAGAACATTCAGTTTGATGTTGATGCCATGTTCATGACCAATATTGGGGCTCGTTACAATTTCTGGAAAGGAAAGGCGACTGCTAGTATTAATTATAATGACATATTTAATACTATGAAATTTCAAGGCACGGGAGTTCGCCCCTTTAACCAGCGTATTCAATTCAATTGGGAAAGCAACACCATTAATCTAGGCCTATCTATGCGTTTTGGAGGCAATAAATACAGTGCAAAATCTAGAAAAAACAGAGATAAAGACGAAAAAGAAGGAGGAGGTATATTCTAAAATATAACGAGAATTCTACTACCTAAGACCAGAGCATTATGTTTTGGTCTTTTTTTGCTTTCGTTCCATGCCAGCCGGCAGACAGCAATGCCTAATCTAGATAAAAGTTAATTATAAAACCTCTTAAAGATCTCCACCAATCTTGATGAAGGAATCATCTTATCTTTATATTGGTTCATTTCATTTAATATCTGCTCAATAGCTTCAGGACGAATACCTAATTGGAGCCCATAGTTTCGAATAGCATCTACTTCGATGACATGAGTCTCCTGATCTACGTTCATAAGAAGTAATAATCGGTGGAACTGAGTGATACGTTGAAGCTCTGTTTTAGCCACTACAGGAGTGAGAGGGTTATCAAACAAACGAGCAACCTCCTGTTTTTGAACACCTAGACGTTCGGCGACTGCGAGAATAAATTGGTATTCACGCTCGTGAATGTTATTGTCTGCTTTGGCGAGCGCTATCATATCAGAAATGATTTGGTGTTTTTCGATATTCACTAGAAGGTAATTTTAAAATAAGCCTGCAATATAAAAGGAAAAACAGTAATACCAACATAATTAAAATCGATTATGACCTCTTCAAGAATACCCTAAGAATCCTTAATTTTGAAATAAAGCATTTACACCTATGAAAATTGTAGTTTCTCCCGCCAAATCTTTGAACCTAGAAAGCCCATTACCTACCCAAAGAAATACGCAACCGCTATTTTTAGAGGAAGCAAGCGCACTTAATTCTACGCTTTCTAAAAAGTCAAAAAAAGCAATTGGTTCTTTGATGTCAATTTCGGCCAATCTAGCAGCTTTAAATCATGAGCGATACCAGCAATTTCACCTACCATTTACTGCAGAAAATGCACGCCCAGCAATTTATACTTTTGATGGCGAGGTTTATACTGGGCTGGATGCTTATACCATACCTAAAGATAAATTGGACCTAGTACAAGATCGTCTGCGCATCCTGTCAGGCCTGTACGGTATTTTGCGTCCTTTTGATTTGATACAGCCTTATCGTTTAGAGATGGGCACAAAACTTAAAAGAGGACGAGCTGATAATTTATATCAATACTGGGGTACAAAACTCACGGACACCCTTAACAAAGAGCTTGAAGAAGGAGAGATTTTCATCAACCTCGCTAGTAATGAATATTTTAAGGCTATTAAACCAAAGGCATTAAAAGTGCCCGTAATTACTCCGGTTTTTAAAGATTTAAAAAATGGAAAGCTCAAAGTAATCTCTTTTTTTGCTAAAAAAGCGAGAGGCTTAATGGTGCGTTATATTATAGACACTAATGCTCAAACCCTTGATGACCTAAAAGGATTCAACTATGAAGGCTACAGTTTTAGTGAAGAACATTCTAATACTGACAAAAACGAATTGGTTTTTATACGTTAAAATAGTGCCTTATACTTGGCATTTATACTTAGACTACACCACAAACCCCTACCTTAGCATATGCTGTACTATTTGATTATCGCCTTACAACTTGCCTGTGCATATCACGTATACAAAACACAGAATCAAGCCTATTGGTATTTTGTCATATTATTGGTTCCCGTCCTTGGATCCATCGTATATATTATCACTCAGATGATTCAACGCCAGCAGGTGGAAAGTGTTCAGAAAGAACTAATTCAAACTTTTAATCCTACAAAAAAGATTAAAGACTTAGTCCAGCAAGTAGCCTTTGCAGATACCTTTCAAAACAGACTTTTATTGGCTGATGGCTATTCTGAGGTGCGCGCTTTCGCGAAAGCGGAAACAGAATACTTAAGCGCCCTCAAGGGAAGTCACGCAAATGACTATTATGGTCAATGTCAATTAATAGCAGCTTATTACGCCCAAGAAAAATACACTGAAGCTATTGAAATTGGAAAGAAACTAGAGCTACTTACTGCCTTTGAAGGATCTGACGCACAGTTTACCTACGGTTTATCGCTTGCCAATTCACAACAGCATGTGGAAGCAGAAAAAATTCTTGTCAAAATCGATAAGCGTTACTCCAATTACAGAGAACGCCTGATACTTGCTGAGTACTTCCTCGACCAAGACAAAACGGCTGATGCTTTAGACATTCTCAAAGAAATGCAGTTAGAAGCTGGCAATATGACCAAACCTAATCTCCGACTTTATAGAGAAACCTTTGCAAGAGTAGATGAGTTAGTAGAAAAGCATAGAAAAAACTAATGAGTGATGAGGTTTTTAAACATATTCATCCTTATGCACCTTTCAATTTGAAAGGGGCGACCAAACTAATTGTTGGCACTCTGCCCCCACCTCGATTTACAACGGGTGATTTAAAGCCGGGTGATGTTCATTTTTCATATGGAAGTATTGACGGGCAATTATGGCCTATACTCGATCGGATTTTTGATTTAGGCCTTGTTTACGAAGACACTGACAAGGCGATACAACAACGACAAGATTTCTTACGATCCCGGCAGATAGGCATTTGTGATATTGTAGCATCGGCCGAACGGGTAAAAGTTGATGCCTCGGACATTGGAATGGAAGCTATGGAATTACGTGATTTATTTGGTTATTTAGCCAAGCACCTAAAGTAGACACCTTACTTTTTACTCGAGGCAATAGCAAAAATGGTCCAGAATATTTCTTTAGGCGCTTGGCTAAAAAGAAAGGAATCTCTCTTCAAGTTATTTCTGATGTTGCCCCACGAATCCACCCATTTCAATGGGAAGGCAGAACAATCAAAACAGTTTCTCTTACAGCTCCTTCGTGTGCCGCAAACCGAGCGGCAGGAAGCCTAGCATTGTGTAAAAAATTGAAAACGCAACATAATTCACTCAACACACTAGACATAAGACCATTACAGTGCCGTCCTTACTTTTAAAAAAAGGAGGGGTCTATTACGTCTTTTTCTATAATTGTATTGCATATTGTGATTATAATGCATACATTCACGGCTTAATTTATGCAAAAAAGCCCAAACTTTACCTGCAAAAATTTCAAGACTACCCCAAGTCTAAAGAAAGAGAATGACCTACATTAATGTTGGGTATAAGTAAGGATTATCCTAACATATTCCTTTATATTGTCAATTATTAATATTTTAAAACAATTAGTATGAAAAAAATTACATTATTTTTCGCTTGTTTAGCGGTTTGTTTACTCGGAAATGAGGTAGCTGCACAGACAACATTTATGGGCGCTGGAGGACCAGTTCCTGCAACTGGAACTGGGACTTCTGATTGCTCCACCGCAACAGAGTCTGACGCCATCTCAAACTTGACAGGAACAATTGGTACAGATTATTCTATTGATAATGTCACAGTTAATATAGATCATACTTGGGATTCTGATTTAGAAATTACATTAATATCTCCTGAAGGAACCTCATTAGATCTATCATCTGACAATGGTGGTTCAGGTGCCAATTATACAAATACAGTTTTCCAAGATGGAGCTCCGTCTATTACGACGGGTAGCGCACCATTTACTGGAACTTTCCAGCCAGAAGCAGGAACATTTGCAGCATCTTTTGACGGTGATAACGTAAATGGTGTATGGAAATTAGTCATTTGTGACGATTCAGGCGGAGATTCTGGATTTCTTAATACATATAGCATTTCATTTTCAGCTATAGCTCCTCCTCCACCATTTGGCTTTGTTGCTATGGACGTAACAGTACCCTTGGATCAAAACGGAATGGCTTCTATTATTGCGGGTGACGTAATTGTAGATGCACAGGTAGACGCTGTTGGTAACGGCACGATGCTAACCTCTGGAAATAGTGGATTAGGTGTTGCTCTAGAGGACAATGCAACCGTAGAAACTGTAAATAGCGTTTCAGATTCGGGAATCATTGGACAAGATGTTATTATAAACAATGTAACTATCGATATAAGTCACACATGGGATAGTGATATGAATATTACCTTAGTGTCCCCTAGTGGTGCATCTCTTGACTTGTCTTCAGGTAACGGTGGTAGCGCTGACGACTACACAGACACTGTTTTCCAAGATGGAGCTCCTAGCATTACAACAGGATCTGCTCCTTTTACAGGAACTTTTCAAGCAGAAGGAGGTACATTTGCTGCATCTTTTGATGGAGAAGAAATTAATGGAGACTGGTTACTTCAAATTGAAGATACAGTGGGCGGAGACTCAGGATTTATCAATGACTTCTTTATCACTTTTGAAGAAGCAGACCTTATTACAAGTATCCCTGATGGTAATGGAGGATTTACATCTAACATTACATTAACTCAAATGGATTTTACATGTGATGATATTGGTGATATTGTTATAACAATTGTTGCTACTAATGATATGATGCAAACGGCTACTGAAATGGCTACAGTGACAATAGTAGATGATATGGGCCCTCTAGTTTCTGGTCCTATTGATATCTTTACAGGTTCTGGAAGTGGAGATTGTTCTGCTGTTGTAAGTTACGATCCTATAACTGCCGAAGATAACTGTGCAGGTGCAACGATCGTGCAAACTGCTGGTCTAGGTAGTGGCGCATCATTCCCTGTAGGAATAACCACAGAGGAGTACACCGCAACAGACGCTGGAGGAAACACTTCTGTTTACTCTTTCAACATTACAATTACAGATACTGCTGCTCCATCATTTGTTTGTCCTGAAGATTATGCAGTAAGCCCAGATGATACTGGAAACTATACTATTGAAGACTACGCAACAGGTGCTACTGATAACTGTACGGCAGATTCAGATCTTGTAATTGTTCAAGATCCTGCAGCTGGAACAGTTGTAGCAGACGGTAGTGCTACCGACGTAACTATTACGATTACGGATGCGGCTGGAAATGTAACTGAGTGTGAATTTGTACTTACAGTGGATGCGACTTTAGGATTGAATGATGTTGCCTTAGATAGCGCAATTAGTTTATACCCTAACCCTACTGATGGGCAAATCACTCTTCGTAATGGAGGTCTTGCTCAATTAACAACAGTAGTAATCTCTGATATCAATGGACGTATCGTTTCTACGATTGATGTTTCTGATATGAGTGGAGAACGTCAAATTTCTTTAGACAATTTGGCTGCTGGTATGTACTTTGCAAGAATTAGTACTGACAACGCATCAACAGTGAAGCGTATCATAAGAAAATAATTTTTTTTTCAATTATTTTGTTAGAAATCCCGAAGCAGTTTATTGCTTCGGGATTTTTTTTATGTTCAATTTGTATCTTCACATTATGAAGACATCCAACTACTCTACTAAACTATTCCTTTGTATTTGCACACTTCTTTTTGTGCGCTGTGGAGAATCAGTAGACCCTACAGACAACATTGATTTTACAACGACCTTTGAAAAGAGTGATGGTACGCAAACACCTACCTACGATGAAGTCATTCAATTTTACAAGGATCTTGATAAAGCCTATACCTCTATTCAAACCTATGATATAGGTACTACTGATAGCGGCAAACCTTTAACCTTAATAACTTTTAATCCGAATCGCAGTTTTGACAGCGAATTCTCATCTGGAAAAGATGTACGTAGGATTTTGATTAATAACGGAATTCATCCCGGAGAGTCTGATGGAATAGATGCTACTATGCTGCTTATGCGTGACCTTGCTCAAGGAAAAATTGAAGCCCCACAAAATACCTGGGTAGGCGCAATAGCTGTTTACAATATTGGAGGAGCACTCAATCGAAATTCAAACAGTAGAACCAACCAAAATGGCCCCGAAGCCTATGGTTTTCGCGGAAACGCAAAAAACTATGACCTCAATAGAGATTTTATTAAAAGGGATACCAAAAACGCAGCCGCCTTCGCTGAAATCTACCACCTAGTGAAGCCCGATGTCTTTATTGATAATCACGTAAGCAATGGCGCCGATTATCAATATACACTTACCCACCTCTTTACGCAGCACAACAAATTAGGCGGTGTCCTCGGGGAATTTTTAAACCAAGATTTTCAACCCAAAATTGAAAAAGATTTAAAAGATAAAGACTGGGAGATCACCCCTTACGTAAACGTTTTCAATCGTACCCCAGAACAAGGATTTAGTCAGTTCATGGACTATCCCCGCTACTCTACTGGCTACACCACCCTTTGGAATACCTTGGGTCTGATGGTAGAAACTCATATGCTAAAGCCCTACAAACCCCGTGTTGAAGGAACCTATGAATTGATGAAGTCGGTGATTGCGGTGACAGAACGTGAAGGAGAAAAGATTAAGGCACTGCGGGCAAATGCGTTTAGCGCTTTCGCGAAAGCGGAATCCTACCCATTAAACTACAAAATTGACAGTTCTAAAACCACAACACTTAACTTTTTAGGATATGAAGGGGAAATGGTAGCCAGTGCAGTCACAGGACAGCAACGCTTGAAGTACGATCGCAGCAAACCTTTCACCAAAGAAGTTACTTATTACGACTCCTTTAAGGAGAGTGGAGAGATCTCCATCCCAAAAGCCTATTTCATTCCGAGAGGATATCGAGATGTAGCGCTATTATTGAGATCCAATGATATAAAATTTCGCCAATTAAAGAGAGACACCACCTTTATCGCCGAAGTATATCATATAGACAGTTATGAGACACGACGCTCGGCTTACGAAGGGCATTACCCACATTATAATACCAAAGTGAAGGTCAGTCAGGAAACGGTTACTATTCCTAAGGGAGGATACATGGTCCCAACTGATCAGAAGGGCATCAGATATTTATTAGAAACCTTGGAACCGGCGGCAATAGACAGTTTTTTCAATTGGAATTTCTTCGATACCATTTTACAGCAAAAAGAAGGGTTTTCACCATACGTTTGGGAAGACCAAGCCGAAACCTTCTTATTAGAAAATCCCTTAATTTTTAAGGAATTTGAAGAAAAGAAGGCAAAAGAGCCTCTTTTTGCTCAGAATTGGTATGCCCAATTGGATTGGATTCACAAAAAATCACCCAATTACGAGAAAGCGCATTTACGCTACCCGATCATTAGGATGCTTCGTTAAATATTCTTTGGGAAATAGTAATTTTATGTTGGCATAGGATTTTTCAAGGGCTTTTTGAGTCTTTTGGAAACTCTTCCACTTCACTTTTTTTATACCTTCATTCTCCTGAGGGATCAAATCTCCTTCATAAGTTGTATGCATTTCATACCAATAGGTTTCTTTGAGTTTAAGCTTTCCATTACGCCTAAATACGTGATAGGTTTTGGTAATAAATTTTTTAATTGTCAAATCTTTCACCCCTGTTTCCTCTTCTACTTCACGAATTGCGCAGGTTTTTATGTCCTCTCCTTTTTCAATTTTGCCTTTTGGAAGATCCCATTTACCATTGCGATAAATAAAGAGAATTTGCTTTTTATCATTGTAGACCAATCCTCCTCCCGCCACAACTACAGGGAGTTTCTTCTTTAAAAACTTATGTAATTTTGCTTCATCTTCATGATATAAATTGACATAAAGTAGTTCGCCTTTATCAATTTTTTTGATAATTCGCTTGAACTTTGCCTTCTTGAGGGGAATGGATTTATAGTTATTACCGATGACCTTTGTAGTCGAAAGAATAATCGGAATATCATTCACAAAAACTTTATACATTTGCAGTATGATTTTAGACAAAGAAACGGCAAAAAAAACTGCCGAATTACTGTTGCAAATTAATGCAATAAAACTACAACCACAAAATCCTTTTACTTGGGCTTCTGGATGGAAATCTCCCATCTACTGTGATAATCGAATTACACTCTCTTATCCGCCAATTAGAAACTACCTTCATCAAGAGATGGCAAAGCAGGTAGAGCAAATTTATGGTAAACCAGATGCCATTGTAGGTGTAGCTACTGGTGCCATAGGCATAGGAATGCTAGTTGCTGATTATCTCAATCTTCCATTTGTATATGTTCGCCCAGAGGCAAAAAAGCACGGAAGACAAAATAAAATTGAAGGACATTTAGAACCAGGTAGCACTGTTGTTGTAATTGAAGACCTCATAAGTACAGGAAAAAGTAGTCTTCTAGCCGTCGAAACACTGAAGGCAGAAGGAGCAACCGTAAAAGGAATGCTTGCGATATTTACCTATGGATTTGAAACTGCTGCAGAAAACTTTAAGAATGCTGCCGTAGAACTGCACACCTTGAGCGACTATTCGCACCTATTAGAACAGGCTGCAGACACCAATTATATTACACAAGACCAACAGAACGCCTTAGAAAATTGGCGAAAGGACCCCGCTAATTGGGGATAATCAATTATTTTAAAAACTAGCTACATGCAACTGAACACTCCTATCAAAAGCACCAATCAATCTGCCGAAACGGTTTACAATTTCTTAATGGATATTGAGAATTTTGAATCGCTTATGCCAGAAAATACCAAATTTGAAAAGATTAGTGATGAACGTTTCTTATTTGCACTTAAGGGGATGCCAGAAATAGTTTTGGATCTTAAGGAAGGAATTCCACATTCTAAAGTGGTTTTGGGAGCGGCAAGTGATAAATTACCATTTACTCTTACAGTAGATATTACAGACAACGGAGATAGTGATGCTGATGTTCAACTTCATTTTGAAGGTGAATTCAATCCTATGATGTCAATGATGATTAAAGGACCCATCAAAAAATTTATTGCTACCCTATCTGAAAACATGGGCAATATTGAATAAGGGCAATTTCAAACCTATAAATACAAACACCTTTCACCAAATTGTTTACTAAAACTACTTTTTAGTTGATAAACTGCATCGGCATCGCTAGTAGACAGTTTCCTAAAAAAGTATTTTTGCGTCAACATAAAACAACCATAATGGCAGATATACAACAACTAGAAGCTTTTGTAACGCAGGTACGACGAGACATCCTCCGTCAAGTACACAAAGTAAACTCGGGACATCCTGGAGGATCTTTGGGCTGCGCCGAATTTTTTGTTGCCCTTTACCAAGAGGTAATGGACCGCAAAGAAGGATTTGATATGGATGGAATAGGTGAAGATCTATTTTTCCTTTCCAATGGTCATATCTCTCCAGTTTTCTACAGTGTACTAGCACGTTCAGGATATTTTCCTGTAGAAGAATTGAATACGTTTAGACTGCTCAATTCGAGACTTCAAGGTCACCCAACTACCCATGAAGGCTTACCGGGTATTCGTATTGCTTCTGGTTCATTAGGACAAGGTATCAGTGTTGCATTAGGAGCGGCTGAAGCTAAGAAACTCAATAACTGTGGCCATACGGTGTATGCACTTATAGGCGACGGAGAATTACAAGAAGGTCAAAACTGGGAAGCCATTATGTATGGAGCTGCCAATAAAATTGACAACCTTATAGTGACTGTTGATTTAAACGGACAACAAATTGATGGTAGCACAGACGACGTTCTTCCAATGGGAAGTTTTCGCGCCAAGTTCGAAGCTTTCGGCTGGACGGTCTTAGATATTTTTGACGGAAATGATATGAAGGCCGTTATTGATGGTCTTAAAGAAGCAAAGACCCATAGTGGAAAAGGGAAACCAGTATGTGTATTACTACATACTATTATGGGGAATGGTGTAGATTTTATGATGCACACTCATGCTTGGCATGGAAAAGCACCTAATGACGAGCAGCTCGCTATAGGTCTAAATCAGAATCCAGAAACTTTAGGAGATTATTAAATTCACGCTTTCGCGAAACTGCAATTATTGCAAGCTTAAGCGGAATAATTCCATCAGTAATGAAAACATACGAAAACACAGGAAGTAAAGATACACGCTCAGGTTTTGGAGCAGGATTAGAAGAACTAGGTAAAAAGAACGACAATGTAGTTGCTCTTTGTGCTGATCTTACAGGCTCTCTTAAAATGGATGCCTTTAAAGCAAATCACCCAGAAAGATTTTACCAAGTAGGTATCGCTGAAGCCAATATGATAGGACTCGCAGCTGGCATGACAATTGGAGGCAAAATTCCATTTACAGGAACCTTTGCAAATTTCTCCACAGGGCGTGTCTATGATCAGATCCGTCAGAGTGTTGCTTATTCTGGTAAAAATGTAAAAATCTGTGCATCTCACGCCGGACTAACACTTGGAGAAGATGGTGCAACCCACCAAATCTTAGAAGATATTGGATTGATGAAAATGCTACCAGGTATGACGGTAATCAATACCTGTGATTATAATCAAACCAAGGCAGCGACCATCGCAATCGCAGATTACGACGGACCTGTTTACTTGCGTTTTGGGCGTCCAAAAGTAGCCAACTTCACTCCTGCTGACCAGAAATTTGAGGTAGGAAAAGCTGTTCATTTACAAGAAGGAACAGATGTAACTATTGTTGCAACAGGACATTTAGTTTGGGAAGCTTTAGAAGCGGCCAAAACATTGGATGCTGCAGGAATTTCAGCAGCGGTTATTAATATTCACACTATTAAACCACTAGATGCCGATGCAATTATTGCATCTGTAAAAACAACAGGTTGTGTAGTAACTGCAGAAGAGCATAATTTCCTAGGAGGTTTAGGAGAAAGTGTAGCTAGAGAGCTTTCACAAACACACCCAGTACCACAAGAATTTGTGGCTACCCAAGATACTTTTGGAGAAAGTGGGACGCCAGCACAACTTATGGAGAAGTATGGTTTAAATGCAGCCGCTATAGTAAAAGCGGCTAAAAAAGCAGTTAGCAGAAAATAAGACCGAACATTTTACGTTTAATTACCACATAGTGAAGGCAGGATGTAACATTCTGCCTTTCTTTTTGTCAATTATTCAAAAAACAAACAATTATGAGAAAATTAGTTATCGCTGTACTTTTATTATCAGGAATTACAGCCTATGGACAAAGTTCGCATTTTGGAATTAAGGGAGGACTTAATTATGGTTCAACAGGAGATCTTTCGAGTATTAATGATCGGCCTATTAGCGGAGATAATAAGATAGGTTATCACTTTGGAGTATTAGGGCATTTAGAGTTTTCAGGGATTTTCTTCCAGCCTGAAGTCCTATATACTCGACTTACTACAGAGTACGATGGAAGTAATTCAGGAGGAGCAAGAGCCGATTATGCTTTTTCAAAGATTGATATTCCTTTGTTAGTTGGCCTTGAAATCTTAGGCCCTTTAAACATCAAAGCGGGACCATCATTTCAGGTAGTATTAAACAATGAATTAGAAGGAGGCGGAGTGGCCATTCAAGATCCAGAAAACACCTTTACGGTAGGATACCAATTAGGTGTCGGGATTAGTCTAGGTCAATTAGGCTTTGATTTTCGCTATGAGGGCTCTTTTCAAGACAATGATGCCCAATCTGTTGTTCAGGTAAATGATGACACTGTAGCCGGCTTTACAATTGATTCAAGACCTTCACAATGGATCTTGAGTTTGTCTTACGCATTTGGAGACTAAACCTTTGTAAATTGTGTATATAAAAAAAGACCATTTCAAATTGAAATGGTCTTTTTTGGTTTAGAAATTCATTTCTAGTCTCCAACCTCATTGAATTGGTAGACCTAAAGCAAACTATTAACTATCTGCATCCAAATAATCAGGAGTACCATCACCATCTGTATCGGTGTATGTGACACTTCCATCTGCATTAATTACAATTTCATTGATTGTGAGTCGGCCGTCCCCATCATCATCTGTATCCAAATGATCAGGAGTACCGTCATTATCAGTATCTAAAAACCCAACAAAGGCGACAAAGTTTCCATCGTCATCAGTTTCTATCTCTACTTCTAATCGTGTGATTACACCATCGTTTTCGTCATTAGGATCTCTAAAGTTTGGTACAGCATCACCGTCCGTATTATCTTCTTCATCATCAAACAAAAAACCATTGTTATTTACATCCTCCAAGATAGAAGGAATATAATCATTATCATGATCTGCTTGTTCTGCAAGTAATGTATCATAAACAAACACGAGATTTGCATATAACCCAAGTCCTGAATTTGCTGGAGGAGCTGCATAATAAGAAACACCACTAGGCATAAACACTGCCCCTACTCCGTAATCTTGAGCGAAAGTAAAAGTTCCGTCCCCGTCAGGATCTGTAGGCATTCCAGAACCAGGTTTAGAACCTGCTACACCTTTTGCAAAACCTTCGATAGTTGCTACTAAGTCCAACCAAATTGGATTTGCAGTACTATCAAAAGGACTATCGGCTAGGTAGGTTCCAATTAAATTATCACTATCATCTGTTACTTCTTCAATTTTTATACCTCTGAAATTTACAAATGTAGAATCGGCGAAAGTGGGTGTAAATTCACCTACACCTTCTCGAGCTTCAAGAATATAGATTGTTTGATCTGTTTCAACACGATTAAATGTCTTTGTTGTTACTTGGTCAATCAAAGGTGTCTTGTCAGCATTATCTCCCGCGATCGTATCAAAAACGATCTTTCCATTAAAATCTGGTGCCGCAGCAGCAAACTCTTCATAGTTATAAAAGTGCGTTTGTAGAAAGTCTCTTATTAAGGCATCGTCTTCTGCTGCTTGTTCTCCACGATCACGCAAAGGGATTGCTGTTGGGCCATCATCATCTTTCGGGCATGCCGTACAAAATAGAAGTACTGCAACTAAACCTAGGTAATTTCTAATCTTCATGTTTTGAAATTTGAAGGCGCAAGATACAATTTTGGTGTATTTTAGCGCTATTCTTATGATAGATTAACGTGCTTTTAAGCAATTTTATATGAGGGTTGATAAATATTTATGGTGTATTCGTTATTTTAAGACGAGAACAGTTGCAACTACAGCTGTAAAAAAAGGACAGGTACGTGTCAATGGATCGGTTGTAAAGCCTTCGAGAGAAGTCTTTGCCACAGATAAGATTACGGTACGTAAAAACCAAGTGAATTATGAAATAATTGTTCTTGACACTCCTGAAAGTCGCTTAGGAGCTAAACTTGTTGATATATACCGCAAAGATGTAACACCTAAAGAAAATTTAGAAAAACTAGAACTCCTTAAATATTCTAAAGACTATTATCGTAAGAGAGGAACTGGTAGACCTACCAAAAAAGACCGTAGAGATATTGATGACGTTTATGACAACGATGATTTCTTTGTAAAGGATGAAGAAGAATAAAAAAGAAAGTTTCCATTAACTTTGTGTTGAAATCCAACCTATGAAAGTAAAATTAGAGAAAATACTAGATCATCAAGCGATACAACATAAAGTACGTAGGATTGCCTACCAAATTTATGAAAGCAATGTCAATGAGAAAGAAATTATCCTTGCTGGTATTGCAGACAATGGATATAAATTTGCAGAACGTCTAGGACTTGCGTTAGAAGAAATTTCTCCTCTGTCCATTATTCTTTGTAAGGTAAGCATGAATAAAAAGAAACCACTTGGTACGGTAACAACTTCCCTAGACCCATCTGCTTATCAAAACAAATCTGTGGTACTTATAGACGATGTACTAAACTCAGGAACCACCTTAGTTTATGGCGTAAAGCACTTTTTAGACGTTCCATTAAAGCGATTTAAAACCGCAGTACTTGTCAATAGGAACCATAAAAAATTTCCTGTAAAAGCTGATTTTAAAGGTATTTCTCTCAGTACATCTCTTAATGAGTCAGTAAAAGTTATGTTTCGCAAGGGGAATGATATGGCCGTTTTAGAATAGTCGTGCCACAATATCCTCCACAACTTCATTTATGGTAGCTGTTGGCTCAATTTTTATAACTGTTTGAGCTTGGTTGTAATAGAACCCTCGTTCAAAAAGGTGTTTCCTTACATAATCTTCAAGTGCTTCATATGTATCAATAGACGCTACTAATGGACGTGCAGCTCTTTCAGTCCATAAGCGATTTGCCAATGTCTGGAATGGAAGATTGAGATATATAGTTTGATAGCCGCTCATTTTTAGAAGCTCCATAGCATTTCCATAGCACGGAGTACCTCCTCCAAGGGCGACTACTAATTTGCCTTGATCACTGTCAAGCAGCATTTTTAGATATTTTGATTCGGCCTTTCTGAAATAGATTTCTCCCTTCTTATCAAAAATTTCTGGGATTGTCATTTGCTCTTTTTCACAGATATAGGCATCAAAATCAACGAAATCAGAGCCGATGTAGGAAGCTAATTGCTTTCCAACAGTGGATTTCCCTGAACCCATATATCCTAAAAGGTAAATATTCATGTGCTAATCTTTTGAAAAACAAAGGTATTCCCTTCCTTGAAAATAAACTTAAAAAAAATAATTAAAAAGGCTTGTAGTTATAAATTAAATGGCTGTATATTTGCACCCGCATTGAAGGAAAAATGACCTGGTAGCTCAGTTGGTAGAGCATCTCCCTTTTAAGGAGAGGGTCCTGGGTTCGAGCCCCAGCCAGGTCACTATAAAGACACCTTTATGCTTCAAACCCGTAAACATTTGTTTTACGGGTTTTTTTATGTTTTAAGGTATCTACAAATCAAAGTCGATACCTTTAGAAGGCTGATATATATCATGCCTTAAGCGGGCTCCACCAATTACTTTTGAAAAAAATAAAAAGTATGTGTACCCTCGTTTCAAAATATAATGTAGCCGGCCCCAGATATACAAGCTACCCAACCGTTCCATATTGGGACACTAACAGCTTTTCATTAGCTAACTGGAAGGAATCACTAGGAAAAAGCTTTCGCGAAAGCAATAGTACCGAAGGTATAAGTCTCTACATACATCTACCCTTTTGTGAAAGCCTTTGTACTTTTTGTGGCTGCAATAAACGGATAACAAAAAACCACGCTGTCGAAATCCCATATATCTCATCACTTTTAAAGGAATTTGATCTCTATCGGGAATTGTTTGATGAGAAACCTATCATAAAACAGATTCACCTTGGTGGTGGTACTCCCACTTTTTTTTCTGCAGAGCATTTAGACAATTTGATTCAGGGCATTTTTAGCATAGCAAAAAAACACCAAGATTGCGAACTCAGTTTTGAAGGACACCCAAACAATACGACTAAAGAGCATTTAGAAGCCCTTGCAGACCATGGGTTTACCAGAGTGTGTTATGGAGTGCAGGATTATAATAAGTTAGTTCAAAAGGCTATTAATCGCGTGCAGCCCTTTGAAAATGTTCTCAAGGCAACATCAATGGCAGGTGTAGCTGGCTATACATCTGTAGGTCACGACATTATTTATGGTCTACCCTTTCAAACACAAGATGATATTATTAATACTATTGAGAAAACAATTAGTCTAGAGCCTGAACGCATTGCATTTTACAGTTATGCTCATGTACCTTGGATGAAGGGCAATGGCCAGCGAGGCTTTAACGATGATGATCTTCCGAGCCCCAGACAGAAACGCTTACAATATGAAGTGGGAAAAACCATGCTAACCCAAGCAGGCTATGTTGAAATAGGGATGGATCACTTTGCACTTCCATCAGATAGTCTTAACAAAGCGCTGGAGAACGGTACGATACATAGGAATTTTATGGGGTATACAGACAGCAAAACTAAACTAATGCTAGGTTTGGGAGTGTCTTCAATAAGTGATAGCTGGTACAGTTTTACACAAAATGTAAAAAATGTGGAAGAATACCAAAAGCTGGTAAGTGATGGCATTCTCCCCATATACAGAGGTCATATACTTACAGATGAAGACCTCATAATACGGAAACACATACTTCAATTGATGTGTACTTTTGAGACCTCCTGGAATCATGAAACCGAAGTGTTTCCTGAACTTCCTGATGTCTTGATAAAACTCAGTGAATTAGAAAAAGATGGTTTGGTAATAGTGCAACCTAAAAAGCTCATAGTAACAGACAAGGGTCGTGCTTTCATACGTAATATTTGCTTACCCTTTGATTTGCGATTACAACGCAAACAGCCAGAAACACAACTCTTCTCTATGACGGTTTAATGAAACTAAAACAGAAATAAAGGAAGCAATCAAGGTCGCTTCCTTTATTTTTATTGATATCTCCGCTAGAATTGATCTAAGAGATAATTGATTAAATCTGTGGTAGTAACAATTCCTACTAACTCCTTATTGTCTACGACTGCTAGGGCATGAAACTCTTTTTTAGCCAGAATTTCAGCTACCTCTTTAATTGTTGTAGTGGATGGAATACTAACTACATTTTTGGCCATTACCTGTTCTATTGTGAACATATTGTATACAACCGTATCTACATTTTCTTCATCATCGTCTACAGCATCCGCAAAACTTATTCTCAACAAATCTGTATAACTTAGCATACCAATGATGTTGCTACCGCTTACAACTGGAATGTGTCGTATGTTTTCCTTTTTAAAAAGTCTTTCAGCGGTTTCTAAATCATCATTATGATTCAAGGTGACTAAATCTGTAGTCATAATTGCTGAAATGGGTGTTCGTTTTTTCATGGTTCTCTATTTTAATTATCATTTAAAAGTAGCTCATAAACCAACGAAAAAAGATGACAATGATCAGTTCTTAGCCTTTTATCAGTGGGCTTTCCTTCCTACCTGACTGGCAGACGCGAAAGCGTACTCTTAAAAAATTATTAATCTTAGTTTAAGATATACGTATTTATTCTTATGCCTAAAGTGGGATCAAGGAAAAGTTAGATGAAGTTCCATAACGCCTCTTAGAAATCTTTCTTTCTACACTTTCTGTAGATATTAAGAACTGGAATAATTACCCATAAGGATAAAGCACCTATAGAAATCAAGAGTCCAAATCCAGTACCGAAAAACTTTTGAAAGACGGCCCCCGTATAACCTAACAAGGCGGAGATATCTAACTTTAATAAGATTAAAATCCGTGATAAATCAATGGGATTGAACATCGTCGCGCCAATGGAAAAAGAATCTAAAGGATATGACTGAAAAGCAACGAGCGACATTAAAAATAAACCATCATATATTACCGCCATAAAAAGCCAAAGCAGTATGGAGTAACTAAAACCTTTAATTTTATTCTCATTGTATAAGGCAATATTAAAGGCTAAGGCAGTAAATATCAAAGTGAGAAAAGTACCCGTTACTAGTAATAAGATAAAATCCCATATTTCATTTGATTCAAACAAACCATAAAGAACAAACGGAATACCTAGACCAATAATTAAGCTCATGGAGAGTGAAATAGCTACGCCGAGGTACTGACCTATAAAAATAGAAGAACGTTTAATAGGCTGAGCCAATAAGAGCTCTGTAAATTCTTTGGAATTATAATAATACATCACGCCAAAAACAGTTCCAATGAGTGGCACGAGAATAATAATCACATTCATCATGGTGATTACAGCTTTTGAGAGGTCATTGTTCAAAAAGAGAAGTACACATCCTAGCAATAAATAGAACAATAAGTAGACATAACTCCATCTACTTCTTATTAAATCAAAAAAACTATATTTTAGAATTTTAAGCATTTTCTTGGTTTAAAAGGTTTGCTATTGCATGTTCAAAATTAGATTGATTGGTCTGTGTTTTCAATTGGTCGATATCGCCTTTAAAGTAAACTTTGCCTTCAAGCAAAAACACGATCTCATCTGCCATTTCTTCAACAAAACTCATAATATGAGAAGTCATTAAAATGATTTTCCCCTTGGCCTTTTCTTCTTTGATGAATGCTTTTAAATGAATCATGGCGATAGGATCTAAACCTGTTGTTGGTTCGTCAAGAATTATGATAGGGCTATCAAACATAAGTGTAAGCACTATATTTACCTTCTGTTTTGTTCCTCCCGAGAGTGTACTCAATTTTTTAGATAGAAATGGCTCTAATTTAAATAGAGCAACCAGCCTTTTATCATCTACTTTTCTGTTACGTATGTCGGTGATCATAGCGATCAATTCCTTGACGGTTAGATTTGACGGGAAATTTGCTATTTGAGGCAGATAATCTATCTGATCTCGGTATTTCCAATTAGATTTAATGGAGATGTTGTCTACATATAGTTTCCCTTTATCAGGAATTACCATACCCAACAGTGCTTTTATCAATGTAGTTTTACCTGAACCATTAGGACCTAGTACTGCAACTATCCCCTTTTGTGCAAAGGTTAGATCGACACCTTTAAGCACTTGGTTTTTACCAAAGCGTTTATGAAGTTGTTCTATTTTTATCATTTATAACGCTTTATTTGTGGTGACAAATCCAATAAATTATCAGGTGTAAACACAGGTGAAACTTTTTCTGAAAAATCAATCATATCAATAAATAAACTTCGCATAAGAATGATAGTTTCAGGCGTTTTATTGACGATATAAGAAAACAATTTCACTGGCCGGTAAGGAACATCTCCTACCCCATCTTTGTCGAGGTCATATCCCGTATAACTACTCCAGTAATTATGTTGAAAAATATTATCATTTATCCTACTATGATAGGAAACGTCAAAGGAGTTGTATAAAAAATTATTCTTTTCAAAGGTGTTAGCATAACAAGCACCTAAAACTTTGATTGCATAGCCATTACTAATAAAATCGTTACCCGAATAAAGGATTCTATTAGAGCCTTCAATATTTATAGCAACCGTGTTCTCTTCGAAAACGTTGCCCTTAATTTCGGCGTCATTTATTTCTTTTAGCAGTAATCCAAATGCAGCTGAGCCCCAATTCTTTTTAAACGTATTGTGCATCATTTTTATGCGTTTTGAAAACATTACAGCAACTCCCGCTCCATTATTTTCAAAGGTATTATTTGTATAGAGGTCATCATTTGAGAACATAAAATGCAGTCCGTACCTCAGATTATTTGTGCTCACATTATTATTGATTGTAATACTATCTGAAAACTCTAGATAGATTCCATCACGGACTTTCTGCACAATATTTTGTTCAACAACTACATTTTTGGAATACCATAATTGAATACCATTTCCAGAATTATATTCATCCTGAGCATCCCCGATAACTTTGTTGTGAAAAATTTTACCATGCTTTGATTTTTCGATGTAAATTCCAAAAAATAGTTTTTCTAAAACCACATTTTTTATGACAAAATTTTCACTTCTAACTACACGTATTGCTGCATGATCGCTGGTATAACTTGTACCTACATTAATAATAAACAATCCATCTATGGTTACATTATCTGATACTATCCTTATGATTTCGCCTTTATCTTCACCATCAATTATTGGATAATTCTGGCCTCTAATGGTCAGTGGTTTATCTATGAGGATATTGTACTCCTTATAGGTTCCTTTTTTCACCAAAATAGTATCCCCAGCTGTTGCGCTGTCTATTGCTTTTTGCAGCGAATTAATCTTACAATCTGAACAAACCTCAATAGATTGTGCTGATAGCTGCACACTCCAAAAGAGGAATAACAATCCGAAAAGTCGTTTAAATCTGCACATAGCTTATTTCTGATGGTTGAAGGGCCTAAATTTAATTTCTCAGGTACATTTTTAAGGCTTCCCAATCGTAGAGTTCTCCGCCTTTGTTTGTTTTCATTTCTTCTGCAGTGCTTTTATTTTGGAAGGCAGTAAGATTGGCTCCCATGGGACTTGGTAAATTTTCACTTATTAAAAAGGTAGCTTCTTCTGTTGTTATAAAGGCTGTGGGGGTCTCATAAAAATTTGTGAGTACATTGCCAATTTGTAGCTCTTTGTCATCTTTGATATAGTTAACCATACACTCAGTAGCGTCAAAATTGAATACTTTTCCTTTTGCCGTTACTAATTGGGCACCGTGAATTTTATCTACGATCGTCATTTTACAATACCGACAGCCATCGTTACCGTAATCAATAGGTCGAGAGCCCGAATTGCAAGCACTCAAAACTAAAAGCAATAAGAAAGCTAGACTATAATTTCTTGAACTTCTCATAGGACAACTCCATTAGTTCGTTTGCCTACAAAGTATGCAAAGAGGGTTATTATCATTCCTAAGCCCATAAGGTATCCGCCCATTCTTGGATATGAGTATGCATCAAAATTGAGTAACTTTTGATGTCCTAAAAGTGGTGGCTTATAGCTCATAGGTGTTCCATCTGGATTTTGAAGTTTCATAATAGCGTTGGGATCTAAATTGGTTCCATAGTCTATCATCCAGGCATTAAAATCATACATTCCTAGAATACCCAATACGGTCATTAGGACGAGCCAAGCAAGAAACCAATGGTAACTTACTTTACCTATAAAACCTAAGAATCCTATGAGTACTCCTATAGCTGCCATGCTTCCTATTACAATGGGAAAGACTGTAAATTCCCACATTTCATGAGACTTAGGAATTACTTTCATCCCTATGTAATGATTAAGCCCATCTATATTTTGAATATCAAACTCACTCATTCCTTGAATTCCATTTATATAAATATCCATCCCCAAAGGCTCAGGATATTGTGGTGCTCCTAGCATAATATTCCACAGTGGGAATATAAAGAGGCCCGTTAAAAGTAGGGCACCCAGAATCATAAGAATACTTGCCTTTTTCATTGCTTAAAAATTTAATGTGATTACACTACCGCGAATGCTAGTCGGGTATGCAGGAAAGCCAACTTAGAATAATTCGATGTAAAATAAGCAGCTAGGAATTAAGATAGCTAGCTGCTTATATCCTTCCAACTTTAGTCTCCTAATGACCAACTTAATTCTACATTAGACTTTGCTGGAGATACTCTTACATATCCTTGCATTTCTTGGTGAAGTGCACTACAGAAATCAGTACAGTAGAAAGGCCAAACACCTACTTTTTTAGGCTCCCAAAGCGAAGACTTTGTCTGCCCTGGCATTATGAGCAACTCGGATGTATTTTGACCAATCATAGCAAAGCCATGTGGTACATCAAAATCCTGCTCGTGATTGGTAATATGGAAATATACCTTATCTCCTACTTTTACACCTTCAATATTGTCTGGTGTAAAGTGACTTCTTATAGTCGACATATAAATATGAACTTCATCTCCTTTGCGTTCCACACGTGCTTGGTCTGGACTTGTTACCGCATAAGGATGTTTATTTTCATCTAATCGGTAGAGCTTTTTTGACTTAGGTGCTAAAATACTAGCTGGAATTCCAGCTGCATAATGAGGCTCACCGTGGGTTGGAAAATCATATAAGAGCTCCATTTTTTCACCCGAAATATCATATATCTGCGCAGAGTGCTCCATTTCTGGGCCTACTGGTAGATATCTGTCTTTTGTAATTTTATTTAAGGCAATAGCATATTTTCCAAAAGGTTTTCTTGAATTCCCTCCTGGGATCATAATATGTCCAACAGAGTAATAGGTAGGCTTTCTGTCTATCACTTCCCAAGTACCCAATTTCCATTTTACCACTTCTGAAGAGATAAAGAAAGTAGTAAATGCATTTCCTTTTCCATCAAACTCGGTATGTAAAGGTCCTAAACCACCACTTTTTACTGTTCCTGCAAGAACATCTTCAAATTTTAAGATAGGTATGCCATAGGCTTCTCCATCAAATTTTTTACCTTCAATGGCTGCAAGCATTCTATCAAATGAGTGCACTGTTAAATCTGCTGATAGTTTACCGTTACCAATAATATATTCCCCAGATGGATCTACATCACAACCGTGAGGTGACTTTGGAGTAGGAAGAAAGAAAACTGCCCCAGGCACATCAAGTGGATTTACTGTTAGCACTTCTTTTTTCATTGTACTAGTCGCCATGTGTGTAGACTCGTCATAGATATTATGTGCATAATTTGCAGGTACTTTTGTACCTCCACCATTATTGACATACTCTTCAACTTTTTTCCAGTTTATTGCTGCTATAAAATCCTTATCATTTTGGGAAGAATTTACTTCTTGTAAGGTACTCGCTTCTTCGGTATTGTAGGTTGTAAAGAAGAACCAGCCGTGTGATTTTCCGCGTCCAGGATGCGAAAGGTCGTAATTAAAACCTGGCATAATAATTTGGAATTTAATATCCATATGCCCGTGTTCTGGATCTACACTAATAAAAGAAAGTGATCCTTTAAAGTTACCTTTATACTCATTAATAGGCATATCCCTTTGTGGAATAGGTACTGAAAATCGCGTACCTGCTACTACATATTCTGTATTTTCGGTAACAAAAGAAGAACTGTGATTACCTGCACTATTCGGAACCTCAATAATCTCTTCAGTTTCAAAAGTACTCAGGCTTATCCTAGCGATTCTAGGAGTGTTATTCCCATTAATAAAGATCCATCGTCCATCTAATTCTCCTTTGGTTTGAGAAATATCTGGATGGTGAGAATCATCCCAAGGCACAAAACCATGAGAAGTTTCTAACATAGGCTTAGTCTCTTCAGAATAGCCATAGCCGGAGGTTGGAAACTGTGAGAATACAGGAATCTCTTTAAACATTCTTCCAGAAGGTAAACCATACACGGTTAAGTTACCGCTATAACCACCCGACATAAAGGCGTAAAATTCGTCATGTTCCCCGGGTGCTACATACACTTTTTCTGCAGCACTACTATTTAAAGCCCCGCTCGAAGATTTCTGCCCATTATTATTCCCACAACTTGAAAGAAGTAGTACAGCACCTAATAATGATAAGAATTGAAATTTATATTTTTTCATTGGTTCAAATATTTAGTTGTTTTGTTTTTGGAATTAATTTGATTCTGGTAGGATTACCTTGTCTACGACATGAACAATACCGTTACCAGCTTTTACACTGCCCAGTATTTTGGCGCCACCTACATAAACATCGTCTCCTTTGACTACTACGGAAGCATTTGTATCATCTGCCTGTCCTATCTTTTTAAAATTCTTCAGAAAGTCTTTGTCATAATTACCTGCGGTGACATGATGTTTTAATATGGCTGCTAGCTTTTCTTTATTCTCTGGTTTCAGTAAATCTTCTACTGTTCCAGGAGGTAAGGCAGCAAAAGCCTCGTTTGTAGGAGCAAATACCATCAAAGGACCCGCGTTTACAAGGGCATTTTCTAAACCAGCCGCTTGCACAGCTGCTACTAAGGTGGTATGGTCTGGAGATTTAATCGCAATTTGCAATACATTTGGTGTAGAGCTATCATCCTCGATAAAGGCCTGCCCTTTCTGACTCTCAGGCTTTTCATTTTGTGTAATTTGGGCTGCTGTATTATCTACTGTAGCTTCATTTTTACAACTAGAGAATGCCATAAGTAACACCAATAATGGAATGACTTTATATATTTGATTGGTTTTCATAATTCTATTATTTTAAGGTTCGGAAATATTCTAGAATGTCTCTTGATTGCTGTTCAGTCAGGTTTTGATTTGCCATTGCAGCTCCGTTAAATTCGATAAGTAAATCTTTTGCGCATTGATCTTCCTCTGTCATTAATTTTGGATCTAGAATCATATTCATAATCCATTCAGGGCTTCTACGTTCTAAAATTCCTGTTGGATTGGGACCAATAAACCTCTTATCTGTTTTGTGACAAGCGGTACAGTTGGTTTTAAAAAGTGCAGCACCTCTTTCAACCATCGCATTATCAATAGTAGCATCAAGAGTTAAAGATTTAATTTTTCCAACACCTTTATTATCAAGAGTTATTCTTTTGGATGCTGGAACTTCATTAGAGACTGGAGCCTCTTTTTTAGTCTCGACTTTCGTCTTTTGACCAATTTGTATTTTTCCACTTGGTTTTTCCTCTTTACTTCCACAGCTTATTAGAATTCCTAAAATTAAGAGGAAGGATAGTTTGATTAATCTGGACATTGTGTAGCGTATTAATTAGTTATTAAATTGGTTATTAAATCCTTATGATGAACAAGGAGTAATCCTATTGACAGTACAATATTAAAGGACAAATTTGTCTGAAAATATGACATTACTCATAAATCGGACAATATTATCTTTTATACCTTTGTATCTATAATTTTAAAAATGACCTATGTTTTCTAGGGCCTGCGAATACGGAATACGTTCCTTGATTTATATTACAATGAAATCCATCAAAGGAGAGCGTATGAACCTAACAGAGATTTCACAATCCATTGACTCTCCTCCTGCTTTTACAGCCAAGATTTTACAAAAACTGGTGAAGGGGAATATTGTAACCTCTATAAAAGGACCTAATGGAGGGTTTGAAATTTCTAAAGAAGCCATAGAAAGGGTCAGACTGTCTCATATAGTAGAAATTATTGACGGGGATAGTGTCTATAAATCTTGCGGCATTGGTCTTGACGAATGTAATGCACTTCGGCCCTGTCCTCTTCATGACCGTTTTACAGTAGTGAGATCTGAGTTAAAAAAAATGTTAGAAGAAACTACCTTAAAGGATTTGTCTCAAAGATTAGATAATGGAGGCGCATTTCTAAAATTGTGATTAGACAATTTTATTATCACCTCAACGATCGACGCTAGCTGAACTTTGACGACTCGTTTCATCGACCTGTTTAGAAAAACTAGATGTTATTTTGCTCGTGCCCTCTAAGGCAGTCATACTCCCTGCTATTACGATCATCGCAACAAACAGAATAATCACGGCCGTCATTACTAGAATGAGCACAAAAGTTTCCATAGCCTATTGATTTATTCGTTGGAGTCACTTTGTTTTTTGTCACCTTTAGCAAGGCTCATTACAACAGCCACCATCACAATACATACCAGTGCAAATACACCGATAAGTACAGCCCCCATGCTCCAATTTACTAGTGGTAGAAAAAGTATATTCATAACTTTTAAGTTTTAGATTAATTACAATGTTTTGATCTCCTTAAGCCTTGAAAAAACACGAAAAGATCGATCGCTTTAAATGTTATTAGATCCAATAGATGTTGCCCTCATTTATTTGACTTACATCTAGTTTCTTTAGCTATTATTTCCATTCAAATTTCTTTAGTGGCAACTTTGTGCAGCATCTACTTGCTCTACCGTTACCATTTCTGATGGTGATATATACTTAATTCCTAAGCCTAAGCCCCTCAAAATGAAAAGAAGGCCAATGACGATTACAAACACAGGGATCGCTTTAAGAATACGTTGTTTGGCTTGACCCTTAAGAAAGTTACCTAGATATATTGCCGAAGTCATTAAGGGTATCGTCCCTGCTCCAAATAGCACCATATACAAGGCACCTTCACCTACACCACAGCTCGCTAGTGCTCCAAAAACAGCCATATATACAAGTCCGCAAGGCAATAAACCGTTGAGCAAACCAATAGAAAAAAAGGTGCCAGGGTCTTTCTTTTTAATAGCCGAACCCATGGCACTTTTTACTTTCGCGACAGCGGTATACAAGGGTCTAGAAAAATTATAACGATTTAAAACCTTTGAAGGAATCAATATCAGGGCGATCATACCAGCTCCAATAGCGATTGACAATTGTTGTTGGATCCCAAACAGATGAAATCGTTGCCCTACAAATCCAAATAATAGACCTATGGAACCATAGGTAAATAATCTTCCCGCGTGGTAGCTTATAATTTGCAAAACTCGTTTAGGTCTACTTTTACGATCCAGCGGTAATAAAAATGCAATAGGCCCGCACATTCCAACACAGTGAAAACTACCTAATAGACCAAATATGAATGCAGACCAAAGCATTAGTAAACAATTTCTTCTTTATACATATATGACTTTCCTTCGTAGGTCCAATCAATCGTAATGTTCCAGCGACCGTCTATCAAATTTTTGTCAGGTATGAGCAAATCAGGACTCGATAATTCCAAAGGAATCTCAAAGTCCAATATTTGATTAGACGGTCTATATAGGAACACTTTGCCGTTAATTTTAGAAGGAACAAGCTCGTCTGGAAATGTTAGCATCCAGCCTTCTTTCTGCTTTTTGCTCCCAATTTTAGTATTGAGGTTATTTGTATTGGTTTCTGCATCAATCTCTTGTTGATAGACCATTTCCTTTGCATAATATTCTTCAGTTACTAGATCGTGACTGTATGCCTCTTCTGTGCTCATTCTAATTACAAAATATAGAATGAAGCTAATAAAGCACGCCATCACAATCACAATCCCTGTTCCCCAATTCCATTTCATAGCTCTTAACCGAAAAGTCGGCGACTATTAATTATATTAATTACATGCCTCTCTAGCTTGCGGTAGAGAGAAATTCTTTAAATCTCAGTCTTCATTTTCACCTACTCTTACTTATAACTTCGTGGACCTAAAAAGGCCGTAGTAGTTGTTTCTATTACTTTATCTCCACTCAGCACTTCAATTTCGAGCCTATCTTTATCACCACTTAATGCACTAGCGTTAATTTCTATAAACAGGGTACCTTCGGCTAGGCCTTGTTCTGGAATATTTAATAATTCCCCAGATACAAGTTTTATCGTTCCTTTATGAGATTTCAATCTAAAACTCACATCCTCTATATCTGCCACGGTTTTGTTTACTAATTTAAAGGTGTACACATTGCTTATGATGTTGTCTGCCTTATGTTCAAACAACTGTCCTGGCAACCTTAGAATCCGTGCTTCAACATCATTTCGTAAGAACAGCATCCCGATAAGAATAGCTGTTAATATTACTAAAACCGCTATATAGCCTTTTATACGTGCCGTAAACACAAAAGGCTCCTTCTTCTCAATATTATCCTCACTCGTATAGCGAATCAATCCTTTAGGAAGATCTACAGCTTCCATCATATGATCACAAGCATCTATACAGGCTGTACAGTTTACACATTCTAATTGGGTACCGTTGCGTATATCTATTCCCGTAGGACATACATGAACACAGGCAAAACAATCGATACAATCTCCTTTTCCTGTGGCAGGTCTATCTTCGTTCTTTTTGAATTTTGCTCTACCCTCTTCCTTTTCACCACGTTTATGATCATAAGCCACAATAATGGACTTATTATCTAATAATACACCCTGTAAGCGTCCATACGGACAAGCAATGATGCAAACTTGCTCTCTAAACCAGGCAAATACAAAATAGAATACTCCTGTAAAAATCAAGAGTGACACCAATGTACTCTTGTGAATTAATGGGCCTTCTGTTATATATCGTATGAGTTCATCACTACCTATTAGGTATGCGAGAAACACATTTGCGATTAGAAAAGAGATGATGAAAAAAATAACCCACTTGAGGGTGCGTTTTTTAATCTTCTCGGCATTCCATGGCATTTTACTCAGGCGTATTTGTTTTCCTCTATCTCCGTCTATCCAATATTCAATACGTCTAAAAACCATTTCCATAAAGATCGTCTGCGGACAAATCCAGCCACAGAATAAACGGCCAAAGGCGACCGTAAACAAAATGATAAAGACCACACCTATAATCATCATGATTACAAAGAGGTGAAAATCTTGCGGCCAAAATGGGAATCCAAAAATATTAAACCTGCGTTCTAATACATTAAACATTAAAAACTGGTTCCCGCCAATTTTTATAAAAGGAGCTGATACTAAAAAAACCAATAAAACGTAGCTCACATATTTGCGATACTCATACCATTTGCCATCTGGCTTTTTTGGAAATACCCAAGCACGTTTGCCCTCTTTGTTGAGCGTCCCAATGGTATCTCTAAAGTTATCCTGTCCTTGTTCCGCCATTAGTTATTTTCTTGGGATTTCCCTAGTAGAAGCAAAAAAATTGCATCTTCTACACCTTCCACAGAGTGCTTTACCTCTTGAGGAATATCATAAGAATCAAAACACTCCAACTTCTTGCGATCTGAAGCTATAATAAATTCTATTTGGCCTTGCACCACTATTAGCTTCGCCTTAGAAGGTGCTATATGTTCCGGAAAAATGACTCCTTTCCTAAGACCAATAGCAAGCATTTTTTGACCATTCTTACTATAAATCTGTTTGATTACAGGCTTATCACTCTCTGAGATTGCTTCTGATATTTCGGTGAGAACTTCCATGCATCAATTATTATCAACAATCTTTGTTGTTGCAGTTGGCATTGAGTCAGTGACTTTTTCTTGAACCTCTTGTGGAACTTCCGAAGCTTCTGGATCTATCCAAATATCTCCTTCTGCTTCTTTAGGTTCTGCAGGGCTTGTCCCTTGCATACCTAATACATAACTAGACACTTGAGCAATTTCGGCGGGTTTCAAGTCATTTTTCCAAGCGATCATTCCTTTTCCATCACGTCCACCTTCTGATATTGTATTGAAGACATTTTTTATACCTCCACCCAGAATCCAGTTTTTATCGGTTAAGTTGGGTCCAATTCCACCACCACCATCTGCCTTATGACAGGCGATACAGTTTTCATTAAAGACAATTTTACCAGCGCTTAGATCACTAGGCTCTGTAAGGAGAATTACGGTATTTACATCTACCAAATCCTTAGCTGTCTTCTTCCACTCATCAATTTCTAATTGAGCCTCAGCGACTGCCATTTCATATTCTTCGTCTTGGCTATAATCATTATAAATTTCAAAACGAATGAGATATATGATAGCAAATACAATGGTTGCGTAAAACATATATTTCCACCAGGGCGGTAAATCATTGTCTAGCTCTTTGATTCCATCATAATTGTGATCTAAAATAATCTCGTGCTCTTCTTCGATTTTCTTGGTCCCTAAAGAAGCTTTGTATTTTTCTTTAATCCATTTGAATTGGTTCGCTTTCGCGAAAGCGCTCTCTTTATCAAACTTTTCTTTTGCCTCTGGCTTTAGAGTTTTATACAAAACACCTTGCAAGGCCGCCACACTAATTTCACCTGCGATATAGAATAATATAATTACTCCAAAAATCGCCCAAAGCCATGGCTGCTCTACAAATATTGAAGTCTCTCCTGTGGTTCCTGCCCAATCTAAAAGCAGGTATCCCAGTAACGAAAAACCGAGGATTCTTAAAAATGATGCTGTACTTCTCATAGTATGTTGTTCTTTTCGTTAATGGTATCGTCGATTAAAGGAATATTACTCACCTCAGCAATGTGTGCTTTTTTGGCGGTAAATACCCACCAAAAGAGGCCTACAAAAAAGAAGAAGAAAATGAGCAGTGAGATCATTGGATAGATCGCTACCCCATCGATGTTTTCTAGATTACCTTTTATAAATTTCAACATATCTTAGTCGTTTATTATTACTGCAGAATCATCTGCATTCTTCACTTTAATATCAGTTCCTAGACGCTGTAAATAAGCGATCATAGCTACTACTTCTCTATTGCGCATTTCTACAAATGCTTCCCCGTTTTCTTGAGCGTATTTCTTATCTGCCTCATAGGTTTTAGCAAAATCTGGATCGGCATATAGGTTTTTTTCTATCTGCGTTGCTTGTGTAAGCATCCACTCTTGTGCGCTATCTATTTCTTCTTGGGTATACGGTACCCCAAGTGATACCATAACTTCCATTTTCTTTTCTGTATCACTCTTATCTAGTTCGTTATTTATAAGCCATTTATAAGACGGCATAATTGAACCTGAAGAGGTACTTTGCGGATCATAGAAGTGGTTTAAGTGCCAATTATCACTGTATTTACCCCCTATTCTTAAAAGATCAGGCCCTGTGCGCTTACTTCCCCAAAGAAAAGGGTGGTCATATACAAATTCTCCTGCCTTGGCATATTCGCCATAGCGCTCTACCTCACTTCGGAAGGGACGCACCATTTGGGAGTGACATCCCACACAACCTTCACGTATATATAAATCTCTACCATTAAGTTCAAGAGGTGTATATGGTTTTACACTAGAAATTATAGGTATATAATCATCTACAATCAAAGAAGGAATTATCTGAACCATACCGCCAATAAGGATTGCGATAGTTGCAAAAATGGTCAACTTCACTGGTCTTCTTTCTAACCAAGTGTGGTATGCCTCTTTATTTGTACGGTTTTTAGTTACTTTTTGGAGTGGAGCAGCTTCTGCGAGTTCATCGGTTACTTTTGAACCAGCTCTTGCTGTCATTATCATATTGTAGACTCCTATCAAAGCCCCAATGATAAACATGGTTCCTCCAATAGCACGCATCCAGTACATCGGCATAATTTCAATGAGAGTTTCTAAGAAATTACCATATTTCAAGCTTCCATCTGGATTAAATTCTTTCCACATTAGTGCTTGTTGAAATCCAGCAACATACATTGGTAATGCATATAATATGATCCCTAAGGTTCCTATCCAGAAGTGCATATTTGCCAGTTTGGTAGACCATAGTGTTGTTTTAAATAATCGTGGAACCATCCAGTAAATCATTCCAAAGGTTAAAAAGCCATTCCACGCAAGTGCTCCTACGTGTACATGGGCGATTACCCAATCACTAAAGTGGGCAATAGCATTTACATTTTTAAGAGAAAGCATAGGCCCTTCAAAAGTTGCCATCCCGTATCCGGTAATTGCAACCACCATAAATTTTAAAACGGGATCTGTACGCACTTTATCCCAGGCACCACGAAGTGTGAGGAGCCCGTTAATCATTCCCCCCCATGATGGAGCGAGTAACATTATAGAAAAGGCAACCCCTAAATTTTGCGCCCAGTCTGGTAGTGATGAGTACAGCAAGTGGTGAGGTCCTGCCCAGATATATATAAATATTAAGGACCAGAAGTGGACAATTGAAAGTCTGTATGAATAGACGGGTCTATTGGCCGCTTTCGGAACATAATAATACATCAATCCAAGGAAAGGTGTTGTAAGGAAGAAAGCCACCGCATTATGTCCATACCACCATTGCACTAAAGCATCTTGTACCCCGGCGTACATCGAGTAACTTTTCAGAGCACTCACAGGAACCTCCATACTGTTTACAATGTGCAAAACGGCAACTGTGACAAAGGTGCCCAAGTAAAACCAGATCGCAACATATAAGTGACGTTGTCTTCTTTTGAGGATTGCTCCAATAAGGTTTGCTCCAAAAACCACCCATATTAGTGCAATTGCAATATCAAAGGGCCATTCTAGTTCTGCATATTCCTTTGAGGTTGTATAACCAAGTGGCAGCGTAATTGCTGCTCCCACGATAATGGCTTGCCAGCCCCAGAAATTTAAATTACTGAGCCAGTCTTTCCACATTCTTGCCTTTAGTAGCCTTTGGGAAGAGTAGTACACCCCTGCAAAAATCGCATTCCCTACAAATGCAAAAATTACTGCATTGGTATGTAAAGGGCGTAACCGCCCAAAACTCAACCAAGAGATACCATCTGTTAGGTTAGGAAATAGAAACATAAAGGCTAATAACAGCCCAACACTCATGCCTATAACGCCCCAAAATAGTGTTGCGATAATAAACTTGCTTACGATCTTATTATCGTAGTAAAACTTTTGTAATTCCATAGTTAGTTGGCTTGATCTTTCAGGAGGGTTGATTTTTTGGTTGTGCTTTTGGTTGTTGGCTTTTCTTTGACAAGTTCGTCTTCAAATAGCATCCGCACAGAAGGTGTATAGGTGTCATCATATTGCCCACTCTTGACAGAGAGAATAAAGGCAACAAAGAAGACTAATGCAACAATAACACTTATTGCAAGTAGCATGTAAATAATACTCATACCTTGATTATTAATGGTGTAAAACTAGTTCTGAACTTTTCTGAAAAGAATGACATTTGTCAGCTTCTTAAATATATTTTTTGGCATTAGACTTTTATATATAGTAGTGTCAATAGAGCATTTTGCTGTATCACCTGCAATCTTTTTATAAAAGAACTCGGCAGAGTGCTAGCACAAGGGCAGTTAGCTCTATAACTCACCTCAAATTGTGTCACTGCTTGAATTATCTTGTTTAAAATGGCACTCCATTTAGACTGTATAGTGCTACACAGTGAGCCGTACAAACTCAGTTGTCGTTTTAGTCGTTCTAGTTGTATTTCCATACTCCTTAACCAACTATCATCCTGGGGTATCCTATGGTTATGAGAGAATTTATAAAAGAGTCCTACCATATCTCGTATTTCGTATTTCTCACCTGAAAAGGGCAGAATATTTGAGGAAGCTTGCATTGATGTAATTAGGTGTGTATGCATTGGACGAAAATTTTTAATTATCATTGAGTTGTTTCCCCAAGAAGTAGGTGTAAACGGTCGTAAACACGACGATACTTATGGAACTTAAGGGCATTAATATGGCAGCAACTACGGGTGCCAAATGTCCTGTAATCGCAAATCCCAGTCCTATAAGATTGTATAAAAGGGAGAAGATAAAGGCATACTGAATCACTTGTTTTCCCTTTCGCGAAAGCGCAATAAAGCTTGTAATATCCTGAAACCGTGTTGCGTCTAAAATCCCATCACAGGCTGGAGAGAAGACATTTATATTTTCTGAGATCACCAGACCGACGTCACTCTGTGAGAGTGCTCCTGCATCATTCAACCCATCACCCACCATCATGACTTTTTGCCCTTTATTCTGAAGTGCCTTTATGTATTGAAGCTTATCTGCTGGCTGCTGATTAAAGATGAGTTCTGTGCCCTTTGGGAGTAGATTTTTTAAATGGGCTTTTTCTCCTTCATTATCTCCAGAAAGAACGGCCAGTTTACAATCCTTTGTTAAAGATTGAAAGATTTCTTGCACCCCATCTCTATACTCATTAAAGAAGACATAACAACCTTTATAGGTATCATTTGCACTTATATGCACTGTAGTTTGATTTTGATACGCATTAGTATAAACAGACTGTTCATTGGCTACAAAATCAAATGAACCAACTTTGATTTGGTTTTGATTAACTACACCAATAATCCCTTGCCCTAACTCCTCTTGAAATTCATCAAGCGTACTAATATTATGTTTTTGTAAGAGGGCATATAATGATCGACTCAGTGGGTGATTAGATGCCCGGACGGTAGAGGTTAGCAAAGATTCTTCTTCTTTGGTCAAGGCTATTCCCTTATACACAATGACATTCTTGTGATTTGTAGTAAGGGTTCCCGTTTTGTCAAAAACAACGGTATCTATGGTTGCCATACGTTCTATCACGCTGCTATTCTTTAAATAGCACTTATGCTTCCCAAAAATCCGAAGCAGATTTCCAAGTGTAAAGGGAGCTGCAAGGGCTATAGCACATGGACAAGCAACGATGAGTACCGCGGTAAATACATTAAGTGCCATTGAAGGCTCATAAAAGAGCCAGAAAGTCGTTGCTAAAATGGCAATACTGAGTATGCTTATAGTAAATCGTTTGCTTATACTATCGGTGATACTTTGAAAAGCCGTTTCCTTATTTCCTTCAAAAATATCATTGGACCACAACTGAGTGAGATAGCTTTGTTCAACCGATTTTATTACTTCTATTTCTATTACACCTGCCTGCTGTCTCCCACCGGCATAAAGCTTATCACCAGAATTTTTGGAAACTGGTTCTGCCTCCCCTGTAACAAAACTGTAGTCTATGAGCGCACTTCCCTTTATTAAAATACCATCAACGGGTAGCAATTCACCATTTCTAATGATAATCCGATCACCCGCCACTAGATCATACACCTGCGCTTGTTCTTCCGCTGTTGGGTATAATGCATCAGCATGACTATTTCTACTCCCCTTTTCCTTCAACAATCGTGTTACGGCAATTGGGAAATAAGATTTATAATCGCGTTCAAAGGATAAGTAAGCATAGGTCTTTTGTTGAAAGAATTTACCCAACAACAAAAAGAAAACAAGCCCTGACATACTATCTAAAAATCCAGTACCCCAGTCCATTAGGATTTCTACCACTGATCGAATAAATAGTACTAATATCCCAATGGCAATAGGAACATCAATGTTGAGCATCTTTGATCGAACACTCTTAAATGCAGATATTAAATAGTCGCGCCCAGAATAGAACACCACTGGCAGAGCAAATAGTAGCATTAAGCCTCTAAAAACATACTTATAACGTTCTAACCAAAACTCTGATACCTCGAAGTACTCTGGAAATGACAAGAACATAATATTGCCAAAAGCAAAGCCTGCAACGCCCAATTTATAAATAAGACTGCGATCTATATTAGATGACTTTTTGGTCGCATCCTCAAGAGAAATGTATGGTTCATACCCTATTTTGCTAAGCAAAAGAACCAATTGATGCAAGCTATAATTATCAGATGAAAAAGTGATGCGCACGCTCTTCTTTGGAAAATCGACCTGAGCCGTCTTTATGTGGGGGTTTATTTTGTAGAGATTTTCGAGTACCCAAATACAGGAACTACAATGTATGGATGGGATGACAAAAGAAACCACTTGGGTACCCTGCTCATCAAACTCCAGCAGTTTCTGGGCAATAGTTTCATTTTCAAAAAAATCAAACTTTCCATCAAATCGAGAAGGTGTCGTTCCAGGGGTATGCTCCAGCTCGTAATAATACGAGAGGTCATTTTCATTAAGAATATCAAAAACGGTTTTACATCCGTGACAACAAAAGTGCTTATCTAGATGCTCGATGTTTGTTGCACTACAATCATCTCCGCAATGGAAACATACGTCCATACATTATTAAATTTGCTCATTATACCTGAGACAAATTTGGCCTAATACAGACGTTTAAAAGATGATATTTATCAGTGTTCAGAGTTAATGTTTAACAATTAGTTATCATTTTAAGAAAAGAGAATTGAGTAACTTTAAGTAAAATGTTACGATATGAAAATCTCTGGTATGTTCTTACTGGCTGTGACAACATTGCTCCTTGTTACTACAACTATTTTTGCGAGCCTGAATTTAGCTTTTGGGTGGATTTTCTTATTGACCGTTTTGGGTCAAGTTTTGTTCCTTTTTACGGTATACAAAATCCTCCGTGACGATTATAGCACAGACAAGACCTTTGCCGATTTTTATGAAGATAGGCCAGTGCAAAAAAATCAATGATTTCGATGCTTACCATTTAAGGCATCTAAAAACTGCTCTCTCAAAAAAGCAACTTACTCTTTTACTTTACAAGTTCTAAATCCAAAAGGAGCATACAAAGGGCAAAAACTCACCAAACTCGTTAAAAGAAATACTAATCCCACGGCCATTAAAATCAAGGCTGTAGTGCCACTTATTACATCTGTAAGGTATAAAATAGCAATAGCGATGGCCACTAATATTCTAAATACTCTGTCGCCGGTTCCCATATTTTTTTTCATGATACATTAGGTGTTAATTATTATATTTTTCGATATCGTAAGCTCCGTTTTAGGATTGATACCTTCTTGCCAACTATTTAAATTATTGACAGTAGTTTTCGCTATATTCTCAAGAGCTTCCTCGGTTAGAAATGCTTGGTGTGGAGTGAGAAGAATTCGTTTGTGATAAATCATTTTTTCGAGCAGCTCATCTTTAGGAATATCCTTTGATCGATCAAAAGAAAATACACCTCCTTCTTTATCATATACATCTGTCGCATAGCCTCCTATTCGTTTTCTATCTACATAGTCTATAACATCCGAAGTGTTCACTACAGCACCTCTTGCTACGTTAATTAAGAGCGCATTTTCGTGCATCAGTTCAAGTTTTGAGCTATCGATAAGTTGGTAGGTGTCTTTATTTAATGGTACACTTAATAGCACAACATCACTTTGTGAACAGAGCGAATCTATGTCGACATATGAAACTCCGTACTTTGTTTTAAGATAGGCATCCTCTATAGGATCTGACGCTAAAATGTCACAACCAAACCCGTGAAGAATCTTGACAATAACACTGCCTATTCTTCCTGTACCAACTATTCCTACAGTTTTGCCTACTAGATCAAAACCAACGAGATTTGTAAGCCTAAAATCGTATTGTTGGGTTTGCTTTCGCGAAAGCGTAATTTTTCTATTCAAGGCAAGTAATAAAGCGATGGCATGCTCGGCGACTGAATTGGGTGAGTAATCTGGTGCATTTGCCACTTTCATACCCAGCCTTTTTGCAACCCGAATATTAACATTGTCGTAGCCAGCTGATCGCAAACTGATGTATTGAACACCAAAATCTTTTAGTTTTTCTAAAACAATCTCACTGGCATCATCTGCAGAAAATATAGAAACAGCTTCAAACCCTATTGCCATCATAGCTGTCTGCGACCGCAGCCTTCCTGGAACAAATCTAAAAACGTGCTGGTCCTTATTGGCCGCTTCTAAAAATGGAATTTCAAAATCTTTAGCAGAATAAATGAGCGTTTTCATATGTCATTATTAGGATTAATAATTAGAAGGTCTTGTTCTTCTAAAGACCACGTAAGCAATTTGATGTAATCCTTTATTGCTTTTCTATCTGTTGAAGGTTGGGTAACATCTATAGACCCTCGCCATATTACTTGACGTTCTTTGGTAGGACAGATACAGTATAAGGCACTTTCTGCATGATAGACCACATAAGTTTCCATACGTTCATCTTCAACATATAAATTTTGATTTGAAAAATAGTCGTCTTCAAAATCATTAAAGGTTTTATTAAAGTTCTGGTAGCTTTGAACCAGAGTTACTTTGTCTTCAGAGCCTAATACTCTTGAAACGAGTATCGCGTCAAAACCTTCGGCTAGCATGGCATTCTCAAGTTCAGCAAGCTCACTTTCGGTACGTGGCCGACTCGTAAAATCTTCACTAAAAAAGTCATCACTATTAATTGCATTGACTCCTTTTTCTTTAAGCTCATCAACGAGTTTCTTCTCAAAGAATTTTCTATTTTTCACATCATTAGACATCGCCAAAACCAAAACTTTTTCAGCCTGAAAAACATCAATTTCTGGATTTTTCCAATTTTCTATAAGTTCTGAACTAATGCAGCTTTGAAGAAGAAAAAAACTAATAATAACAATATATGTGAAGAAGGATTTCATAGGTTTTAAGGTTTTAATAATTGATTTGACTTACTCTTTTTAAACACTTCGCTCATAGTTTTAAAAATCTCTTCTTTAAGGACGTGATATTTTTTTAGGTATGATTCAACACGCATTTCAAGTAGAAGATGTTTGTCTTGAAAGGTTTTTTCTTTATGAAACTCATCTATGTCATCTATGAGAACCACAATATTATTGCGATGCTCCTTGACTAATGCAAGTATTTCTGGCAATTGCTTGCTTAGATTTGCGAGATCTGTTGCGAGATGTTTTGCCATATCAAATCCCTTATCTGCTAGTAACCCTAAGGTATTTTCAGTAAGTAGTTCTTCTAAAAACAATTGTTCCACCTCAATAAATTCCAATTGTGAAATCCACATTAAGGTAGCCTCATGAATAATATCAGAGTCATTCCACTCGAGGTACTTAAATTTATATTGATTAAAATATGGATGTTTCATTGTTGTTGAATGTGTTAAAATTTGAGCATAATGAAGGTTCGAATATTAAATTCAAATTCCATATTAAACTCCTTCATAAAGTTTTAAAAAAGACCATTCAATATTCCCCCAAACAAGAATGGTCTCTTTTTTACATCCTATTTGGATGTGTTTAATTTTTGAGGCCTAAATACCTTATTCCTTTTTATTTTGCTTTAAAATAGATCCACAATAATTGAATATCTTAGCTTTTATATCGTTGTACGACCGTATAAATTGTCGATAATTTTCTTTAATGAGAAGATGCTTTTCTTCAAAGAATATATCGCAAGCAACGGTATCACACTCTAACATTCCGCTAAGTTCAAGATCATGTTTGGAAAGCAAGTTTTGGATATGCGCCAAGGTGCTTTTATTTTTTTCTAGCTGGATTTTAAATTGTTCAATACGTTCAAAAAGATTAGGAGTATTGGGCTCAAATACATAGGATTTTAGGAGGTTATCTATAAATCGAATCTCGTCTACCGTAAGGGCAATGTTCGATTTCCAGACTTTTACGTCATTGTGATACTCATCTATTGTAAGTGGTGATTTGGTCTCCATAACACAGCATTTTGATTTTATAAAGTATAAAATTATAAAGATGCCTAAGAAAAAACTATGACATTAATCAGTTGGAGATTGTACTAATAAAGTCACAACCTCATTGAGTTCTGGAATATGAATTTGCCAATTTTTTTCAGTTTGTAATTTTACACGTAAAGCATCTGATGCTCCAGCTTCCCCATGAATAAGGAAGACCTTTTCTGGTATGTTTTTAATATCACTCAACCAGTCTAGCAACTCACTTTGGTCTGCATGTGCCGAAAGGTTTTGTAATTGATGTACTTGAGCTTTCACTGGATAATACTTGCCATAAATTTTTACTTCATGTACGCCTTCCTGCAATTGGCGCCCACGAGTTCCCTCAGCTTGATAGCCTACTAGAAGTATCTGAGTACTTGCATGATCTATGAGTTGTTTTAAATAAGTGAGCACTCTACCTCCCGTAACCATACCACTTCCTGCAATCACTATTTTTGATCTAGGATTATCAATAACCTCCCATGTTTCCTTAAAAGAAGTAACAATATTAATGTGATTGCACATCGCCTTGTATTCTGACATTGGTAGTTTATGCCATTGAGTGAATTGTTCAAAAACAGCCAGTACGTTATTACCCATTGGGCTGTCTATGTATACAGGAATATTGGGAATCTTATTTTGTTGATATAATTTCCAAAGTATATACATAAGTGTTTGTAGGCGCTCAACAGCAAAGGATGGTATAATAAGAGTTCCCGGATTGTGTGCCAACTGATTTATAAGAGTGATGATAAGATCTTCTGGGGCAGATTGATCGTGAAGTCTGTCACCATAAGTGCTCTCTAAAAAAAGATAGTCGGCCCATTCTGGCTTTTCTGGAGGATCTAATAAATAGTCTTTTGGTCTTCCAACATCACCAGAAAAAACAAATCTTTTCCCGTAGATATCGAGCTCAATAAATGTAGCTCCAATAATATGTCCAACTGGTATAAATCTACATTGAATATTATCGCTTAAGAGGATCCATTGTTTTTCTATAATGGGTTTAAAAAAGCCTAAAGTAAAGGCTGCCTCCTTACTACTATAAAATGGCTGCGCTGGATCGTGTTTTGAAAATCCTTCTTCATTGGCACGTTTGGCATCTTCTTCGTGAATGCGCGCACTATCTTCAAGGATTATCCTAGCGATTCCCAAAGTAGGTGCCGTTCCCATTATGTCACCTCGAAACTTTTGGCACACCAATCTTGGTAAATAACCCGTATGATCAAGGTGACCATGGGTAAGTAAAACCATATCAATACTCGCTACATCTACTGGAAGATCTTCCCAATTACGTTCCCGTAATTCTTTAAGGCCTTGAAACATACCGCAGTCTATAAGTATATTGAGTTCTGGAGTTTCCAAGAGAAACTTAGAACCTGTTACGGTTTTTGAGGCGCCCAAAAAGTGAACTTTTACCTCATTCAGTTGTTGCGTTGTTGTCATGACAAAGGAGAGCTATTTCGTTAAGTATTTTTGATTTTCGCGTATCTGAAATTCCTAAGTGATCAAGATAAAATCGATCGTTGAGCAACTGCTTACACAATACGATATCACGACCAAGTAAAAAGTTCTTTTCGCGTTTTGTAAGCAAAGTCGAAACGGTAATTGGGTATAAGCCCAATCGGTCAATTCTGTCTTTGATCCCGTTGTCTTTGGGATAATCCCAACTCAAGAGTTTAAGCCCTACGCAGCTGCCGTATTCAACCGCATCAGAGGTAAAACGGGTATTAGTAACCACCCATCCTTCTGTATACGTAGTATCCCCATTGGTTTGTTTATCTATTATATCGTGGTATCTAGAATGAATATACAGAGGTATTTTTACGTTGCAGTTACGCCCTTCCTCTCCGTGAAATTTACATTCTATATATAAGGTGATGCCTTCCTTTTGCGCCACTACATCCACCTCATGTTGCACACACTTTCCAGAAATAATCAGACCAACTTCAGTTTTATAGCCCGAGTAATATAATACTTGTCCTACAAAGCGTTCAAATGGAAATCCAGTGGGACCCAATTCGTAGATTGCTTTTTTGAGCTTGTATTTAGAAGCAAAAATGGACTTCTTCTTTTTCAAAAGTGCAAATGCTCTATTGTAAATCTCACGTGTAGAAATGCCTTGATATAACTCGTCGCGAACAACATCTATTATATGCTGAACATCTGATTCATTTGCGCCACTTCGAAGCAAAGATGCCCGGAGTTTGTCTAATGAAAATGCTACTTTCTCACCAGATGATTTTTTAACAACTATAGTAGGCTTTGACATGAAAAGATGGTGTTAAGGTGAAAATATGGAGTATGCTTGCGCGAAATTGCTCAAATCTCATTGATTGAGGTAGAAAGCAATTTCGCGTCAGCTCGTTTAGTAGACAGGAAATCGACACCTGTAAAATGACACCACTACATCTAGTTGCGCCAATCATGTAAGACTAAAAGCGGCACCTTGCTAAACATACCTAACTCCTTGACCATAGATGTCGAAAATACACTCCAAAAAAACGCATGTTTTTTATTAATAAAGGCAATCATATCACTATCTCTACTTTCGACAAAACGTTGTACACTTTCTGTAGCATCTGAACCTCCTAGATGATGAAAGGAATAGCTTGCACCCTCAAGACATTCTTCAAGTAGTTGCTTATTTTCTTTCTGATCTTTGGAAAGATCATCATGCCCATCGTGCCCATCAACATGAACTATACAAATATTTGCGGCTTGTAATTGAGCGAGGTCAACGAGATACTGCAATTCTCTTCTCTTATAATGCGTCTTATAACTTGTAGGGAAAACTATCTCTTTAAGATGAGCCACTCGGGCATCTAATGGAACACCAATAATAGGACAATTACGTAATTTTTCCATCGCGGTAATGGTATTACTCCCAAATGCTGCACTTCGCGAGTTGCTGGCTCCTTTTGTTCCCATAACAACGAGATCGATATCTCTCTTTTCAATGAAGGACTTCATTGCTTCCAAGAGAGAATTATATTGTGCGATTGTAGTATATGTATGTTTATCATTTTGCTCTCTAAATTTGAGCATATCCATCACTTTCTCCAAGCTATTTTCTGAACTGATTTGCGCTTTATCATAAGAGGCTGAACCGGGTTCTGGAACCATCATATCACCCAAAGTATATCCTGGGGTGGTAAAGGCATTAAGAATATAGAAAGTACATTCTTGATCTTTAAAAAGATCAGCGGCATAGGTAATTGCATTCCAAGCGTTCTTTGAAAAGTCTGTAGGTATTAGGATTTTCTTTTTCATAGCAAGGGTTTTAAATTAGGTTATAAAAGTAGGTTTGAAGACGTTGATTAACTATGACAATTATCAGATAGTGGCTGGTACAATGAGCAAAGGAATATTTGAATTAAAACTTATTTTATCTACAAAGGAGGTTTTGAGTAAACCTTTTAGAAAAGAGTACTTATGATACATAAGAACAAGCAGATGGATATGGTGTTCGCTACAAAATTGATTCAGTGACTCTTGCATTTCTTTTTTACTAGAAATCCAATGGGTCGTATACTCAACATCATCTAATTTTTTTTTGAGTTTGCGATAATTGGATTCAACTGTATTATCTGGATTTACCTGATTGTAGATATGAGCAATATGAAGCTTCGATCGGTAGGCACGACTCACTTTCTTAATAATTTCTAAGGAAAAATGTGAATAGTCAATTTTAAGATCTGTAGCATATGCTATATTCTTAGGCTCGTTAAAATCAGATTGCTGCGGAATAAGAAATAAGGGAATGGGCTTTATTCTCTTTATTAAGCTAACTGCCTGACTTCCAATAAATACTTTTTTGAGTCCAGTGGCGCCCTTCGTTCCCATAGCTACAAAATCAATAGTCTCGTCAATAATTATTTGATTTACCATTTTATATAAAGGCCGAGCACTGCACATTGTTGATATTTCTAATTTTATACCCTCACTATCTAAAACAATCTTATGTTTAAGTTCGTTAAACTGACTGTTGGTTTCGGTTTCTAGTGTATCGTATAAGGCTTCATTTCTTCCAATATCTATTCTGCTTGTAGATGTAGAAAATTGCGATTCAAATGAATGCACTAAGGTGATTTTACAAGGCTCATTTTTAAAAAGTCGTGTAGCATAAAACAATGCATTATATGCGTTATCGGAGAAGTCGGTAGGTACAATTATAGCTGCCATTTTTTATCTTTTAAGTATTCTAAAATTATATGATTTTGCTCCTCTATCCTATGACAATAATCAGTTAGTCCCAGGAAGAATCAAAAAAGGTAAGGTAGTATGAAAGGTCATTTTTTTGATAACTGGTTCTCTCATCAATCGTTCGAAGAAGTTTTTAGGGTAATCTATAAGAACCATAAGATCAATGTTCAACTCTTCATTAAAAACATGAATACAATTTTCTAATGAAGAAAATTCGGGAATCACATGAAAGCTATAGTTAACTTCCAAAAGCAATGATTCTAGCTGTTTCAAATGTTTCTTTTGAGTTGGATTTAAATCAGGCACCTCATAAACCTCAACCATTCTCAACTTAGAATTCCAAAGATTTATTAGTTTTACTAATGGTTGTAATTCGTCTTTGCTATAGTCACGTGTAAAATCTGTAGCAAACCCAATATTATCGGGCACTCTAAATTGAGCCTTTTCTGGAATAATGAGTAGCGGAATATCCTGATGTAAAGAGACAATACTCTGTGTTACACTACCTAAAAACAGCTGCTTCAATCCTGTTGCGCCCTTACTTCCCATGACTATATAATCGTATTCTTCTTTGGTAAAGGCGTCTATTGCTTCTCTGAGATGACCTTCATAGGATTTGATGTTGTAGGTATGTTGAGCTATTTCATTACGACCCTCAATTTCCTTTTTTAAATTTTTCAACTTTGCTTGCGATTGTGCTTTTAGACTTTGGTATAATGTGCTTAATCTGAGCGGACTTTTATTTCCTATAAGTTGAATAGCAGGTGCTTCATAGGCATTAAACAATGTAAAAGTTACATCGACTTCTTGAAAAAGCATATGTGCATATGACAAGGCATTATACGAATGAACAGAAAAATCTACAGGAACTAATACACGTGTCATAGTTTTTAGGTTTTATAAGGTGGAAGGATAAGAAATGGAATCTCCGAATGATGCGCTACTTTGCGCACTATTGGTGTAAATAATAAGTTTTCAAAAAAGTTATGTTTGTTATGTACAAGCACTAATAAATCGATGCGATGTTTGGATTGAAATTGTTCTATGGCTTCTAGAACCTCCAAGCCATCTGCAATTTCTAAAAGGTGTGCCTGGTGTTTGAAATACAAATCCAGATCCTTTTTATTTTTTTTCTGAGTATCATCTAGCGGACTGCCATGATACGCATTGAGTAGTATCAATCTCGAGATATGTTTGGTGCACAGTTCTCGTAGTAGTGATAACCCTACCTGCTTTGAATTGGTATATAAATCTGTTGCAAACAAAATATCTTTTGGAATGATGTAGGTATACTCTGCCGGCACTCCAATGACGGCTACCTTAGCATTTTTTATAACATGCATCGTCTGAGAACCAATGAAAACCTCCTTTAATCCAGACGCACCGCTTGTCCCCATGATTACACAGTCAATATGTTGTTTTTCTGTAAGCTCTTTAATTTCAAGATGAAGTACATTATAGGTAGAAATACCCTTATATATGTGTTTTTCATCGTGGTGCTTTGCGGCGACTTTAGCAATAGTTTTCTTTACATTTTCGGTAGAGGTGTTCTTATAAATTTCTCCTAGATCTAAATTGAGAGCCGTATGATTATCATAGATTGTAGTAGTATATAAGGCAACGGGAGTATAGGTATTCAACACATAAAACGTGCAGTCCATACCTTTAAAAAGCTGTGCTGCATACTCCATAGCGTTGATGGAGGCATCAGAAAAATCGGTAGGTAATAGGATATGTTTCATAGCGATTGCTTTAACGTGGTAAATTTTGAAGGACTAAAAAAGGTATTTTGGTATTCAATCCAACTTTGTCTATCGTAGAAGTGTGCAAAAGCGTCTCCATATAGGTGTGTTTTGAGTTGACCATTACCAATATATTTATGTCATTTTCTGCGACATAGGAATTCAAGATTTCAGCCGTATCCCCCTCATCACGGCGGGTGTATTTCATTTTGCTTTCGCGAAAGTGATATTCCCAAGCTGCTTTTACATCTTCCTGTCGCAATGACAAACGATCAAAATCTGAAATGTAAAGCAGGTGCATCTCTGATCTGTAGCTCTTTGCGAGACAACTTATTAGTTTGAGTTCTCGAGGCTTGAATGGTATCATTAAGGCCGAAGGAAACAAAATACGTTCAGGACGTCTATAGGAATATTCTAACGGTATACCAAGAACAGGGCATTTTACGTATTTAATAACCTGTAAGGTATTACTGCCATAGGTGAGTTTTCTATCTGCAGTTTTTCCTTGGGTACCCATCACAATAAGGTCTGCATTTTCTGTGTTTACAAGACTATTTACTTCATCCAGTAAAGTGCCAAAAATAGCTTGGGTTATAAAGCTATGTCTCGGGTTGGGCTCTATTTTTAAAACACGATTAAGCAACTTTTGAAGTTCATTTTCTGATTCTTTTCGCTTCACCTCCTTGAACTCTTCAAGAACCTTTCTTGAGATTACATCTCTGTTTTCATAGACCTCATCTGCGTAGGTGTGGATAATAATAAATTTTGATTTCTCATATTTAAAATATTGTAAGGCACATTGAAGTGCATTGAACGCATTTTCCGAAAAATCTGTTGGCACAATGATAACTCGCATAGTTAGTTTTGTATTAATTATCTCAAAACTAATCGCTTTAGGCGGCTATAACTATGACTTTAATCAGCTAATGATCATTCATGTACGACCAAAAATGGAATGTTTTTATGATAATCCTTTTTTTGATTTAGTTTAGGCGAGAAAAGCAAATTTTCTGAAAGGTTGATGTTTTTGGCAAAAAGGATTACAAGATCCACTTGGTGCATATCTACAAATGATTGTAAGGCCTCATCCATTGTTTTATCAATCACAAAATGAAAACTATGAGATACATGATCTATCGCTGTCTGGAGGAAGGATTTATTTGCATTCTGACTAGCTGTAAGTGCGCTATCAGATTTACTTAATTGTAGAATATTTAGGTGAGCCTTGGTTCTTTCTATAAAATTTGAAATAACTGTAGTAGCCTGAGACCTGTGTATAGAGTTAAAATCTGATAATAACACGACCTGCTTAGGCAGCATACATTTAATCTCACGTGGGACAATCAGCACGGGACATTTTACTCGGGTAATTATCTCTCTAGTGTAACTTCCTTTTAAACCATCACGGAAGATATTGGGATAATGGGTGCTTAAAACAATTAATTCAATATCATTTTTTTCTATGGCCCAGCGGATGTCTTCAACAAAACCTCCTTGCCGAATAAGAGGAATAATCTCCTGGCCATCCTTGATCATTTTCTTTAATGAGATCAGCCACGATTGAAGGTCTTTTGTTTTATTATGAACTTTGACAGCAATATCTTTTTCATCGGCCTCCGGGACTTCTGAATAGAATAGGTAGAAGCGTACTCCAGTATTTTGATACATCGAGATTGCGCAGAGTGCTGCTTTCCAAGATTGATCAGAAAAATCTACCGGTATTAGAATTTGCTTCATGGGCTACTACAATTAACCTTACAAATGTATTTTTCTTGAAGTAGCAGAATACTGATAAAAATCAGTTTAAGTTTTTTTTTAAATGTCTACACAAAAAATCCCTAGTACCTCTAAGGTGGATTGCCATTATATAAAAACTACAATTATTGATGTTTTAAGGTCATATAATTGTAATTAGTCAACAAGTTCTAGGCCCTTCATGTTGATTAATCTGATATTACGACCTTCAATTTCGATGAGGCCTTCTTTTTTAAACCCAGAGAGGGTACGAATCAGACTTTCTGTTGCGATTCCTGCAACACTGGCAAGGTCGTTACGTGCAATACGAATTCCTTCTTCAGGTTTTTTATCGAGAATTTTGGCAAATTGCAATATAGTTTGAGCGGTTTTTTTACGCACAGAACTATAGGCCATTTGTAATAATTGATTTTTAATATCTGCAAGATTATCAGTGAGAAGTTCCATGAGTTCTAAGGAGACATTCTTGCTGTTTTCAAGAACCTCCTTTAATTCTGATTTGAGCACACCAACCACTTGAACATCTTCTAAAACCGTAGCAGATTCTTGATAGGATACATTATCGACGAAGGATGTAAAGCCTAAGAAATCATCTGCTCTATAAAGGGCGGTGATAAGTTCTTTTCCACCTTCATCCATCTTATGTGTTTTAACTACACCTTTAGAAATGAGGTAGATCAAATTAGAATGTTCTAATTCCTTATATATGAGCTCTCCTTTTTTGAAATGGAATACTTTTCCTTCATCATCAAAGAAATTCTTCAGTTCATTCAAATTGCGCAACTGATCGTCCATCGAAAAAGTCGCAGGGGTCTTGTTATTGATATTTTTTAGAAGGGTAGCTTTTGCAATTCTACTTTCAATAGCACTTATTAATTCTTCTTCTTCAAAGGGTTTAGTGAGGTAGTCATCGGCACCTAGGTCCATCCCTTTTCTGATTTCTTTATGCTCAGTTTTGGCCGAAAGGAAAATAAAAGGAATTTGGCTAGTTGTAGTATAAATGGAAAGCTCTTGCAATACACCATAACCATCTACCTCAGGCATCATTATGTCACAAACGATAATATCTGGTTCGTTTTCTTTGGCGAGGGTTATTCCCAAACGACCATTAGGAGCAGTGATCACTTCGTAATTAGACAATTCAAGAAGTTCTGCAGTATTTTCGCGTAAAGCGGTATCATCTTCAATAAGGAGTACTTTTTTCATAATTACGCGCTTTTTGAAATTGGCATGCAAATAGTAAATTTTGAACCTTTATTTTCTACACTTTCAAAACTAATAGTCCCCCCTAGATTTTCCAAGTGATTCTTAACGATATTGAGGCCTATCCCTGTTCCTGGATTAAGTAGCACATTTTCTGCCCTAAAATATCGATCAAAAATAAAGCGTTGTTCATGCTGTGGAATTCCAATACCCTGGTCAATTATTTGAATTTCAAGTTGGCCTGCTTGCAAATGCACTTGTAAATCTACTATAGAACCTTCGCCTGAATATTTAATCGCATTGTGTATGAGATTACTTAAGGAAAGTTCTAAAATCTTTTCATCAAAGTCTAAAATGATGTCATCAGCATTTTGAGGGTATTGTATTTGCTGTCCATTTTTAAGATACATATTTGCATCGTAAATAACTTCGTTAAGCACTTTACTCAATGGAAAAGTGGTAAACTTATAATTGGTTTTCCCAGTATCAAGTCTTTCAATCGAAAGGAAGTCGTCTATAATTGTATTGAGGTATTTCACCTTGCCTTTAATTGTGTTAAGATGCTTCTCTCTCTTTTCTTGCTGCTCTTCCTTCGTGTACTTTCCTACAAGCGTAGCCGAGGTTAGAATTCCACTTATAGGAGTTTTAAACTCATGAGAGACAAGAGAAAGGAATTTAGTTTTTAGCTCGTTGAGTTCCTTTTCTGTTTGCAGGGCCTCCTTTAATTGCTGTGTTCTTTCTGCTACTGTTTCTTCTAATCTATCTGTATAATTGAGTCGTTCAGTAATATCTAGAATAATAGCGACTAAGGTACTTATATCGCCAGAAAGAGAGGGTTGCAAATGGACTTCAACCGGGTATATACTTCCATCTTTCCGTTGGTGTCTTGTATTGAAGGTTAGTTTTGGTTGATCGCCCTCTACAAGAGGCTTTATAATTTGCCTAAACTCCTCCTCTGTATAGTCTGGTTTTATATCAAAAGGTGTAAGTTGAGAGAGCTCATCCATGGAGTAGCCAATATTGTATTGAGCACCTTTATTTACATTAGTAAATTTTAGCGTATCTGCATCAAAGATAAAAATCTCATTCAAGGACTCATGAAAGATATTTGCCCATTGTTGGAGCTCCATTTCTGCAGCTTTCCGCACGGTTATATCAGTAACAAGTGCCATCACATAATCATTGTCATAAATCGAAAATGGATTGAGACCCGCTTCAACGGGAAATATAGTGTCATCTTTACGTAAGCCATAGAGATTACGACCTTGTCCCATATTTCGTTTGCCGCTGTGCTCGAGAAAGGTATCTACATGGGAAGAGTGACTGTGATGATATTTCCTTGGAATAAGCGTTTCCAAAGGTTTCCCAACCAATTCATCATCATTGTATCCAAAGAGTTGATTTGCTGCAGTATTTACAGCTACAATCAATTGATCCTTATTAACTATGACTATACCTTCTGAAACGGCTTCAGAGAGTATTTTAAAGATGTTACTGTTTTTCTTGAAAACCTCCATATACCCAAAAATACAATTATGCTTCTATTTTTGCTGTATGGATATTCTCAAATTCACCTTAAAAATTAAATATCTCTTTTTGAATTAGACTTTTAACTTTCCTTACTGTAGCACTTACCTCCTTATGAGTCAATTTAGTAACCTTTACAATCTCGGGGATAGTCAAATGAAAATGGATATAAAGAGTTGCAATATTTCTATCTAATTGAGGGAGCATAAGAATTAACTGACTCACTTGCTCAGGTGACAAAGAATGGGTATGCTCACGATCTAAATGATCTTCCAAAGACTTTTCAAATTCTTCTTCAAAAATAGTAGTGAATGAGCTTTCATTTTGTGCATAAGAAATATCATCAAGTTCCTGCTTTAAGATAAGGTCGCCATCCAATTGTGCTGTTACTTTTTCTCTTAACCTATCTCGCTCAGCTTTTGCGTAGGTTTCAATATCTTCTATAGGTTGGTGAAGACTATGTTCTTTTCGTTCGACTCTTTTCAAAATAGCATCCATCTCACTAAAGAGGAACATATAGAAATCTTCTTCACTTTCAAGGCTATCAAAATTCTTATAAACTGAAATAAACAAATCATCTACAAAATCATCCTCTTCGTAAAAATTATGAGGAAAATGGCCTTGATGTATCATAGCTCGTAAGCGCGTACCCAAATATTTACGTAGCTCAGGTATGATACTGACAAAAGTGGCGTAAAAGGCTTTTTTATCGTCCTCAGACTTATACCTCTCTAGGCGTTCATAGTACTGCTCTACTTGTACACGAAAGTTTTTGGTTTTAATAATATGTTTACGATTGCTCATCTTAAATGCACTTAAAAGTTGAAGGTAAAATTGGACATTAAAGAACAGCATAGCAATGATAAAAGTCATAGATTAAACTGAGATATCCGTTTAATTTTGGTTAAAATAAATGAGTATGAAACCCAAGATCATCACCACCGAGGCCTTTTATCAAAATCTAGGTAAACTTTTTTACGCTGTTGCTTTTGCAGACAAGCGGGTACGTCCTGAAGAGTTTTCCAAACTTCAAGAATGTGTTTTAGAGTATTGGTTAGACTATGACGATTTACAAGATGTTTTTGGCAGTGATGCCTCCTTTCTCATCGAAATGGTCTTTGAAGGTGTGGAAGCCTTTGAAGAGCCTGCTGATGAAATGTATGATGCATTTGTCACTTATAAAAGAGAGCAACCCCATTTGTATACAGAAAAAGCAAAAAAACTAATTTTAGATACAGCAATGGCCATTGCTCATTCATTTTCAGGACTGAATAAGTCAGAATTGGTAATGCTAGGCAAACTGCAACTGGAATTTAAGAACTCTTAATACTTGCCGAATGCAATTCATAGATTACTACAAAATTTTAGGTGTTCCTAAAAATGCTAGCGAGACTGAAATCAAAAAAGCCTATCGCAAGCTCGCTCGAAAATATCATCCTGACCTCAATCCTAAAGATACGGAGGCCGAACGAAAATTCAAAGAAGTAAACGAGGCTAACGAAGTATTGAGTGATGAAGAAAACAGAAAAAAGTATGATCAATACGGAGAAAACTGGAAGGATGCGGAAGCCTATGAAAGCGCAAAAAAACAAAGAGCTCAGTATTCTCAACAACACAGCTCTAGTGGGCAACAGTTTAATCAAGATGATTTTTCCGATTTTTTTGAATCGATGTTTGGTGGTAGTCAGCGACAGCGTCGAAGAGCCGCTTACCGAGGCCAAGACTTTACGGCAGAACTGCATTTGGATCTTATGGATGTTTACAAAACCCACAAACGAACATTAACTGTTAACGGGAAGAATATAAGAATTACGATTCCCGCTGGTGTTACCAATGGACAAACCATAAAAATCAAAAATTACGGAGGAAAAAGTCCAGCAAATGGTCCTAAAGGAGACTTATACATCACTTTTAAAATTAACAATACCACTTCCTTCCATCGAGAAGGTGCAGATCTATATATGACTCAGGATATTCCATTGCTTACGGCTGTCTTGGGTGGCTCACAGTTAATAAAAACGATAGATGGCCAAGTAAAACTAACCGTAAAAGAAGGAACACAAAATGGCACTAAGGTAAAACTTAAAGGCAAAGGTTTTCCTAAATATAAAGAAGAAAATTCTTTTGGAAATTTATTTATCACTTATAATGTGGTGGTTCCAACTGCGCTTTCGCGAAAGCAAAAAGAACTGTATCAAGAACTCGCTAAACTTGAAAAGTAATGGAAGATTATATCCTAATACCCGCACAAGATTTCTGCTTAAGTCATCAGATAACAATTGATGTAGTTCAAAGCATGAGTGATCATGGACTCATCGAAATAATTAAGCGCAAAGAATCATTTTTTATACCTGATAATCAGATTAAAAGATTGGAGCAAATTTTAGTTTTCAATCGAGAATTGGATATCAACTTAGAAGGAATAGAAACTATTTTTGAATTGCTTGAACGTATAGAGCACATGCAAGATCACATTAAAAAATTAGAAAATAAACTTCAACGATTTACCTAATGGGCACACAATCAGATCAACTCTTAGCGCTTTGGGAAGAAGCTCGCACTAGACTCGAAGACAAATTAAAAGATATAACGACAGAAGATCTTAAAAAGAAATTAGTGCCATCCCCAAATAGCTTGGGCTTTTTACTGCGGCATATCGCAGAAGTTGAACTTTTGTTTGCAAAAAATGTATTTGGAGCCAAGGACACAAAAATCATCGCTAAAACCATCATCGCCCAACGAGATACTGGAGAGTGGAAGGAACTTAGTGAGCTTCTCAATATCCTTAACAGATCACGTGAGACTTTAAGGTCCATAATTTTAAATCAACCTGACAAGGACTGGAATATGGAAATAAATACAACAGAATTTGGCACCAAAACCAAAGCCCAAGCCTTAGGTCGAATTATTTCGCATACTGCCTACCATGCTGGGCAAATTGGTATTATCATTAAATATGGCACCATTGTTTAAGTCTTATGGATCTTTTTTCTCAAATACAAGAATGGCTCACACAGCACCCTATTACCTTAAGCGTTATACGCTATTTACTTTGGGTTATAGGCATCCTGGTTATCGTGCAACTCATACGGAGATTCTTAAAACGAAAATTACCTAATAGTGTCACTAGATATAAATCTCAAAAAGGTATCGAAATTATAGGGTATGTACTTATTATCTTCTTCTCCATTACCTACTTTACAGGTAATATTACCGACTTTACCATAGCTATTGGATTACTTTCTGCTGGGGTGGCTATAACCTTACAAGAACTCATATTGAGTATTGCAGGCTCCCTCTATATCTTTTTTGTAAAAGTTTACAAACCAGGTGATCGCATTGAAATAAATGGGATCAAAGGAGATGTAATTGATATTGATAGTATATATACCACCATGATGGAAATAGGAGAATGGGTTAGCTCAGACAATTATAGTGGGCGTATAGTAAAACTGAGCAATGCCTTTGTTTTTAAAGGTCCTATTTATAATTTTTCTCAAGATTTTCCATTTATCTGGGACGAATTTAATCTCCCTATTCGATATACCTCAGATATTGATCTTACAAAAAAGATCATATCAGAAATTGCTCAAAAAGTTCTCTCTGACTATGTCAATTTTTCCAAAGAGCATTGGCAAACGGTGGTGTCAAAATATTATATAGAAGATGCCGTAGTAGATCCTACCCTAGCAATAACTCTTACAGATAACTGGATACAATTCAACCTGCGATATATCGTAGATTATAAAAAAAGGCGGCTTACAAAAAACGTCCTTCAAGAACAAATCCAGCAAGCAATACTAGACACAAATGGCTTGATTACAATAGCATCTGCAACATTGGAAGTAATCAAAATGCCTACCACTACCATTCATGTAACTACACCAGTTCACAACTAGATTTCATTTACTGGCACACTTTAACTGTCTTCCCTTACATCAACGTATAAAGCTATGGCGTTACCTTAGAAAGAAGCAACATGACCCTTTTTTAATGTAATCAGCATATTTAATGCAGATGGAGGCTTTAAAAGCTAGGCTATCCTTTCTTAATTTCTCTTAACTGATCAAAATCATATTCTAAAGAGCTAAGCAGTACTAACTTTACCTTGTAAACCCTCGCATTATGAAAAAATTATTGACTTTAGTTACGATACTATTATTCCTAGGATGTAAACAAAAAGCTGATCAAGGACCAGCTTTGAAAAATTCCACAGTTAAAGAAAGTGTGTTGGACTCAGACTCTGCAGACTCTACCTATTTTACGGAAGACGAAATTCGCGAACTACAAGCCCAAAGTCAGAAGCTGAAAAAGGAAGGATTAATTGCCATTGAAAATAGTATTCCTGCCCTTGAAGAATTAGTTCAATCTAAGAAGGTTTTTAAAGAGGCTGATGAATATCTCCTCGATTATACCTATCCCTATCTCAATGAGAACTCAAACCCTCGATATAAAAAGTTCAATGATTATATGTCTGAAAGTTACCTCAACATTGAGCGTACGGTCAACGAGATTTTAGAAGATAAAGAACTGTTGTGTGACACACTTAATATCCAGCGATTTAGGGATAAGCGTATTATCGATTTTAAAATTCATTCTACGCAGAATGACCTGATAAGTATATTACTCTACAAGGAAAATTATTACTCCGGAATGTTGCATTCGACCTATATGTTTGACTGTTTAAATTATGATGTAAAGAAACAGGAGTTCGTTTACTTTAATGATTTCTTTATTGAGGGAGCCGAAAAAAAGGTTTTTGACTTAATTAATCAAACCATTTATGATGATATACATTCAGGAGAGATGTTTTACGACTGCTGGGAAATTTCAGACAGTGACTTTAAAGCATACAAAAATAATTTCGTGGTAAATGGAGATAATATTGAATTCTATTTTGACGATTGTATTATTTGTCCATCATATACAGGACAATACAGCGTGGTTATTCCAATTCCAGAAATCATGCATTTAATCAAAGGGTATCAACGTCCGCTACTTGTTTAAAAAGTAGAATTCTTAACTTACCTAAGAATCATAGTTCGAAAATCATGAAAAGTAATTTTAAAAATATTATAGCATCTGACACTCCAGTTTTGGTAGATTTTTTCGCCGACTGGTGTGGTCCTTGTAAGGCACTTGCTCCAATTCTTTCAGAAGTCAAAAAGGAGATGGGAGAAGCTGTTAAAATTGTAAAAATTGATGTAGATAAAAATCAACCATTGGCTACTCAATATCAAGTGAGAGGAGTACCTACTATGTTGCTATTTAAAAATGGAAAACAAGTATGGAGGCAATCTGGAGTGGTATCCAAAAAGGATATAATCCAACAGATTAAAAACAGCTAAATGGAACTATCACAATATATAGAACATACCTCACTCCATCCCACTGCGACAATAGCCAACATAAAAACACTTTGTCACGAGGCCATTAATTACCATTTCTATGGAGTTTGTGTCCCCGAATGCTATGTATCAATAGCTCGGAACATCCTTAAAGATGAAGCCTTAAAGATCATAGCTGTTGTAGGTTTTCCATTAGGAAACCAGAGTACAGTTGCCAAAGTTTGTGAAGCAAAACACGCCATTTTACTAGGAGCAAGTGAAATCGATATGGTTATGAATCTCGGTTTCTTAAAATCAGGTCTACATGATAAAGTAAGCTCTGAAATCGCCGAGGTAAAAAAAGCTATTGGTAAGCATACACTTAAAGTCATTTTAGAAACCTGTTATCTCAGTGATGAAGAGATCACAGCAGCTTGTGGGTTAGCAATAAAAGGCAAGGCAGATTTCGTCAAGACATCTACAGGTTTTGGAACTGGTGGAGCCACATTAAAAGATGTAGCAATTATGAAAAAAGCAAGTGGAGGCATTCTTAAAATCAAAGCCTCTGGTGGAATTAAGGACCGTACAACTGCCATGCAATTTATTGCTGCAGGCGCAAATCGCATAGGCACCTCATCAGGTGTCCATCTCGTTTTATAAAACCCAATCACATGAGCACACATATAGAGGCCAAAAAAGGAGAAATTGCCGAAACAGTATTACTTCCAGGAGATCCGATGCGCGCCAAATGGATCGCAGAGACTTTTCTGGATGATGCAAGATGCTATAACAATGTTCGCGGTATGCTGGGCTATACAGGATCCTACAAAGGGAAATTAATATCAGTCCAGGGAACTGGAATGGGAATTCCTTCTGCACTTATCTATTGTCACGAACTCATCAATGACTATGGGGTTCAAAACCTTATTCGAGTTGGATCGGCAGGGTCATATCAGCCCGATGTCAATATTAGAGATATTGTGATTGCCATGGCGGCCAGTTCAACCTCAGGAATTAATAACTCAAGGTTTGTTAATGCCGATTTTTCACCAACAGCAAATTTTGATTTATTTTTAAAAGCGTGCCTCTATGCAAAGGATCATAACATCCCTATCAAAGCAGGAAATGTACTCTCTGCTGATGAATTTTATGAGGATGATTTTGAAAGCTATAAGCAATGGGCAAAATTTGGTGTTCTCTGTGTAGAGATGGAAGCAGCGGGTTTATATACTATTGCTGCTAAACATCATGTAAAAGCACTGGCAATTCTTACCATTTCAGATTCTTTAGTAACCAAAGAAGCAATGTCGTCAGATGACCGTGAGACAACTTTTAAGAAGATGATTGAGATAGCCCTAGGAATCGCATAAAAAAACCGATACTTACCTATGTAAATATCGGTTATCAAAATGCATTTATTATTACTACATCTTAAATGTATATACTGGAAGTTTAGAGTGATTTGCAAGACTTTCGGCTATACTCCCGTTAAAGAAATGAGATAGTCCTCTCCTGCCATGCGTTGGAATAGCTAATGCATCTGCCCCTACTTTCTGCGCATATTCATAGATACCTTCCTCAATACTATAGCCGTTTGTAATTACGAGATCATCTTTATGTAAGGGCTTTCCAAACTCTGCTATGTCCATAAACTCTTCCATGCGCTCCTCAATGTCTTTTGAACTTTTAAAGCGATCTGCTGGTAGGTTTACATATACTAGGTCAATTTTGGCACCAAGGCCTTCCAAAAACGGAATAGCATTTCTATAAGCCCTTACATTATCTTTCTTAAAATCACAGGCAAATACGATATGCTTAGGCATTTTAGATGCCTCATTATCTTTAACCACCAAGACAGGTACATCGGAGGTTCGCACAACTCTTTCAGTGTTGGAACCTACAAATTCTTCCCTTAGCCCTTTTGCTCCGTGTGAACCCATAATAACTAGATCGACTCCTTTGCTTACAGCTAAATCATTAATTTCCTCGAAAATTTTATAATTTTGAACAGTCTCTGTTATTTTAATCCCTTCGAGGTACGGTTTTTCCAAAAAGCTAGCAAATTGCTTTTCGGCGAGTTTCATATGAAAAACGGCTTCAGCAACTCCTTTGGTTTCATCCTTAATAAAAACAGAATCTGCCAATCCCATCATGTGTAATACGAGTATTTCTGCCTTGTGCGCTTTCGCGAAAGCGGCCGCCACCTCAAGAGCATATTCTGAATGTTTTGAAAAATCTACGGGTACGAGAATCTTATTCATAATGGATTGATTAATGAGATTTTAAAATTTCTTTGCGTTTTCGAAGTTGGCGTTCCAGATCGGAGATTGTCTCTTTCATCGCTGTCTCAAAATGGATATCGGTAGTGCTCGCAAAAAGCCGCGGCCCTGGCCCACTTAACTCAATCTCACAGGTTTGACTTTCAGGTTCACTAGTGTTTTCTTGCTTAAAAAACACCTGAGCCTTAATGAGCCAAGGGTATTTCTTACTAAGCTTTGCAAGCTGAGTTTTTGTAAGTTCGTTAAGAGACTCACTTTCTTTTATTTTTACGTATTGAAAAGTAGTTATCATAGTGCTATTTCTTTCTCTCAAAGTTAGAAATTGGAGAGCTGTAAGACTATGACAATTATCAGCTATCGCTTCTTAATAATATTTCAATATTTGCTTGACTCTTTGCACATTCTCTTGTTTCCCACTTTCTAGAAATTTTTTGCCATAGCTAGATCTAAAATGAAAATTTTGCAAAAAATCGAGATTCAATTCATGCCACTCCTTATCTGACATACTAATATCACAAAAAACTTCCCATTCCCTTCTTAGCAATAGCTTGCGATAATAAAAATTCAAGTTACTAGTATGAAAAATATCTGCGTCGCATAATATTTCAGCTAGTTTAGTTGTCGCGACTTGAGGCATTTTTGTAGCATATATATAGTCACATACGCGCTTGATGGAAGTATTATCTAATCCTATTTCAACTAAGAAATTTGTAGCAAGCTCCATTCCTGCTTCTTCATGGCCCTTGTATGTTTTAGAAAAACCTGTATCGTGAAACCAAGCTGCAACTACTAAAAGATTAGTATCTGCCAGATTAATATCCATAGCGGCAGCTATGTACTTCACACTCTGAACTACCTCTTGAGTATGCTCAAGGTTATGAAAAGAAAGTTTTTCAACTTGGGAGCTAGTCAAAAGTGTACTGCAATATTTTTCAACCTTTTCAATCATCTTATGCGATATTACTATTAAATATATGTCCTATTAAGGCCGTTATACCCATGGCCAATGTCCCCCAGAAAGTAATTCTCACTACTGCTTTTAGTTTTCTTGAACCACCTGCTCTGGCTGATACCATACCCAATATGGCTAGAAATATAATAGCAAAGCCGTATTCTATATACTCCATAAATTGTAAAGGTGCTACAAAAGCTACTAGTACAGGAAGAAATCCTCCTATCGTAAAAGCTAGACCTGAAGATAGGGCTGCTTGTAGCGGTTGTGCTTCGGTCATTTCCATAATGCCAAGCTCGTCTCGTGCATGGGCTTCAAGTGCATTGTGTGCTGTCAATTGCACAGCAACTTCCATGGCTGTATCAACTCGTAATCCTCTATTCTCATAGATTTGAGCGAGCTCTTGAAGTTCTTCATCAGGTGTTTCTATAAGTTCCCTTTGCTCTCTTTCGAGATCTGATTTTTCAATATCAGTTTGAGAACTGACAGAAACATATTCTCCAGCCGCCATAGATAGCGCTCCTGCAACTAATCCAGCTACTCCAGCGAGAAGTACAGGTTCTCTTGTACTACTTGCAGCTGCCACCCCAATAATGATACTAGCAGTAGATAAAATGCCGTCGTTTGCTCCTAGAACCGCTGCGCGCAACCAGCCACTGCGGTTGATATAATGTTTTTCTTGTGTATTCATCTACTTTTTATTTATTTGGCAACTACCACTTATTCAGTGATACGAATTGCAAGCTAATACAAACTTTCATTAATGTCTCTTCACTAAATGTTTTGTTGTTTTTGCTCCGCCTAAAACACATACATCAAACCACCAGATATGGTTACATTTCTAAAGGAAAGATATCGTTGCGACCCTTGGAAGTCATATGCATTTGAAGTGGTTCCATAACTCAATTCAGGTAGGATAAACAGCTTTTCCAAACTGGCGATTTTAATCCCTACTCCTAGCTGTGTACCCACCGCCCATCGTGTGTTAATATCCAAGGCGGCATCGAGGCTTCGCGCTTTAATATCCATAAAACTTAAACCTGCTTTTATGTATAAGGGGTTCTTTTGATTAGGTAAAATATTAAAAAAATACACCCCTCCTAAGACTATACCTCGTTGAATGTATTCAATATCTGCCTCATTATACCCCCTGTCTGCATCATATCGGTTCCAAATTAAACCTCCAAAGATTTTGGTTTGAGGGCTTACAGAATAACTAGCCGTGATTTCTACACCATTTCCAATTCGCAAAGGGTCGTTAAGAACTTCTCGAGTAGGTATATGCAAGGAAGGCCTAAAACTAGCACTCCATGTTTCTTGAGCAATTACGCTTGTTGTTATTAAACAAATGATAAGCGTCAGTAATCGTTTCATAAGCAAATATCAAATTTGAGTGAGAGTCTTCAAAACTATCATCAAATCAGACTTTTAACTATGATAAATCTCATAGAATACAGGAAGCTAGCTGTGTATTTTTACCACATATTATTAAACTAAAAAAAAAGACCATGAAAACATATACGGTACTAATTGGGATGCTCTTACTCGCTTCCACTTTTTATGCTCAAGAGATTAAGAATGTAGATTATGTCTCCCCAATCCATGAGAATGTAGCTGCAGTAAAAAGTGGAGAACGTTGGGGGTTTATTGACCCTAATGGAAATTATGCAATTCCCTTAAGAGAAGATCTAGTAATCCCTTCCCACACCGCTAAAGAAATGCCTTATCCGTATTTCTCTAAAGACAGAGCTATCTTTAAAGAGGTTAGGGACAATATAGATTACTATGGTTATATAAACTCAAAAGGCAGTATTGCTATTCCAGCAAAATATATCGAAGTGTCGCCCTTTAATGAATATGGCTATGCTCTTGCTTTAGAATTATTTAAAGAAACTGTTGGCGACAATGACCTCCTGAATAAACCGATAGTTCGATATGAATATAATGAAGTGATTATTGACACTACTGGCAAGGCAATTATGTATACCTCTGAAGCAAAACACATAATACCAATGAGGGACCAGTTGAGAAAAACTCAAAGAATCACTTCTTACCTAAGAGGTCCTAAGCTCTTTGTAATAAAAAACAAACAAGGGAGTTGGGATATAGTAAAAACGATTAAAAATTAAACTATGGAAACATTAGAAGTTCAAACAATAATGCCCCGAATAGGTGATGACGCACCCGATTTTGATGCAGTTACCACTCATGGAAAACTGAGATTCTCAGAATATATTGATGGAAAATGGGCTTTACTCTTTTCACACCCAGCAGATTTTACCCCGGTATGTACCACCGAAATGAGCGGATTTGCTCTAGAGAAGGCTCGCTTTAAAAAATTAGAGACAAAGCTACTTGGCTTGAGTATAGATAGCATTCATTCTCATCTCGCATGGGTAAACAATGTTCACAAAAACACAGGTATTTATCTTGACTTTCCCATCATTGCAGATATTGACATGAAGGTCGCCAAATTGTATGGAATGCTTCAACCCAATGAAAGTGAAACCGCAGCCGTACGCGCAGTATTTTTTATTGACCCATATCAGAAGATAAGACTCATAATGTATTACCCCCTTAATGTAGGTAGAAATATGGATGAAATTATACGCTGTTTAGAAGCGCTTCAAACCAGCGATGCACACAAGGTAGCTCTCCCTCTCAATTGGAAAAAGGGTGATAAAGTTATTATTCCACCACCAAAAACGCTCAAAGAAATGGAAGCTCGCATAGCAGATGACAGCAGCGAGAAAGTTGACTTCTATTTAGCTCTAAAATCATTGAGCTAATCTTTTACTAGCATACATACCCATGGGTTGTTGAAACCATAAAAAAACAGGAGTGCAAATGCGCTCCTGTTTTTTTATGACGTAATTCTGGACTCTTTTCAACAATCCAATTGAAAATAATCACCTAGATACAAATACATCATAATTGTAAGAAAGAAAAAGGCAGCATCTAAGATCAAAAAAATGCTGCCTTTCTGGATTCCATATTTGAGCGTTACAATTCACTCAAAGTGTTATGGCACAAAACCATTGTATCCTTTATTCCCAAATATGAATTCCTATTTTTTAAAAGTAGAGCAACAATTAATGTTGCTCTACTTTCGAAAGAAGAATATACGTACTAATAGGTTTCATTACATTACCTATAACTGTAATTAGATGCTATCAAAACCTAAATAAACAAACTCTGACAGCAATACTAAATACTCACTTGCTTCTTCTTAATCCTAACTTGATCTAACAACGTGTGTTTAAAAGAGTTTAAAAATACATCGAACTCGCTTATCAAAAAATGACAAATGTCAGTTATAGAAACTTGTTCAAAACCTTCAATTAATTATATCCTTTTCAAATAATAATTATTGAGCATCATCATATATTGTTTGACTAGGGTGCACTACCTTGCTTTTTTATTAAACTGTCGAATGAAAACTATTGGACTCACACTTTCAGGAGGTGGCATTAAAGGAGTTGCTCATATAGGAACTCTCAAAGCCATTACCGAGCGAGGTATTAAAATTGATCAATTATCTGGGACCAGTGCAGGATCAATTGTTGCAGCCCTGTACTCCGGCGGTTATTCTTGGGAGGTGATTTTAGATTTTTTTACAAAAACGCCTATTTTTAGCTTGGGCCGATTTGCCCTTAGCAAGCCCGGATTCATAGATTCTATCAAGTTTCAAAACGACCTAAAGCTCTATTTTCCAGACGACTCTTTTGAAAATTTAAAAATTCCGCTTACCATAACCGCCACCGAAATTGAAAGCGGCAATTCTAAGGTGTTTAACAGCGGCACACTTATTCGTCCTATCCTTGCATCATCTGCCTTTCCTGGGGTTTTTACACCTATTGAAATCGATGGGGTATATTATTTTGACGGTGGGGTAATCGATGATTTTCCAGTAGAATATCTCGTTGGCAAATGTGATTTTATCATAGGATCTTATGCCAATCCGCTGAGTGAAATGTCCATAGATTCTTTAAAGTATTCTTATCAAGTGTTGAATAGGGCTTACGAAATTAATTTACATCACCATGTTTATAATAAATTTAATAACTGTGATCTGTTTATTTGTCCGCAAGAACTCTCAAAATACGGCACCTTTAGTATGCGTAGCGCCATGAAGATATTCGAAATAGGATACCAAGAGGCAAAGAAGAAGCTTGACGAAATTGACTTCCAGAACTTGTGAGTCTGTGACCTATATTAGATTGTTCCTCCCGCTTTCGCGAAAGCGCAAAAAGCCTATTTACTATTATTAATACCCTAATTTCTTCTTGAGAGTTGGTACTTCCCACTTAATCATTTCTTTGAGAAACTCATCCACTCTTTCTACGATCATTCTATCCGTAATCTCTTCTGGAGCATATGTTCCTAATTCGGTTATATTTTCTTCTATAGGAATTTGAGGATTGTCGGGGTACAATATAAATACAAAGACATCTCCATTATACGACTGAGAGAAAACAAGGGATCCTCCTGCACTAAACTGAAAGGCCGGTATCAAATTTGTGCAATCAATAAGTTCAGGTGGGAAAGAGTCAAAAGTAATATTTGTTGCCTCATTGCTTTGAAGCCATTTGAGATTTTGAACACTCCAACCCAAATTATAGGTTTCCACCACCGTCTGAAGTGTTTTCTGTAATAAGGGTTTCGTTTTATCTCTCCAATAAAGGCGCTTATCAACAACAGTTTTTATAGAGGTTCGATACTCTGCGATACGTTCTTCTAAGTGTTCAATTTTCATCTTGTATAGGCTTTTGAGCATCTTGCTTTTTTGCTTCTCTGCGGGCTTCACGCTCCTGCTTTTTAAAATATCCTCTAAAAAGAAAGTTGTGTTTTAGTGCTTCCATATTTTCATTGAGCTTTTCACTACTTTCTTTTATTTCACTTACCGTCGCTTGAATTTCTTTGGGAAGTAGGCTATCATTCATAATATAATTAAGGGTTCCCTTACTATTTTCAATAGATGCGAGATATCTCTTAAGTTGGTCAGTGGTCGCTATAAGATTTTTACTAGACCGCTCAATATCCGTAATTACTTTTTGTACATTATTCCCTGAGATAGTATCAGAAAACAGTGTATGATACACACTACCATCGGTTTGTAAGCTTTTGGTAAAGGTTTTTATTTCTTGTAAACTTTGCACCGTGAGCGTACTCGCTTGCTTGATTTGACTGATTGATACTCCTAAATCCTTTGCAAGTTGAGGGTCATTTAATAGCATCCCTAAAGTTCCGCTACCTTCAAGAATTTGAGAGGTTATCTCCAGCAAATCTGCGGTAAGCAAGGATGCATTTTCATTAGTAACACTGAGCGTAGAGAGCATATCATCTGCGCCAATTTTACTATAGGTTTCTAGAGTATCCCCAGAAACAACTGTAATGGCTTTTCCTTTTCTTGGAGTAATATTTATTATCATATTTCCCACCAACCCATCAGATCCAATTGAAGCCACTGCATTTTTTCGAATAAATTTTGTTGATTCTTCCCTAATGCGCATATCAACTAGTATGGTCGAGTCTGTAGTCATATTAAACTTGCTTACGGTTCCTACATCTATTCCAGAAAAGCGCACATTATTTCCTATCTGCAGGCCGTTCACATTATAAAATTGTGCTTTTAGTATCATACTCTTTTGAAAAAGATGTTGCCTGTTACCTATAAAATAGAGCGCAACAATAAGTATGGTAGTTGCTAGAACAACAAAGATTCCGAGCTTAGTTTTTTGCTTGATTGTCTTTTCCATAGGATTTTATTTAAAAAATGCACGCACTTTCGGATCACTACTTTTAGCCAGTTCCTCAAAAGTTCCCTCTATATAATTTTTACCATCTATAAGCAGTACAACACGATCTGATACTACTCGAGCACAGTCAATATCATGAGTGATTATCAAAGCCGATGTTCCATAGGTATCTTGGATACTATTCATAAGTGCAATAATTTCTTTTGCAGTTATAGGGTCAAGCCCTGTGGTAGGCTCATCGTATATAATAATACTAGGTTTCAAAATTAGAGCTCGCGCAAGAGCCACACGTCTTTTCATTCCACCCGATAGTTCGCTAGGCATTAAATCAATGGCGTGTACCAGCCCCACATTCTCTAATGCTTCTACAACAAGGTCTTGATTGCTTTCTTTAATGTGCAACCTCTTTTTATGTCGTCTCAATGGGAATTCCAAATTTTCCTTTACGGTCATAGAATCATATAAAGCACTCCCTTGGAAAAGAAATCCTATTTCTGTACGCAGTATATCTAGGGATTCCTGACCTAATGATATAATATTTTTATCCTTAATCGTAATCTGTCCACTATCTGCTTCTAAGAGTCCTACAAGGCACTTGACCATGACTGATTTCCCCGAGCCAGACTTTCCCATTACCACTAAGTTTTCGCCCTTGAATAACTTGATATTAAAATTATCCAACACTTTATTAGAACCAAATGATTTTTGCAAATCTTTTACCTCCATAACAACCTCTCTATGTGGTGCCGCTTCTGTCATATCTCAAAAAATATATCAGAAATAAAAACGGCTATAAAATCGACTACAAAGAGTAACATGGAAGCATATACCACAGCCGAATTAGAAGCTTCTCCAACACCTGCCGTTCCTTTTTTACAGAAATATCCTTTATAGCAACCTACTAAACCGATGACGAATCCAAAGAAGAATGACTTTATGGTAGCGGGCAAAATATCATTAAAGGTAAGTGCATCAAAAACCTTATTGAAGTATAAAATAAAAGAAACTCCGCCTTTTAGATTTTCTACAAGAGCAGACCCAAGCAAGGCTACAGCATCCCCAAAAATGATGAGTAATGGCAACATCAAGGTGGTGGCTGTAATCCTTGTGACAACTAGAAATTTAAATGGATTTGTGCCAGAAACTTCCATCGCATCAATTTGCTCGGTTACGCGCATGGAGCCTATTTCGGCACCCATACCGGAACCAATTTTTCCGGCACAAACTAGGGCGGTAATGACAGGCCCAATCTCGCGAACAATTGAAATACTTACCATTGAAGGCATCCATGAAACGGCGCCAAATTCAGAGAGAGTAGGCCGCGATTGTAGGGTAAACACAAGTCCCAAAATAAAACCGGTTACTCCTACAAGTATCATCGATTTATTACCTACAAGATAACACTGACGCATTAACTCTTCCCATTCAAAGGGCCTTGAGAAAATCTCCTTAAAATACCGTTTTGCAAACAACGTAATATCACCTATTTCGGTAAAAAATTCCCGTGTATTTTCTATAATTGCAATAGAAGAAATCATAACTCTAAAGGTAGGGCTGTATGCTTCTGATATCAATGATATATATCAGTCCTTTGGGGCTAATCGAGGTGATTCAAGCTTGGAAATAAATCTAGCACATATTAGATTTTATCATCTCTGAGATCACACTTGCAGCACCAATGATGAGAATAAGAACAAGCACAAAGACTCTAAACTGTTCTTGTGAAAAATGAGCAAGTATACGTTTCCCAATCCAAGTCCCTAAAATAGCAACGCCAATTAAGAATGCCACAAGATATAAGTGCTCAGTGTGCATATACCCATTGTAATAATAGATCACTGCTCTACTAGCGTCAACGCCAAAATCAATAACTGCAGAAGTCGCAATAAAGGTTGCTTTGTCCATCTTAAATGCCGCCATAGTAATTCCTCGAATTGCCCCTCCCGTACCAAGAAGCCCTGCACTTAGCCCAGAAAGAATTCCTCCAGTAATTGCATTTTTTTTGCTGTCCTTAACGACCAGTTTCTTAAAAATTAAAAAGACAAGACTCAAACCGATTAAAAACACGCCCAAAATGAGACCCAGTATTGTAGGATTAATAAACTGACTTAAAAAAGCCCCTACAGAAACAAAGATTACGGCCGGAATACCCAAGTACTTCACAAGTCTTTTATCTAAGCCCTTTCTAAAAAATGCAATTTTTGTAATATTACTCGAGAGATGGAATAATGCGGTAATACCCAATACTGACTGGAAATCAAAATAGAAATTTGCTACAGGGACAAAGAAAACAGAGGACCCAAAACCACCAACAGTCCCGAGAACCTCTGCAAGTAGGGCTAGTATTAGAAAGACAGGGAGATCTCTTGTAAACATAGATATTCCACTCAACTATTACAGTCTCGTAAAATAAGTAAGGGAATAGTCGCCGTGTTTACTATTTGAGAAAGGTGGGAGTTGGAGAATATACGTTCTAAAAAGGTTTGATTTTTAGCCGATAAAACGAGAAGTTGAGACTTCTCTTTTTGTACATTCTCACGAAGTATCGCCGAAGGATTTTTATCTATATACGTTGTATAAGTCACTTTATTACTGGGGAAGAATTTCTGAATTTCCATATGTTCCTTTTCACATTCTATAGGTTCCATATCATAACCAAAGGTGAGTCGTAGGACATTTATTGTGGATTTATACTTTCTAACTATTTCGATAAATGGCTCTTTTCCACACATTTCGAAGAGGTCGTCATAATCTAGCAAATATTGAATATTAGTGGGCGCCTCAAAACTTACTCCCTCTGGGATCAACAAAACAGGACAGTCTACATTTCGAATAATTCGTAAAGCGTGCGAACTAAATATAGCCTCAATGATACCACTTCGTCCGTCACTACCACAAACAATCAATTCAATATTATATGCATCGACCGCCTCGTTGATGGCATTTGTAAAAACATCGTAATCAACAATACTCTTAAAACTGAAATCCTCATGTAGGGTTTCACGTTTAAGCCTTTCTATTACGGTATTTAAATTGGATCTATTGTCACCCAAGAGACCAGCATCAATGGAGTCCCCAGGATTCGCAACCATAAGATCGTCCATCGTATATTCCCAAACTTTCTGAATACTCAATACATGAAATTTACATTGCTGTCCTTTGAACAATTGCATAGCATAGTCATGTGCACCATCAGATTTGATTGTAAAATCTGTAAGAAGGAGGATGTTTTTCATTGTGAGTCTATTTACTAGCCCAAAACTAAAGGGATAAAGAGCTAAAAACTATGATAAAAATCAGTTGGCTATAACCTAAATAACTACTGATCAATTGCCTAAAGCATAAGCTGCAAATTCATTGCTAAGAAGACCCAAAGTATTCTATGATTCAGTTTAAAAGATTATATTTGCACCCATAAATTTTTGAAGCTATACAACTATTGAATTTTTTATAGCCTTTTGAATTTTTAGTCTACCCGGGTGCTGAAATTGGTAGACAGGCACGGTTGAGGGCCGTGTGCACTAGTTGCGTGTGGGTTCAAGTCCCATTCCGGGTACATCAAAGACCATTCTTTTAAAAGGATGGTCTTTTTTTTACAACAACTCCCCCTCTGCCCTAAGGGCATTTCCCCCAAAGGGTGAGAAAAGGTATGTTGGTAGGTTGGTTTGTTGTAAAAGAGCAATTAGTTCTAAGAAGCCTAATAGTTTTTTAAAACTTTCTACCTTGAAAGCGCAGAGAGATGTTTGGGTAATAATTTCCAAAACTCAAATTCCAAAAAAAACAAAAGACCAACATCAACCCACTACCCACTAACAACTACCCTCTACCCTCTACCCACTAACCCCTATTGCCCAATGCCTACTTCCTACTTCCTACTTCCTAAACACCAATTTTATAATTTTGTTTATATTTTAACTATGTATTGTTAAACAAAACATTTATTTTTGTTACTTTTATAGCCTAAGATGAAATTCAATGAGCAACGCTGTTAAAACAAAATTTAGTATCAAAGACTTAGAAGGTCTAAGTGGTATCAAAGCCCATACGATTAGAATATGGGAGAAAAGATATGCTATTCTAGAACCTCAGCGAACAACCACTAATATTCGTTACTATACGCTAGCCGATCTTCAGAAACTGCTCAATGTAGTTTTCTTAATAGAAAGTGGCTCTAAAATTTCAAAGATAGGCAAGCATACTACCCAAGAAATCGCGCAAAAAGTTGCTCAAATTGTTGCAGATAATAGTTTTGGCCATCAAAATCATGCCATCAATTCGATGAAAATTGCCATGATGAATTTTGACCAACAACTCTTTTCTAGCACCTATAACAGCCTACTCGAACATAACTCCTTTGTTGATATTTTTTATGAGACCTTTATTCCTTTGCTTGAAGAAATTGGATACCTCTGGCAAGCGGATACCATTAACCCTTCTCATGAACACTTTATCTTTAACCTCATCAAACAAAAAATATTATTAAACATCGAATCAATACAAACAGAGTTTCAGCAAACACAAAATAAAACTTTTGCCCTCTTCCTTCCTGAAAATGAGATTCACGAACTAGGATTACTTTTTCTCAATTATGAAATTGTACGTAACGGTTATAAAGTAATTTATCTGGGGCAAAGCATTCAATTAGAAAGCCTTAAATACCTTTCTCTAAATCATCCTGATATTTCTTTTGTCACCTACACTACGGTGCAACCAGAGATCGATGAATTACAGGGATATTTTGAAGAATTTGACCAACTATTTGGAAAAGATGACTTCCTTCTTTACGTCCTAGGAAATAGAGTGAGTAAGATAGACGAATCAGCCTTACCCGAATCGGTGAGAACCATGCTAAGCATTCGAGAGTTTGTAAATGTGATTAAAAAACCTGAGTTAAACTATGCCTAAAAAAATAATTGTTATCGGATCTGGGTTTTCATCCCTAGCCGCGGCATGTTACCTCGCAAAAGATGGTCACGATGTGCATATTTATGAAAAGAATGCTACCGTAGGAGGTCGGGCGAGACAGTTTAAAAAAGACGGTTTTGTTTTTGACATTGGGCCTACCTGGTATTGGATGCCTGATGTCTTTGAACGCTTTTTTGCCGATTTCAACAAGACTCCAGAAGACTATTACGAACTTATCAAACTCGGACCAGCGTATCGCGTTTATTTTGGTGAAGGTGACTTCATAACTATAGGTGATACCCTCGAAAAAATTAAAGAAGTCTTTGAAGAAGAAGAGCCTGGAAGTGCTCAAAAATTGCAAGCCTTCATGGACGACGCCCAAGACAACTATGATATTGCCATCAAAGATTTAGTCTACCGCCCTGGGGTTTCTCCTCTGGAATTGGTGACTCCGCAAACTATGACCCGGGTAGGTAAATTTTTTAGCACCATTGCAAAACAGGTTCGTAAGGAGTTTAAAAACCCAAGATTGGTTGCTATTCTTGAATTCCCAGTATTGTTTCTAGGTGCCAAACCTAGTAATACCCCAGCTTTTTATAGCTTTATGAATTATGCCGATTTTGGCATTGGCACTTTCCATCCTAAAAACGGAATGTACTCCGTTATTCAAGCCATGGAAAATCTGGCCAAATCCCTAGGAGTAACGGTTAATGTTAATCAAAATGTATCAGAAATTACGGTAGAAAACGGTCAGGCGATAGGGGTTATGAGTAATAATGCTTTCGCGAAAGCGGACTTAGTACTATCTGGCGCAGATTATCACCACACAGAAACACTTATCCCTAAGTCCTTCAGACAATACTCGGAAGCCTATTGGGATAAAAAAGTTTTTGCTCCTTCTTCCCTACTCTTTTACGTAGGTTTTGATAAGAAACTGAAAAATGTAGATCATCATACCCTATTTTTTGATGTGGATTTTGGACTACATGCCGAAGAAATATATGATCGCCCACAATGGCCTAGCAAACCACTTTTCTATGCTAGCTTTCCATCGATGACAGATGATAGCGCAGCACCCGCTGATAAAGAGGCTGGAATCTTTTTGATTCCTTTAGCACCTGGATTGGAAGATACTCCGGCCTTACGCCAACAGTATTTTGATATTATCATGGAGCGTTTCGAACGGCTTACTAATCAAAAGGTCGTAGACTCTGTATTATTTAAAGAATCCTTTTGTGTAAATGACTTTATTAAAGACTACAACTCTTATAAAGGTAATGCCTATGGAATGGCAAACACCCTCTTGCAAACTGCATTTTTACGTCCAAAACTAAAGAGTAAAAAGCTAAAAAATTTGTACTTTACCGGTCAATTAACGGTGCCGGGACCTGGAGTTCCTCCTTCCCTTATTTCTGGGAAACTCACCGCACAATTGATCGCAAAACATATTAAGAATTAATGAAACTTCTATTTGACACTGTTTCTGGAATATGTGCCAAGGCTGTCACTCAGTCTTACAGCACCTCTTTCGCGAGCGCGACAAAAATGCTCTCGCCGGTGATTAGGCAAGACATTTATAATATTTACGGTTTTGTGCGTTTTGCCGACGAAATTGTAGATTCCTTTCATGACTACGATAAAGCCGTACTTTTTGATCGCTTCGAACAAGATTTAGAATTCGCCTTAGTCGAAAAGATTAGTCTCAACCCCATTCTCAATGCCTTTCAAGAAACTGTACATCGCTATGGCATTGAACGCCATTTGATAACTGCTTTTATGAAAAGCATGCGATTGGATTTGACAAAATCAGATTACCTCACCGAAGCCGAATACAGAGACTATATCTATGGCAGCGCCGATGTAGTAGGTCTTATGTGCCTTACCGTTTTTGTAAAAGGTGACCGTCAACAATTTGAAGAACTCAAGGAAAGCGCTATGAGCCTTGGCTCTGCTTTTCAAAAAGTAAATTTCTTAAGAGATCTTAAAGACGACTTTGAAGGCTTGAGTAGAACCTACTTTCCAGATACAAATCTGGCTGATCTCGATGAAGCTTCAAAACTAAAAATCATCGCCGATATTGAAGCCGATTTTGCCAAAGGTCTCGCTGGAATTCACAAATTACCTGTGGAAGCCAAGTTCGGTGTTTATACTGCTTACCGCTACTATAGCAAGCTGCTCAAAAAATTAAAACGCCTGCCTTCTGCCGACATAAAAAATGCCCGCGTTCGTGTGCCCGACTATGTAAAAGTGAGCCTACTCGCACGTAGCTATGTAAAATATCGTTTAAACCTCATCTAAGACTCCCCATGCAAATCTTCTATTGGATCTTTACTTTTCTCCTCACCTTCTGTGTCATGGAATTCATGGCGTGGTTTACGCATAAATATGTTATGCATGGTTTCTTATGGTCCTTACACCAAGATCATCATCACAAAAAACACGACTCCTGGTGGGAACGTAACGATGTCTTTTTTATCTTTTATGCCCTTGTTAGTATTGGATGTTTCTTACTCTGGCGCTATGAAGATGTATGGATAGGTTTACCTATCGGACTAGGGATTTTTGCCTACGGACTTGCCTATTTCATGGTTCATGATATTTTTATCCACCAGCGTTTTAAACTGTTTCGCAATGCAAATGGGTGGTACGGCAAAGGATTAAGACGTGCTCACAAAATGCATCACAAACATCTTGGCAAAGGAGATGGAGAGTCTTTCGGGATGCTTTTTCCACCCTTAAAATACTTTAAACAAGCCAAAGCGAGTAAACGCTAAAGCTTCCTAATATCAATTCAAAGACAGCTCCGGCTGTCTTTTTTATTCCTTAGTTTTGTGATATGAATAACCCTCCTGTTTCTCTTGTTACTGGCGGCGCTGGTTTTATAGGAGCCCACGTCACCCATCATCTCTTAAATATGGGACATAAAGTGATCGTCCTCGATGATCTCTCTGGGGGTTTTAAAGAAAATGTTCCCGCTTCCGCAAAATTTATCGAAGGTTCCATCACAGATGTTTCCTTAGTCAATGCCATTTTCGCAGAATATAACTTTGAATATGTCTACCACCTCGCAGCCTATGCCGCAGAAGGCCTGAGCCACTTCATCCGAAGATTTAATTACCAAAACAACCTCATCGGAAGTGTCAACCTGATCAACGCAGCGGTAAATCACAACATCAAATGTTTTGTCTTTACCTCATCGATTGCGGTTTATGGGGACCAAGAATTACCTCTCAAGGAAAGCCAACACCCACAGCCTGAAGATCCTTACGGTATTGCAAAATATGCCGTCGAACTCGATCTAGAGAATGCCCACAAGATGTTTGGCCTCAACTATGTCATTTTCAGACCCCATAATGTCTATGGACCGAAACAAAACATCGGCGACAGCTATCGCAATGTGGTAGGCATTTTTATGAATCAGCTGCTTAAAAAAGAACCGTTAGCCATTTTTGGCGATGGTCAACAAAGTCGTGCCTTTACATATATTGATGATGTTACCCCTTATATAGCGTCGAGTGGCGCTTTCGCGAAAGCGCATAATCAAATATTCAATATTGGTAGTGATCATGCTTCTACCGTGAACGAATTAGCAACCGCTGTTGGAGAAGCCATGCAACTAAATTCGCAAATCAACCACCTAGACCAAAGAGAAGAAGTGGTACATGCCTACTCTGACCACAGTAAATTCAATGCTATTTTCAATCCAAAACCATCCACCTCTCTCAAAGATGGCTTGGCAAAAACTGCTGCATGGGTTCGCAATCACGGCGCCCGAGAAAGTAGTACTTTTGACAATATAGAAATTGAAAAAAACCTTCCGAAATCTTGGCAGAAAAAAGGTTTAAACTAAAGACAACTTCTAGCATCTAATTCTACTTTCATGAATTCCCAACCCCTCGTTTCTATCATCATGGCCGTTAAAGACACAGCGCCATACTTGCATGATTGTATCAACTCCATCATCAATCAGACCTATCAGAACTGGGAATTGATTGCCGTGAACGATCATTCTACAGATGAAACACCTGAGATTTTGAGCAATTTCGCGAAAGCGGATTCAAGAATACGGGTATTCAATAGCGACGGCCATAAACTAATTCCAACACTTCAATGTGGGTATCGCGAAGTCAAAGGAGAGCTGCTCAACCGTATGGACTCTGATGATAAAATGCCAGCCTATAAGATTCAACTCCTTGTCGATGAATGGTTTAAATACGGCAAAGGCCACGTTATCGCCGGTGGAACCGAACATTTTGTAGACGAAGGTGTTGTAGGCGATGGATTTTTACGCTACGAACGCTGGCTTAATGAAGTGGCGCTTACAAGTACGCACTACCAGCAAATCTATAAGGAATGTGTAATTCCTTCCCATTGTTGGATGATACACAAAGACGATTTTGATGCGGTTGGTGCCTTTGATCCTTTGGTGTATCCAGAAGACTACGACCTTTGTTTCAGAATGTACCGTAAGGAGCTCACTATCATTGGTATTGATGCTATTTTACATCATTGGCGAGATCGATCCAATAGGATTTCTCGTACCTGGGATGAGTATAAAGACAATCGATACTTCGATTTGAAAATGCGTTTTTTCTATGAAATCGACCGTGATTACTCCAGACCTTTGGTGCTTTGGGGAGCGGGTCGTAATGGAAAAGACATGGCGAAAATTTTACAGGCCAATAACGATACTTTTCATTGGGTATCCAACAATCAAAAGCAAATAGGCAAAGATATCTACGACGTGCGTATGGAGCATTTTGACGCCATTGAGCACTTGGACAATCCACAGATAATGATTGTAGTTTCCTCTCCTGATGGAAAAAAAGAAATTCAAGCCTCTTTAGATCAATGGGACAAAAAACCAGTGGCCGATTATTGGTTTTTTGCCTAATCTTTTTTTCTCTAACTTGTAGTTCAAACAACTACACTATGCAGATTAAAGAATCCTCAGAAGTATATGATGTTATAATTGTAGGCTCTGGTGCTGGAGGTGGAATGGCAACCAAACAACTGGCAGATGCTGGATTTAATGTGGCTGTTGTCGAGGCAGGTCCTTTCTTTGACCCCGCCGATCCCAAAACAATGACCCAACTCAAATGGCCTTACGAATCACCACGGAGAGGTGCTGGTACAGATCGTGCTTTTGGAGAATGGGACATGGCATACGGCGGCTGGCAGATCGAAGGTGAACCCTATACGCATACCGAAGGCACAAAATTCAATTGGTTTCGCTCTCATATGTTAGGAGGACGTACCAATCACTGGGGACGCATTTCCCTGCGTTTTGGCCCCAAGGATTTTAAAGGCAAAACTAGAGATGGACACGGAGAAGATTGGCCTATTGGTTATGACGATGTCAAACCTTATTATGATAAGGTAGATAAACTCATCGGTGCATTTGGTACCAATGAAGGTTTACCCAATGATCCTGACGGCTTCTTTTTACCGCCTCCCAAACCAAGATTACACGAACTATTTTATATCAATGGTGCTAAGAAATCAGGGATTCCAGTAATTCCTGGCCGACTCTCAATGTTGACCAAACGCATCAATAAAGACCGAGGGGTTTGTTTCTATTGCGGACAATGTAGCCGGTCCTGCTCCGCCTATGCCGATTTCTCTTCTGGAAGTTGTCTCATTTTCCCTGCCCAAAAAAGTGGTGGGAAAGTTCGCTTATTCGTCAATTGCGTGGTGCGAGAAGTAACTACCAATGAAGAAGGAAAGGCAACGGGAGTTTCTTATATCTCAAAAGATGATCGAACGGAATACAAATTGAAAGGCCGTGTGGTTATTCTTGCGGCTTCAGCATGTAGTTCTGCTCGAATCTTATTAAATAGTAAAAGCAAACAGCACCCTAACGGACTAGGGAATAGTAGTGATGTGGTTGGAAAATACCTCCATGATTCTACAGGTGCAAGTCGCGCTGGATTTATCCCTGGCCTAATGAATAGAAAGCTCAGTTATAACGAAGACGGTGTGGGCGGTATGCATGTCTATTCACCTTGGTGGGGAGATAATACCAAGCTCGATTTCCCAAGAGGATATCACATTGAAGTTTGGGGCGGATTAGGACAACCAAATTATGGATTTGGTTTTAATACCAATGAATTCAATAAATTCTTTGGCTTGAAAGTGGGTGGATATGGTGCTAGTTTACGTGAAGATGTCAAAAAATACTACGGTTCTGTGGTTGGTTTTGGAGGTCGTGGCGAAGGGATTGCTCGAAAAGAAAATTACTGCGAAATAGACCCAACGACGGTGGATCAATTTGGTGTCCCCGTATTGAAATTTAATTACAATTGGTCAGATTTGGAGGTCAGGCAGGCCAAACATATGCAAGACACCTTTGAAGAACTCATTCACAATATGGGTGGCGAACCTCTAGGGACAAAACCGGGCGCCGACCGAGATTACGGTTTGGAAACGCCTGGAAATATCATTCACGAAGTGGGCACTACCCGTATGGGGAATGATCCTAAAACTTCGGTTACCAATAAATTCAATCAGTTGCATGATGTAGACAATGTCTTTATTGTTGATGCGGGACCTTTTGTCTCCCAAGCCGATAAGAACTGTACCTGGACGATACTAGCATTAGCTTGGAGAGCGTCTGATTATATTATTGAACAATTGAAACAACAAAACATCTAAGCCATGGATAGAAGAAAAAGTATACAGACGATGTTATTGGGTGCTGGCGCCTTAGGACTTGGCTTACACGGTTGTGCTACAGAACCTGAAGCAGCACTCGAACAAGAAGTTATTCAGCCGGATCCGGCCTATTTTGGGCGTACGCCTGAAGAATTGGAGCGCCTTGAAAAACTCAATGCTGAAGAATTATTCAACGCCCATGAGATGGAAACAATTGGTGTGTTGAGCTCTGTCATTCTTCCTCCCAAGCCTCCTTATGGGGGACCAATTGAAGCCGGCGTTCCCGAGCTCATTGAATTCATGGGAAAAGACCAACCAAAGATGCAAAACCTTCTCTTGGGTGGATTGATGTGGCTAGACCACGCCACCAACAAAGCCTTTGGTACCGATTTTAAGTCGACGCCTTTGGAGCAGCAAAAGGAGATATTGGATACCATTTGCTATCACGATACAGAGATTCCCTTGAGAAAACAAGCATTAGAAATTCAATTTTTTGCCTTGATGCGTAACCTAACCGTCACTGGTTATTACACCTCAGAAATTGGCATTGAAGAATTGGGCTACAAAGGCAATGTCCCAAATGTTTGGGATGGCGTACCTCAGGATGTATTGGACCAACATGGCGTTGCCTACGACCCAGCATGGATTGCAAAATGCATTGATCAAAGCACTCGTGGCGATATTGCCACTTGGGATGATGCTGGGAATTTATTGACTTAGGATTTCGCTTTCTCGCCTACCAGACAGGCAGGCGCGAAATTGCAATCAACACCAACTTTTGATAATATTTCAACATATTTTTCAATTCACCCCTCAAAGTATCAGGATTTAAGGGTGTGAAAATTTATAAATATTCACGTTTTAAGAATGTGCCCACCCTTTAGGGTTGGGTAAAGGCAGATTCGGCTAATTGAATAAACACCGCATTAACCCTTAGTTTTTTATCAAACAACTATTAAAATAGTACTTTTGGCCAACTTTTTTTATATCCTTAGATCAAGATAACATTCATGCCCCTAAACATCGTCCTCATCAATCCAGAAATCCCTAATAACACCGGCAACATAGGCCGACTGAGTTTAGGGTCGGGCTGCAATTTGCACCTCGTAAAACCTTTTGGTTTTGAAATAGATGATAACAGATTGAAACGTGCAGGCTTAGACTATTGGAAACATCTAGAAGTCACTTATTACGAGAGTATTGAAGAATTCTTTGAAACCCATGCAGATAAGAATATGGCATTCCTTTCTAGCCATGGCACAAAATCACATTTTGAAATCCCTTTTGAAGATGGTCAGTTTCTCATTTTTGGTAAAGAGTCTAAAGGCTTACCCAAAGAGATCACCGAAAAGTATCCTGATCAATTGTATAAAATTCCCTTGTTTAGCGAACATATACGCAGTTTGAATTTGGCAAATGCCGTTGGAATTGTTGCTTATGAAGGCATCCGCCAATTGGCTATAAAGTAATCACCGTAAACTCTCCACCTAAGGGTTCTAGATTTTCAAACAAGGCAGGAATTAACTCTTCTCCAAATTCTAGGTAGAACTCGGCGAAATTAGTATTCCGTTCTTGCAGACTTTGCATAGGAAATTGCGCATTCTGAACTTCAACAAGGCGATCTACATGATCGCGGAGTTTGCGTTTCTGTGCTCTGAGTAATTTTCCTTCTAGATTATCCAAACCTTTAAGTTGCTTTACCTCTTGCGCCTTTACAGCTCCTACAAAAGAAGCATCAGTTTCTTCAGCGATAAGATGCATCGCTTTAAACTGTTCTTTTAAAAAGGCTCGCTGCTCTGAAAAGTCAATTTCGATATTGGAAATTTTACGAATCTTCTGATTGATCAGTTCGTTCTGTTTTAAAAACAGCTGCTCAAGACTGATATCTAGTTTTTCAGTTTTCTCTTTCAATTTTTGGGTACGGATCATTGCCGAGTTTCGCAATAGCAACACAGGAAATGGTACTTCTACTGCTTCAAAAGTTGATTTCAGTTGAAACCAATAAGCCAACTCCCCGCCTCCACCAATATAACAGAGGTTCGGCAGAATGACTTCTTGGAATAATGGTCGTAAGAGGGCGTTTGGCGAGAAACGTTCTGGATGACTTTCAAGCTCATCTATAATCTCGCTCCTGCCTGCCGGCGAGGCAGGTGCGCGAAAGCGGATATCCGTATCATTGACCACATATTCATCCCCTTCTTGAATAATGCGCTCTCGCAATCCGTTTTTGATATAAAAAAGATTGATCTCTCGAGGATGTACCTGCTCTGGATATCCCAAAGCCGTTAAGGAGGCTGTTTGCTCAGTTACCTGCTTGTGAGAGATTCCTTCGAGTAATTCCCGCTTGATATACGGAGCAAACATATATTTAAGCCCAGCGTCATTCCCATCGACAATTACAAGACCATAGTCCTTAAACAATTCATTGGCAAGGTATCGTGTAGCCTCCGTTAGGTTGTCATGCTTGACATAGGCATTTTCAAATAGATCAGCGAGATATTTTGCATTTTTGGTACTCCCCAATTGGGTTTTAAAAAGGTCTAAAACGGCAGCTAAACCTTCGGTGGATAATTCACCTACAGGTCCACCATCTTCTCGATTCCATTGGACTTTTTTCCCCTGAAAGTTGAAATAATTGATTTCGTCAAAATCATGATCCTCTGTAGCCATCCAATAGACAGGAATATAATCACGAAAAGGATCTTTGGTCTTGAGCTCTTGGGTCAATTTAATAACTGAAATGATTTTATAAAGGAAATACAAAGGGCCCGTGAATAGATTGAGTTGGTGCCCAGTCGTAATCGTAAAACTTTTATCCTTAGAAAGCAGGGCGATATTGGCAAGAGTTGCCGCAGAGGCGTCTACTCTTTCGTACTGTATTTGAAGTGCAGTCATTAATTGCTTTCGCGAATGCTCAGTCATCCACACCTCCTTTTCTGCTGCCTGTTCAATGAGATTATCAGCTGTTGGAAAACGGTGATAAAATGGCTTCAAGCTTTCTTTTTGTTCCAAATAGTCACAAATAAGCTTTGAGAAATAACCCGTTTTTTGGTAAGCGATACAGTCGGCTGGCATGCAATATAGTTTGGTTCTGTAAATATAAATGTAAGAAAAAAGAGGTTTCACAAAGTTACGTTAAAACGCCAAATGGATATGCCCCCTTTTTAGTAGCTTTATCTTTTACTAAAAATCAACCAAATGCCAAAAATTTTTACTTGCTTCATCGCCCTTTTTCTCACGAGCTTACTATCGGCTCAAACGATACAAACTCCCGCCGAATTCTTAGGCTATGAGATTGGCACCCAATTCTCACGCCATTCAGATGTTGTGCGTTATTTTGAATATGTTGCCACCAACAGTGATATGGTCACCTATCAAGAATATGGAAAGACCAATGAACGTCGCCCGTTAACTTACGCCGTTGTGACAACTCAGGCAAATCATAGCAATCTAGAAAATATTCGCAAGGCCAATTTGGCACAGACAGGCATCATTAATGGTTCTGGAACTGCTGCCGACAAAGCTATTGTTTGGTTATCCTATAATGTTCACGGAAACGAGGCTTCAAGTACAGAAGCTTCGATGGTAACCTTGTATGAATTGATTACTTCTAAAAAAGCTTGGTTAGAAAACACAGTTGTAATTATAGATCCTTGTATCAATCCTGATGGTAGAGATCGCTATGCAAACTGGTTCAACCAAGTAGCATCTACACCTTATGATCCTTCACAGGTTGCCGCAGAGCACAACGAGCCTTGGCCTGGAGGACGTCCTAACCATTATCTTTTTGATTTGAATAGAGATTGGGCATGGGCATCACAAATAGAATCCCAACACCGACTGAAAGTGTATAATAAATGGATGCCGCATGTACATGTAGATTTCCATGAGCAAGGTATTAATGAACCGTATTACTTTGCACCAGCTGCAGAGCCATTCCATGAGATTATTAGCGATTGGCAGCGTGATTTCCAAACGCAAATTGGCCAAAACCACGGGCGTTACTTTGACGCCGAAGGATGGTTATTCTTTACAAGAGAGCGTTTTGATTTACTTTACCCAAGTTATGGTGACACCTACCCTACGTTTATGGGAGCGATAGGAATGACCTATGAACAAGCAGGACATGGTCGTGCAGGTTTAGGGATTGACAATGATGAAGGATTTGAATTGACATTAATCGATCGTGTTGCGCATCACAAAACAACCGGACTATCAACGATCGAAATCTCTTCTAAAAATGCAGCTCAATTAAATCAACAGTTTAAAAAATACTTTGATAATAGCGCCCTTAAATATAAGAGCTATGTACTTTCAGGAAGTAAAGACAACCTCAAAGCCCTAGCAGATTTACTAGATAAGCACGAAATTAAATATGGGTTTACTTCTAAAGGAAAAGCCAGCGGATTTAGCTATTCGAAAAACGGCCAAGGCACCATGAATTATGACATGGCGATGGTGGTAGGTACGAGTCAGCCCAAAGGAAAAATGGTGAAAGCCTTACTAGAACCTGATGCAAAGTTGAGCACACCACTGACGTATGATATTACGGCTTGGAGTTTACCGCATGCTTATGGACTGGACGCAATTGCAAGCACTGCAACAGTTTCTGCCAATGCCGCCAACCCATTTACAAAAACCAACACTAGCCTATCTTCTACTGCTGCCGGTTACCTAGTAAAGTGGAACAGCCTAGATGATGCACAATTTCTTGCTGGCTTATTAAAGGAAGGTATAAGAGTTCGTTTCTCAGAGAAGCCGTTTTCAAACAACGGCCAGGAATATAATAGTGGAACCTTAATTATCACTAAGAGTGACAATAAAAACAATTCGAACCTGGCACAAACGGTTAGCCGACTAGCAACAGAACACAATCGCGAAGTGGTATCTGCTAGCACGAGTTTTTCAGATTGGGGACCAGATTTTGGATCGCCAGATGTAAAGTTAATAAACGCACCGAGAATTGCTTTACTAAAAGGAGATTCGACCTCATCATTGAGCTATGGAGCGACTTGGTTTTTCTTTGAGCAAACTTTAAAGTACCCTGTTACTTCTATCGATACAGACCGAATGGGACGTGTGTCTTTAGATCAATTTGACATTATTGTAATGCCTAGCGGTTGGTACAGCGGACTTTTAGGAGAAGGAACTGTAGATAAAGTAAAAGACTTCGTACGTGGCGGTGGCAAAATTATCGCCCTTGGAAATGCTGTGAGTAGTTTTGCTGGAAAAGATGGATTTAGCTTAAAGCGAAATAAAACTGATGATGATGATAGTGAGAAAAAAGAAAACCTCACTCCTTATTCGGAACGTGAAAACGAAAGAACCACTAACTTTATCACTGGTAGTATTTTCAAAACCATGGTAGATAAGACACACCCGATGGCTTTTGGATATCCTGATACCTATTACAGTCTGAAATTGGGAAGTAATTCTTATGCTTATTTAGATAATGGGTTTAACGTTGCTTATATCCCAGAAGAGGTTACAAACGTTGCTGGCTTTGCTGGAGCAACTGCAAAAGGAAAACTAGGAAAATCCCTTGTTTTTGGAGAAGAACGTATGGGTCGAGGAAGCATTATTTATATGGCAGATGATCCATTATTTAGAGCTTTATGGCATAACGGAAAACTGTTCTTTAGCAATGCGATCTTCTTTACAAATAACAATAAGTTCAGATTGTAGCGTATAAGCTATAAAAAAAATAGCGTGCTCTTTTATATTGAATGTAATGCACTGCATTCCAAATATTTGCGTACCATAAATTAATTCTCTACATTTAAAGTAGCATTAGGGAAAATCCATCTCAACCCTGAGGTGGATTTTTTTTATGCCATTTCGACTCCCTCTTAAGTTATTATAAATCCTACGCTATTTATTAATGTATGTTCCTTCTTTAAAATGCATTGTTATGACCTAAAAGTTGGAAAGGTGATTGGCTATTAATGCTCTATAATTCATTCACGAGCTTCCAATTACCGATGTTTGAGTATACAACCAAAACAAAACATTATGAAACTAAAACTATTTTCACTCTTACTGTGCATTTTTACAAGTTTGGGTTTAGCTCAAAATAGTCAGACACATGCTATAATTGGCGTTGATATTTTCAATGGAAATTCTGATGATTTGACAGACATGACTCTTCTTATAGAAGAAGGAATTATTAAGGACATTTTTAAAACGGGTTCTAAAACCATCTCCGACTCAGTAAATAGACTAGAATATCCTGGCTATTATGTCATTCCTGGGCTTATTGACACCCATGTTCATATGGGTATGAAAGGGTTATCCAAATCTCCTGAAGCTTCCAGAAAGGAGTTCAAAAAATGGCTTTATAGTGGTGTAACCGCTGTGAGAGATATGGGTGGAGATGGGAGAAAACTCGCACAAGAAAATCAATTGATAAAGGAAAATAAACAACCTGGACCTGATCTCTATTTTTCCGCTACCGTGGGTAGTAGTGATATGATCGCAAAGGATATGCGGTTAAAGAGGGTTACTCAGGGTATTGGTATCGCCAACGCTGCTTATGTACTGGAGGCAAAGGATGACATGGATATCCAAAAAAATGTGACTATGGCTGTTAATAGCGAGGTCACAGGATTGAAATTTTACGCAGGAATTAACGCCAAGCTTATTAAAGCCATCACTGCGGAAGGGCATAGCCAAGGATTAAAATCTTGGGCACACTTTACAGTGTTTCCAGATAGACCCTTAGAAGTAGTTAGATTGGGTGTTGATGTAGTATCACATGTCTGGGGTGCTTTTTGGCAGGATGAGGATGTAGACCCTTCAGAAAAAGTTCCATTTACGCATACAGATTTTAAAAATGCACGGTCTGCAACTTTTCCAAAGGATATGAGCCTTTTAAATACAGATAGTCCCGAACTCTTATTACTATTTAATGAAATGAAGCAAAGAGATGTAATTTGGGACTTAACCTATGTTATTCCAAACCAAGAAACCCAAAAGATCTATAAAAAATATACTCTTGCCGCTAGTAAAGCTGGTGTAACGTTCAGCACAGGTACCGATTATTTCAATGAAATAAATGAAAGCTTCCCTTCACTTTATAAAGAAATAGAAACCCTGGTCGCAGATGGCATCCTTAATCCGCGACAAGCACTATTAGCGGCCACCCTAAATGGAGCAAAAGTAATAGGTATTGAAAATACACATGGCTCGATCGAAATAGGAAAAGTTGCCAATCTAGTCTTATTAAAAAAGAATCCCGTTGAAAACATAAGCAACATCCGTGAAATAGAATTTACCATGAAAAATGGGATGCTTTATAAGCGTGTAAATAACTAATAGTGCCCAAAGTGCCTAAATGTAATTATGAATGACAAAAAGTGATAAAGTGAATAATCATTTAATTTCCTTGTTTAGATATTGCTTTTGAACTTTTAAAAGCACCAATAAATAGGCCGCTATTACCAATACCAACAAGAAGACATAACTCATAAGCAAGCTACTCCAATTAGAGATTAAGCCCAATAAGACGGGACCAATGAGAAAGCCAATAAAGCCTATCCCAGAAACTACAGAGATTGCCACTGAAGTATGAATTCCTTTGGCTCGTCCTGCTAATCTAAAGATTTCCGGTATGATTACAGAAAGTCCGAGCCCTAAAATGCCAAAACCAAATATACTACTATAGAAATTGGAAGTAAGTATTAAGGCATAGGCTAGCACAGCAATTATACATCCATAACTGATGGTTCTTATTGCCCCCATTTTCGAACTAATACCATCTCCAAAGAATCTCCCTACCGTCATAGTTAATGAAAATACAACAAAGCCCAAACCAGCTTGACTTTCAGAAACATGCACAGTATCAAATAGAAACAAATTACTCCAATGCTCAACAGCACCCTCATTAAACATAATGATAAAAGCAACTATCGATAAGCCTAGAATTGGCTTTATATTGTTAAAGATATTCGTCTTTTCTATTGGAGACTCTTGTTCGGATTCTTCATTGTTTTCATAATGCTTGGCCAAAATAAGGTTGGATATTATTACCAAGGAAGAAATTAATAACATATGATAGCTGGGATTTGCAAAAACAGTAATCAAAATACTTCCAATACCTGCGCCAATAAAACCTCCTAAACTAAAGAATCCGTGAGCAGCCGACATAAAATTTTGCCGGTCCTTTTTTTCAATATTGGATACCAGAGCATTCATTGAAACATCAGTAAAGCCAGAAAAAATACCAATAATTAAGAGGCTCGCACACAACAAAGTATAGGACGGAACTAGGAGAGGCAGATTAAATAACAAAGCAAAAACTATAATACCCCACTTGGTTGAATGACCAGTTCCAATTTTCTTATTTATATATGGAACAAAAGGAATAGCGATTAATAATCCCAAAGCAGTAAAAAACAAAGCAAATCCTATTTGGGAATCGTTCAAATCGAACTTCATCTTTATATGGGGCAAATAGAGCACCCATGTACCTATTAAAATATTGAGTGAGGAAAAAACCCATGAAGGTGCAAAGTATCTCAAATTGGAAAGAATGAGTAAAAGGGACTTCATGTATTACATTGTTTAATAAAAATCATAAGACTTCAAAAATAGGCAAAGACGATTTATGTTTTCCTATGACTTTTGAAGAAGGACCCAAACCAGGGATTGAGGTTTTTAATAACTCATAATCTTTTTACATAATTACCAAGGATTATGAGTTGGTGAGTCTCGAAAAAAAGAACTCAATTAAGGCATTGCATCGATAATTCTCACTAAATTTCTACAAATTCAATTTGATCTAATAAACCTAATAATCTCTTTCTACCTTTCAATGAAAAGAACCCTTGTCAAGTTAAGAAATAGCGCCTTTCGAAAGTTTGTTGTCAAACATCAAAAATACGCACCGCTTATTTTTTTTGTGGGTGGATTTATTTTCGACACCTTAACCCTAGGGCGTATTGACCGGCTTTATGATTTGATTATCTTATGTCTCTACATGACTTTACTAACAGTTATGCTATACATCTTTAATCGAGCAGATGATGGTAGGTGGAATAATACTTTTCTTGAACCTTATATAGACTATGTTCCCCTCGCTATTCAATTTTTCTTCGGAGGCTTGGCGAGTGCATACGTGATATATTTCTCTCGCAGTGTTTCGCTGTCAAAGACCCTCACTTTTTTTCTCATTCTTTTAGCATTACTACTCGCCAACGAAATACTTAAAAAGCGAATCTCTAATAAATACCTTCAGTTTAGTGTCTATTTCTTTGTCAATTTTACCTTCTTCACCTTCATGACCCCTGTATTTCTCAAGGAGATGAACCCCAATGTTTTTCTTTTTTCAGGCTTTATTAGCTTGGTTATTTCTCTGGTACTCATCATTTTTATTTATATAAAAAGCCCCAGTACTAGAGCGGAAATACGAATTAGTAAAATAATAGGGATCATATTTTTAATGTACACTGCTATCAATTTGTTTTACTTTTTTAAACTCATTCCTCCTGTTCCTCTAGCATTAGATACGGGCATCGTAGCCCATAATATTAGTGTTGAAGACAACAATTATGTGGTCACTTATGAGACTGATGACTGGTATGTATTTTGGAGAGATCATAGGATCAAATTTATTTACAATCCTGGGCAGGAAGTATATGTTTTCACATCCATCTTTGCACCCACAGATATTGAGAAAACAATAGCCCATCGCTGGAAATGGTATGACGAGGCTCTTGGTGAATGGGAAATTGTAGACGATATTGCATATGATATTACAGGAGGCAGAGATGCTGGCTATCGCGGCTATACCTTTAAGACTAATGTAAAAGAAGGCTTATGGAAGGTGGAAGTCATTACGGAGGAGGAACTCATCCTAGGAGTTATTGATTTTGAAATCATCGTAAACGCAAACAAGCAACCTAGAAGAGTCGTCGTTAGAAAATTCTAGACGCATTTTATTTTGACTAACTTCGATCCTCAAGAATCTATCGATTCTTCAACTAACACTCAACAAACATGAAACATCTACAACATTTAATATTACTAGGAACACTATTTATTCTCTTTGGATGTCAAGAGGCTGCCGTACAAACTTTCGCGGAAGCGGAAAAAACAGCTGAATCTTGGGCCTTTACAGCCTTTGAAAAAGCCGATAGTATAAACCCTATACTGAACCCTTCTCCACAATTGAAATTTGAAGATCCCATCACAAAAACAGAGCTATTTTGGGAAGAACGCAACGTACTCAACCCGTCCGCAATCGTAAAAGGGGATAGTGTTTACCTATTCTATCGCGCTCAGGATAAAATGGGAACTTCTAGAATAGGAATGGCAACTAGCGCAGACGGTCTGCACTTTAGCAAGTCTCCTACTCCAGTTTTTTACCCAGATAATGACACCATGAATATCTATGAATGGAATTACAAAAAACGAACGGGAGAGCCAATAGAAGATTGTGTAAGCTGCTATTTTGACGGCGTAGAAGACCCTAGGATCATCGAAAGTGAAGATGGGATCTATTTTATGACCTATACTGCATACGATGGTAGAACGGCTCGATTGGCCATTGCATCGTCTAAGGACCTCACCAACTGGACAAAACATGGCTTAATTCTCAAAGATGCCACCTACAAAGAAATGTGGTCCAAATCGGGTGCTATTGTGGTGGAAGAAAAGAACGGAAAAAATATTGCTAAGAAAATAGATGGGAAATATTGGATGTATTTTGGAGATACAAACCTATTTATCGCAACCTCTACCGATTTGATAAATTGGGAAGTAAGTACAAATGCTGAGAACCAAAAAATGATCTCTGTCCTAAACCCACGTATGGGATACTTCGATAGCCGACTCGTAGAACCGGGTCCTTTTGCCTTGTACACAGATGAAGGGATTGTATTAATCTATAACGGTAGTAATGCTGCCAACTATAACGATCCTGCCTTACCAAAATTTACCTATGCCGCAGGGCAAGCTTTGTTTGATAAGGACATGCCGTACAAACTTCTAGACCGCACAGAAAGTTATTTTATTCATCCTGATAAGGACTATGAAAAAGTAGGCGAAGTCAACTTAGTCTGCTTTGTAGAAGGCTTAGTACATTTCAAAAATCAATGGTTTTTATACTACGGAACAGCAGATTCTAAAATTGCAGTGGCTGTTCATTCGGAAATAGAATAATTGGTGTAGGTGATAAGAATAGAATTGCCGCCAATATGATTCCCGAATCACAAAGGTGTATTAACACGAAACTTTTACTTTATTTACAATTTTTCTAGAAGTAGCTAATTAATGATATTCAGTTCTATTTTATTTCTTATTTTCTTTTTACCAGTGGTGCTTTCAATTTGCCTGTTGTTTCCCAAGAGAAAAAGTTCAATTTTGGCAATTTCAAGTTTGACATTTTATGCTGTTGGTGCCCTTGAATTTGTACCTATTCTCATCTTTACAATCGTTATTTCATTTATTGGCGGACTATGGATTAAGCGATTAACAGAGTATCGTAATCTTAAACTTGCGAGCATCATTCTATTTTTGCTTTTACCATTAATTCTCTATAAATACGTTGCATTCTTCTTTTCTAACCTAAATGGAGTCTTCTATTATTTAGGAATTGAATCCATAGAAGTACCACAATATATATTACCAATAGGAATTTCATTCTTTACTTTTCAAGCGATTTCATATGTAATAGATGTATACCGATCACCAGAACTTTTGCAATCTAACCCTATAAAGTTATCTGTATATATTATGTTTTTTCCGCAGCTCATAGCGGGTCCAATAGTTCGTTATAAAGAGTTTCGACCGTATTTAGATTCAATACAAATCAACTTTGCACAGATTGGTAGTGGAAGCAGAAGATTTATTATTGGACTTGGGAAAAAAGTGATATTGGCAGATGGACTTAAAGCTTTTTGTGATCCTATTTTTGGAAATATATATGATGGTATAAGTCCTTCTATAGCATGGTTGGCTCTTTTGGCATATGCACTTCAAATTTATTTTGACTTTTCGGGATATTCTGATATGGCTATAGGTATGGGAAGGATGTTTGGCATTAGAATTCCAGAAAACTTTAATTATCCATACATTTCAAAATCAGTTCGAGAGTTTTGGAGCAGATGGCATATCACGCTATCGACGTGGTTCAGAGACTATGTGTACTATCCTCTAGGTGGCAGTCATTTAGGATATAATCGGAAAATCATAAATATTATGGTTTTATTCTTATTAATTGGTTTCTGGCATGGAGCAAGCTGGAATTGGATCATTTGGGGAGGATTTTATGGTCTCATGCTTGTCTTAGAATCCACAATCTTAAAATCATTTTTATTAAAAAGCTCAAACCTCATACAACATCTATATGCATTACCTATAATTATTCTCCCCTTTGTATGGACTAAGTATACAACGATTCATCAAGCAGTGTACTTCTATGCCTCTTTATTGGGTCTTCGCCCATATGACGAAAGGGCTACCGAATTTCTATGGAATCTTTACACGCCAGAAATAGGCCTGCTTTTATTAATAGGGATTTTAATTTCTGTTCCATGGCCAAACACCTTTTACCGAATTTCTAAAATGTTTGCAATTCGAAAAAATTACCTGACCCGAATCAGATCAACGAGCATTGCTCTATTCCAATTTGGGATACTTATACTATGTATTTTATATCTCCTTGGAGGGAGTTACAACGCATTTTTTTATTTCCAATTCTAAGAATAACTCAATGACGAGAAACAAAATAACTGGATATGTATTCTTTGGACTACTTTTACTTTTAGCAGTGATTTTTATGGCAACCATAGGAGCTGCCGACGTCTCTGCTGAAAACAGATCATTAGAAAAGTTTCCAGCTTTGAAAGATGCTAATTTTGCAGCCAAACTGAATACCTATGTAAGCGATCGTTTCCCAGCTAGAACTTTATTGATTAATCAATTCAATAACTTTCGACTTAATCAGATGGGAATTAATACCTCAAAAGGTGAGGTTCATATTGGTAGGGATGCTTGGTTATTTAACCTGAAAGGTCAGTTACAAAATGATGAAATTTCTGCAGATGTTTTGATTGAAGAGCTGCTGCGACGACAAGCTGTATGTAAAAATCTCGGTATAGAGTCCCTTTTTGTTGTTGTTCCTAATAAACTTAGTGTCTATGCTGAAATGGCTCTAAATCAGAGCTTATACAATCAAAATTCCCTAATAAACAAAGTAGTATCTCAAAAGCCAGACCAACTAAATCTTTTGTACTTAAAGGAAGATTTGCGTGCGTATAAGCATAAGGCCGATGTTTTTCATAAAGGAGATCATCATTGGAAATATGAGGGCGCTTTTGTTGGTTATCAATCCATCTTAAGGGAATTGAATATAACCAGCTTACTATCAACCTCAGATTTCAAGAAACGCAAATACTACAAATACGGTTTATCCTCCTATGAAAAATTAGGGATTACCAAACAAAGGGAAATTGATTTTAATTGGGTTGGCTCCAAGTATACTCAAAGATTAAATAATCGAATACTTGAATTACAACAACAATGGAACAAACCTAAATATGAGAACAACCCCTTTCCTATCATTGGTAATGATTCTACTTCAAAGCGTGTATTAATATTACGTGATTCCTATGCAAACATGCTGGCCACCTTTTTTCCTAATGATTTTTCAGAAATTGAATTCTTATGGGATGATTGGAAATATGAGTTTCCTGAACAAATACTAATTGACTCTAAACCGGATATTTTTATCACAGTTATAGCAGAAGATAGCCTATACTTAATAACACAAAATAACAATATGACTCATTCCGTAGAATAAATAACTGAATGACTTAAACTAAAAAGATCGAACACTATAAAGTGTCAATAATAAGAAGTTTATTAATTACTCGTATTAGTCAAATCTTTGTTCAACCCTCAATACTTTAACCCGAGTCGATCCTTTGCCCCCATTTTTATCAGTCTCCACATCCGTAAAGGCTATATAACCAACATTTCCTATCACTTCCAATTGAGGAAATCCACTTTGGCGTTCAGCCGAGGTTTTTACAAGGGTAATCGAAGCATCTTTCCGGCCGTCAGCTCCTACTGTGACTGATTGGAGTACAATATCTTTACCTTGAGGCTCTAGCCAACTCACGATTGCGGTGTTTGTATCAAGCATAACTAAATCTACTCGCCCTATAGCATTTCCTGCGTCAAGTCGGATAGGTTCATTAAAATTTGCACCGTTGTCTGGTGAAAAAGCAACCCATACAGATGGGGTATCATTTGCAGCAGTAAACCATGTCACTGCCATATGCTCCTCCTTGGTCGCAATAGCCGGGCCGTTAACTGGACAGCCATTAAGTTGCCAGTTATCTTGATGAATAGGCTGTGGTTGAGTCCAAACTCCGTCTACCAAACGCACTATCGAAATATCACGTATTTCTAATTCGCCTTCAGAACGATCACGGTAAACCACCACGGGTCCATTTTGAGTGATGGCCGTTGCTGTATTACAACAATCACAGACACGGTTGTCAATTTCAGATTCCTGACTTATATTTCCATCCAAATCGATAAACGCATTACGCAAACTCATCTGATTCTTAGACTGGTCTTCATTTTTGGTATTTCGACCGTCCAGCCAACTCACATAAAACCCATCATCATAGGCTTGCATAGATACAAAGCCGTGTTCTGCTTGAATACCGTCTGTGTTTAATAAGAAGTTTCCTTTTTTTATCCCCGCTGGCGTAAACATACTCAGCTTTACATCATAGTCATAAGTGCCTTCAGCAGATTTTTGTAGGACATTAGTCAGCATTGTATCGCCATTAACACCAAGTGCTGGAAAATCGGCCCAGTTGACAAACCAATCATCGCCTTGGGTGATTGTTTGTGCTGGGGTCCAAACATCATTTTCTAGTTTGGAGTATTTCAGTATTGCCAATGAATCTTGGGTCTCAACCCACGTCAAGTGCAAAGTTTCGCCACCCAAAGTTAAACGAGGTAAATGTGAATTTCCACCAACCGCACTTGTCATTTCTTCAATAACGACATTAACTTTTATACTATTTTCTATTGCATCTGGAGCAACTGAAGTTTTTGAATCTTGCTTGCACGAAAAGAAAAGTGCAAGGCACAATAGGGATATAATAAGGCGCATATGAATGTATTTCCTACAAATATACACGCCTTCAAAGACTTTGTTTCTTAAATTTCTGTTTTTCGCTTAGCGTGGGCTGGCTGTGGTCTCTCGATAGAAACCAAAGGTTCAGCATAAAGATCGAAATCTTCGGCTTGGGTGATGACTACAGTAGCGTAGCCTCCAGTTTTCATATAATGCTTAGTAGCATCAATAAGCACCTCATTATCAACATCTGGAGAATCGTGTTCGGTACGGCCTACAAAGTAATTTCCTTCCTTACGATCCACTACAATTTTGAATTCTTTACCAATTTTCTGTTGGTTCAACTCCCAAGAAATTTGTGATTGAATCTCCATAATTTGATTGGCGCGATCCATTTTCACTTCCTCTGGCACATCATCTTCAAGATTAAATGCATGCGTGTTTTCCTCATGAGAGTATGTAAAACAACCCAAACGCTCAAAACGCTGGTCTTTTACCCACTGCTTCATCAGTTGGAAATCTTCCTCAGTCTCTCCTGGATATCCAACGATCAATGTCGTACGGATTGTCATTTCGGGTACGCTTTCGCGAAATTGCGACAACAACGCATTTGTTTTTGCCATGGTCGTTCCGCGACGCATCGATTTCAAAATGTGATCGGCGATATGTTGCAACGGAATATCTATGTAATTACACACCTTTGGTTCACGTTTCATCACGTCCAATACATCCATAGGGAAGCCCGTTGGAAAAGCATAATGTAAACGTATCCACTCTATTCCTTCTACTTTGACAAGGGCCTCGAGTAATTCGGCTAAGTTTCTCTTTTTATATAAATCCAACCCGTAATAGGTTAAATCCTGTGCGATTAGAATGAGTTCTGTTACACCGTTTGCAGCTAGTTTCCCTGCTTCAGTCACAATATCTTCAATAGGTGTAGATCTGTGTTTTCCTCTCATAAGTGGAATAGCACAAAACGAACACGGACGGTCACAACCTTCTGCGATTTTTAGATAGGCATAATTTTTTGGAGTAGTTGTAAGACGTTCTCCAATGAGTTCATGCTTATAATCTGCCCCTAATGCTTTTAGTAAACCAGGAAGTTCTGTAGTTCCAAAATACTCATCAACATCTGGAATTTCCTTTTGCAAATCCGGCTTATAGCGTTCAGAAAGACAACCCGTCACAAATACCTTATCTACATCGCCTTGCTCCTTCTGCTTGACATATTCTAAAATCGTATTCACCGATTCCTCCTTGGCATTGTCAATAAATCCGCAGGTATTGATAACAACGATATTGCCTTCCTCTTCATGTGCCACCTCTTTGCCATTGGCTTTAAGTTGGCCCATCAACACTTCACTATCATAGACGTTCTTTGAACAACCTAAAGTGACCACATTGATTTTATTCTTTTTCAGCGATTTCGTTCTCATACTACTTCCTTATTTCGGTGTGCAAAGATACGGTATAAAGAAGTACCTGAGACGAAGGTGTTTTAGTTAAAAAATAGCTGTTCACAGCAATCTAAATTTGGAGTTTGGACATTTTGATTCAATGTTCAAAATTCAAAATTCAAAAACAACAGCTAAGATATTGGCTACAGAAAAGCCAAGAGCTTAAAGCTTGCAGCCATGACATGGCAGATATCCGCAGGAAAGATGAGAATTTGTGATTTGGAACTTGATGTTTGGAACTTAGTACTTGGATTTAGGTAAAGGTCATTTAGTAAATAATTAATCAATGCTATTAAAAACTAATTTACAAGTATACCAAAATGCTGTTATAACAAGATGCTGTCATTCCAAAATATCTATTATCACCCTTTGGGGGAGATGTCCGAAGGACAGAGGGGGAACCCTTT